>Ga0209607_1000963_pt1 | contig 24330 bp, 24 predicted proteins | sample AD_UKC117_MetaG_FD_184413 | JGI IMG/M metagenome (GOLD analysis project Ga0209607, IMG submission 184413) | Active sludge microbial communities of municipal wastewater-treating anaerobic digesters from Hong Kong - AD_UKC117_MetaG (SPAdes)... | ecosystem: Engineered > Bioreactor > Anaerobic >... | reverse complement strand
TGCGGTGTTTCTCGCGCTCTCGGGGGGCGATGCCGGCCGCATCGCCGAAGCGCCGCCGCCAGCGGTGGCCGCGGTGGCCCCGGAGCTGTCCGGCCTGCCGCTGCCCGACCCGGCGGCCCAATGGGCGCCGCCCGAGCCGTCGCGGCCGGCGCCGATCCGGCCGGCTACGCTCGCAGCTCCCATCCGGCCGGTGGCGCCGCTGCCCGGTCTTGGCCAAGGCTGGCGGGTCACCGCCGCGACTGTCCCCGGAGGCTATGCCGATGTGGATGTCCGGCTGAGCGCGCCGCCGAGTCTTTCCGAAGCCGATATGGCCACGGCGGCAGCGGCGCTGCAGGATGCCGGCTTCGGGGCGGTGGCCGCAGCGCGGGCCGGCGTCTCGATCGGCCGCACGAATGTCCGTTACTTCGCCGATGCGGATGCCGCTGCCGCCGGGGCGGCGGCGGCGGCGCTGTCGGCGGTCTGGCCGGATGCCGAGGCGCGGGATTTCACCCATCTCTCGGCCCGGACCGAACCCGGCCGGCTCGAGGTCTGGCTCTCCGGCGAAGCGCCGGCCCGTGCGGCGGCCGGCGCACCGCGCCAAGGCACCGGATCCGCTGCGGTCGCGGCCGCGGGGGATCCGGCGGAGGCGCCGCAGGGGGCGGGCCTCGCCGCGCTGCTCGGGCGGGTGCTCGGCGGCGGTGCGGACCGCGGTTCCGCCCGAGGGGACGGCGGCGGCGTGCCGGCCGGCCGCGCCACGATCCTGATCGAGCCCACGACGTCTACGGCCGTTTCCCGCGTTTCCACCGGAGGCTCGGCGCCGCGCGACGGCAGCTCCGCGGCCGGCGGCTCGGGGAAGGGGACGGGCACGGCCTCCCGAGGCGCCGGCGGGACGGGCACGAGCGGGGCCGGCGTTTCGGGATCCGGGGTGACGGCCGGAACCGGCGGCTCGGGCAGCCGTGGCGGCGGCGACGTGGCCTCCGGGGGATCGGACCGCGGCAGCGGCGGGACCTCGAAGGGCGGCACCGACCGAGCCGGCGGGTCCGGCGGCGGAACTGGGAGCGGGAAAAGCGGAGTGGATCGCGGCGACCGGTCCGGTGGCGGCTGGAGCAGGGGCGGCGGCGCCGGGGTATCGAGGGGCGGCGTGCAGGGTGTCTCGAAGGGTCGCGGCTCGGAGATGTCGAGGGGCGGCGGAAAGGGCGGATCGAAGGCCGGCGGCAGGAGCGCCTCGAAGAGCAGCGGAAAGAGCGCGTCCAAGGGCGGCGGCAGAGGCGGATCGAAGAGCGACGGCCGGGGCCGGTCTGGGTCCGGCGGCAGGGGCGGGCGGAACCGCTAGCGCGCCGGCGGCCGTCCTAGCCGCGTTCGCGCATCAGCCGCGCCTTCTGGCGGTCCCAGTCGCGCTTCTTCTCGGTCTCGCGCTTGTCGGTAAGCTTCTTGCCCTTGGCGATGCCGAGCTGGAGCTTGGCGCGGCCCCTGTCGTTGAAATAGAGACGCAGCGGCACCAGGGTCATGCCCTCGCGCCCGATGCCCTGCCAGAGCCGGGCCAGTTCGCGCTTGCTGACCAGGAGCTTGCGCCGTCGCCGCTCGTCATGGCCGAAGGCCCGCGCCTGCTCGTAGGCCGGGATGTAGCCGTTGATCAGCCAGAGCTCCCCGCCCTCGACCGAGGCATAGCTCTCGGCGATGTTGGCCTTGCCCGTGCGCAGGCTCTTGACCTCGGAGCCTTCCAGCACGATGCCGGCTTCGAGATCGTCCTCGATGAAATAATTGTGCCGGGCCTTGCGGTTCTCGGCGACGATCTTCCGCGGCCGTTCGGGTTTCTGCGCCATGATCGCGCCGCTCTAGCCGAGGTGGGGAAAGCTGTCCAGCGCGGGCGCGGGTTTCCGCAACGGGGGTTCATGCTAGGTTGTCGGGGGAGCCGCAGCATTCCGGAGGCCCGCCATGCCCGCCATTCTCGTCACCAGCGCCAGCCGCGGCATCGGCCGCGAATTCGTGCGCCAGTTCGCCGCCGACGGGTGGCAGGTCGTCGCCGGCTGCCGCGATCCGGGCGCGGTTGAGGCGGAGCTGCGCGCCTTAGGCGACGGCGTGCATCCGGTGGCGATGGACGTGACAGACGTCGCCGCGGTAGAGGCCGCGGCGCGGGCCGAGGCGACGCCGATCGACCTCCTGATCAACAGTGCCGGCATCATCGGGCAGGGCGGCGACGGGCCGGGGGCGGTGGATTACGGTGAATGGGCGCGGGTGCTCGACGTCAATACCTTCGGCCCAGTTCGCGTGCTCGACGCCTTCTTTCCGCGGCTCGCGGCGGCCGGGGGCGCGAAGGCGATCACGCTTACCAGCGGCTACGGTTCCATCGGCGATGCGGGCTCGGGCGGCTCGATGATGTATCGCACCTCCAAGGCTGCGGTGAACATGGCCATGCGCGCGCGGTCGTTCCAGCTCCGGGCGCAGGGGATCGTGGTCGCGGTCATCAACCCCGGCTGGGTGCGGACCGACATGGGCGGACCGGGCGCCCGCATCTCCGCCGAGGAGAGCGTGCGTGCCATGCGCGAGGTGATCGCGGGGCTGACCATCGAGGACACCGGCAGCTTCCGGAACTGGAACGGCCGGGAATATCCCTGGTAGTCGCCGCGCCCGCGCCGATGCCGATTGGACGGTGGCGAAATCGGAGTATGATGGCGCGTTCCGCGTGCTCCGGTGGTCCTGTTCCAGGGGTATCGTCGCCATTTCGGGCGGGAGCGGGGCGCGCATCATGGACAAGCAGGCAATCGAGCGAATCAGGAAGGCGCTGACCGGCGCCGAAGGCAAGCGGCTGGCCAAGGAAGAGGCCGCGGCGGCGCAGGGTTTCGACGACGGCGGCGCCGCGGCGCGGCGGGATGCCGGGAAGCTCGCGCGCAAGGCCCTCGCCTCGGGCAAGAAGGCCGACCGCTTCGAGGCGCTCGTGAAGGCGCAGGCGAAGGCCGCGGCCGAGCGCGCGCGCGAATGGCAGGCCGCGGCGGTCGAGCAATCGAAGGAGGGCGGGAAGCTGCTCGCGGACCAGCGCGCCGGCCTCGTCCGGTCGCTCGAGGTGCTGGCGGCGCTCGATCCCACCGTGCCGTCGCCGAGCTATCACCTGCTGAACACGCCGTTCCTGATCTGGCCGACGAACAGCGTGGATCTCGAGGCTTCCGAGATCGTGCCGTCCAACAGCTCGGCCAAGTTCCGCGCCCGGATCGGCAAGCACAAGTCGTTCTTCGGGGACGTCAAGTTCTACTACATCTGGGACAATGGGACCGACAAGTTCGCGGTGATCAATGCCGACGGCTATTCGATCTTCCACGGCACCGCCTTCGTGGGCGTCGGCGGCGGCATCTTTCCGGCAAATCGCGCGGCGTCCGTGCGGCTGACCGCGACGCTGCAGATCCTGGAATGGTGGAACCAGCCGCCGACCTCGCCCTTGCAGCAGACCGATCAGAGCGCCGAGATCCACAACCTCCGAGTCAGCGCCGGCGGTTTCGGCGAAGTGGGCGCGATCGAGCTGCGCAACGTCTTCCGCGGCAGCGACCTGCGCCACACGCTGATGCTGGTGCCGCCGCGCGGGGTGGTGGTCTTCGCGGTGACCACGGCGGTGGCGATGGGCACCGGCGACGACGACGGGCTCGCCGAGGTCGATTTCGCCAGCGGCGAGTTCATGGTCGGCAGCCCGGCTGTGCTGGTCACCGTGCTGACCTGAGCGGCGGTGTCAGTTGAGCAGGCCTGCGTGGCGCATGGCGGCCTCCATGCGCTCGCGGGTCGCCGCCTCGACGGTGACCATCGGCGAGCGCACTTCGTCGCTGCACTTTCCCAGCACCGAGAGCGCGTATTTCGTCGGGCAGGGGTTCGATTCGGCGAAGGCGGCGCGATGCAGCGGCATGAGCCGGTCCTGCAGTTCCAGCGCGCGGGCGAAGTCGCCCGCGAGCGTCGCCTCCTGGAACTCGGCGCAGAGCCGCGGCGCGATATTGCCCACCACGGAAATGCAGCCGCGCCCGCCATGGGCGTTGAAGCCGAGCGCCACGTCGTCGTTGCCGCAGAGCTGCAGGAAATCGCGGCCGCAGGCGATGCGGGTGTCCGACACCCGGCCGATGTCGCCGGTCGCGTCCTTCACCCCGATGATCCGCGGCAGCTTCGCGAGCTCGCCCATGGTCGCCGGGCTCATGTCGATCACCGAGCGGCCGGGGATGTTGTAGATGATGATCGGCAGGTCCACCGCGTCGTGCAGGGTGCGGTAATGGTGGTAGAGCCCGCGCTGGCCGGGCTTGTTGTAATAGGGCGTGACCACCAGGGCCGCATCCGCGCCGACCGATTTCGCGAAGGCCATCAGGCGGACGGATTCGGCTGTGTTGTTCGAGCCGGCGCCGGCGATCACCGGGATGCGTCCCGCCGCGGTCCGCACCACGATCTCGACGCAGCGCTCGTGCTCCTCGTGGCTGAGCGTCGGCGTCTCGCCGGTGGTGCCCACGGCGACGAGGCCGTGGCTGCCCTCCTCCACATGCCATTCGACCAGATCGACCAGCGCCTTCTCGTCGATCCCGCCGTCGCGGAACGGCGTGATCAGCGCGGGGATCGAGCCTCTGAACATGGTCCTTCCTCCACTTCTGCCCGTTGCGCCGGGCCGAAAGCCGGGGGAACCTAGTCGCGAAACCGGTTCGCCGCAAGCGGATGATTGGTGGCGAACTGCACACGTTATGGTATATCATGAGTCAGGCAGAACGACCTTAGGAGGATCCGGATTGCGGCTGCGACCGATCTTGGCCTGCATCGCGCTCCTGTTCGTGCTTCCCGCGCCGCCCGGCCCGGTCGAGGCGCAATCCGATGCGCCGCAGGCGGCGCTGCTGGGGTCGGCGCTGGAAGCGGCGCGGGCCGGCGACTGGGCGGGCGCGGCGGATTTCGCGGCGCGGAGCGGCGATCCGGTGGTGCGCGACCTCCTGCTCTGGACCCGGCTCCGGGACGGGGCGGGGCGCTGGCGCGACTACGAGGATTTCGTGCTGCGCAACGGCGACTGGCCGGGGCTGCGGGTGTTGCGACGGGCCGGAGAGCGGCTGATGCCGCGGGATCTGCCGGCCGAGGAGGTCTTCGCCTTCTTCGACGGCGAGCCGCCGCAGACCGGCACCGGGGCGCTGCGCCTTGCGGACGCGCTGGCGGCCACGGACCGCGAGGAGGAGGCCGAGGCCGAGGCGGTGCGCGGATGGCGCGAGCTGTCGCTGGGACCGCCCGAACAGGCGGAGTTCCTCGGGCGCTGGGGCGACGTGCTGGCGCCGCATCACGTCGCCCGGCTCGACATGTGCCTCTGGGAGGGCTGGACCCGGGAGGCCGAGGCCATGCTGCGCCTGGTCGACGAGGACTGGCAGGCGCTGGCGCGCGCGCGGATCGCGACGCGCCGGGACACCGAGGGCCTGACGCTCGCGATCCGGGCGGTGCCGGGCAAGCTGAAGCGCGATCCCGGTCTCGCCTTCGAGCGCTATCGCTACCGCGTCGAGAAGGGCCGCTGGGAGGATGCCGAGGAGTACCTCCTGGAGAAATCGACCACCCGCGAGGGGCTGGGCAGGCCGGAGATGTGGATGGAGCGCCGCGCCAATCTCGCGCGCCAGGCGCTCCGGCGCGGCGAGGTGGATCGCGCCTATCGGCTCGCTTCGAAGAGCTTCGGGGCGGGCGGCGCGGATTACGCCGATTCGGAATGGCTCGCGGGCTTCATCGCGCTCACGCGGATGGAGGATCCCGAGCGGGCGCTGGCGCATTTCCGGCGCTTCGAGGCCGTGGTCGCGACGCCGATCAGCCTGGGCCGCGCAGGCTACTGGATCGGGCTGGCCGAGGAGCGCCTGGGCGATGCCGCCGCGGCGGAGGCGGCCTTCCGGGCGGCTGCGCGGCATCAGACGAGCTTCTACGGGCAGCTGGCGGCGGAGCGCGTCGGGCAGGCGCCCGATCCCGCCCTGGCGGGCGAGGCCGCGCCCAACTGGCACCGGGCGGCGTTCCGGAAATCCTCGGTGATCCGGGCGGGCTATCTGCTGCATCTCGCCGGCGAGGGGCCGCGAGCCTCGCAGTTCTTCCGACATGCCGCGGAGGAGCAGCCCGCGGCGACCCGGGCGGCGCTGGCGCAGATGGCGATCGACATCGGCAGGCCGGAGATCGGCATCCGCATCGCCAAGGACGCGGCCGCCGAGGGCATCATCATCGCCGCGCAATACTATCCGCTGCATGCCATCGCCGAGCGCGACTGGCCGGTTCCGACCGAATACGCCATGGCGATCGCGCGGCAGGAATCGGAGCTGAACCCGCAGGCGGCCAGCGGGGTCGGGGCGCGCGGGCTGATGCAGCTCATGCCCGCGACCGCCGAGCACATGGCGACGCTCGCCGGCGTGGATTTCGATCTCGACCGGGTCGGCGCGGATCCGATCTACAACGCCACCCTCGGCACGGAATACCTGTCGCGCATGCTCGACCGCTACCGGGGCTCCTACATCCTCGCGACGGCGGCCTATAACGCCGGGCCGGGAAGGGTGGACGAATGGATCCGCACCTTCGGCGACCCGCGCCGGCAGGAGGTGGACCCGGTGGTCTGGGTGGAGATGATCCCCTTCTCGGAGACGCGCAACTACGTCATGCGCGTGCTCGAGGCGCTCCACGTCTATCGCGCGCGGCTGGAGGGCCGCACCGGGCCCGTACGGCTCTCCGCCGACATGACGCGCACCTGATAGGCCGCCCGGCGCCGGGCGGCGGCCGGCCCGCGTCAGAGCATCGCGGGCACGACCTGGTCGGGTGGGCGGTGGCCGTCGGCGAAGGTCTTGATGTTGATGATCACCTTCTCGCCCATCTCCATCCGCCCCTCGAAGGTCGCCGAGCCCATGTGCGGCAGCAGCATCACATTGGGCAGGTCGCGCAGGAGCGGGTTGATGTCGTGGCCGTGCTCGTAGACGTCGAGGCCGGCGCCGCCGAGCTCGCCCGCCCGCAGCATCCGGACCATGGCGTTCTCGTCGATCACCTCGCCGCGGGCGGTGTTCACGATATAGGCCGAGGGCTTCATCAGCTTCAGCCGCCGCGCGTTCATCAGATGGAAGGTCGAGGGCGTGTGCGGCACGTTGATCGACAGGATGTCGATGCGCGCCAGCATCTGGTCGAGGCTCTCCCACCAGGTCGCGCCGAGCTCCGCCTCGGTGTCGGGATGCAGCCGCCGGCGGTTGTGGTAATGGACCGTCAGCCCGAAGGTCCGCGCGCGGCGGGCGATCGCCCGGCCGATCCGCCCGAGCCCGAGGATGCCGAGCTGCTTGCCCGCGATGCGGTGGCCCATGAGCGCCGTGGGCGACCAGCCCTGCCATTCCCCGCGCTGGATCATCGCCGCCCCTTCGGGCAGCCGGCGCGGCACCGCGAGAATCAGCGCCATGGCCATGTCGGCGGTGTCCTCGGCCAGCACGCCGGGGGTGTTCGTCACCACGATTCCGCGCGAGAGCGCGCTCGCCACGTCGATATGGTCGAAGCCTGCACCGTAATTGGCGATCAGCCGCAGGTCCGGGCCGGCGCGGGCGAGCAGGTTGGCGTCGATCCGGTCGGTGATGGTGGGGACCAGCACCTCCGCCCCCGCCATCGCCTGGGCGAGTTCCTCGCCGGTCATGGGCCGGTCCTCGGCGTTGAGGGTCACGTCGAAAAGCTCCCGCAGGCGGGACTCGACCGGCGCAGGCAGACGGCGCGTCACCACGACGCGCGGGCGGGGAGTCGGCATGCGGATTCCTGTTTCTCTGCGGCGCGCTATTCGCTATCGTTGCGGGATAATTGCACGGGGCGGTCCGGAAGATCCAGACACTTCCCGGCACGAGGATACGAGCAGGAGGCCCCTGTCTTGACGGGAATCGCGGGCATGGCGCGATGCGCGGCGGTCGTGGCGCTCATCGTCGCGCTCGCCGGGGAATCGGCCGGCGGGACCGCGGTCGAGCCGGGCGCGCGCGGGCCGGTGACCAACCTGCCGCTGCCGCGCTACGTCTCGCTCCGGGCGGCGAGTGCCAATGCCCGGCGCGGCCCGGATTTCGACCAGCGGGTCGATTGGGAATTCGTGCGCCGCGGGCTGCCGCTGCAGGTCGTGGCCGAATACGGCCTCTGGCGGCGCGTGATCGATTCCGAGGGACTGGGCGGCTGGGTGCATAATTCGCTCCTGTCGGGCGCCCGCACCGGCCTCGTCCGGGGCGAGACCGCGGTGGCGCTCCATGCGGCGCCGAGCGAGCGGAGCGCCGTCCGCGCGATGGCCGAGCCGGGCGTGATCGCGCGCATCGCGGCCTGCGAGGCGGAATGGTGCGACGTCTCCGCCGGCGGTTTCACGGGCTGGATCCCGCAGGGCGTGCTCTGGGGCGTCGATCCCGGCGAGGTCTTCGACTGAACTTCAATCGGGGCGATAGCGGACCGGGCGCTTGCGCCGCGAACGGCTGCGATGCTAGAGGACGGACCTGCAACGACAGGCGGCAGGACGGGGGCACGGGCCAGACATGACGGAGAGGCCGACCCGGATCGACCACGAGGGCCTTCTTGCCTGCGCGCGCGGCGAGATGTTCGGCGCCGGCAATCCGCAGCTGCCCATGCCGCCGATGCTGATGATGGACCGCATCACCGAGATCTCCGCCGACGGCGGCCCGGCCGGCAAGGGCCATGTGGTTGCGGAATTCGACATCCGCCCCGATCTCTGGTTCTTCGCCTGCCATTTCATCGGGGATCCGGTGATGCCGGGCTGCCTCGGCCTCGACGCGCTCTGGCAGCTGACCGGCTTCAACCTCGGCTGGCGCGGCATGACCGGGCGCGGCCGCGCCCTCGGCGTCGGCGAGGTGAAGTTCACCGGCATGGTGACGCCCGCGGTGAAGCTGGTGGAGTACACGGTCAATTTCACGCGGGTGATCGACCGCAAGCTCAAGCTCGGCATCGCCACTGGCGAGATGCGGGCCGATGGCGAGCTGATCTATACCGCGACCGACATGAAGGTCGGCCTTTTCACGGACTGAAGGAGGACCGGCCATGCGCCGTGTCGTGATCACGGGCCTCGGGATCGTTTCCTCGATCGGCAACGACGCCGACGAGGTCACCGCCTCGCTGAAGGCCGGCCGCTCGGGCATCAGCTTCGCCCCGGACTATGCCGAGCGCGGCTTTCGCTGCCAGGTGCACGGGCGCCCCGATATCGACATCGCGGCGCATGTGGACAAGCGCCAGCTGCGCTTCATGGGCGACGGGGCGGCCTGGAACTACATCGCCATGGAACAGGCGATCGCGGATTGCGGGCTCGGACCGAAGGAGGTCTCGCATCCCCGCACCGGGCTGATCATGGGCTCGGGCGGGCCGTCGACGCGCAACCTCTTCGAGGCGCATCGGATCGTCATCGAGAAGGGAAGCCCCAAGCGCATGGGTCCCTTCATGGTGACGCGCGGCATGAGCTCGACCAATTCCGCTTGCCTCGCGACCCCGTTCCATATCAAGGGGATCAACTATTCGATCACCTCGGCCTGCTCGACCTCCGCCCACTGCATCGGCAACGGCGTCGAGCAGATCCAGTGGGGCAAGCAGGACATCGTCTTCGCGGGCGGCGGCGAGGAGCTCGACTGGACGCTCTCCTGCCTCTTCGACGCGATGGGGGCGATGAGCTCCAAGTACAACGACACGCCCCAGACCGCGAGCCGCGCCTTCGACGCCACCCGCGACGGCTTCGTGATCGCCGGCGGCGGCGGCGTGGTGGTGCTCGAGGAACTCGAGCATGCGCTGGCCCGGGGCGCGCGGATCTATGCCGAGGTCACCGGCTACGGCGCCACCTCGGACGGCTACGACATGGTCGCGCCCTCCGGCGAGGGGGCCGAGCGCTGCATGAAGCTCGCGCTCTCCACCATCGGCAACCGCAAGGTCGGCTACATCAACGCCCATGGCACCTCGACGCCGGCCGGCGACGTGACCGAGGTCGAGGCGATCCGCCGGGTCTTCGGGGAGGATTCGGTGCCGAAGATTTCCTCCACGAAATCGCTCACCGGGCATTCCCTCGGCGCCACCGGCGTGCAGGAGGCGATCTACTGCCTGATCATGCTGCGGGACGATTTCATCACCGCCTCGGCCAATGTCACGGAGCTCGACCCGGCGATCCGGCCCGGCGAGATCGCGCTCGAGCGGATCGACGGCGCGGGGCTCGACACGGTGATCTCCAACAGCTTCGGTTTCGGCGGCACCAACGCCACCCTCGCGCTCAGCCGATATCATGGCTGAGGCCGGGCCGACCAGCGGGCTGATGGCCGGCAAGCGGGTGCTGATCCTCGGGGTCGCGAACGACCATTCCATCGCCTGGGGCATCGCCAAGGTGCTGCACGCTGCGGGTGCGGAGCTTGCCTTCACCTATCAGGGCGAAGGCTTCGGCCGCAGGGTCGAGCCGCTGGCGCGCTCGCTCGGGGCCGAGATCGTGCTGCCGGCGGACGTGCAGGATCCCGCCTCGCTCGATGCGCTCTTCGCCGAGGTGGGGCGGGTCTGGGGCGGGCTCGACGTGCTGGTCCATGCCATCGCCTATTCCGACAAGGCCGAGCTCGACGGCCGCTTTCTCGACACCAGCCGGGAAAATTTCCTGCGCTCGCTCGACATCTCCTGCTACAGCCTCGTCGACCTCACCCGCCGTGCCGCGCCTCTGATGACCGGAGGCGGATCGATCATCACGCTCACCTATATCGGCGCGCAGCGGGTCACGCCGAACTACAATGTCATGGGGGTGGCCAAGGCGGCGCTTGAGAGCGCGGTGCGCTATCTCGCCAGCGACCTCGGCCCCCAGGGCATCCGGGTCAATGCCATCAGCCCGGGGCCGATGCGCACGCTGGCCGGCGCCGCGATCGCCGGCGCGCGAAAGGTCTATCGCGCGACCGAGATGAACGCGCCGCTGCGCGCCAATGCCAGCCTCGAGGCGGTTGGGGGGGCGGCGCTCTATCTCGCCTCCGATCTCTCCGTCTCGACCACCGGCGAGATCATCTTCGTGGACGGCGGCTATCACGTGACGGGCATGGCCCAGCCGGAGAACCTCTGAAGGCCCGTCCGGGCGGGGCTCCGGGGCGCTCGGAAAGGAGGGGCGATCCCGTGCTGAAGCTGGTGGTCTTCGATGCCTATGGCACGCTCTTCGACGTGGCCGCGCCCGCGCGCCGCGTCGCCGCGGAGCCGCAATTCGCGCCTTTCGCCCCGCATTGCGGCGCGGTGGCGCGCGACTGGCGCCAGAAGCAGCTCGAATACAGCTGGATCCGCGCGGTGACCGGCGCGCATGCGGATTTCTGGACCGTGACCGGGGAGGCCCTCGACTGGGCGCTCGACGCTTCGGGGCTCGGCGCCGAGGCCGGGCTGCGCGACCGCCTGCTCGCGCTCTACCGCGAGCCCGATGCCTATGCGGACGTGGCGCCGGCGCTGGCGCGACTGCGTGCGGCACGGCTCGGCACGGCGATCCTCTCGAACGGCGAGCCGGCGATGCTCGATGCGGCGGTGGAGGCTGCGGGCATCGGCGGGTCGCTCGACGCGATCCTCTCGGTCGAGGCGGCGGGAGTCTTCAAGCCGGCGCGCGCGGTCTACGACCTGGTCGGACAGGAATTCGGCACGGCGAAGGACGAAGTCCTCTTCGTCTCGGCCAACGGCTGGGACGCGGCCGCGGCCTCGGGCTACGGGTTCGCGACGGCCTGGGTGAACCGTGGGGGTGCGCCGCGGGACCGCCTGCCCTGGTTGCCGGATCACGAACTGGCGGATCTCTCCGGCGTGCCGGAACTGGCGGAGGCAGGATGATGAAGCGTTTCGTGACCTCGGACGGGCTGAGCCTAGCCTATACGGACGAGGGCGAGGGGCTCCCCGTGCTGTGCCTGCCGGGACTGACCCGGAACGGCGCGGATTTCGACGAGCTGGCGGCGGCGCTCAAGGGGCGCTACCGGCTGATCCGCCTGACGCTGCGCGGGCGCGGTGCTTCGGACCGCGATCCGGACCCGACGAACTACAACGTCGGGATCGAGGCGCGGGACGTGGTGGAGTTCCTCGACCACCTCGGGCTGAAGCGGGTGATGATCGTCGGCACCTCGCGCGGCGGGCTGATCGCGATGGTGCTGGCGGCGACGGCGAAGGACCGGCTGGCCGGCGTTCTCCTCAACGACGTCGGGCCGGAGCTGGCGCCGGAGGGGCTCGCGAACATCCTGTCCTATCTCGGGATCGAGCCGAAGGCGAAGTCCTACGAGGAGGCGGTCGAGGCGCTGAAGAAGCGGATGGGCGCGCGCTTTCCCGGCCTGACGGACGCCAAGTGGACGAGCCTCGCCCGGCGCTGGTTCGACGAGGGGCCGGAGGGTCTCGTCCTCAACTACGACGCGCGGATCCGCGACAACATCGAGGCGATCGCCGGGCAGGCGGCGCCGGACATGTGGCCGCTCTTCGACGCGCTCGACGGCGTGCCGCTGGCGGTGGTCCGCGGCATGAACTCCGACCTCCTGACCGCGGAGACGGTCGAGAAGATGCGGGAACGGCGGCGCGACCTGATCGTAGGCGAGGTGCCCGACCGCGGCCACGTGCCGTTCCTCGACGAGCCGGAGGCGCTGGCGGCGCTGGCCTCGCTGGTGGCGCGCGTCGGTGGATCGTGACCGGGATCGACGCGATCCGCGCCGCGGCGGCACGGGCGCGGGGGATCCGGCGGACGCCGCTCCTCGAGGCGGCGGGGCTCGACCGGATCGCCGGGCGACGGGTGCTGGTCAAGGCAGAGTCCCTGCAGACGACCGGCTCGTTCAAGGCTCGCGGCGCTTGGGCGGCGGTCTCCGCGCTGCCGGAGAGGACGGCCGGCGTGCTCGCCTATTCCTCAGGAAACCACGCGCAGGGCGTCGCCTGGGCGGCGTCCGCCCATGGGGTGCCCTCGGTCATCCTGATGCCGAGCGATGCGCCGGCCGCGAAGGTCGCGGGCACCCGGGCGCTCGGCGGCGAGGTCGTGCTCTATGATCGTGCCGGCGAGGATCGTGACGCTCTCGGCGCGCGGCTGGCGGCGGAGCGCGGGCTCACGCTGATCCCGCCCTTCGATCATCCGGAGGTGATCGCCGGCCAGGGCACCACCGGGCTCGAACTCGCCGAGCAGGCGGGTGCGGCGGGCGTGGCGGCGGCGGAGGTGCTGGTGCCCTGCGGCGGCGGGGGGCTGAGCGCTGGCATCGCGCTGGCGCTCGAGGCGGAAGCGCCCGCCCTGCGCGTGCGCACCGTGGAGCCGGCGGGCTTCGACGACATGGCGCGCTCGCTGGCTTCGGGCAGGCGGGAACGGAACGCGGCCTCGACCGGATCGCTCTGCGACGCGATCCTCACCCCCGCGCCCGGCGCGCTGACCTTCCCCGTGCTGTCGCGTCTGGCATTGCCGGGCCTCGCGGTGAGCGATGCGGAGGCGCTCCGCGCCATGGAAGCGGCGTTCCGGCATCTCAAGATCGTCCTGGAGCCGGGCGGGGCGGTGGCGCTGGCCGCGGCGCTCTTCCGGCCCGAGGCGGTGACGGGCGAGGCCGTCATCGTGCTGGCCACCGGCGGCAATGTCGATGCGGCGATGTTCTCCCACGCCCTCGCAGGTCCGGCGCAGAACGGCTGAAGCGACCGGCCAGAGGACAGCCTAGACCGGCGATGTCGAGGCATTGCCTCGCGCCGGTTCCTCGGCGGGGCGCGCGCTTGTCGCGCCCGCACAGCACGCGCGCGTGGATTTGTCGCGTGCCAAACCCGCGGGGGCACGCGGCCTCGCCACTGGGGACGGGCGCTGGTCCGAAGTAATCAGCCGAAGGCCGCGAGCAGCGTCGTGCGCCCCGACTGGCTCATGGCAGGTCCGGGCCGAGCAGGAACAGTGCCTCCAGCGCGAGGCCGGGCTGGGCGCCGGGGAAGGACTCGCGGAAGAAATCCGCCATGCGGCCCGAGAGGAACAGGTCGCTGATCGCGCGGTCGACCGCGAGCCGGAAGTCGCTGTCGCCGCGAGTGAGCGCGAGCCCCTGCTTCTCGACGGTCAGCGTGTTGTCCGAGACCACGAAACTCTCGGCCATGTCGCTGGCGAAATAGAGCGCGAAGAGGATCGACTGGTCGCCGAAATAGGCGTCGATCCTGCCTTCCTCGAGCGCGGCCAGCCCTTCGGTGTGGTTCTCGAGCGGCACGACCTCCGCCTCCATCGCCTTGGCGGCCAGCGAGTTGCGCAGGATGATCTCGGTGGTGGTGCCGGCACGCACGCCGATCTTCTTGCCGGCCAGCGCCTCGAATTCGTGCGGGGCATCCGCGGGAAGCATGACCGCGGCGCCGTCCACGAAGACCGGCAGCGAGAAATCGACGATCTCGCGCCGGTCGAGGGTGATCGAGGCGGCGCCGCAGAGCAGGTCGATCCGGCCCTCCACCACCGCGTCGAACCGATCCTCCGCGCCGACGAGGACATGGGTCGGCTTGACTCTCGTGCCGAGCTGCATGGCGAGATGCTCGGCGATGGCGTCGCAGATCAGCACCGAATACCCCGAAGGCAGGCCGGCCTCGCCGGCGTAGGAGAGCGGTGCGGCATCCTCGCGATAGCCGATGCGCAATTCGCCCGTGTCGCGGATGCGGTCGAGCGTCTGCGCCGCCGCCGGCAGGGTGGCGAGGCAGGCGAAAGCTGCGGCGAGCAGGTGGCGGGCGGTCGGACGCATCGGTTCTTCCTCTCCTGAAGGCACCCGCGCTGCTTAGGCGATGCGGGTCGGAGGTGCAAATCCGATCGGCCGGCGACCGCCCGCCCGAGCCATGGGCAAGGGCCGAGCCGCCGGCGCTCCCCCGACCCCGCGCTGCCGCGACGCCGGCCCGGGCGGGGGCGATGGCCTATCCGTCGATGCGGATGGTCTCGTTCTTCGGATCGTGGGGGCTGTCCACGGTCACCTCCGCGTCCCGGAGCCTCGCCTGCATCCGGACTTTGAGGCGGGTGCCGGGAACCGCGAGATCGGGGCGGACGTAGCCCATGCCGATCGACTTGCCGAAGGCGACGGAATAGCCGCCGGAGGTCAGCCGTCCAACCCGCGTCTCGCCGTCGCAGAGCGCCTCGCGGCCCCAGCGGCTCGCCCGCCTCCATCAACCGGTCGAAGACGTAGGTCTGCATCTCGATCGGGTGGTGCAGTTCCCGGCCGAGCTCGCCGGTATGGGCGACGCGCAGCGCTACGGTCGGGCACATCAGGAGTTTGAAGTCGCGGATCGAGAGCCAGGGGAAGCGCTTGTTGGAGAGCACGGTCTCGCGCTCGGCGTCGCGGACCAGCGACTTGAGTAGCGTGCGGGAATTCGGGCCGGCGAGCGCGAAGACGCCCCATTGCGTCGTGACGTCACGGACGAGCACGGCGCCGCCCCCGCGGACGGTGCAGTCGTCGGCGGCCTTCCGCAGATAGTCGGCATCATAGGCCGTCCAGACGCCGGCGGAGACGAGGTAGTAGCCGTCCTTGCCGCGGCGCACGATGGTGAATTCGGTGCGCGTCGTACCGGCCTCGGTCAGCGCACAGGTGAGGTTGATGCGGCCGACTTTGGGCAGCCTGTTGGTGTGAACCAGTCGAGGAAGGCGATGGCGCCGGGGCCGGAGACCCAGTGCTTGGTGAAGGCGGAGGCGTCGATCAGCCCCACGTTCTCGCGGGTCGCCCTGGCTTCCTCGACGGCGTATTGCCACCAGCCGCCAGTCGAACCCCACCCGGGCGGCGGGTGGGGGCCCGACATTCGATGACCAGAGTGCGACAGGCGTCAGGGGCGCGCAGGGAGCGCGCCCGGCGCCTAGTCGCGGTGAAGGAGCCCCGTCCAGATCACGGCGCCGAGCGCTGCTCCGGCCAGCGGCGCGACCCAGAAGAGCCAGAGCTGCCCGAGCGCGCCGGTCTCGGCGAAGAAGGCGACGGCAGTGGAGCGGGCCGGGTTGACCGAAGTATTGGTCACCGGGATCGAGACGAGATGGATGAGGGTGAGCGCGAGCCCGATGGCGAGCGGGGCGAAGCCCGAGGGCGCGTTCTTGTGGGTCGTGCCGAGGATGACGATCAGGAAGATCGCGGTCAGCACGATCTCGATCAGCAGGCAGGCGAAGAGGCCGTAGCCGCCCGGCGAATTGGCGCCGTAGCCGTTCGAGGCGAAGCCACCGGCGGTGAAGTCGGCCTTGCCCGAGGCGATAACGTAGAGCACGACCGCGGCGACGAAGCCGCCGGCGAGCTGGGCGATCCAGTAGGGGACGAGCTCGCTCCAGGAAAAGCGACCGCCGATCGCCATGCCGAGCGAGACCGCCGGGTTGAAATGCCCGCCGGAGATGTGGCCCACCGCATAGGCCATGGTCACGACGGTCAGGCCGAAGGCAAGGGCGACGCCGAGAAAGCCGATGCCGAGGTCGGGAAATCCGGCCGCGAGCACGGCGCTGCCGCAGCCACCGAAGACAAGGGTGAAAGTGCCGACGGCCTCGGCGGAAAGTTTCTTGAACACGGATGAGCCTCTTTGGATGAAATGACTTCACGGGCAAAGCCGCGATTCCCTACCGATAGCCCGGTTTCCGGCACCTGTCGCGGCATTTTCTTGCTCATTCGCCGGGCGCGGTCCCCGGAATCGCACGCGGATTTCCGCCGGTCCGGGACCTGTGCGGAACGATTCTCGCATCCGGGCGGTTGCTTTTCGAGAACCCCGCCGCAGGGCGCGGCGCCGTCCGGGAAGAGGAGGACAGTCATGCGAAGGCTTGCAATGCTCTGCGCCATGGGACTGGCGCTCGCCGCCTGCGCGACCAGCGAACCCGAGCCGCTGACGATCGCGCAGATCGATGTCGAGGCCGACCTGACCTCGATGCAGAGTCTCTCCGCCGTGCAATACTGGCAGAATCTCTCGTCCGATCTCGAGGCGGCGCTCGCCGCGGAATTCTCGGGTCAGATCGATCCGGGCGGCAAGACGGTCACCGTCGACGTGGACGAGCTTTCGCTCTCCAGCGTCTACGCCCCCGGAGCCACCTTCGCGGATTCGCGGCTGTCGGGCCGGGTGACGCTTCTCAATCCCAACGAGACCGTGGTTTCCGCCTATGACGTCACGGCGACCTCCGGCGACGTGGTTCCCTATCTGCCCGAAGGCACCGTGACGGTGCCGCCGACGAGTTCGGCCTATTATGCGGCGGTGGTGCGCGCCTTCGCCCGCGGCGCCGCGGAGACGCTGCGCGCCGGTCCCGCCTCTTGACCGCAGCAGGCGGTCCCGCCATCAGGCGCGGGCGACACGCGGCAAGCCGGAGGGACCGCCATGAACCCGCTTCTGAGCGACTGGACGGCGCCCTTCGGCCTGCCGCCCTTCGAGGCGATCGAAACCGCGCATTTCGCCCCGGCCTTCGATGCCGCGCTCGCCGGGGCGCGGGCGAGGATCGACGCCATCGCCGAGGATCCCGCGCCGCCGAGCTTCGCCAATACCATCGAGGCGCTGGAGCGGGCCGAGCTCGCGCTCGACCGCGTGGCGGCAGTCTTCTTCGGGCTGGCGGGCGCTCACACCGATGACGCGATCGAGGCGCTCCAGCGTGATCTGAGCCCCCGGCTCGCGGCGCATCATTCCGAAACGGTGATGAACCCGCGGCTCTTCGCCCGCATCGATGCGCTGGCGGAGCGCAAGGAGAGCCTCGGGCTCGACGCCGAGGCCGCACGGGTGCTCGATCTCTACCACCGGATGTTCGTGCGCGCCGGCGCCCGGCTCGAAGGCGCCGAGCGCGACCGGCTGCGCGAGATCGTGCAGCGGCTCGCGAGCCTCGGCACCGCTTTCTCCCAGAACGTTCTCGCCGACGAGAAGGCCTGGGCGCTGGCGCTCGGGGAGAAGGATCTGGCGCCGCTTCCGGACTGGCTCGTGGCCGCGGCGGCGGAGGCGGCCGCGGAGCGCGGCGAGCCGGGGCATGCGGTCACGCTGTCACGCAGCCTGATCGTGCCCTTCCTGCAGATCTCGCCGGATCGGGGGCTGCGCGAGACCGCCTTCCGGGCCTGGGTGGCGCGGGGCACGAACGGCGGGCCGAGCGACAACCGCGCGATCGTCGCGGAGACGTTGCAGCTTCGCGAGGAGCGGGCGCGGCTGCTCGGCTATCCGGATTTCGCGAGCTTCAAGCTCGAAACCGAGATGGCGCGGACCCCGGAGACGGTTCGCGCGCTGCTGATGGCGGTCTGGGCGCCGGCTAGGGCGCAGGCGGAGGCCGATGCGGCGGAACTCGAGCGCCGGCTCCATGCCGACGGCATCAATGGCGCGCTGGAGCCCTGGGACTGGCGGTATTATTCCGCGATCCGCCAGCGCGAGGAGCACGATCTCGACGAGGCCGAGATCAAGCCGTATCTCGCGCTCGAGGCGATGATCGCGGCGGCCTTCGACGTGGCGGGCCGGCTCTTCGGCCTGAGCTTCCTGCCGCTCGACGTGCCGCTCTACCACCCCGACGCACGGGCCTGGGAGGTGCGGCGCGGCGAGAGGCACATGGGTGTCTTCATCGGCGACTGGTTCGCACGGCCCTCGAAGCGGTCAGGCGCCTGGTGCAGCTCCTTCCGCAGCCAGTCGAAGCTCGACGGTGAGGTGCGCCCCATCGCGGTCAATGTCTGCAACTTCGCCAAGGCGCCCAAGGGGAGCCCAAGCCTGCTGACCTTCGACGACGCACGCACGCTCTTCCACGAATTCGGCCATGCGCTGCATGTTCTGATGTCCGACGTGACCTATGCCTTCATCTCGGGAACCTCGGTGGCGCGGGATTTCGTGGAGCTGCCGAGCCAGCTCTACGAGCACTGGCTCTCGACGCCGGAAGTGCTGGAGGCGCATGCGCGGCATGTTGCGACCGGCGCGCCGATGCCGCGCGACCTGCTCGAGCGCCTGCTGGCGGCGCGCAACTACGACCAGGGCTTCGCAACCGTGGAATATCTCGCATCGGCGCTGGTCGATCTCGATTTCCACGCTGGTCCCGCGCCCGCCGATCCCATGGCCGCACAGGCGGCGACGCTGGCGGCGCTCGGCATGCCGGCGGCGATCGTGATGCGCCACGCAACGCCGCATTTCCAGCATGTCTTCGCCGGCGACGGCTATTCCTCGGCCTATTACTCCTACATGTGGTCGGAAGTGATGGACGCCGACGCCTTCGCCGCCTTCACCGAGACCGGCGACCCCTTCGATGCGGGCGTGGCGGCGCGGCTGGCCGAGCATGTCTATTCCGCCGGCGGCTCGCGCGAGGCAGCCGAGCTCTACACCGCCTTCCGCGGCCAGATGCCGGGGGTCGAGGCCCTGCTGGCCCAGCGCGGCCTCAAGGTGGCCTGATCCGGGCAGCGCTCGCTGTCGCTTGGCATCACGTCCCGATCCCCGACCCGCGGGAAAGCTGCTGCACCTCCCTCGTCCTGCGGCGCGGCCCGTTCGCACTCCAGAGGCCTGCAGTGCCGGTCCGTCGAAGGGGCCGTCGACCTCAGACCGGATCCTTGTGAATGATGACGTCGGAATTCGGCACGGCATCGAGCAAGGCATGGCGGACGCCTGCCCCGATCTCGTGCGCCGCATAGAGCGATTGCGCGCCGTCGAGTTCGAGATGGACCTGGATGAAGACCCGCGTGCCCGCCGTGCGGGTCTTGAGGTCGTGGAAGCCGATGACGCCGGGATGGGCGGCGACGATGCCCGCAATCTTCTCGATCAGCTCGGGATCGGCGCGGCGATCCATCAGCGCGTCCCAGGCGGCGCTTCCGATCCGGCGCGCGCCGAGGACCAGCACGGCGCAGGCCGCGAGAGCCACGACCGGATCGAGCCAGTGCACGCCGAACCGGGAAGAAGCGACGATCGCCAGTATCGCGCCCGCCGCGGGCAGGAGATCGGAGAGGTAGTGCAACCGGTCGGCGGCGACGATGCGCGAGCCGGTGCGCGCCGCCACACGGCCCTGCCAGAGGACCAGCGCCAGCGTCACCGCCATCGAGACAGCCATCACCGCCAGGCCGGTGGCCTCGGCCTCGAGCGGCTGGGGATGCGCGAAGCGGCCGATCGCCTTCCAGCCGATCGCCGCCGCCGAGACCGCGACGAGGCTGGCCTGGCCGAGCGCCACGAGATCTTCGACCGAGGAATGCCCGAAGGAATGGTCTTCGTCCGGCGGCTTTGCCGCGTAGACGATGCCCGCCAGCCCCGCGGCCGAGGCGATGAGGTCGAGCGCGGAATCGGCCAGCGACGCGGCGATGGAGAGCGCGCCGGTGGCGGCGAGCGCCCAGAGCTTCAGCCCGACCAGCACGACGGCCACCGCCACCGATGCGAGCCCGGCCGAGAGATTCATTCGAAATGAGCGGTCCAATCTCGTGTCTTCACCGAAGCCGGGCGATGCCTTCGTCCCGAGTCGGGCCGATTTGACCAGACCTCGCGGCCAAAGGCCAGCCGTCCGGCCGGCCCGCCCTCTGCGGGAAACAATCGGAGCGGGTCGGCCCGGACACGCAGCGCAGTCTTCACATGGGCGCCGTAGCGCGAAGCGGCCGTATCGGCGGTTTTTCGCCGAGAACATGCAATCCTTGCTATCTTTGCGCGATCCATACTTGGCTTTCGGATCAATCCAGAGGGTGATTACAGCATTCTTGGAAAATCTTCGGCAATCTGTTGGATTCATACCTTGTCAACTGACATCTTGGCAAATAAACTGAGTATTGAGCCCGGAATGAGAGCAGTCGGGACGGGCGGCTAACATGACTGCCATAGGAAGAAAGGCCGGCCATAGTGCGTGCAGCACTTGCCGGAAAGGGGTGCAATGACTGAAGATCAGACGATAAGCCGCGGGGAATTGCTGGCGCTGACGGCGGAGATCGTATCGTCGCATGTGGCCAACAACAGCGTCGTGCAGAGCGACATGCCCGATCTCATCCAGTCGGTCTTTTCCAAGCTGAGCGATCTGGCGAGCGGCGAGGATGCGGCCTCGGTCGAACTGTCTCCGGCCGTTCCGGTCAAGAAATCGATCACGGACGACTACATCGTCTGTCTCGAGGACGGCAAGAAGCTCAAGATGCTCAAGCGGCATCTGATGACCGCCTACGGCATGACGCCGGAGGATTACCGGGCGAAATGGGGCCTCAAGCCCGACTACCCGATGGTCGCGCCGAACTACGCGCTGAAGCGCCAGGAACTGGCCAAGAAGATCGGTCTCGGGCGCAAGCCGGGCAGCAAGACCTCCAAACGGTAGGCGCCACGCTTGCGCCTTCGGGCGCGCGCCGGTAATCCGTCGCGTGCGGGCGAGTGTCCGCGCGCTTCTGCCTGTCGGCGACGGAACCGGATCGAATCGATGGCACAACCCAAGGTCTTCGTGAAGACCTACGGCTGTCAGATGAATGTCTATGACAGCCAGCGCATGGAATCGGCGCTGGCCGCGGAGGGCTATGCCGCGACCGGATCGGCCGAGGGCGCGGATCTCATCCTGCTCAACACCTGCCACATCCGCGAGAAGGCGGCCGAGAAGGTCTATTCCGAACTGGGCCGGCTGCGGGCGCTGAAGGCGCAGCGGCCCGGGCTGCGCATCGGCGTGGCGGGATGCGTCGCCCAGGCGGAAGGCGCGGAGATCCTCGAGCGCGCCCCGGTCGTCGACCTGGTGGTGGGGCCCCAAGCCTATCACCGGCTGCCGGCGATGCTCGAGGCGGTGGCGGCGGGCGCGCGCCCGGTCGAGACGGATTTCCCCCCCGAGGACAAGTTCGAGCACCTCCCGCGGGAGGGACGGCGGAGCGCGGTTTCGGCGTTCCTCACGGTCCAGGAGGGCTGCGACAAGTTCTGCGCCTTCTGCGTGGTGCCCTATACGCGCGGCGCGGAGGTCTCGCGGCCGGCGGAGCGGGTGGTTGACGAGGCGCGTTCGCTGGTCGCCCGCGGCGCCGCGGAGATCACGCTGCTCGGGCAGAACGTGAACGCCTATGCCGATCCCGCCGGCGAGACGTTGGCCGGGCTGATCGCCCGGCTGGCGCGGATCGACGGGCTGGAGCGTATCCGCTACACCACCTCGCATCCCAACGACATGGGCGCGGATCTGATCGCCGCCCATGGCTGCGAGCCAAAGCTCATGCCCTATCTGCACCTGCCGGTGCAATCGGGCAGCGACCGGGTGCTCCGGGCAATGAACCGCCGTCACACCGCCGCGGCCTATCTCGACCTGATCGGGCGGATCCGCGAGGCGCGGCCCGATATCGCCATGTCGGGCGATTTCATCGTGGGCTTCCCCGGCGAGACCGAGGCGGATTTCCAGGCGACGCTCGATCTGGTGGCCGAGGTCGGCTATGCGCATGCCTATTCCTTCGCCTATTCCGCGCGCCCCGGCACGCCGGCCGCCGGCCGGCCCGAGGTCGATGCCGAGGTCAAGGCGGAGCGGCTGGCGCGGCTGCAGGCGCTGCTGACCGCCCAGCAGCAGGACTTCCAGAACGGCCTGGTCGGAAAGCTCCTGCCGGTGCTGCTGGAGCGGCCCGGCCGCTTGCCGGGACAGGTTGCCGGCCGCTCGCCCTATCTCAACGCCGTGCATCTCGAGGCCGGGGCCGATCGGATCGGCAGCGTCGTCGTGGCCCGGATCCTGTCGTCGGGGTCGAACTCGCTGCACGCCGCGCTGGCATCCTGAGCCTCCAAGCCGCCGTCCGGCGGGGCGGTCGACACCGCTGGCTGGAGAGTCGCCCGCGCCTGAGACGCATTCCGCCCGATCGTTTCGACCTGCCGGGCTGGCGTCCCGCAGTGGGACATGGTCTATCATATTGTTATTGAATGGTATTTCAAGAATCGAGTTGGATGAACCCTCCTTGTCGGCGCAATCCGGCCCGCCACGCCATTCCGATTTCGGATCGGCCGGTGTCCGGTCCATTCAACCCGATCCCTTATGATACGAGCGGTCCTTCCGCCTGACCACAAGCCTGAGCCTCGGGACGGGAAAAAGGTCGCGCCCCGCGCGGCCCGGAGAGTATTTCCCCGGACCGTAAAGGCGAGGCGCCGGTGGCGCCTTGCCCGGTCCGTCGCCCAGAGGCGCGGGCCGCAGGGCGAGGGAGGTGCAGCGTCAGCGTCGGCTGAGGATCGGGCCGCGCCGGCCCCCGGGAAGGCCTGCGCGGCCCGATGGCTACGGGTCGATCGGGCTGGGGAATTCTGGCGCGTCTGCCGTCCCCAGCCGACCAGATTTTCAACAGCCGGGGCCGGCAGGCGCGTGCGGACCTGTCACTTGCCAAGTTCGCGGGGAGAGGGCCGCGCCGCCATTGGGAACGTTCACCATTCCGCAGCAGTCATTCGGAGTGAGTCAGGGGTCGAGCTTGCGCGCCTCGTCGATCAGCATCACCGGGATCCCGTCGTGGATCTGGAAGGCGAGGCCCGCGCCCTTGGAGACCAGCTCCCGCCTCGCGGCATCGTAGACGAGCGGTCCCCGCGTCACCGGGCAGACGAGGATCTCGAGCAGCCGGCGGTCGACCACCGGGCGCTCCGCGGTCTCGTCCGGCTCCCCGGCCGCGTCGTCGGTCACTGCAGCGTGCCTTCCTCGCCGCCGCCGCGAAGCGCGAATTCCATCAGCGTGACCAAGGTCTCGCGGCGGTTGGTCAGGGTCGGCGCCTCCAGCAGCGCCTGTTTCTCCTCCGGATCGAAGGGGCAGAGGATCGAGAGCGAATTGACCAGCAGCTCCTCGTCGGCCTCCTTCAGACTGTCCCAGTCCGAGGAGAGCTGCGCCGTGGCGAAATACCGCGCCAGCACCGCGAGGAATTCCGCCCGGTCGAAATCCTCGTCGATCTCGGCCCGGCCGAGGTCGCGGTCGAAGCTCGACCAGTCCACGTCGGCGCGCAGATAGGGCGTGAAGCCCTCCTGCATCGCCATCACCCGGAAGCGGCTGATGCCCGACAGCGTGATCAGGTAGCGTCCGTCCTCGGTCTCCTGGAAGGCGGTCAGCCGGCCGGCGCAGCCGATCCGGTGCAGCCGGCCGCTCGCCCTGCCCTCGGGCATGACGATGGGCTGGATCATCCCGATCAGCCGGTGCTGGGTCTTGAGCGCGTCCTCGAGCATCGCGAGATAGCGCGGCTCGAAGATGTTCAGCGGCAGCCGCGCCCGGGGCAGCAGCAGCGCGCCGGGCAGCGGGAAGACGGGAATCGTCTCCGGAAGGTCGGCGAGGCTGAACTTCTTGGCCATGCGCCCTCCCGGCGCCTGCGGGCGGTTCAGGCGAAGATCATCGACGAGAGGCGCCGCCGCCCCTTCGCCGCCAGCTCCGATTTCGGCCCGAGGCTGTCGAAGAGCTTGAAGAGCTGGGCGCGCGCCGCGCCGTCGTTCCACTCCCGGTCGCGGCGGAAGAGCTCGAGCAGGGCGTCGATCGCCCCCTGCTGGTCGCCCTTGGCGACCAGCGCCATCGCGAGATCGAAGCGCGCCTGATGGTCGCCCGGGTCGCGCTCCACCGCCGCGGCGAATTCGCCCACGTCGCCGGCATCGGCGGTGGCCTCGGCG
>Ga0209607_1000962_pt1 | contig 24361 bp, 15 predicted proteins | sample AD_UKC117_MetaG_FD_184413 | JGI IMG/M metagenome (GOLD analysis project Ga0209607, IMG submission 184413) | Active sludge microbial communities of municipal wastewater-treating anaerobic digesters from Hong Kong - AD_UKC117_MetaG (SPAdes)... | ecosystem: Engineered > Bioreactor > Anaerobic >... | reverse complement strand
CCTTCGCCCAGGATTGCGTCGTGCGGCTGCTGACCGCCAGCCAGAGCCAGCAGCGCAGCCTGGCTAGCTGCTGGCCGGCCAACGACCAAACCCGGCTCCCCACAACACCGGCCACTATCGTCGACACCCCCGGAATCTCGGCGGTCACCCTCCAAGACGACCGCGGCGACTCCCAACAGTGGTCGGTTGTCGTCTCGGTATCTGAGCGGCCCTTCGCCTCGGCCAGCCCCCGATTGGCCTGCTACCGACTGCCCGTGCTCTACAGCCGCTATGGATTGCGTGCCACCCTGCGGCCCGCGCTCGTCAACTGCCCCGGCCCGGGAGCCGACGTCCCGCTGAGCTACCCCGTCACGGTCGCACCGAACTCCATTCTGTTCACCACGGTCAGCGGATTCCTCAACAGTTACCTCACCGCCCAGGGCAATCTCGAGCGCTACGTCACCCCCAAATCGGGACTCGTTCCCGCCGCCACCTACCGCTCAGCCAGCCTGGTCAAACTCCTATCCACCCGCGCGGTGCCCGATCAGGACATCCCGGCCGACGGGGCCACCGTGCACGCCATCGCCACCGTCGACGTCGTGACAAGCCAGTTCGCGCCGATGCGCCTGGACTACCCGATGACCCTGACTGTCACCAGCGGCCGCTGGAGCGTGGCCGGGCTCGACCTCGCCCCCCAAATCGCACCGGACGCGGAGCTGACCCCAGTGCTGCCCGGTACGGGAAAACCCTGAGCCCCAGGGTGTTCCACCGACAGAGGTCGGCCCCCATTGCCGGCCTTCACCACTCCCTGAAAGGAACCCGCAATGTTCGCAACACTGCTCGCCACCGCACCCCAGGCCACCACAACGGTGCTGGCTGCCACCGATCTGGTCTCCGGCAGCCGATCTCTCTACAACATCATGGTCGGCGTCATCGTGGTGCTGATCCTGATCGCCTCCGGCGCCCGAGCGATGGCCGCATTCTTCGGCGGACGCATCGGTGAGACGGTGTCGTGGGCTGTGGTCGGTGTCGTGGTCGCCGTGATCGTCGGCTCGAGCTACGCCATCTACACCAGCACCAAACGGACCACCGACCAGACCGGCATCACCACGGGGCAGTTCGGCCAATGACGGACTCCGCCCAGCTCTTCCATGGCATCCACGACACCCCCGTCTACACGGACTTCCTGTTCCGAAAGCCGTTGCGGCTGTGGGTGGCCGCGCCGGCAGCACTTGGTCTGACGATGACTTTCATTTTCACGGTCAGGCTGCTGGACTCCGGTCACGCCCGGGCGGTGCTGTTCAGCGGGCTGGCCCTGACGGGTCTCGTGTCAGGACTCGGCGCGATTCTGCCCACCGGTAGACCGGGCTTGGGGTTCCGCGCCGCGGCGCTGTGGCGCACCGTGCGCCCCGCGGTCCGTCGCAGCGACTCCGACGCCCTCGTCGGACCTCCCGAGCAGGCGATCGGCAACCTGCGCTTCACCAAACACGGTGTCTACGCCGACTTCCTGGTCGTCGGGCTGCGGTACTACCTGCAATCCACCAAGCGCCGCACCGGCGTGGCAGACCGGCACCGCGACCTGGCCCGTGAACTGCCCTCCGGCACCTGGATTTACGGCCTTTCCGTTCCGCAGGACGAACGCCAATTGCTCCGGGCGATGCTGCACGGTCACCGCGGGCGACTGGAATGGGCACGCACCTGCCAGATGCTCGAACCGATCCTCGCCGAAAACCGGCCCCGCACGCGGATCTACTGGCTGTCCATCCCGGTCGACGCCGGCCGCGGCGGGCACAGCCCGGTCGGACAAGCCACCAAACTCAAAGACTGGCTCGCCGGCCGCGACAAGGAAAGCCAGTCCTCCCTGGTCGCCTACCACCGTCTCGCCGACGACATCATTTCGGCGCTGCCCGAGGAGTTCGCGGCCACCCCGGTCACTGAGGACATGATCGACTGGTTCTGGAAGCGCAATGCCTTCCGGGGCGTCTTCGATGAATCCCTGCCCCAACTGAAATCGGTCACCGCCGACTCGACGGAGCCCTTCCCCGCCGCCGACTTCGACGACGGCGATCAAGGCCACCGTGCCCCGCGCCCCGGCCTGCTGTCGAGGCTGCCGTCCTGGAAGCGGGTCTTGCGGGTGAGCAGCCCGGAGGGATTGCTGCCCGACAGCTATCAGGTGATCCTGCCCGTCGTCGATATGCCGCGCGAGGGCATCGCCTTCCCGGGCTCGGAGTTCCTCGACGCGCTCGACGACCTCGACACCGGGGCCGTGTTCGACTTCGCGATCTCCCTGCAGATGCGCAACCGGGAAACGGAGTTCATCCGCAACGACCGCGCCAAAGGCAACCTCACCGACCAGTTTGAACAGCGCCGCGACGTCCGCAACGGCGACCACGAGCTGTCCACGACCTGGCGGCAATTGGCCGAGTACAACCGGCTGCTGACCGCCAATGTCGACGAACGGCCCATCGAGGCGGCCTTCCTGATCGGCGTCGGCGCTGGGGACCCCGCCACACTGGACTACTCGATCAAACGGCTGCGCGAGGAACTGGCCAACTCCGGGCACATCGTCATCCGCCACTACCGGGGCGCACAGACCCGGCTATGGTCGGCGTTCAACCCCGGCGTCCCGCTGCACCGCAGCGGCGTCGCGCAATTCGCCCACCCCACCACCACCGGCAAGTGGAGCCGCTTTGTTCCGCTGACCTCATCGTCGGTCGGCAACACCACCGGGGTTCTGCTCGGCTTCAATCAATCCAACGCCCTCAACGCCGCAGTCCTGCTGGATCTGCCCGGCACCGCCAAGCGCAACCACAACCCGGTTCTGCTGTGCAGCGGAGCGCCGGGATACGGCAAGTCCTACGCCGCCAAAGGCATCACCCGCGCTGAAATCCAGCGCGGTGCCCAGGCGTTCATCGTCGACCCGGGAACCGAATGGGCCACCGCCCTCGGTGATCGCCCCAATACCGCCGTTATCGACATGGCCGGCAACGAGTTCGGGTGCGACCCACTGCGGATCTTCCCCGCCGACGTCGCCGGAGGCTATTGGCTGGACTACATGCTGCCCATGATGGGCATCGACCCCCGCAGCGTCCCGGCCGCCCGGCTGCGCACACTGCTGGCCCCGGCAGCCCGCGAGCGCCTCGGCATCCACAGCACCGCCTCGCTGCTCGACTACCTCGCCAGCATCCAGGCGCCCGGCACCGCAATCGACACCAGACCACCCCAGGTGACTGCGCTGGCCGACGAACTGCGCGGCGTGCTGGTCAGCCTGCAGTCCTGGGCGACCCACGACTTCACCCGCGCCATCTTCGATCCCACGCTGCCGATCCCCGACCTGGCGGCCCTGGACGTGAGTATCTGGTTGACCGGAAGCCTCGACCTTCCCACCGCCGAGGAAATGGCCACCCCGCACCTCTACAACAACCTCTCCGAGCGGAAACTGGCCTCCGTCGCCATCTACGGAATGCTGGTGCGGCTGGCACGTCTAGCGTTCTTCGCCAACCGTGAACGCTTCGGGCTGATCGTTCTGGAAGAAGCAGGCGGCCTTCTCAATTCCCGGGCTGGGGCCGACGACTGCCACCTCATCAGCCGCAGGGCGAGAAAACACTTCACCGGGCTGCTCATCATCACCCAAGACCCCGTGGCCGACCTCGCGCTCATGGGCGATCAGTTCATCACCCAGCAACTCATCATGCCCTTCGAGGACGAACCGCTGGCGCGAAAAGTCGTAAACCTGGCGGGGATCCGCATCGAGGACTATCCCGACATCGAAGAGTATTTCCTCGCCCAGCCGGCCGTCGACCAGATGCGCGACCCCACCGCGTTCGACGCCGAGGACACCACCGGCGGCGCGACGGTTCCCCAGCGCGGCGATCGCGAAGGCTACGGGTTCTTCGTCGACGAGTTCCGCCGGCCGGCCCCCATCCGGGTCATCCGCCAACCCGATCCGAGCATCCATTCCGCATTCGACACCACACCAGGAGCGGCATGACCCCGACCCTGACCCTCAACCGGGCCGCTGAATGGTTCGGCTACCAGATGGCGCTACGGCCCGCGCTGCGACGCGTCAGCACGATCTGGTTGGCGACCCACCTTCTCTCACTGTGGGCGGTGATCGCCGCACCCCGGGCGCTGGGCCTACCCGTCGTCAACGCCATGGCGTGGACCGGGATCACCGACAGTCACGGCGTCCCCCTCGGCGCGTACTACCTGTCGACGGTGAGCACCGCCGAAGCCATCACCGAAGCAGGCCCCGATCTGAGCCTGGACCCCAGTAGTTGGGTCGGCTGGCTGGCCAGCGCGGTGACCGTCGGCTTCAGCCACGACAGCATCGCCATGCTGCTGCAGCTGCAAGCCTCCATCTACATTCTGATGCTGACCCTGGCGCTGTGGCTGCTGCGTTTCGTGATGAGCTCGGTCTGGCTGCACTGGCTGGCGACCTGGTTCCGGCCGGTGTTCGACACCCTGCAACACATGGTGGCCGACCTGTACCTGTTCCCGATCTGCCTGACGGTCGCCCTGGCCGTCGGCGCCTTCCACATCGTGGCCAACAACCACCGAGGGCACGGGTGGAAAGTGATGCTGTCCACACTGGTCATCGCCGTACTCGGATGGACCGTGACCCGTGACCCCATCTCCGAACTCGCCAGCGAGAACGGCATGCTCACCCAGGCCCGCAACCTGGGACTCACCGTCTCCTCAGCGGCACTGAACAACGGCGGGATCGCCCCCGGTAACGGCTCCACCCAGATGACCACACTGATGCAGCACATCGCCGACGCCACAGTGCGGATGCCGTTGCAGTTGTTCAACTTCGGCACCGTCGTCGACAACATCGGCTCCTGCGGCAACGCCTGGTCCACCGCCATCATGTCCGGCAATCCGGCCGGCCCCGCCCACGCGATGACCGGATGCGGTGCGCCACAGGCACTCTCTTACGCCGAACACCTCGACGGCTCCAGCTTCGGACTCGGGCTGTTCTACCTGCTCTTCGGATCCGTCTTCACGTTCTTCGTGCTCTACGTCGCCTACAGCTATGTCATGGTGGCCTGCGCGGCGTTCATCAACGCCATCATGCTGTTGTTCGCCGCGCCGATGGCCATGATCGCCGGCGAGCCGCGCCAACGGGCCCTGCACCGACTCACCCAGTTCTTCCGCCACATCGTTCTGGTCTTCGCCTACGTGCTCTACATCTCCTTCGCGGCGGTCATCCTGTTGAAGATGGCGGCCCCTGGCGGTTACGCGGCCCAAGTGGGGATGACCAGCCCGGTGGCACTGCTGTTCATGGTCGGCCTCATCGCCGTTGCCGCAACCGGCACCTTCATCTGGCTCAAAAAGCAGCTCGGCGACCACACCCGCCGCACACTCACCCACAAGATCCACAGCTCGGTCGATCACACCAAGAGCGGCTGGAACAAAGGCCAACGAGCTCGGAACAAGATCGAAGCAGCCGCGGCGAAAGGCGGCGGGACGGGCGCTGCGGCGCAGGGCGCCGCCGGGCAAGGCGCTGCGGGCGGGAGTGCACCCCTGACCGGGACACCCACCGCCGGTCGGCGTCCCGGCGCGGGACGTGCTGCCACGAACGGACGCCGCACCGGTGCCCCTGGGGCGGGCGTCGCCCCGACAACCAACCCGGCAGCGGCCACCCCTCCGCAGTCAAACCAGGCCGGCGGCGCTGCCTCCCCATCGTGTAACGGTGCCGCGGCTCCCGCGGCGGCCCGCGGCACCGGAGCGAAGGCCGCAGCAAAAACAGCGGCCAGCATCGCAGCACCGGAAGCCGCCGCCGCCGCGGCCACAGCATCGACGGCCGGCAAGGCTGTCGGTCTTAACCGTCGCGATCCCTCCACAGTTCAGCAGGGCCGCAACGCAACTGGCCCTCGCGCGCGAAACGGTGGCCCGAATCGTCGCGGCGGAGCGCTGCCAACAACACCGGCGCTCCCCGAGCCCTACCGCGGTCCCGGCGCTCCCACCCGGTTCGGAAGCGAGGGGCAGGCGTCGCAGTCCCCATCCGGCCGTCAGGCCCCCTCCGCTCCGCCACCGATGCACGACGAGCAAGACACCGCGCGGCCGGCCCAGGGCCGAGCGCCGCATCCCGGCGACGACCAGGAACAGGCGGGCTGAACCCGGGAGTTCTACTGACCCGCTCCGCGTTGCTTGGCGTCGGCCACGGCCAACGCGAGGCCTTCAGCGAAGTCGGATGCGGTCAGTTCCCGCAACCGGCGGATCAAGTCCGCGCTAGGTGGCCCATCGTCATCGGCGGCCAGCAGTTCATCCAACGCCCCGTCATCGAGTCGGGTGTTTCGGTGGTCGCGGGCCTTCTCGATCACGTTGCGCACGAAGCCGGCGTTGCCCAGCCAGTCGATGCCCCGGACAACATCGCCTTCCGGCGTCAGCGACTCCTCGTTGTAGTAATGCTCAAAGGCCGGTCGCAGCACGGCTTCGGCAGCCGGATCGACGATGTCCTCATCCTGCGCGGCCATCAACGCGGTCAACTGCCACAGCTCGTCGGGGTTATAGGACTCGAAGACGATGGTCGTCGCGAACCGACGGCGCAGGCCTTGGTTGGCGGTCAACATCCGCTCCATCGCTTTGGGGTAGCCCGCCCCGAAGACCACGAGGTCGTCGCGGTGGTTCTCCATGAAGGGCAGCAGCGTTTCAATGATGGCCGTTCCGTACGGATCGCCCTTGGAATACCCCGGGTCATGCAGATTGTGCATCTCGTCGATGAACACCGCACCGCCCAGCGCCCCCTCCAACAAGGCGCGGGTGGCGTTCTCGGTCTCGCCCAGGTGCTCGCCGATCAAACGGGACTTATTGGTCTCCTCCACCGTGGGACGGCGCAGCACCCCCAACCCGCAGAGTTGCTTGGTCAAGGCTCTGGCGACCGTCGTCTTGCCGCAGCCCGGTGGGCCGACGAGCAAGGTGTGGCGGCTGGTCACCGACACCGGAAGCCCGACCTTCTCGCGGGCGGCGTTGACCTTGGTGGTCGCCCGAATCATCTTGACCTGCTTCTTGGCTTCCTCCATACCGAGCATGGCCGCCAGCTCGGCTTCCCCTTCGGCCAGAAACCTGTTGGCCTCCACCGCGTTCTTGGCGGCTTCGGCCTGCTTGGGGCTGGGTGCTGATTCGGCATTCCACGGATCGGTTCGAGCCTCGATGGTCTCGGGGTTGGTCAACACCAGCCGCCGGCCGGGATCGTCGAGCGCCTCGCGGGCCGGGGTGAACTTCGCATCCCGCGAATACACCCTGCGCAGAAGCTGATTAGCCTCCTCGGCCTTTCCCAGATGCCGCAAGCACATCGCTTGGGTGTAGAGCGCCACAGTGGTCGCCGCCGGCACCAGGTCGACATCGACGGTGTCCTTCGCGCGGCGAAACGCATCCTCGAAAACCCCCAGCGACGCCAGGGCGGTGGTGGCCATTGCGGTGGCCGCCGCCCCGTACACCGGCTTGCGCCAGCGCTTGTCAGGTGGAAACAGCCGCAACACATCGGGCCACCGTTGGGTGCGGAAGTGCAGGACGCCCTCGGCGTAGGTGTGCAGATCCGCGTCGACGGGATCGCTGGGACGTACCTGCGTGAGCAGCGTGTCGGCCTCCTCGTAGCGGCCCTCGCGTGCCAGCGCCACCGCCAGCGCCGCCCCCAGGGAACTTTGCGAGGTGATTTCCAGCAGCACGAACAACCCGTCGGAGACCCGCGGACAGAACTGCGCGGCCGGCACCGACAGCCGGCGGGTCTCCCAACCCAGCGTTTCGCGGGCCTGCCAGGCCCCCTGCAGCGCCGCGACGCTGTCGTCGCCGGTGACGATGCGCGCCAGCCATGCATCGCACATGCCGGGGTCGGAGTCGGTCGCCTGGGCGAACAGCTTCGCGGCGGCCTGCGCGTTGTTGCTCGCCATCAGGCCGTTCACCGACACACCCGACGCCAGAAGGCCTCTGGCGAAGGCGTTGCGTGCAGCCTCGGTGGCAGTTGCGCCGACGCTGATCATGGTCATCCTCTCCCCTCGGGTGGCCGAGTTCAGGCGGCCCTCGGGCCTTGCTTGATGAGATTGCGTTCCGGATTGACGTCGATGGTCACCCGTGTGGAGAACCCTGCGGTCCGCACCGTTTCAGTATCCGGGGACTCCTGCTCGAGATGCACATCGGCGATGCTGGCACTGGCCGGGCGAACTGCCCGCACAGTGATCGCCGGGGCTGCGCCGGTAAAGCCCCCCGACGCGCCGGGGGTGTCATAGATAACCATCACGGGCGGCCCCTCGCCGGGAAGGGCCGCCCCCGCACTCGGGGCGATCACCTGCAGGCCCGCGGCGGTGGCGTCCCGCCAGCGCTCCGGCTGGGCCGAGACCACCATCACCTGATAGCCGATCGCCGCGCTACGCAGCGCCACCTGAACCAGCAGCGCCAACTCCCCGGCAATGGTGACCGTCGAGGACTGCGACGGGTCGGCAGCGGCCAGGTTCATCAGCAGCGGGTGACCAGAGGGCAACGTGCCCAACAGGATTCCCGTCGCCCCCAGAGGAACCCGAATATCCTCGTCGCCGTCGAGACGGCGGTGCGGGGCACGCAGTTGGGGCGTGGGTGCATCCGCCAGGCCTGCCCGGACGGCGAGGTCGTGGCGGCCTGAGAGCGGGTTGAGCCCGTCCAGTGGCGGCGAGGCCAGCGGGGTCGGCGTGGAATACCGCACGATCACCCCGACTTCGGCCCCGCCGCCATCCACGGGGCGCAACTGCACCGCCACCGCGGTGGCATCACTATCGGGCACCCAGATCCGATCCAGATTCTCGGTGGTGATGTCCTTCGGCGACACCCAATAGGCGCTCACCGAACCGGCACCGTGGCGCAGATCCCCCCAGCCCGGCCGCGGCTCGGCCCCGATTCCGGCCCCGAGCTGAAAGTCCACATCAACCAACTCGGCGGCATCAAGCACGCGGGCAGTGATCTTGCGTGCCGACAACTCCGAGGCCAGCCGGGCAGCACACGCAGCCAATGTCGAGGCCACCGAATCACGGCTGGCGATGGCCGTAGCGTTCTGCAAGCGATCCATCCGCAGTACACACCAGCTGCGCCGCTGCCCCATCGCAGCGTGATCGCCGATCATGCTGGTGTAGGTGGCGGCATAGGGGTGGTGTGCACGCGAGGCGCGGCGACGGCCCACGCTGAGCACGTCGATTCCTGACAGGCGAACATCGAACTGGCGCAACGCATCGGCCAACACGTCCAGCGGGATCGACGTCGCCGACTCGACCCGGTTGCGGTCGAACACCGAGGGCGGGTTGTCGGGGCCGTCGATGGCCAACACCGCCACGACGTCATCTCCCCAGGCTCGGATCGCTGCAGGGGTGTTATCCCACAGCGGCGCAATGTCGGCCGGCGGTGTGGTGTCCAACAGGGCAGGGTCCGGACGCGACGGTGCGAGGCGGCGGCGAAGGACCGTCGTCAACGGCAACAACCGCCACGTCACGACAATGAGGGTGCCGGCCGTCGCGGCCGCCGCGATCGACCCCCACATCGGGCCGGGGCCGCGAAACAGACTGCCCAACCACAGAATCCCTGTCACGGTGACGAAACCGGCGGCCCACCTTGGCCAAGACGCAGACACCCCCAACGGGGCTTTTGCACGCATCAGCGGCCCTTCCTCTCCCTCAACAACGCTGAGAGTCCGACAGTGCCGGTCGCCAGGACCGCAATCGCCGCCACACCACCCAGCGCCACCCAGACCGGGGTCATATCCCGCGGCGGCGGCGGTGGCGGCAGGACCAGCGGCGAGGACTGGTTCTGCGGCGGCAACGGTTCACCGGCCGGCAGGTCATAGGTCAGAGCGGCGACGGGATCGACGATGCCGTGGCCGACCTCGTTGTCCACGCCGGCCGCCGGTGGCCGGGCGGTGGCGATCAGACGATTGATGACCTGGTGGGCGGTCAGTTGCGGAAATTTCGCCCGGACCAGCGCCGCGGTGCCGGTGACAATCGCCGCCGAAAACGAGGTGCCCGCGGGCGCGACAAGCTGCTGCTCCCGATTCTCCTCGGCGTTGATCAGACCCGCATCCCGCGGGGAGAGCGACATGACATCGGTGCCTGGGGCGGCGATGCCCACCCACGGCCCGGCAATACTCAAGTCCGGCAACGGGTTTCCGGCCGCATTGACCGCACCAACCGTCAGGACGTAGTCGGAGAACCAGGCGGGGGTCACCACCGTCGTCACGCCCGCCCAGTTACGCGGATCATCCGGCGTCAGCGGATTGCTCAACGGATTCTGTTTGCAGTCACTGTCGGGTCCGCGAAGGTTTCCCGCGGCGGCCACGATGACCACATCTTTGTCCACCGCCGCATAGCGGATCGCGGCTCCCAGCGCGCGTTGGTCAACGATCTTGTTGGCCGGCATGCAGGACACCTCGGAGATGTTGATGACCTTGGCGCCCATGTTGGCCGCATGAACGATCGCGGAGGCCATCGTGGCCACATCACCGGCCTTGCGTCGGGTCACCGGGTCGGAATCACCGAACGCGCCCTGCGGACTCCACGCCAACGACGATTGGCGGATCGAGATGAGCTTCACCTCCGGGGCGATGCCCGAGAACGCATCCGGCGGAGGCCACGGCGGCGGCGCTGCCGGGTAGGGCGGATCACCCGCGGCTTCGGCCGGAGCCTCGGGTGACGGAAGCTGGCCCATCGCGGCTGGCTCGACGCCAGGTGCCGCGGCGGTGGCACTCGTCCATCCGGCCGGACCCTCAGCAGCGGTGGGCGCTGAGGCTGGCGGCGTGGACTGGTCAGCAGCTCCGGGTTCGGCCGGCGGTGGGCCCTGCCCCGCCGGTGGAGGTTGAACCTCGCGCGGCGGGGGTGGCGGTGAGTTGCCGTCGTTGGGCCACGCGGCAATCAAACTCGCGATCCAGGTGCCGTGTGCGTCGCAGTCGGTCAGACCGTCGCCGCCCTCGATGTAGTCCCCGCCGCCCACCAGGGTCGGCAACCGGGGATGGGGACTGACCCCGGTATCAATCAGGGCCACGCTCACCCCGGCCCCCCGGCCGAACTTCCACGCCTCGGGCAGGTTCAACAGATCCATGTACTTCGGCTGGATGCGGTAGTCGGTGCCCGGCAGCGTTCCGACCCGCGTGCACAGCGCACCTTGCCGCATCGCCTGCTGCGGGCCTGGCTGCCCGTCGGGCGGGACCGCAGCCGGGTCGATCGCCGGCGGTTCCACCGCGGCGGCGCTCGGGGCGCCCCACAGCGCTGACATCGCCACCAAACCCGCTACCGCGCTCACCGCCGAAACACTGCGCAGGCGATGCGCTGCGATCATGACCGATACCGGATCGCGGCGAACACGCCCATCAGCCAGAACGCGAGCGGGAAGGACGCGAAGAACAGCGCATAGCCCACCCACTCGACGGTCAGCTTGAACGCCGGGTTGTAGATGGTGTTCGGCACAACCGAGGCCAGGATGAGGCCTGCGACCGGGACAAGCACCAGCACGGCACAAGCGGCCAAAACCGCGGCCGCGCTGTGCAACTGCAACGCGAAGCGCAGCGTCACGACCATCACGACAGCGACGGCACTGACCGCCAGGATCGTGGCGTGGGTGCGATCTTCATAGCCGCGGGCATGCAGCAGCACCGCACCGGCCAACGTCATGGCCAGTGCCACCGCCAGCCACCGCTCGTCACGTGTCGGATCGCACAGCCACCCACAACACACCACCAGCAGTGCGCCCAGGCCGGTCAGCAGCCCGGTGATGATGTTGCGGGCCCGGTCCGTCGCCAGGATCGTCTCGCGTACCGACTTCGGGCCGTCCAGTTCAGGGTCCTCGCCGGCGGCCACCACGACCGCGGCCGGAAGATCGGCCCGGGTCTCAAAGACCCAACGGCCCGAGGCTGAGGGAAACACCGGCAACCGCAACCGCGCGGCCCACCGCGCCAGCGCCGGGGTCCGTTTGATCGCCAGGGTCACCACGAGCAGGACGCAGCACAGCAGCGTGGTCGCCGAGGTCAGCAGAACCATCCGCGCCAACCCTGTCAGCAGGGCGGCGACACCGATAACGATGACCGCCGTGCACAACGCCATCGGCCCACCGAAAAACCGCAGATTCAGCGCGGCGGCCGCCAGGATGACCGCGGTCACCAACGCGACTTGCGGAGCTCCCAGCGGCCCGGGCACGGCTGCGCCAATCCCAACAGCTAAGGCGGCAATACCATTGAGCCGCAACACATCAGCGACGAGTCGGAACGTCCGGCCGCGGCTGAACGCCGGTTGCGCCAGGTCGGTGCTGGTATCGGGACGCAACATGATGACCGTGGCTGCGGCCAGCAGTCCCACCGCGATGCTGAGGCCCACCGCCGCCGCCAGCCAGCCGTGGTGCTCATTGCGCCACCGGGCCAACAGCCCCAACGCCGCCAGAACGCCGACGCTGACCAGCGTCATCGCGACACGGGCCGCCCACGCCGGAGTGACCGAGGGCCAGCGTTTGCGCAGTTCTGCGGGGATCGCGGAGGTGACATGCTCAATGACCGGGATCCGGGCCTCGTCGTCCTCGACGAAACGCAACCACAACCGGGTGCCGTCCAACACGCCCTGGTCCTGCAACGACCGGTTGGTGCGCAGCGGTGTGCCGTCCACCCAGCAGATTGCCCAGCGGCCCCGCTTAGCCGTACCGCCCTCGGACTGGGGCGCAGCCAACCGCGGCCGTCCCACTTCCACCAGCCGGCCGTTGACGAGGTCGACCAACGCCGAGATCTGCATCCCCACTGCTGCCACCGCATCCATGCGGATGCCCAACATGGCCTCACCGGCCATCAGCCCCACCAGCACCCGGTGGCCCGCCTTGGCGTCAGGTTCCCCCAGCGGCGCAGCCTCCGCAGACGCGGGTTGCAACGAGGTCACCGAACACCAACGTTGCCGGTGAATCCCTTCGCCAGCCAGGCGGCGAGTTCGATGAACGCCAGCCGGGTCTTCTTCTGCAGCGCGGTGAAATCGAGGGTGTGGCTGTCGCGCAGGTGCTTATCGAAGGGGATGGTCTTCACCGCCCCAACCCGCGGCGCCAAGCTCTTTTCAACGGTGCTCAGGAACTCCGAATCGGCGTTGTCGTGAACATCGTTGAGCACCACCACTGAGCGGCGCAGAAGTTCGTGGCTGTTGCGGGCATCCAACCAATCCAGTGTTGTCTCGGCGGCGGCGGCGCCGTCGAAGCCCATGGTTCCGACGATCACCAGGGCGTCGGCCTGGGAGAGCACGCTGCGCATCACCCGATGTTCGATATGGGGGCCGCAGTCGATCAGCGCGAGCTGATAGAACTGCCGGGCGCGGGCGATCACCGCGTTGAACAGCTCATCAGTGAGGACCATCGGGTTGGCCACGTTCTGATTGCCCGGCAGCACTTCCAGTCCTTGCCGGTTCTTCCCGGTGTAGGAGCGCGCCATCGGATAGGTGGTCACCTGGTCGTCGCTCATGAACTCGCGCACGGTGGCCGTCGCAGACGGGTCAATCAGCCGGCCGAGGTTCCCGTAGGTGGGGTTGGCGTCCAGCGAGATGACCGGCTCGGTGCGGTAGTTGGCGTAGACAGTGCCCAGTCCGGCGGTCACGCGGGTCTTACCCACACCGCCCTTCATCGACACCACGGCGATGGTGTAGTTGCCGGGAATGTTGGCGGTGATCGCGTCGATGTTGGCGCGCAGCTCGAGTTCGGCGGGCCCGGCACCGAGGTTGACCAGCTTGCCGCTTCCGACGTAAACGGTCTTGCGCCAACCCATTTCCGGCGGCATCTTGCGGGGCTGTGCCACATCCTCGACGCGCAGTACGGCGCTACCGGGCTGGAACGTCGAGGTGCGGGCCGAACCACCGGCCGGGGAAGGGGTCCAATCGCGCTGGGGCCGCACCGCCGGGGTGCGGGTCACGGCTGAGGGCTGCGCCGTGGCGGGCCGAGCCCCCCACTGGCTGGCCGCCGCAGGCTGGGCAGGGCGGGCAGCGGCCTGGGGTCCGGTGCGCGGGCCTGCCGCGTCGGCGACGGCGTGACGCGGCGGTGGGCCGGGCGCGGTGACTGCGGGCAGCACCTCGGTGTACTGATCTTCGGGGCGATAGGGGGCCGGGTCGAGCCCGACCGGCTCGCCGAGGGTGGGCGTCGGCGGCATGTGCGGCTCGGCCAGCGGATCGACGGCCTCGGCGGGCTCGTCGGTGGATTCCAGATAGCGACTCTGGAAGTTCGGGTCCATCGGGTTTCCCCTGGTTCTGTTGTTGTCTGACACGGTTGGTAGTTGCAATTCTAGGTGGGCCGATCGGCGCTTACGGCCAGTAACCGAACACGTTTCGGATGCCGATGCGGTGTTTGCTAGATGCTGATCCTCAGAAGCGGGTGTGTTCGGCCCAGTTGCGGATATTGAGGCTGCTGAGTACCGCCTTGATGCCGGCCTCGGTCTGCGCGAGCGTCGCCGGTGCGATCGTCATCCACTCTTGATCGGAGCCGCGGACCGCCGCTAGCCGGTAGATGGCCACCCGCCCCGCATCGGTCGCGCGGATGTCCAATGCCCCCTTGGCCGAACGGGTTTCGGCGTCGTCGTAGACGCGGGCGTAGAGAACAGCTTCCGCCGCGGGATTGTCGATCGCTTCGGCGAGTTCGGTCAGTGCCGGCCCCCGCAATCCCAAATCCCGCAAACCGCCCGGCCCGACTACCGCGCCCTGGGAGCGGGCGGCGGCAACTGAGATCAGTTGGTCGGCAGGCACGTTCACCGGGGTGATCCGCGATGGCTCGGAGAGATGAGCGCTATCGAGGAGGGCGATCAGCGTCACGGCCAGCCAGGGCGGATCTCCGACGCCGGGCTCCGCGGGAACGGTGTCGATCGTGATGTCCTCCCCGGCTCGGGCGGCCGATACCCAACGCCCGTCACGGCGGGCGAGGACGATCCGGAGTTGGTCGCCGGGTACCGCTCGCCATGTGGTCGGGTCGGCGACATTTTCCGGCTCCCAGGCGACCGGGCCGCGAGAGACCAACATGACCACCTCAACGTCGGGGGCGGTGAGGACTGCGAGTCGATTGGCCACATCAGGCACCACGGCTCCATCGGCGTCGACCAGGCCGGCCTCGCGAAGGCTGTCCACGCCGGGGTGCTGCTCCAGCCACTCATCAGTGCGGGCAGAGCCGTAGGGCCGAGCCCGCAACTCGGGAGCCAACCGGCCGACACCGAGCAGCGCCTGCAGAAGCCATAGCGCATCCACATTGACGGTTACCGGACCGGTCACGGTGGTGTCATCAACCATTGCGATTTTCCTTTCCACGACGGCCTGAAAGCCCAACGGCGGCAACCGAGTTGCGTCGGTGCCGCCGTTGGGTCAGTCGCGCACGAGAACGTGCGGGGGCGGATCAGGCTTGCCAGGACTTTCCAACCATCAGGTCGTGGTCCTGGGTGTTGCCCAGGGTGGTGGAGACGTTGCCGCCGTGATCGCCCAGCGACTGCGCGATGACGGCGAAGTTGCGGTTCAGATCGTTGACGAACTGGTCGAAAACGCCCTGCCCCTGGGACTGCCAGAACTCAGCGCACGCGGTGACGTCAGCGAGGATCGCCTTGTGAACGGCCTCCAGGTTGGCCGACGAATTGCCGATGGTGGAGGCGTGCTGGGCGACGTCTCCGTAATGCCAGGTGATGCTCATTGTCGATCGACTCTCTTTCTGTTCTAGGGAATCAGGTCTTAGACGTTCTTCAACTTGGAGGCCGCGTCCTGCTCGTTGTGCTCGTAGGCATCAGCGCTGCGGGCGAGGTTCTCGCTGGTGAACTGCATCATGTCGTGGATGTTCTTGAACGCCCGGTTGAGGTCGGTCATGGTGTCGAACGACGCGGTGTTGGCCAAGCCGTTCCAGCCGCCGCCGGCGATGTTCTGCGACGACGCGAAGGCGCGGGTGGCCTCGGAGAGGATTTCGTCTGCGTGGCCGCGGAACTTGGCGGAGTAGGTCCGCATCTCCTGCGGATCTGTCATCAAGCTCATGAGATTTTTGCTCCTTGTATCTCAGCGTGACCCGGGCTGTTTGCTGACGGGCCCATATTTTGTTGTGTATCTCGAGTATCGGGGCGGCCGCGACTTATTGCTGCCACTGTCCTTAGGCGACTAACCAGTCCACTCCCCCCTGTCAGGGCCTGCCTGCTGAGCAGTGCCGTCTGCCATCAGCGTGGCCTCGGCAGAACTCGGACCGGCGTCCCATAGCGCGGGCCACCCTCACCGCCGGACGCCTCGCGCGCTCCGCCCATGCCGTTCATCGGAGCAACACCCGGGCTGCCGCCCGCACTGGCCGGAGCGGCCGCGGCGGCGGCGCGCGCAGCGCTCAGCACGGGCGCGTTCGCGCCGGTTTGTGAGCCCGCCGCCCAGCTGGCCGGCACGGATAGGCCGCCGATTCGGCCCACCCCGCCCAGGCCCGCGGAAATCGGGCCGAGTCCCGCACCGCCGATCCCTCCGATGCCGCCGCCGCCCAGACCGGCCGCCAGCGAGCCGAACCCGCCGCCGCCAATCCCGGCAGCCGTCATCAGTGGTGCGGCCTCTGCGGCACCAAGACTGCCGAGCGTGCCACCCATCAGCGACGGGTTGGAGGCCATCGACATGAATGGACTCAGTAGGGACTGGAACTGCCCCACACCCTGCAGAGGTCCGCTGAGACCCTGCATGGCTGGTTGGGCCAGACCTTGCAGGAGTTGGGGGACGATCGACATCAACTGCGGACCCATTGTCAGCATCGTCTGGGCGTCCATGCCGCCCGGCAGTGACGACGTCTCTTGAGAAACCATGGCCGCCTGCTGGCCGACTTGCCCCGCGGCTTGCCCGCTGGCCTGCGCCACCGCCGCGGCCTGTCCGGCCAAGCCTGTGGGATCGGTCATCGGCGGCGGCGGGGTGAACGGCACCAGTGAACCCGTCAGCGCCGCAGCATCCGCGGAGTAGGCGTACATCACCGACGCATCCTGGGCCCAAAACTCTTGGTAGGCGGCCTCCGTCGCGGCGATGGCCGGAGTGTTCACGCCCAGGAAATTGGTGGCAATCAGCGTTTCCAAGGTGTCTCGGTTGGCTTCGATGACCGGCGGCGGAATGACGCCGACGCGCGCTGTCTCGAAGGCCGAGACGGCCTGGGCCGAGGCGGCGGCGGCCTGCTCGGCCTGGCCTGCGGTGGCCGTCATCCATGCCACATATGGCGCGGCGGCGGCGGCCATACTCGCCGAGGACGGCCCCTGCCAGGCACCGGCGGCCAACCCGTTGACCACTGCTTGGAATGCCGATGCGGTGGATCCGAGTTGTGCAGCCAACGCCTGCCACGCCGCAGCCGAGGCTGCCAGCGAAGTTGAGCCCGGGCCGGCATAGATTCGTCCCGAGTTGATCTCCGGCGGCAAGACTGCGTAGTCCGGCGGCGCCAAGGCAGGCAAGGTCACGATGCGCTCCCCGTCAGGCGGGAAATCCTCTTACAACAGGGCGCCGGTGGCCGCGGCGACGTCAATCGCCTCGTACCCCGCCCCGTTGGTGGCCAGATTCAACGCTGCCAGCTGGTGGAACAGGTCGGCCATCATGGCGGCGGCCTGGTAGACCGCACCGTGGGTGGACAACGACGCCGCCAGCAGAGCGCTGGTCTCCTCCAGGCCCGGCGGGATGACACCCATGGTGGGCGCGGCCGCTGCCGCACTCGCGCCGGTCATCGCCGACCCGAGACCCATCATGGTCGCCGCGCCAGCGGCCATTTCCGCGGGTTCTACAGAAAAAAAGCTCATGACGTCCCTACCCCTCCCCGGGTTTGTGGTGCTCGACACAGCGTACCTGAACTTTGCCAGGTGCAACCAATTGGATTTGCTGCAACAGTCAAATAACTGCACCTCACGGTGTCGCCACCTGGGTGTAGCGGGCCGACTCAGACGAGGAAATCAGCAGGCTACGGCCAGGAGGCATCGTGTGGCCGCGGAACCGTCCGATGATGAATCCCGGGTCCGGATTGCTGTCCATCATCAATAGCGGGGCGTTTGCTTGAACCATCGCCGAGATCACCGGATCGGCACGCTGACTGTTGATCCAGGTGCCGAACGAGCGGGTGTAGACCACATGCAGGCCGACATCGCTGGCCCCGGCGACCAACTGGGCGATGGACATCCCGTTGGGCGCGCGCACATCCAGCGGGGAATCGAACGCGCCGCCGGCCAGGCGCTCGGCGTCGTCGATGACAAGAAAGATCCGCGGCCCCGACCAGGTGTGGGCCAGGCTCTCCTCCAGGGACAGCCCCGCGGCTGGGGCGCGGTCGGCCAGGCGTGCTGCCAGGTCGGCCATGAGGGCCTTGATGCCCTCGGGCTGGTAGGCCCAGCCTTGCAGGTAGTCACCGCCGAGTTCCTGAAGCAGCTCCCTGCGCGGGGTGACCAGCCAGACCTGGGCGCGTTCGCGCGGATCGGAGGGATCGGGGGCGGCGGCGTCGGCCCCCGGGGCGTAGACACGGCCAATCTCGGAGAGCAGCGTGCGGCATAAGGTGGTCCGGCCGCACTTAGCCTGGCCAGTCACCAACAGGTGCGGGCCGTCCAGGCTGACCGGGTGGGCGAACTCATCCATGCCCCACAGCACAGAGGCCAGCGGGGACCCGCCGGCCGTCGAGCGGGCCAGGGTGCGCAGATCGGCCAGCGGAAGCGCATCCGGCAGGCGGCGTACCGACGGGGCCGGGTTGTAACCGGCCGCGACGCGGCGCACCGCGGCCACCACGCTGGCGGAGTCGAAGTCCTCCGTCGCGGTGCCGGACAACGCCGGGCGGGCGGTCATGGTGTGCAGGCCGACAGGTTCGACCCCCTCGCGGGGATAGTTCTGGGCCACCATGCCGCGGCCGGGCCGGCCAACCGGAACTTTCGCCGCTTCACGGGCTTTGACGTTCTGGGCGTCAATGTCATTGGCCAGCTTGAGCTCGATCCGCGATGGGAAGGCGTGCCGCGCGCCCAACGGCATGTTGTTCTCGCGCAGCACCGAGACGATGACGTGGATGCCGTAGCTGCGGCCCTGCAGGATCAGGGTGCTGATCTGGGCGACGATTGCCTCGCGACCCCGGATGGTCGAGGTGTCTTCGGTCAACGCCTTGAAGTCGTCGATAACCAGGAAGACGTCGCCGTACGGGTCGTCGGGCACCGGGCCGGGTTCGCCGCCGAACTTGCGGCGGCGGAACTGCTCGATGCCGTTGACCCCGCACTGCGGGAAGCTGCGCTGGCGGGTGGCGAGCAGCTCCATCAGTTCTGACACCGTGCGCCGGATGCCGTCCTCGTCGAGTGCATAAGCCACCGAACCCACATGGGGAAGTTCGGCCAGCGATCCCAGAGCCGGGGAACCGAGCGCGAGGATGTAGAACTGGACGGCCTCGGGCGTGTGGGTCAGCGCCGCCGAACACACCAGGCTCTGCAACGTGGTGGTCTTCCCAGACCCGTTGCCGCCGACCACCATCACATTGGCGCCCTCCCCCGCGGCGTTCACCAGCTGGGGCTGCTGGTCCTGCTTGTAGGGGCGGTCGATGATGCCGATGGGGAACACAAGATCCCCGGGTGTGCCGTAATCCTGCGTCCACGGCTTGCCCCGATACATCTCCACCACCTTGTCGATAGGCAGCGGCTCGTCCAGGGGCGGGCACCACAACCGGAACGGCTCGAAATCGACCTGGCGCAGCTGGTCGCGGATCACCAGACCCACGGTCGGGGTCGAGGGGTCTTCGTCGCTGTCCTCACCGCCATCCACGTCGGCTGGACCGTCGACCCCTACCGCGAGCTCGCCGCCGAGGTCCACGGCCGGCACGGCGAGCTCGGCATCGAAATGCGGATCAGGGGCGGCGACGGACTCAGGCAACGGCAGGAACGCCGTGGTGAACAGTTGCGGCTCAAGGTAATCCACCCCTGCCGTCGCGACCACCGTCTCCTGGTCGTCGCTGTCGCGGCGCTTGCGGTACTCGCGCCAGAGGCTTTCCACCTTGAACTTCAGCAGCTTCTCCGCTGCGCCGGTCCGCAGGTAGCCCACGCCGACCTCGCGCGGCAGGTTCACCGCCTGTGGCACGCCGGCCGCGGCCGCGCTGGCCGGGGTGTTGGCGCGCAACACCATCCGGTAGCCGACGTTCTCCAACAGCTTCTCCGCACGGCTGTCGATGTCCTGGGACGCCATCAGCATGTGCACCCAATACGAGCGGCCCTGCCGGCCGATCTGGTCGAGCACCTCCGGTGCGGACTGCTTGATCCGGAACAACTCTTTGAACTCGTCGATGACCACGACCAGCGCGGGCAGCGGTGGCAGCATGTTGCCCTTGCGGGCCTCTTTTTCCCGAATGATGTTGTAGTGCTCGGCGTCGTCGGCATCGACCGAATCGCATATCTGCTTGCGGCGGGCGATCTCGCCCCACATCGCGTCGATGAAGCGATCCATCAAGCCGCCCTGATCCTTTTCGAGGTCGGTAATGACGTGGCTCACGTGGGGGCATCCCTCGAAGGGTTTGACGCCGGCCCCGCCCTTGCAGTCGGCCAGCACGACCTGGACATTCTCGGGTGGATGACCGAGGAAAATTGAGGTGAGGAGCGTCCGCAAAGCCGTGGTCTTACCGGAGCCCGTGGTGCCCGACAGAACACCATGAGGGCCGTCGCCGCCCTGGTTCATGTCTTTCATGTCTAGGAGCACCAACTCGCCGGTATCGGTGCGGTTGCCGAATGGAATCCGCAGCCGCTCATGGGAATTGATGTCAGAGTGCTGTGCCCACAGCTTATCGAAGTCGATGTGGGCGGGGTCGGTGATCCCCCAATAGGCAAGGATGTCGCGCGGCCTGCCGATGGTGAGATCCTCAGCGACGTCGCCGATTTCGTAGGCCTCGGTCAACCTCCACCGGGCCATGTGCATGGCGAATCGCTCGGCGTCCTCACGGCCGAGTTGATCGGCGAGGGCGAAGAACGTCAGCCCGTCCTCCTCGTAGGCCGCCCAGGTTTGTCCGTCGCGTGGGACGGCCTGAACAACGGCGTCCTCCCCGATGCGCAGCATCCTCGCTCCCCCGCGACACGGCGGGACTCCCCCGCGTAGATCGAAGAAGGTCACCCCCTCCACGCCGAGTGGACCGACCAGCTGCTGCCAGCCGCTATCGTCGGCCGTGTCGGCGACCACGACGGTGTGGGGCATCGGCGCCACTGGTTCATGGACCGCTGCGTGACGGGGCCGGAAGGCATCACGGCCCTTGAACACCGCATCGAACTGGGCGCTGGCGAAATCAGCCACCGAGCTGTAGACCATCCGCACCGGGCCGGCGGCGTCTTCGGTCTTGGGGTCACCGGCATGCGGCAGCCACTTGACCCAGTCCCACTCCTGCTCGTCGTCGGTCACGACAATCAGCCGTAGATGGTCGGGGCCGTGGGAGAAGGTCAACTGGCTCAGCACCGCCCGCATCAACGCCAGCGCCTGATCGCGTTCACCGGCCAACCGGTAGCCCGGCTCGACCAGCAGCGAGATCAGCGCGGGGGTGCCGTACGCGATCGACTGGTATCGCACAAACTCCTGCAACGCTTTTCCGGTGGCCGGTTCCATCTCGATTTCGGTGGGCATGTCCTGGGGTTCGGAGAACACCACCGCCTCCGCTTCGGTCAGGGCCGTCATGCCGACCCCCACCCTGGCCACACCGAACCAGGAGTCCTTGCCCGTCGGTGAGCGCTCCCACATGCGGGGGCCACCCAGTGATGCCTCCAGCGTGTCCACCGGAGGGTGATACCAGCGATAGTTGGTGTCCAAAGCGTCTGCGGCGCGGCCCACCCGTTCGCGCAGATCGTCGAGGACGAGCATGAAACGTGCACGCAACGCGTCCATCTTTCCCCGGCTCATCTGCTGGCCACCACCGAATCGGCCGCCGAACAGCATGCTGGCCACGCCGAACACGATCATCAGGGGAAAGATCGAATACGCGCCGTTGAAGGTTCTGGCTCCCGAGGCGAAAGACACCACGACCATGCCCACGACGATGCCGATGACACCGACCGCGACGACAACAATCCACCACGGCTTAGGCTCTGGCGGTGGAACTTTCAGCGGCGCCGGCAGGCCGACCGCTTCCGGTTTGATCTCGGTGGGCGGCTTGACGCTGCCGGGCTGAGACCGAGGGAAACCCAACTTCATTTCGGCTGCTCCAGTTTTCCACCGGCGTTGGCCGGCAACGTGTCGTGGCGCACCAGGGCGGCGACCTTGGTCAGCGCCGGTCCCGGCGCAAGCAGTCGCAGCACCGACCACGGGGCCGGCTTCGGTGGCGTGCTGAAACCCAACGCCCGCAGGGTTTCCTCGTCGCGCGGTATACCGAATCTGGCCCCGGAGTCCGAGACCCACCACAGCGTCTCCTGGCTGGAGGCGGTCTCGTCATTGCCAGTCGTGATGACGTAGTTGGCGTAGTCGGGAGCGAAGAAGACCTTGTTGGCCTGGGCGGGGCTGCGTTCGGCGTTGACCAACTCCACCGCTTTACTGACCTGATCTTCGGGTATCGGAATCGTCGGTCCCGAGACGATGTCGATGCTCGCGAGATCCTCCCCGTCGGTCTTTTTCCACCACCAGCAGGTCGCCGGGTTCTCCTGGTTGTCAACGATATTCAGCGTCGCATCCGGGTAACCCGATACATCCAGGGTGTCAGCCGCGGGAAGTGCTGACAGTTGTGGCCCGGCAAGGACCGGAACGCTCGTGCCGGGTCGGTTGGAGTTTTCCAGGATCTGCGCCACGATCGGCGTGACTTGCTGCATACCTGTGGCCAGCACCACCGAGTAGGTGGTCTGTCCCCCCACCTGGGGCGTGGTGACGACCGTGCCCACCGGCCCCGGCGCACCCGGGAAGCCCGCGGGTGATCCCGCGCCGGGAATCGCCGGAACGCTCAGTGCCGGCCCAACCGGGATCGCGTCGAAGAGCGCCTGGCTCATCGTGCGAGCTTCGGCCAACGCCGAATCGGACACTCCCAGCGCCAAGAGCACCGGGCGCTGGGCGGGATCGACCCGTGAACGCCGGCCCTCCCGAATCAGCCACACACTGTTGTCGTAGCGCAGCAGCAGCGCATCATTGGGTTGCAGGGTCTTGCGGCGCTCAGACAACTCTGGCTGACCGTCGATCACCGTCACCGTCATCGGCTCGGGCGCCCCGATGCCATTGGTCTTGGTCACCGCATCACACACCAACCACGACGAGGCACTGGGCGAGGTCGCATCCAGCATCGACGGCGCTCCCGGGATTCCCACCAGCGGACCGCGCGCCATCGCGTCAATCTCGCTGCGACGCACCCGAACTGGGTTATCGGCCTGACCAGCAATCAGCCGAGCACTGGCCAGATTCAACGCCGGATACAACGTCTCCCCGACCCGCACGTACAGCGCCCCCGTCTTTTGGTCAGCGATGATGGACGCCTGACCCGCCGAGCCCGCCGGCCGAAGGAAACTCCAGAACAGAGCGGCCAGGCAAATGACCGCCGTCAATGTGATGGAGCCGATGATCGCCATCGACTCCCGCCGGCCGGGATCGGTCTCCATCCGCACCCGTCGACGGGTCAGTCCCAGATCGGCGCGACGAGCCATGAACGAGTGCGCAGCGACCTGAACGCGGGTCGCCAGACCCAGCCCCCGCCCCGCTCGCCGCGGATCATCACCCGGCGGTGTCATCGCATTGTGCTGCGCCACCCCTACCCCTTCTCCTCTACCGCACGATCCGGCGCACGGCGATAGGCCCGGACGGAATACTCGAGATCTGGACATGCCCACCGGGGCGGGGAGCCTCGATCACCATCGACGACGAAATCGCCATCTGCACATGCTCCGGCCGACCCGGTCGGCTGAAGTTCGACAAGATCAGGTCTCCGGGCCGGATGTCCGACCGCGACACCGGCTGCCCGACATGAATCATCTGATACGTGGTGCGGGGCAACCCGATACCCGCCGCGCGGTAGGCCGCCTGAACCAAACCGGAACAGTCGTACGCGCGCGGCCCGGTGGCACCCCAGATATAGGGGGCGCCCAACTTCGTGCGCGCGAACTGAACCGCCTTCAGGGCAGCCTCCGACCCGCGCCCCTCACTTCCGAAAACGCGATCAAGTCCGGTGGAACTCGGCGAAGCCCACGACCCCGACTGCGCGAACGGGGACATCGCCGAGGACACCGTCGACCCCAACCCACTGCCGAGCTGGCCGAGGCTTCCGGCCCCACTGCCGAGTCCGCTCAACGCCGGGCTCGCCATGCCCATCCCGGCATTAAGCCCAGCGCCCATCAGCGGCGCCATTCCCCGCGACCCCATGCCGGCCATCCGGTAGGCCATCGCGGCCTGCCGCATGCGCAGGGCCAGGAGCCGGTTCTGTTCCTGGGTGGTGGTGAGTTGGCGTTGCATCGCGGCCAGCTTGTCGTCCATGGCCGAGACCAACAGCTTCACCCCGGCCGGCGAACGGGTCGCCG
>Ga0209607_1000960_pt1 | contig 24402 bp, 19 predicted proteins | sample AD_UKC117_MetaG_FD_184413 | JGI IMG/M metagenome (GOLD analysis project Ga0209607, IMG submission 184413) | Active sludge microbial communities of municipal wastewater-treating anaerobic digesters from Hong Kong - AD_UKC117_MetaG (SPAdes)... | ecosystem: Engineered > Bioreactor > Anaerobic >... | reverse complement strand
AAAATGTATTTCAAACACTTCAGAACCCGTATGCTTTATGAATGAAGGAACCATGCTTTCCCGGAAAGTGGATACTCCGCAAACGGGTTCTGTATGGGTTGAATCTACCACTATTGACGAAATGCTTGCGTCTTCCCCGGCTACTTTGATTGTAATGGACGTAGAAGGCAATGAACTGAAAGCCCTGCAGGGAGCCAGGCAAACCATCCTCAATTTCAAACCGCTTTTGGCCCTGGCAGCCTACCACAAAAAAGACGATATACCCGTACTGGTTGATTTCTTGAAAACACTCGTCCCGGATTATAAATTTTATTTCCGGGTGCACAAACCCATGGCCATTGATGCCGTTCTTTATGCCAGCGCAAGGGGTACAAAAAAAGCCGGCTAAAAACCGGCATTCTTAGAGGTACCCAGCGGAATCGAACCGCTGTACTCGGTTTTGCAGACCGATGCCTAACCACTCGGCCAGGGTACCTTGAAAAGGACTGCAAAGTTAGTAAATATTTTTAAATAGCCCAGCCAGTTTTTCCAGATACTTCTTGTCGGTTTTGTCAAACGTATTAAGCCTTTCGGAATCAATATCCAGAACGGCCTTAATGCGGCCTTCTTTGTCTGTGAACGGGACCACGATCTCTGAACGGGACCGGGAGCTGCAGGCAATGTGACCGGGAAATTTTTCCACATCGGGAACGATCAATGTCTTTCTCTGTTTCCATGAGGAACCGCAGACGCCCCGCCCGTAAGGGATCCGGGTACACGCCACCGGTCCCTGGAAAGGGCCCAGAACCAGTTGACCGGCTGCATCATCCACAAGGTAAAAACCTACCCACCAGAACTTGAATGTTTCTTTAATCAATGCTGCAATATTGGCCATGTTGGCCACAAGGTTCGATTCGTCTTTAACCAGGGATGAAGCCCGTTTCAGGATTTCTTCGTACATCCGCTGGCGCGGGGACTTCTTTTCTTCCTGGTGAGCCGTCAGTTCAACATATATACGGAAACAAACATAAGCATCGGTAGCTGCATAGCGGGCCTGGGCTTCAGACAGCGGATAAGCCTCCCAGTTGGTAGTCTGTTGTGATTTGCTTACACGTTTGCCCAGCACAATTGCCGCAAGCTTCTTGACACTTTTCTCCACAATCCCGTATTCCTGGGCCATTTCCTGCAGGTCCACAAATCCTTCTGCATCAAAGGCAACGTAACGCTGCAGTCCAATAATATCGTCCCGCACGGCAGCGCCCACTTTAATAATACCGGGGTCACTCAATACAGCTACCAGTTCGGGTGGCAATCCCGTCTTTTTCAGGTGGATCAGAAAAGAGCGGTTGTCTGTAGACAACTGCAAAAGCGCAGGTTTGTACATTTTTCCGGAAGAAAAACGGGGCTTGGTTTCCGTGTCGAATCCCAAAACCGGTTGACGGGACAAGTATTCAGCTGCTTTCTGCGCTTGTGAACGTGTGGTGACAAGGGTAATGTGTCCCTTCAATTCCACCTGCGGGAACATATCCAGGACACTGTTCTCAATGGTTGATGCAAACATTTAGTAAGGGGTATTTTGAAAGATCCAACGTTTCTGCCGCATGTATCCGTACACACGAAGGCGTGGTGCGGAAAGCTGCCAGACGATCCTCTCTCAATGTTTTGTATAGTATGCCCGCAGCTTCTTCACGCGGGTTGATCAGAACCACTTCCGGATCAATAAGATGTCTGTATATGTAACGGTTGTTTTGCCTGAAGTTCCTTAAAAACGTAAGCTGTTCCCTGATAATTCCCGGATAACGTGAAAACGTGTTCTCTCCGGTCAGAATGTATTTCAAAGGCGGATGGCTTCCCAATAACAATTGGCTGACAAGTGAAGTTACTGCATAACGGATCGCATTTTCAGTGGAATTAACCTCCATGACACCGGGATTGTACCGGGAACCTCTGTAATTCATACCGGATCTGGAATAATCAAAATGGTAAGCCCTTATCAGGTTCCTGTCCAGGGGATAAAGCGGATTATTTAAAGAAGGAAGGCTGTCTGGTGTAAAACCCTGGTATACAACTTCCACTTCTTCGTTAAGGCGTTCATAGGCTTTAAGTTCCAGGCTGCTTTCAGAAGCGATCACACCTACCGTAACGCGTTTGTTTCTTTCCGAATGGAACCGGCGTACATTGTCCAGCGTCTTGTCAATCCCTGCCTGTAAAATACTTATGGCAACAACTCCCAGATTCCCGGCCCGGATCAGTTCCTGAATATCTTCAAAAGCCATGACCGAGGCAGGATCCCCGGCAACCACCAGCGCTTTGACCGGAGGCCTGTCGCCATTTGTGCGAAAGAGCTCCGACATGTTTTTTATAGTTTCAATACGGGCCGAGTCTCGCACCGGAGCCTTTGCCGCGGGCGGGCAAAAAAAATCGAAATATTCACCGGCAAAATCACTGATCCCGTCACTGCCCGGGTTGCCCGTAATGTTATCAAACTGATCAAAGCCCAATAGGACTTCAACCGCAGTTATATCATCCTTTTCCGTGCCAAATATGCCAATCGGCAGCACTTCCCTGTGCTCGGGAAAAGATGCGGGATCCAGATGCCACGCGGAATTGGTGTCGTTCAGAATTTCATTGATCACCGGCAATCGTTTGGGCTCATCTTCACCGGCGTTCCCGCATCCTTGTGTCAGCCATAAGAAGCTGCCGAGGATAATCAGTACACCCGTCTTACCGGTTACGAAAAACTTATTTATTGTACGTGAATGTGCCATGTTCATTTTTTAGGGTTACCCGGCGCCCTTTCAAAGGTTCCACTTTCCCGACAACGCGCGCTTCCAGCCCGTAAGCCGCGGCCTTTTCTATCATAATGGGAGCTGCATCTGCGGGTACATACAATTCCATGCGGTGTCCCATATTGAACACCGTGTACATCTCTTTCCACGAAGTACCGCTGATCCTCCGGATTTCCCTGAATAGCGGAGGAACGGGAAAAAGATTATCCTTTATTATATGAAGATCGTCAATAAAATGGAGAATTTTGGTCTGTCCTCCCCCGGAACAGTGAATCATACCGTGCACGGAATTCCGGTGTGTATCCAATATATCTTTGATCACGGGGGCATACGTACGGGTAGGGGACAGGACCAGTTGGCCGTAAGTAAGGCCTGTCTCGGATTCAATGTCCGAAAGTTTTTGGGTACCGGAATACGCATATTCAGACGGAATGCCCTGGTCGTAACTTTCCGGGAAAGCAGCGGCTACAGTTTGATCAAAAACATCGTGCCGGGCGCTGGTCAGTCCGTTGCTTCCCATGCCCCCGTTGTAAGTGTCTTCGTAAGTGGTTTGTCCAAATGAAGCCAGTCCCACAATAACATCTCCCGGCCGAATCCGGCAGTTATCTATCACAAGATCCCTCCGGATCCGGGCACAAACAGTACTGTCTACGATAACGGTCCTTACCAAGTCTCCTACATCTGCGGTTTCTCCGCCGGTAAGTTCCATGCGGATCCCCAATGCTGTCATACGCTCGCAGAATTCCCGGCTTCCCTGGATCAAATCCTTTATCACCTCTGCCGGGATCAACCTTTTATTGCGACCTATGGTAGAGCTTAAAAGAATGTCAGAGGTTACTCCCACGCACAATAAATCATCCAGGTTCATCACTATGGCATCCTGGGCGATCCCTTTCCAAATACCCGGATCCCCGGTATCTTTCCAATAGCAATAAGCCAGGGAGGATTTAGTTCCTGCCCCGTCTGCATGCATTACCAGACAGTATTGCGGATCACCGGTGAGAATATCAGGGATTATTTTACAGAATGCTCCCGGAAACAGGCCCTTGTCAGATCCTTGCAAGGCACTGTGTACCTCGTTTTTTGAAGAAGATACTCCCCGTTTGCTGTACTTCCCGGCTTCCAGGTCATTCATGGTAAAAATGCATAATTAATCCTGACAAATATCGTAAAAAAAACGATTAACGCAGGAATAACAGCTCCCTGTATTTGGGCAGCGGCCAAAGTTCATCGTCCACAATCATTTCCAGGTGATCGGCACAATGCCGGATCTGATCCATAAGGGGTAAAACGTCTTTGGCGTAAGCAGCCGCTTTTTTATGCAACGATTCCAGCCTGTTGGCCTTTTTGCGTGCTTCTATCAGCAAATGCACCAGATTGCGAAGGTCATTCACATAACCTGCTGTTTTTCTAATGGCTTTTAATTGTGTGGAAACCAGCAGTTCGTATTCTTCCTGGGGGAAAACTTCTTTCAGACACCGTACATTTTCCAGCAGCAAATTTTCATGACGGATGGCAGTAGGTACAAAATGGTTGATGCTCAGATCTCCCAGAACGCGGGCTTCTATCTGGAGCTTTTTGACATACATTTCATTTTTGACCTCAAACCGGGCTTCCAGTTCCCTGCGGTTCATCACCCGGGTTTCTTCCATCAGCTTGACGGTTTTGGATTCCAGCAACGATTTGTAAGAGGCAGGTACATCCTTTATCCCCCGCAATCCCCGCTGTGCTGCTTCTGTCTGCCATTGGGTGCTGTAACCGTTCCCCTCAAAGCGGATATCACTGGACTCTTTGACAAATTTCCGGATCACCTTCATCAATGCATCTTCCAGTTTCAATCCCGAATTCAGTTCTTTGTCCACCAGTGTTTTAAAATTTTTCAACTGTTGGGCTACAGCCGTGTTCAGAAACAGCATGGAAGAGGCACAGTTTGCCGAGGAGCCTATGGCCCGGAATTCAAACCGGTTCCCGGTAAAAGCGAACGGAGAGGTACGGTTTCGGTCGGTATTGTCCGGGAAAATATCGGGAACCATTCCCACGATCTCCATCCGTGCCTGCTCCATGTCCTTTTTGCTCTGTGTGCTGCCTTTCTCTATCAGGTCCAACAACTCGGCAAGGGTGCTCCCCATGAACATGGAAAGCACGGCAGGAGGTGCTTCGGAGCCGCCCAGACGGTAAGAGTTGCTCAGCGATGCGACGGTGGACATGATCAAAAAATGGTGCTCGTAGACGGCTTTCAGGGTACATGCTATAAAGCTCAGGAATTGCAGATTGTCCTGGGGTGTTTTGCCCGGGGAAAAAACATTGACCCCTTTGTTGGTGCACAGGCTCCAGTTGCAGTGCTTGCCGGAACCGTTGATCCCGTCGTACGGTTTTTCGTGAAATATGACTTTCAGGTTGTGTTTTTTAGCCAGTTTGCGCATAACCATCATGATCATCTGGTTGTGATCAATGGCCAGGTTGGCTTCTTCATGGTAGGGTGCAAATTCAAACTGGTTGGGAGCTACCTCGTTATGACGGGTTTTTATATATACGCCCAGTTTATAAGCTTCTGTTTCAAAATCTTTCATGAAAGCCATTACCCGGGAAGGAATATTTCCAAAATAATGATCTTCAAGTTGTTGGTCTTTAGCTGCGGTGTGTCCCTGCAATGTGCGGTCGCAAAGCATCAGATCCGGCCGGGCACGGTACAGGGACAGATCTACTACAAAATATTCCTGTTCAATGCCATAGATCACATTGACACTTTCCGTTTCCGGGTCAAAATAACGGGCTACATCGGTGGCAGCACTGTCCAGGGCCCTGATGGATTTCAGGTGCGGTGTTTTGATATCCAGTGCATCTCCTGTGTAAGACACAAAGATGGTAGGAATACACAAGGTCTGCTCCATGATAAAAGCCGGTGAACTGGGGTCCCAGGCAGTATAGCCGCGGGCTTCAAAAGTGTTCCGTAAACCACCGCTCGGGAAACTGGATGCGTCGGGTTCCTGCTGGATGAGGGAATCTCCCATGAATTGTTCTATGGCACAGCCGTTAGAGTAAGGTTTTATGAATGCTTCATGCTTTTCTGCCGTTGTCTCACTCAGGGGATGAAACCAGTGTGTGTAATGCGTGACACCGCGTTCCATGGCCCAGGTACGCATGCCTTCAGCCACAAAAGCAGCCACACTTCTGTCAATCCTGGTTTTCTTTTCAATAGCCTGTATCACTGCATCGTAAGCAGTTTCAGGTAAGTAATTGCGCATTTTTTTAAGGTCAAAAACATTTTGACCGAAAAAAGCAGAGACCGGTTTTGTTTCTACACAGAAACGTTCCATTTTGTGCGACGAAAATTCTGATAATGCTTTGTGTCTGAAAGTCGACATTTTTTAGAGATTTAAATCTTACAAAATTAGAAAAAAAACCGGGCCTTACAGGAGTGTAATATGCTTCTTAGTAAATTGAAAGAAATTATTGTTTTTTGTTTAAAGAAAGGTCTATATTTGCAGATTAAATTTACAAATTTTAAGTCGTTATGTTAGGTATCTCTGAATTATCCAGGAAAATGCCCGCTTCTCCCATCCGAAAGCTGGTCCCCTATGCCGAAGCTGCAAAAAAACGCGGCGTGAAAGTGTATCATTTGAACATCGGTCAGCCCGATATTGCTTCTCCCAGGGAAGCCATTGATACTGTTCGCAATATGGACCTTAAACTGGTGTCCTATCCGCACTCGGCAGGTATTGAGTCTTACCGCAGGGGATTGGCAAAATACTATCAGGATGTAAATATTGACCTTTCCTACGAAGAAATCATCATTACCGTAGGTGGTTCCGAAGCTTTGCAGATTGGTCTGAAGGTTTGTTGCAATCCCGGGGACGAAGTGATAGTTTTTGAGCCCTTTTATACCAATTACAACACCTTTGCGCTGATGGCCGGAGTGAAGTTTGTCCCCGTAACCACTACTATCGAAAGTGGTTTTGCTTTGCCGCCCATGTCAGAGGTGGAAAAATACATCACTCCCAAAACAAAAGCCATTCTAATAAACAGTCCCGGCAATCCTACAGGAACCCTTTATACCAAAGATGACATACTGCAATTGGGAGAAATTGTAAAAAAACACAATTTATACTTGCTCTCGGACGAAGTTTACCGTGAATTCTGTTATTCCAATGAACCCCACTTTTCTTGCATGCAGATCCCGGGTGCAGAACAAAATGTTATTCTTATAGATTCTGTATCTAAACGTTACAGCCTGTGCGGTGTCCGTATTGGATGTATTGCCTCACATAATAAAGAAGTCATGAGTGCCGTGCTTCGTTTTGCCCAGGCCCGTTTGTGTGCTCCCGCCCTGGGGCAGATGGCTGCCGAAGGAGCGCTGGCTACTCCGGAAGAATACTTCCGTGCTGTAAAAGAAGAATATATAGACAGGCGCAACCTGATGATAGACCGTTTAAATAAAATGGAAGGCGTTTATTCACCCATGCCTATGGGAGCCTTCTACACAACGGCCCGGTTGCCTGTTGACGATTCGGACAAATTCGCCCAGTGGTTATTGGAAAGCTTCAGCTACAAAGGCCAGACCGTTATGGTTGCTCCGGCTGCAGGCTTTTACGCCACTCCCGGCAAGGGCACAGACGAAGTCCGCATTGCTTACGTACTCAAGAAAGAAGACATCAGCAATGCTATGGACTGCCTGGAAGAAGCCCTGAAACAATATCCCGGACACAAATAAACTGTTCAACTGGTGTTCAGAAAATAGAAAAACCGCTTTTTTCAAGCGGTTTTTTTTTAAATATATTGACGAACTATTGTACACCTAACCCCATTTATTAAGCTTCAATGGGTTACGAAAAGCGCGGCAAAGGTAAAAGGATTTTTCAAGATTGCAATAGGTGAATGAATTTTTTTTTATTCATCCCCGGACAGATCTTCAAACTTAACGTTAGTGAATTCAGCCGGACGGGCTTCCGTTACAGGAATCCTGTCCTTGATAAATTTTATGACTTCTTCCAGCCCTTCCGTAAATTTTTCAAAATCTTCCTTGTACAGGAAAACTTTATGTTTTTCATATGAAAACCGTCCGTCTTTGTCTACACGACGTTTGCTTTCCGTAATGGTAAGGTAATAATCATTTCCTTTAGTTGCCTTAACGTCAAAGAAATAGGTTCGTTTTCCGGCGCGTACGGGTTTGGAAAAAACATCTTCTCCACTATGTTCCGCCTTAGAGGAGCGGTCGAAATCTTCAAAATACATAAGTCTGATTTATTTATAATATCCACAAATATAAAATATTTGCTTTAAAACTGTATATTTGCAGAGATTCTTTTTTATTTAAAAGGTATGCTCAGCAGGCGTTTTATCCGTATTAAGATTTTTAAGGTATTATTCAGCAGCGTTCATTCTCAAAATTTTGATCTGGCATTGACAGAAAATGAACTCATAAAGAGCCTTGAAAAAACCAGACAATTGTATTTTTTGTTGCTTTCGTTGCCTGGAACTCTGGTGCGTTATGCACAAGAACGGATTGACATAGGCCTGCAGAAATACCATCCTACAGAAGAAGAAACGAACCCCAATCTGAGGTTTGTAAACAACAAAGCCATCGCAGTGCTGGAAGCAGACAAAGAACTGACAAATTCCCGGACACACGGACTCAATTGGAATGCTAACAGAGGCTATATAAAACACCTGTACGATTCTCTCAAAGAAGAACCATATTTTCTGGAGTACATGAATGCTGTTGAAACTCCCGGTTTTCAGGAGGATTTAAAATTTTTAATGGATTTTTACGGCAGTCAGCTGGATGATGATCCGGAACTATACAGTTTGCTGGAAGACAGGAGCCTTTTCTGGACAGATGATCTGGCCTATCTATGTAATGTCATACTGACACAATTGTCAGGTTTGCAGACCGGGCATGACAAACTAAACCATCCGCCTTTGTTTTACAACCAAGATGATAGAAATTTTGCCACCCGTTTGTTTGCCCATTCTTTACGACATTACGGTGAATACGTAAAATACATAGAGAAGTTTGCACAAAACTGGGATTTGGAGCGTATCGCAGCTACAGATACCATCCTCATTGTCATGGGAGTGTCAGAAGCAGTGGAATTCCCGCAGATACCCATTAAAGTTACTCTCAACGAAATGGTGGAGATTTCCAAATTTTACAGCACGGAAAATTCCAAAATGTTTGTCAACGGAATCCTGGACCGCATTATTAAATTTTTGACAGCAGAAGGCACCATCGAAAAACGTGGCAGGGGACTTGTAGAGAAATAGATCAGCAATACTATTTAAAAACCAATATTAAAACATGAACACTTTATTTTTTATTTTACAGGAACAAACAACAGCAACTGCCGCTAAAGGCGGAAACTGGTCTTTTCTTATAATGATGGTTGCCATTTTCGTGGTGATGTACTTTTTGATGATACGTCCCCAGAAAAAGCGCCAGAAAGAATTGAAAGCATACCGGGACAACCTGCAAAAGGGTGAGAAAGTTATCACTGCCGGCGGTATTTACGGTACTGTGGTAGAAGTGAAAGACACAACCGTTTTGATGGAAGTGGACAACAATGTAAAGATAAGAGTAGACAAATCAAGTCTAGTCAAGGATTCCACTGACCTGCAACAACAGAGCTAAGAATAACAGATACCCTTCGTTAACCCGTAGGGACGGTACGTATGGCTTATGAAACGTTCCAGATTGGTTCTTATACTGTGTTTTATCACAGCTTTTTTCCTTTGGGTGGTTTATACATTGTCCAATGAATACACCACTTACTTCCGTTTCCCGATGGAAGTGGAAACCAATCTGGAAGGCCATACCAATATTTCTCGTTCAGACAATACACTTTTCATAAGAGGCACGGCCAGGGGATTTTATATAATCCGCAACACCTGGCGAAAAAGAATCCCGCCGGTACAAATTTTTGCAGACCGGGAACTGCTGCATGAGGTGCCGGAGAGCGAAGATGAGTTTTACCTGCTTTCTGCCAACATTGACAACCTGGTAAACGATGCCCTGAGTACTGACCTGGAACTGGAAACGGTTTTGAGCGATACCATTCGCCTGAGGTATCCCCGGGAGCATTTCAAGAAAGTTCCGGTGCGTTTTGTTTCAGATCTGTCCTATCAACCCCAATTTATGTCTTTTGAACCTGTCAGGCTGACACCCGACAGTGTTTTGGTCTATGCCCGTGAATCTTACCTGGAGATCATAGAAGAAGTGAAAACCCGGAAAATTACACTCGGCAATCTTTCGCAAAGCGTTGAGGGCATTGCGCGTTTGGAAATACCTGAAAACACAAGACTTTCTCATGCCGAGTCTGAATACAGGATTCCGGTCCTGCGGTACGTGGAAATGTCCTTCCAGGTTCCGGTCACAACGCGGAACGTTCCTTACCGCAGGGAGCTTTTTATTTTACCGGATCTGGTAACCATTCAGTTCCGGTGTCCTTTCCGGGAGGCAACCGGTATTTCTCCTGAAGACTTTCGTCTTGTGGTTGATTACAAAGACTTTGTCCAAAAAGAAAGCGGGAAGATCATCCCTGTTTTGGAAACTTCTCTCAATACGATCAGTCACATCACTTTGGCGCCACAATTTGTAGACGGCATTATCCAGAATCGTTACTAAACCTATGGAAACACTAATCACACTCGGTATTACGGGGGGCATAGGCAGCGGTAAAAGCTATGTGACACGCATTTTCACTGCCATTGGTATTCCTTGCTACGATTCTGATGCAAGAACCAAATTGTTGTATCGGGAGAACGAAGAACTGAAGGAAGCGTTGACCAATTTATTGGGAGACCATATATACAGGGACGGAGAACCCGATACTAAAGCGATGGCAACCCTGATCTTCAGCGACCACAGTCTTCTAAAAAAAGTCAATAAGCTGGTACATCCCTATGTAGTGCGTGATTTTTTAAAATGGGCAGCCAATACGAATGCTCCTTATGTGATATTTGAAAGCGCCATCCTATTGGAAATGGACCCTCCGTTTCATACCACAAAAGTGCTGACAGTCTCTGCCAATAAAGAATTGCGTCTGCAAAGGGCCTCGGGCCGGGATAACAGCCACAGGCAATCCGTGCTGAACAGGATGGACAAACAATGGACGGACAGCCAAAGAGAATCGGGAGCCGATTTTATTATAATCTCGGACGAAATACAACCTTTATTGCCACGTGTTCTGGCAATTCACCATGAAATGATACAATTAACAAAGCATAATCATGAAAACTGATCTTACAAAAATTCTTTCCGTCGGAGGACACCCCGGACTTTACCTTTACCTGGCACAAAGCAACGGGGGGGTGGTAGTAGAATCCATGACAGACAAAACCAGGAAATGGATGGGCCCCAGTGCACGTATGACCTCGTTGTCAGATATTTCCGTATATACGACTATGGAAGATGAACTAAAGCTGCAAGATGTTTTTACCAAAATGAAGGATTTTCTTAAAGATGATCCTGCTCCGGATCCCAAATCATCTGCCCCTGAAATGGCCGAATTCTTTGAAAAGGTGATTCCCCAGTACGACAAGGACCGTTTTTACGCTTCACATATGAAAAAAGTGCTGGATTGGTATAATATTTTGAAAACAGCCGACGCCCTGGACTTTGAAAATCCGGAAATGAACGAATCTGTTGACAATACAGACAAGAGTGAATCCGAATCCAAAGTCTCCGTTGCAAAAGCGGCAAAAACTGCAAAGACATCAAAGCCTGCAGGGACCAAAGCCCCCAAAACTACCGGGGCAAAAGCTCCCAAGCCGGTAATGAAACATACCACTCAAAAATAACACCCTGTGGGGATGACAGGAAAAGTCTCTGTCTATACACTGGGCTGTTCCAAAAACCGCGTGGACAGTGAACACCTCATGCACCAGCTGGAAGCGGGAGGATGGGACGTCATACCTGATGCCGTAGAAGAAGATTATCCCCTGGATGTTTTGATAATCAATACCTGCGGTTTTATTCACGATGCAAAAAGGGAATCAATAGATTACATTCTGGAAACTTTGCAGGAAAAACAACGGGGAAGAATTGGAAAAGTGATGGTAATGGGTTGTCTTTCTGAACGTTATAGAAATGAATTGGAGCAGGAAATTCCGGAAATCGATGCACTTTTTGGAGTGGAAGATATTCCCCGGATAACCGCTGCCATGAAAGTTCAATACGATCCCCGGCTGGCCACACAACGGGTACTGTCTACCCCTGCACATTACGCTTACCTGAAACTCAGCGAAGGTTGTGACCGCAGCTGTGCTTATTGCGCCATTCCCCTGATCCGGGGAAAACACATCTCCCGTCCCAAGGAAGAATTGATCAAAGAGGCCCGGTTCCTGGCTGAACAAGGTGTGAAGGAATTGGTACTCATTGCGCAGGATTCAAGTTATTACGGACTGGATTTGTACGGAAAGCGAGAATTGGCAGACCTTATGGAAGAACTGTGCCGGATAGATTCAATTGAATGGATCCGTCTTTTATATACCTATCCCCAGGGTTTTCCACGCGATGTTCTCAAACTTATGGGAAGTGAAAAGAAGGTGTGTCAATATATGGACATCCCGTTGCAACACATATCTGACAAAGTGCTTTCAGCCATGCGACGGAACACAACAAAAGCACAAACGCTTCAATTGCTGGAAGATTTTCGTAAATTCGTACCGGGTATCTGTATGCGCACCACCCTGATGGTAGGTCATCCCGGAGAGGGTGAAAAAGAATTCCGGGAATTGACGGACTTTATTTCAGAAGCCCGGTTTGAAAGGATGGGCGCTTTTATGTATTCCCGGGAAGCAGGTACATATGGGGCTAAATACCTGAAAGATACGGTACCTCAGCGTGTAAAGCAGGAAAGGTATGCCCGGCTGATGGAACTGCAAAAAGGCATATCCTTTGCTTACAATCAATCCAGGGTAGGGACCGAATGCCGAGTGTTGGCAGATTACCTGATCAGGGATGATATGGAAGAACGGGTGACTGTATTAGGGAGAACACAATACGAAGCACCTGAAGTTGACGGACAGATTATCCTGGAAAATGCCCCGGAAGCAGTCCCCGGGTCTTTTATGAAAGTCCGGATAACAAAAGCAAGTGATTATGACTTGTATGCACAATTGATAAAGGAATAATTTAGAATATTCAGACATGCAATTACTAAAAGACAAAAAAGTACTCATTACAGGGGCAGCACGCGGGATAGGGAAAGCCGTTGCCATAGAAATGGCCAGGCACGGAGCAGATGTTGCCTTTACCGATCTCAACATTGACCAACAGGCCAACGAAACACTTGAAGAGATACGCTCCCTGGGAGTGAAAGCCATTGCTTTTGCTTCCAATGCCGCATCCTTTGAAGAAACCCACCGGGTTGTGGAACAGGTAATGAAAGAATTCGGACGTATTGATATATTGGTCAACAACGCAGGAATTACGCGCGACAACCTGGTATTACGTATGTCTGAACAACAATGGGACATGGTTATGGATGTGAATTTGAAATCCGCCTTTAATTTTATTCATGCCCTGGCACCGGTTATGGTCAAACAAAAGGGAGGCAGCATAATCAATATGAGTTCCGTTGTAGGGTTGTCCGGCAATGTGGGTCAGACAAATTACTCGGCATCCAAGGCCGGACTCATTGCCCTGACAAAGTCCGTAGCCAAAGAACTCGGCCCCAGGGGCATACGCGCCAATGCCGTAGCTCCCGGATTCATTGTCAGTGATATGACGGATCAGCTTCCGGAAGCCGTACGTAAATCCTGGACAGATACCATACCTTTAAGAAGGGGAGGAACCCCGCAAGATGTAGCCAATGTTTGTGTCTTCCTGGGATCGGACCTGTCTGCATATGTCAGCGGACAAGTATTACCCGTTTGCGGGGGAATGCATACGTAAACAATATTAAAACAATAAGATATGAAAGCCATACGTACTACCGGACTTCTATCCGTTTTGCTCCTTTTGAGTGCATGCGGTCCCCTGATAAACATAATGGAAGTAGACGTGAGGCTCCCGGCTACCAGGCCCATCAATATTTTGGGAAGGGAAATGGCTGTCTTCACGCCCCAATACGATTCGGTATCTGTAACCGACTCGGTACTGTTGCAGAAATTTGCCATGTCACTGGCAGATGCTCTGGCCTCGGAATCATACCTTTCCCCCGGATCGGTGCCGGTTTTCAGTCATTATACCGGATCGGAAGCATTGGGAACTCTGGACCAGCCCGACTACGTACACCGGTTGGCTCTTGAAACCGGGACCAACATGGTCTTTATGGTAGACAGCGTAGAGATAGGCGGTTTCTTTACCCGGGAAGTCTCTCAAGTGCAGGACGACTACAAATTGCAGTACCTCATGGCACCGTTCACTTCTGTGGTCAGGGTATACGATGCCGAAAAAGTGGAATTTATTAAATACATTCCCTTGTGTGATACTGTTGCCTGGGAAGTGTGGATCCCCACAGAAACAGAAACTGTTTCCATACCTTCTACGGCCTTTCAGGACCTGCAACGGGCATCTGAATATTTTGCCCGTGAATTGGCAGAGACTTTTATGGATCAGTGGGAAACCCAGGACAGGGTAGTATTTGTGTATGAAAAAAGAGCATGGAACATGGCCTATAATCATGCCCTTGCATTTGCATGGGATGAAGCCATGAAGATATGGATGGAATTGGTTAAAGGAACAGATACCAAAGAAGTAGCTTGTGCCGCTTTCAATATGGCCCTTGCATGTGAGATGCAGGGAAACTTTGAATTGGCAGAAAAATGGCTGGACCTGTCACAAAAATCTTATGATCTGCCGGAAGCTAAGTATTACAGAGAGCTTCTGCAAGAACGGAAAAAGCAAAAACTATTGTTTTGAAAGAAAAGACACCCCCTCGTATCCACAAAACAGTGGTTAGCTTCAACGATCGCGAAATGGCAGTCATAGACCATTTTTGTGAAAAGTACAATATTAAGGTACGTTCGCGGATGTACCGTGAAGCCATAATCGGAACCATACTCAGAAAACTGGAAGAAGACCATCCCCGTTTGTTTTAAAAAAGGGAAAACCCAAGCCTATGCAATTTTACAGCCCGGATTACACACAGCTGATGGAAAAGCGTATACGGCGTATCCTCATGATATGCAGTAGTTACGACGCTTACATACTGGAAGAGGACGGACAAATTGACGTACAGATTCAAAAAGAATACAGTGACCTGAATATCAGCAATCCGCCTTCTTTTTCCTGGGTAACCACATCTGAAGAAGCCCACACGTTGCTTCATAACGGAGAAGATTTTGACCTGATCATCTGCATGTTCAACATTGGCGACATGGACGTGTTCAGTTTTGCCCGCAATTTGCGTGAAGAAGGCTCAGACACCCCCATTGTCCTGTTGTCCAACTATTCCAGGGAATTCAAAAACCGCATAGAACAGGAGGACTGTTCTGCCATCAATTACATATTCAGCTGGCACGGGAACGCAGACCTCATCCTGGCCATAGTCAAACTTCTGGAAGATACCATGAATGCAGAGGAGGACATCCTGCATTCTGGAGTACAATGCATCTTGCTGGTGGAAGACTCGGTAAGGTATTATTCCACTTACCTGCCTGCCATTTACAAACTTGTTCTGAAACAAAGTGCCGAGTTTTTGAAAGAAACGCTCAACGACCAGCAGCAAAAAACAAGGAAACGAGCCCGCCCCAAAATCTTTCTGGCCACCAATTACGAGGATGCTGTGGCTCATTACGAAAAATACAAGAAAAACTTGTTGGGTGTTATCTCCGACGTAGGGTTCATTCTGCACAAGAACGATCCATCTGATACCGAAAAACTGGATGCCGGTATAGATTTATGCCGCATGATCCGGGAAGATGACCCCCAGATGCCAATTTTACTGCAATCTTCGCAGCAGAGCATGAGTAAGGTTGCCCGCGAACTGGGTGTGGGTTTTTTAATGAAAGACTCCAAGGCCTTGTTGATGGAATTGAGTGAATATATTGGAGAAGAATTTGCCTTTGGCGATTTCGTAGTACGTAATCTGGTGAACGGGGAAGAAATCGCAAGGGTCAAAAACTTGCGCGAATTGCAATCACTCATAAAACAGATACCTGACAAGGAACTGCTATACCACACTTCCAGGAACAGACTTTCCAAGTGGCTGTTTGCCAGGGGGCTGTTCAACTTGGCCAGACCCATCAGGGATGCCGTGCCATCTGATTTTGAAAATGTTACCGAATTACGGGAATTCATCATTGCCCTTATCAAGGAATACCGTTTTGTTAACGGGCAGGGAGTAATAGCCCGTTTTGACAAGGACACCTACAGCCGTTACATAACGTTTGCCCGCATAGGGGAAGGTTCCCTGGGCGGTAAGGCACGCGGCCTGGCTTTTCTGAACAGGCTTTTAGTAAAATACAACCTCAGTCACAAATACAAAGGTATCTTTGTAACCATTCCCCAGACCGTTGTCATAGCGGCCGATTATTTTGACACCTTCATGGTAGACAACGGATTGCGCTATGTAGTCAACACGGAAGGCATTACAGATGAAGAGATCCTTTCTGAATTTGTCAGTTCCCGTCTGCCAATAGAAATGCAGAACCAACTCAGGATTTTTCTGGACAAGGTGAACAAACCTTTGGCCGTCAGATCCAGTTCCAAATTGGAAGATTCTCTTTTCCAGCCTTTTGCGGGAATATATTCCACTTATATGTTGCCTTTGACGGAAAACAAGGACCAGATGTTGAGGCTCCTGAGCAAAGCCATCAAGAGCGTCTATGCTTCCGTCTTTTTTGCTGCCAGCCGCAATTATATTCAAACAACAGCCAATCTGTTGAGTGAAGAAAAAATGGCACTTGTCATCCAAACACTTTGCGGCACAGAAGAAAACGGGTATTTCTTTCCCACCATGTCGGGACTGGCCCGTTCCGTGAATTATTACCCTGTAGGCCACGAACAACCGGATGACGGCATAGTCAATTTGGCTTATGGTCTGGGAAAACTGGTGGTAGAAGGAGGCCGCGCATTACGCTTTTCGCCGCGTTATCCCCGTAACGTAATGCAGACTATGAATCCTAAAAGCGCGCTAAACGAAACTCAAAACGTGATGTATGCGCTGAACCTGCGTCCGGAAGAATTCAAGACTTCCATCGATGACGGGGTAAACATACGAAAATTCACTGTTGCCGAATCATCGGGCTTTCGCAACATCACTCATGTGGCTTCCACCTGGGACATGGACAACGACATCCTGGTCCCCGGAACACATCTGAAAGGACGCAGGGTAATAACCTTTGACAACATACTACAGAACGACACCATACCTCTTGCTGCTATTTTAGCTGATTTGCTGGAGATCTGCCGCAACGAAATGCGTTGTCACGTAGAAATTGAATTTGCTGTCGATATGGATGTGCCTGCCGGTAACGATGCCATTTTTAGTTTATTACAAGTCCGTCCAATAACCGATTATGGAGAAAACACCGAATTCAATTGGGATGAGGCAAACATTCAAAAGGCATTGATCTATTCTGAAAACGTACTGGGACCCGGTGACATTGAAGGAGTTACTGATGTCGTATACGTTCGCACAGATATATTTGACAGCCGCAATACCATTGCTTATGCACAGGAACTGGAAGAACTGAACAAGAAAATGAAGGAAGAACACCGTACCTACGTTCTTATAGGTCCCGGAAGGTGGGGATCATCGGATCCCTGGCTGGGGATCCCCATAAACTGGAACAATATATCCGAAGCACGGGTAATAGTTGAATGCAGTCTGGAAAACTTCCAGGTAGACCCCAGCGAAGGAACCCACTTCTTTCACAACCTGACATCCCTGGGAGTTGGTTACATGAACGTCAAACCATTCCGCAGTGAAGGAGTCTTCAACGAAACCTTACTCAACAAAATGGATGCCTGGTACCAAAGCGATGCAATAAGAGCCGTAAGATTCCCCCGGGAACTGATAATAAATGCAGATGGCCGGTTACGCAAAGGAATCATAATCCCCGCAAAATAGATTTCTGGGCTGGTGGGCATGATTCAGGGATGACCAGGGTAGGGCAACTCCCTTCCCAAAAAACCATTCCCAAAAACATAAACTACCTCTGATGGGCATGATTCAGGGATGACCAGGGGCAAAAATCCCAGTTCCTCCACAAAAAGGGGCTTATATGTGGATGAGTTGCGAAAAAACGAAGGTTTGTCCACAGAAACAGCCTTATATGTGGATGAAAGGCTGCGGATCTGGATTTTTGAGGTACTGCATCTCTGACTTCTTGGCATTGTTGCTTAATTTACCGTTCAGTGGCCATTGAAGCGGTGCGCCAAATGCTTTTGGCGCATATTAAAGCGCTGCTCCGCAGCACCTTTTTGACAGATGGTGGCTTTTGGAAATTGAAATCCAAAAAGTCCGATCATTCTAAGTAAACTGAGCTGGTGGGCATGTTTCAAGGCTGACCAGGTACGAAAACCCTATAAAAGTGCGCCTGGTGGGGTTGTTTTAGGGTTGACCAGGTACGAAAACAGGGCAAAAGTGTACCTGGTCGTAGTTTTGAAATATCACATATTTTGGCAAATGCCACTAATAGAGTGATTTAGGGTGCTACCTCAGAAGTCGATTAGACACACCAGGTACGAAAACCCTACAAAAGTGCGCCTGGTGGGGTTGTTTTAGGGTTGACCAGGTACGAAAACAGGGCAAAAGTGTGCCTGGTGGGTAGATTTATGACTTGATCATATATACAAAACCATAATGGTGTAAATGTTTAGTATAGAATAGCGAAAATGAAAGATAAAGAAGGATGAATAAGAATAAAAAAACGGAGGGTCTGTAAGCCGGGTTCTGTCGAACTCCCATCATTTATCTATGCAGCCTACCCCCCGGCATAGGACGGGCAGCCCTAATATTGCCGGTATACTTGGCCTTGCAGGAGATCGGTGCCTGCGTCAACGGCCGTCGCCAACCGTCACGGTGGGCTCTTACCCCGCCTTTTCACCCTTACCAGCGTCCGAAGACACCGGCGGTTTTTTTCTGTCAAGCGATCCCTGACCTTACGACCAGCTGTGATTTCCACAGGATCCCGCCCTTTCCTGCCCGGACTTTCCTCCCTTTTCCTTATGGAAAAGAGCGATGGGACAACCCTCCGCGGTCGCAAAGTTAAAAAAAAGTCCTTACATTAGCGGTTTGAAAAAAACTGTCTTATGGCCACAAAATATGTCTTCGTTACCGGAGGTGTTACTTCTTCTTTGGGAAAAGGCACCATCGCGGCATCTCTTGCTAAGCTACTTCAAGCCAGAGGTTTGAGAGTAACAATTCAAAAATTTGATCCTTACATAAACGTAGATCCCGGGACCCTGAACCCATACGAACACGGAGAGTGTTACGTGACCGAAGACGGAGCCGAGACTGACCTGGACCTGGGCCACTACGAACGTTTCCTGGGCGTCTATACCACAAAGGCCAGCAATGTGACAACCGGCAAGATTTACCAAACGGTCATCGACAAAGAACGGGAGGGCGCATACCTCGGCAAAACCGTTCAGGTAATTCCCCACATCACGGACGAGATCAAACGCCGCATGCTCTTGCTGGGGAAAACCGGCAAATACGATATTGTGATTACCGAGATTGGCGGCACGGTAGGTGATATCGAGTCCCTTCCGTTTGTGGAAGCGGTGCGGCAATTGCAATGGGAACTGCCGGAAGAAAAATGTGCTGTCATACACCTTACCCTGGTGCCTTATTTGGCGGCTGCCAAGGAATTGAAGACAAAGCCCACCCAGCATTCGGTCAGGCAGTTACAGCAGGAGGGCGTGAATCCGGATGTGATCGTTTGCCGCACTGAAAAACCGCTCCCGCTGGCTATGCGCAAGAAAGTAGCCCTGTTTTGCAACGTGCGTCCTTACGCCGTAATTGAATCCCTGGACCAGAAGAGTATCTACGAAGTTCCGCTGAATTTGCAGCGCCAGAACCTGGACGGGATATTATTGGATCTGCTTAAGATCGAAAACAAAGTGGAACCCCGCCTGGAAGCCTGGAAACAGTTTATTGACAGGGTATACCACCCGCATCATAAAGTGGACATAGCACTGGTGGGAAAATATGTGGAATTACAGGATGCCTACAAATCTATACTCGAGTCGTTCATACATGCCGGCGCAGCTAACGATACCAAAGTAAAAGTACACCCCATACAAAGTGAAAATATTACAGAACAGAATGTAAATGAGAAGCTTGCGGGGATGAAAGGAGTCTTGGTAGCCCCCGGGTTCGGATCCCGTGGAACGGATGGCAAACTATTTGCTTGTAAATATGCAAGGGAGCATAAGATCCCGTTCCTGGGCATTTGCCTGGGCATGCAGATGGCTGTTTTGGAATTTGCCCGTAATGTTGCCGGAATTCCGCATGCCGCCAGTGTAGAGATAGTTCCCAAGACCGAGTTTCCGGTCATTGACCTGATGGAAGATCAAAAACGCCTTACCAGCAAAGGAGGTACAATGCGGCTTGGTGCATACGAGTGCAGAATAGAAAGAGGGTCACTGGCCTATAAAGTTTACGGAAAACAGGTGATTCAGGAAAGACACCGCCACCGTTATGAATTGAATGATTGTTATGCTGAAACCCTGGAAAAGGCAGGGATGAAAGCAACCGGAAGAAATCCGGAAACAGGTCTGGTAGAGATTGTTGAAATAAAGGATCATCCCTTTTATATTGGTGTCCAGTTCCATCCTGAATTGAAAAGCACTCCGGAAAATCCGGCTCCGCTCTTCCGTTCTTTTGTTGCAGCTGCTCTCCGCTACCAGGAAAGCCTTAACAAATGAGAAAGGCATAAACAAATGTGTGATTAAATGAAAAAGACCCTGTACATAAAGATCCTGTTATTGTTCGCAATTGCATTCGGGACGGCTTCATCCCGCGTACCGCGTTACGGATACCGTATTGAAGAAGTATTGCCTCATAATATCAGCTCGTATACACAGGGATTCTTTTACCACAACGGATTTTTCTACGAAAGTACAGGACAGTACGGCCGTTCCATGATTGCACAAGTAGAAGTCAACACCGGTCGTGTTCTGAAATCGCACGCCCTGGACAGGAACTATTTTGGAGAAGGGGCTTGTATGCTGGAGGGACTGATCTACCAGCTTACATGGACCGAACGTACCTGTTTCATTTACGATGCCCAATCATTCAGCTTGCTGGGCACTCGTCGCTACAATCGCCAGGGCTGGGGCTTGACTACGGACGGAACGGATTTAATTATGAGCGACGGAAGTTCCACACTTTATTTTCTGGATCCGAACTCCCTGATGGATAAACGTACCGTTAAAGTGACCCTGGAAGGCAGAGAAGTTGAAAGTCTGAATGAATTGGAGTATATTGGCGGAGAAATCTGGGCGAATATTTATTTGAGTGATGAGATTGTGCAGATAGACCCGGAAACAGGAAAAGTGACCGGGGTTATCAACCTCAAGGGCATATTGCCTGCTTCGTTGCGCAAACCGTCAACCGATGTACTCAACGGGATTGCATACGATGCCCAAACAGAAAGCATATGGATAACGGGGAAATACTGGCCCCGTATATATAAAATTTCATTGAAATAACAAAGTTTCAGGGGTGCCCGGCAACGGGCTGAGAAAATACCCTTTGAACCTGATCCGGGTAATACCGGCGGAGGAAAAACTATGAAAAAAATTATTATGGCGGGGTTGCTGCTGGCCCCTGTCTTTACAGCAGCACAAGAAGTAAGAAATCTGGATTCTATTGTGATCGTGGCTACCCAGGCTGCCAAGGATTCACCAGTGGCACACAGGGAAGTAACGAAAGAAGATTTGGTGCGAACCGCACCTGCACAAAACCTGCCCTTTGCGCTGGCCATGACTCCGGGGGCTGTAGTGGTAGGTGAAAACGGAACGGGCAGCGGCTACGCCTATTTGCGCATTCGCGGATCCGAAGGATCGCGTATCCAGGTAAATTTGAACGGGATCACATTAAACAATTCCGAGTCTCAGGAAGTGTTCTGGGTAAACCTGCCATCTTTGAGCGGATTTTTGGAAAATGTACAGGTACAACGCGGGGTAGGGACATCCGTTAATGGGAGCGGAGCTTTCGGAGCTACCGTAAATATGCGCACCTTGTATTCAAGTCCGAATCCCTATGCCGGAGCGGAATTGGCATACGGTTCATTTAACACATGGAACATGGCTATAGGTGCCGGGACCGGGATCGGGACCAAAGAATCGTTCCTGCCTAACGGGATGGGCATGGATATTCGTTATGCTCACAATCTCACGGACGGCTACATCCGTAACGGGAAAGGCAACCTGCAATCTCTTTTTACCAGGCTGTCTTACGTCCGTCCGGATTATTCTATAAAAGCTTATTACATATATGGAGACCAACACACCGGTATTACATGGGAAGGCATATCCCGTGACATGCTGGAAACCGACAGAACCTACAACCCGGCAGGAGAATATACAGACGATCAGGGTAACACAAAATATTACCCCAATGAAACCGACAATTATACCGAACACCACGTCCAGCTGAATTATTCCCACAACATCACGCAGCGCTTTTCCATGAGCAATACGTTTCATATGACAAAAGGGGACGGGTATTACGAAAATTACAAAGAAAAAAGTGCAGGGGATTACATTGTCCGCCGCTCCATGGACAACATTTACGCGGCCCTGAGTTCGGTGGGAAGGTGGCAGATCGGGGGTGTAACTCCGGAAGCAACACGCAGAAATGCATCCCACAGAAACGCACAGCGCAGACAATCAGAGATTCTGCTTGGTCTGAATTACGCTTACTATAGCGGGTATCACTACGGATTGATGACTTATCAACTGGAACAGCCCGATTTTAAAGAAGCACAGGAATATTACAGGAACCTGGGAAAAAAAAATGATTTCAGTACCTTTTTAAAGGGAACCTTTGAACTGCCTCTGGGAGCAAATCCGGACAATTTCCTGAAAATATTCGGAGATATGCAATACCGGTATGTGAATATGATGATGGAGGGGCCGGATAACGACGGAGCACTCCTGGATCACCAATCATCTTATCATTTTTTCAATCCAAAGGCGGGCATAACGGCCGTGATACAAAAAGATCACCAATTGTACGTATCTGTTTATACCGGAAGCCGGGAACCTTCCAGAAGCGACATCAAGGAATCCATAAAAGCCGGGAAAACAGAGGATCTGAAACCCGAGCGTATGTATGATTTTGAAGGCGGGTACCGGCTTGCATCTGATCGTTTCATGCTGGGTGTGAATTTTTATGCCATGGAATACCGCAACCAGCTGGTTCCCACCGGAAAGAAAAGCGATACCGGCTACGAGATCAAGGAAAACGTACCGGATTCCTACCGCCGCGGGGTGGAACTGGAAGCCGGCTGGCAGCCTGTTCCGCAATTGCGTCTGGAAGGGAATGCCTGTCTTAGCCGTAACAAGATCAGGGACCTGACCATCTATTTAGATACGTACGACAACCCGGACAACTGGAACCCGGTTACGCCCCAGTTGACCGAACATTACCAATTGACAGATCTGGTTTATTCACCTTCCTTTACCGCAGCTGCGTTGGTTGCCGTTAAACCGTTTGCTGCCGGACATTCCCTGTTCAAGCACCTGGAAGCGGCCTTAACGGCACGTTTTGTAGGGAAGCAATATTTCGACAACACATCCAATCCCGACCGCATGTTGCCGGCTTACCAACACGTGGGATTAACCATATCTCAACCCTTCACAACAAGAAACGCAGGGACGTTTACCGTCAGCCTTTTTGCCGACAACCTGCTTAATCAAAAATATTGTGCCAGTGCCTGGGCTTATCGCGCTGCCTTTCGTGATACGGGAACCATTGAATTAATGGAAGGCTTCTATCCCCAAGCCGGGTTCAATGCCATGATTAAAATAGCCTGGGAATGGGGGAATTGATCCTGGAAATATTCGGGACCGTTACAGGTCTGCTTTATGTCTGGCTGGAGATCAAACACCGCCGGTCCATGTGGATCGTAGGCATTGTCATGTCTGTGTGCTACATAGTTGTTTTTGGGGTAGAAGCGTTGTATGCCTCCATGGGATTGTACGTGTATTACCTTGGGATGAGTCTCTATGGATGGTTCAAATGGGGCGCGAAAACATTACAAGCCCGGCAACAGCAACTTCAACCGGATCCCAACCCGGACTTCACGCCGGAACCCAACCCGGAACTCAAACCCGTGCACTTAGATGCTTCCACGGCCTGGATGACTGCAGGCCTGCTGGTAGTGGTATTTAGCGGCGTTTGGGCTGTTCTCCGTTTCCTGACAGATCATCCGGCCCCGGCAATGGATGCCGCCATAACCACACTCAACATGGTGGCCACCTGGTTGCTGACAAGAAGCATTGTGGAGCAATGGCTGCTGCTTATAGTAGCTAACATACTGGCAATCATACTATACGCGCACACCGGCCTGTGGTTTACAACCGGATTGTATACAGTCTATCTGGTAGCATCTGTCATTGGGTATATAAGCTGGAGAAGAAAAATTTAGTATCTTTACCGAAATATACTTAAATGAAAACAATTCTTATTTCAAACGTCCTTTTGTACAAGGAACGGAAAGACGTCCTGAT
>Ga0209607_1000958_pt1 | contig 24407 bp, 20 predicted proteins | sample AD_UKC117_MetaG_FD_184413 | JGI IMG/M metagenome (GOLD analysis project Ga0209607, IMG submission 184413) | Active sludge microbial communities of municipal wastewater-treating anaerobic digesters from Hong Kong - AD_UKC117_MetaG (SPAdes)... | ecosystem: Engineered > Bioreactor > Anaerobic >... | reverse complement strand
TTTAAAGGTGATCGAACTCAATAATGAATGGGATTCTGTCTGGTTTCCTCAAGAAGCCGCGAATGATCCGTCAAACTTGCGGTTAGTTTCAAACGCATAGAGCATCACAGGAAAATTTACAGGAGGAGTTATTTTGTGGTTTTATATATAAAATTCATAATATTATAATTTTGGAATAAAAATTGCTTTAATTTTAGTAAAATTTATCTCTACTTTGGGATCCATCCAAAATGAAATTGAACCGGAACAAAGCCTTGTTGATGGCGTATGCCCTGGGGCTTGGTCTGAGCGCCGAAAGCATGGCCGGCGATATCAACATCACTGACGGCAAGTTGCAAGACTGGGGATTATTCACCAATAGCAGTGGCCGTCAACCGTGGACGCCAGAGGGCAATCCAAACGATAAGAATGGCTTTGGCCAATACGTGCATGATGGTCTCACGATTTACTATACCTTTGAGGACTACACCGGTGGTAGTAACGGACGCGTTGATCCTGGTTACGGTGGCCAAGCCTACGACGCTGAGGCGCTTTATGTAACCTGGGATGCCAATAATCTTTATATTGCCTTGGTCACTGGCCATAACCCGAACACCAAGCAAAATCCTCCTGGAGCTTATAGTGCTGGAGATTTCGCGCTGAATTTCTGGAGCGGCGCGAATAACGGCATTTACGATTTTGGCATTCGCACCCCCCATAATTTCAACTCCAGTAGTAATCCAGATAACATCGGCCTATTCACCACTGATGTGTATGAAACGACCAACGATGATTGGCTGAAAGACCCATTTTGGAACACTGAAGCAGTAACGTCGCTGGACATGTCCAAATCGCCGGATAAAGTGGGTTCAGCGGCGATGAAAGTAACCAAGTTGCCCGGCGCCCTCGACATTGGTCCTGGCCCTGCCAACGATTCACATTGGCTCTACGAAGTCAGTGTTGACAAGAGCGTTTTTGGCGATGCGTTCACCAAATACACCGATCTGGATATTAGCTGGACCATGAACTGCGCCAATGACGTGATCACGGTTCGGGATGATATTCTAACGATCGACGAACCGCCGGTTTGGGCGTTGCTGGGTTCGACCCTACCTGTAGTGTTCTGGCGTCGGCGTCGTTCTGCAATACGCTAAGCCGCAATTCCATGCAAGACGGGCGCGGGCGCAGCTCATCATCGGCCACTGCCGCGCCCGTCGGCTTTTTTTACGCCGCTACCGACGGCAATCCCGCCAAGGCCATCGCCAGTTCAGCCTCATCGTAGCTCTGATCGGTCAAATTACCAGCAAAGTAATCCATATAGGCTTGCATATCGAAATGACCGTGGCCACAGAGATTGAACAGAATCGCCCGGCTCACGCCTTCTTCCTTGCAACGTAGAGCTTCGTCAATCGCTCCCTTTACCGCATGATTCGCCTCCGGGGCTGGCAGGATGCCCTCGGCGCGTGCGAACTGTACGCCTGCCTCGAAGCAACCAAGTTGATGGTAGGCACGGGCTTCGATCAACCCCAATTCCTTGACATGGCTGACCAGCGGCGCCATGCCGTGATAACGCAGGCCACCGGCATGAAAACCAGGCGGAGTGAACGTTGAACCTAGTGTATGCATTTTGGTTAATGGCGTCAGATGCGCAGTATCGCCAAAGTCGTAAGCGTATGGACCACGAGTCAGACTGGGACAGGCCGCCGGTTCAATCGCGATGATGCGCGCTTTTCGACCGCCACGCAGTTCGGCGCCAATAAACGGGAAGGCAATGCCAGCAAAGTTGGAGCCGCCGCCGGTGCAACCGATGACCACATCGGGATAGTCATTGGCCATTTCCAGTTGCACCAGGGCTTCTAGACCCACCACCGTCTGATGTAACAGAACGTGATTGAGCACCGAACCTAGCGCGTATTTGGTATCGTCGCGTTGCGCAGCGACTTCGACCGCCTCGGAGATCGCGATGCCCAGGCTGCCGGGATGATCAGGCCGCTGGGCCAGAATCGCTCGCCCCGAGGCGGTTTCCTCGGACGGAGAAGCGACGCAACGTGCGCCATAAGTTTCCATTAAGGCGCGACGATAAGGTTTCTGATTGTAGGAAACCCGCACCATGAATACCTGCACCTCGATGCCGAACAAGGCTCCGGCGAACGCCAGTGAAGAACCCCATTGCCCAGCGCCAGTTTCTGTGGCGATCCGTTTAATGCCGGCTTCCTTGTTGTAAAAGGCTTGCGCGACCGCGGTGTTGGGTTTGTGACTGCCTGCCGGGCTGACGCCTTCGTATTTGTAGTAAATCCTTGCCGGAGTGTCGAGCGCCTTCTCCAGGCGGCGGGCGCGATACAGCGGACTGGGCCGCCACTGCCGGTAAATATCGCGCACCGGTTCCGGGATTTCAATGTCCCGCTCACTGGCGACCTCCTGCTGGATCAGCGTCATGGGAAACAGCGGCGCCAGATCATCCGGGCCAATCGGTTGCAGAGCGCCGGGATGCAACACTGGCGGCGGCGGCGCAGGTAAATCGGCAACCAGATTGTACCAGAATTTAGGCATTCGGGTTTCGTCGAGTACGTATTTGACGGATTCAGTCATATCGGTTCCTGAAAAGGCATCCGCCCTGTGGGCGGTTCGGGTTGCTCCCGCTCGCCGGACAGGGCGGGTCTTGAAAGTTTGATGCGCGCTGCCGGAAGCGCCAATTTCATTTTAGCGCAAGTTCAACAGAGACGAGTATAGAGGCATCAGGAACGGAAACAGGAAGTTACTCCTGAATTTGTCCGGCTTGCACGTGGAAAGACCACAAACGCTTAGTCCCCGCGCCAGTAAATCCACCATCCGGCAAACAACAATCCGCCTCCCACCAGCCAGCCTTCCGACTGGAGCAGGATGAGCACCCCGCCGATAATACAGGCTGCGGCGACAATGGCGCCGCGCAACCCGACCAGTGTGTGTTGTGTAGAAGACAATGACGGAGTTGATTCCAACCGATGACCGGATTGCGCCAGCAACTCTGGCAATCGACTGGCTAAATCCAGGAGTTCCGGGCCATTACGCCATAATTCCCGTCCGAAACGTTTTAACTGAAACTGTTCGCGGAAAATGCGCTCGATGTGGGTCCGGGAAATCGCCACCACATCCAGCTCAGGTTCGACCATCCGCCCCACCCCTTCAAAAGTGACCAGCGCCTTGACCATCAGCACCAGATCGACCCGGAAATACATGCAGTGGCGGCCCCCCAAACGCATTGATTCCAGGATGAGTCGAGCAATGCTGAACTCGCCACGAGCGGCGCGCAGTAAAAAGCGCTGTGACAGTTCCACAACTGAACGCCGGAAGCCGGCTAGATCACCGCCGCCCGGTCCTGGCCGGGCAATTTCGCAAAGATGTTGGGCCGCTTTATCGATATCACCATTGACCAGCGAATAGTAGTAGTACAGCAATCGCCGGCGGGTTTGCTCCTCAAAGCGTCCAACCATGCCTAGGTCAATAAAGCCGATCCGTAAGGGCGGTCCTGGTAAAATCAGTAGATTGCCGGCGTGCAAGTCAGCATGAAAGAACCCATGCTGGTACAGCATCCGCAAAATGGCTCGCGCCCCCAAGTGAGCAATCTGCATCCGCTCTGAATCCTCCAATGCGAAGGTCGCCGGCGCTCCTGGTTTGAACCCGTTCAGAAACTCCATTGTTAACACACTGTCGGTGCTGAGTTCCCGATGCATGACCGGGAACACGATCGCTGGATCCTGCTCAAACTGGGCAGTGAAGATATCGCCGTTATCCGCTTCGACAGTCAAATCTAGTTCGCGAGTCGTATAACTACGAAATTCCTCGATAATGGCAACGATCTCGTACTGAGGTATGAACGGTTCTAGCACCACGCCCAGCCAACCTAATAATCGAAGATCCACCAACACCAACTCGCGCACCCCAGGTTTAAGCACCTTAACCACGACCGCCTGCCCATCGCGGGTTGTAGCACGATGGACTTGGGCCAGCGATGCCGAACCCAAAGGCTGTTCCTCAATGTGGAGAAACAACTCGGTCAAAGGGCGCTCCAACTCAGCTTCGATCAAAGTGTGAATGATTGAGAAAGATACAGCTGGCGCCTGATCGAACAGATTTTTCAATTCATCTGTAATGGCGTGTGGTAACATATCTTCACGCACTGCCAGAATCTGGCCAAGCTTAATGTAAGTCGGTCCGAGCCGCTCCAGACGGTAGCGCAGTTGAGTCGCAAACGACAGGTTGACCAGCTCAGGATCAAGCCCGCGCTCCACCAAGGCCGCCGCCAATCGGAGCGGCCAGTGACTACGACGATGCCGCCATTCCGGAGGCAGACTGCGAACGTGGGCTAATAAACCGCCGCTCAGTAAACCGAGTAACTGATGAATGACCGTCAGCAAACGCCGTAATAACCACCGACGACGCGCCGGGAATCGCATGGGGACTGTTTGGATTGACATAAGCGTCGTAAACTTGCGGGTAGCGACTGGCGGGAGGGGATATGCAAACCACCAATACCGGCTCTGATCATCAGCCCTTCGGACCGAAGGAGCTTAAGCGTTTTTATCATAATGCCACTTTTGATGCTGCTTGCGAGGATATCCTGAAGAGTATTCGGGAACGAAGAGGCATTATTCTGCTGACAGGAGAAGCCGGTGTCGGCAAGACGCTAGTGTTGCGTCATTGCATGGCGGAAGCCAGCGATGTCCACTTTGTACTACTGACCAACGCCAGCCTCGACTTTCCTGATATTCTGAATTATCTATGCGCCCATCTAGAATTGCCGGCTGACCATCTGGACGCCGGTCAGCAAAGCCGATTGTTGCTGGATATGCTGGCGGCGCGCGCGCGCCGCGATCAGATTATCGCACTATTAATTGACGACGCTCACCATCTGCGCCTCAGCGTTTTGCGCCATCTGTACGATTTCGTGGAGATGCCCGCAGTCCCCGCGCATCGTCTGCAAGTCGTATTGACCGGATTGCCGGATATCGAGGGCAAACTGCGCCAACCCGAGTTGCACCGACTCCAGACCAGTATTGCGGTGCGCTGTCGCCTCGACATCCTGAGCGATCAGGAAACGAAAAAATTTATCCGCCACCAATTTGAAACCGCCGAGCACTGGGATGGTAGCCAGCCCCCGGATGCGGTGACTGAGCGCATCGTCCAATATTGTCAAGGCATTCCACGCGCTATCGTCATGCTCTGCGATACCTTGCTGCTGTTTGCAAGCCTGGAAGCCGATGGGGAAATTACCCAGGCGCTGGTTGATGAAGCAGCCCGAAGTTGTTTTCTGAACGAACCTGCCCAAAAATCGCTGGCGTCGAATGCTGATAATCCGCCGGGCACGACTGAGGCGATGCCTTCCTTGTCGGACAATAAGGGGGGATTCGATCTGGATTTTCCCGATCTGGGCCTGAGTTTCGATTTCGATCTGGAAGAAACTCTGAAGACGGATGCAAACAGCCCGGTCGAATCGGCACCGGACGAAACGATTCTCGTCCTACCCTCGGACGAGACCTTGCCGCCAACACAGCTGGTCATCGAAGAAACGCCAATACCGCTAGAGTTGCCTCCCGCCAGCAAACCGACCGAGACCGGCGCCGAACCGCGCAAGACAACCGCCATATCGCCGTCCCTACGCGAGTTCGCTAACCTGCTCAGCGACCTGGGAGTAAAACAGGATCGCAAGGAGGCCCAGGACCGTGAAGCGCTACAGTATTTTCGAAACCGGTATCTGCGCTGGCTGCATGACAGTGATTCAGTGCAACGGGATGAACACGAGCGAAGATTTGCGCGGTTGCAGGAAACTCGACAACCCGTGCTGATCGGTTTGGCAACCGCGGCTCCGGTATTACCTGGGCGGAATGGCGTACTCTGCGCCTTGCTTATTAATCCTACCTGGTGGCTGTACCGGGAAATCCAGTTGCATGTGCGCAGTCCTGATCTGGTCTTCGCTCAGGATGGGCAAGCACCCCCGGTCCGGTTGCTGGATGGCCGTGACGCCCAACCGGTTTATCTGGATTATCGTCTACTCCACACAGAACCGGCGCGAGCAACGCTCTGGCTGGAACTCGAACTCTGCGATCATCGCGGAGAATGGTCGGTTTACGCGAACCGGCTAGAGATTCGCCTGGATTTTTCGCCCGGAAGTCAGGAAAGTCCCAAGATGGAAGCCGGATCGGGCGTTGAGCCTGCCTGTGATCGGTTCTGGCCGGATCTTCCTGTGGCTGGATCAGATGCTGGAGTATGGCTGTCGGGTGCGATAGGGAGCGGAAATCTGGCCTGTACCCTCCTGCTCGAACTGGAAGACAATCCCGAGCATACTCACCACCTGCGCACAACCAATGAACAGACGCTGAGCCGGGGCACCCCGCTGACCCGGGCCTTGTTGTTGGCTGTTGATCCGGCGCAGGCTCCAGCGCGCATCGAATTGGTCTCTCGTCCCTTTATGATTTTTGGTCGACAGAGTGCTGCTGGGGCTGGATTTGGCGATTTCACGTTGGGTTTCATCCCGAAATACAGTCGGATTTCCCGCTTACATTGTGTGGTCTGTGCGCTGGGCGATCAATTAGCGTTAATGGCGGTCAGCGATCACGGTCATACCTATACGGGGCGCAACGGCCAGCGGCTGGATCGCGGGTGCTGGGAAATACTGGAAACGGATGATGTAGTCGATGTTTGCGACTTGTACCACTTGCGGCTCTCTGTGGCTTGGGATCATAAAAAAGAGCGCGAGACGCTGGACTGGGATCTCCAGGAGCCGCGCGACCGCTTCGGCCACTATCTGCTGGAACTGGTTGAGGTGCTGCGTCAACGCGACCAGCAGGCCGACAACAACGAGTTACGGGTCAATCTCCGCAACCGTTACCTCCACTTGATGCGCATGCAGGATCGAGTAGCCGAATTGAATGGCGTCGGTAATCCCGGCGCGTTGCATTATGTCCGCTTTGAGCGCGATGACGCGGCCCACCAGCAGGTCGTGCACTACTATGTGCCCAAGTGGCTGCCCATTGGCGCTTCCCCACAGGATGGTTTGCGTATCAACGCGCCGGATGTGATCCCTCATCATGCGGAATTGTTATTTCGGGACGGCATGTACTGGATCCAGAATCTGGGGGCATCGGGTTCGGTGCAGGTCGGCTGCCACGGGTTGGCGACCAATGAGGTGCTAGCGCTGGAGACCGGCGATTCGCTGGCGATTGGCTCGGCGCGGTTCACGTTCGAGGGGTATTAGTCGCCGAGCACACATGGCGACTGCTAACCCAATATCAAGCACGACAACATGGTAAGGTTCTGACTTCCCCATGAATTCGGGGCGCCAACGCCATCCGTGGCGACATCCACCGCAAATCCAGCCTGTTCCAGTTCAGTTCGCAAGCGATCGCCCGATAGCGTATCGTTTTCGACCAATAACAGGCGCATGATGACGAATCCTGTTTTGGTGGAGTGTGTTAGTTTTCGGTCAGTAGACCGCCGGGAGTCGGCGGTAGCCTCGGCATAATTTGTTGCGGAAACGGGCCGTCTAATGCTCTGAGGAAAGCGACGATGTCCTGGATCTCAGCATCATTCAAATCTTTGTTAAGCTGGGTCTTGGCCATGACACGCACCGCTTCGTCGAGGCTTTTGACTGAACCGTTGTGGAAGTACGGCGCGGTGTAAGTCAGATTGCGCAGCGTCTGCACCCGCCACAAATATTTGTCCTCCTCCTTTTGAGTGACAGTGTAGCGGCCTGGATCCTCAGTCAGCTTGTACTGGGTTTCGTATGGGCTGCCAGCGAAGACCGGGAATTTCATTAAGAAACCCTGACCCGCCGGCATGTTGGTGGAACCATTAAAAGCCGGACCGGAGTGACAGGCCGTGCAACCGGTTTTGGCAAAGGCATCCATACCTCTAATCTGCTGCTCAGTCATGGCTTTTTTATCGCCCTTGACATAACGATCGTAAGCGCTGTTCGGCGTGATCAGGGTGCGCTCATAAGCTGCGATGGCTTTAGCCGCGTTGTCCATGGTTATAGCGTCTTTACCAAACGCTGCTTCGAAATAAGGTTGGTAACCGGGAATCGCCTGGATGCGGCCAATGGTGGCGTCCAGGTTCGGCATGCCCATTTCAATCGGATTAGCCGGCGGTCCTTTGGCCTGCTCTTCGAGAGAGGGCGCGCGGCCATCCCAAAACTGTGCTGAGTTGAACGCCGCATTCCAGACAGTTGGCGCGTTGCGACCGCCGACCTGCCCATGAACGCCTATGGACGTAGGCCGGTGATCATCGCCGCCCTCCATTACGTTGTGGCAAGAAAAGCAGGACACGGTGCCGGTTGAGGAAAAGCGGGTATCGAAATACAGCATCTTGCCAAGTGTGACCTTGGCTTCAGTGGTTGGATTATCCGCGGGATCGGGCGCTTTTTCGGGCAGCGCCGACCAGCGGCTGTCAGTAGCCGATACGGGTACGCTCAAGGTGGTCAAGCTAACTAGCAGATAGATCGCTGGTTTTCTCATAACTGGATTCTTTAATCTTTAGTGGATATGAGGTTTCGTGAAAGAAATCCCTTAAGAAGTGGGTGGGTAGCCCGGCATTTTCCCGCATGGCTCGTTCTGTCTGGAGAAATGGTCATAAGGAAATTGACATAAGTTCTACTTTGTCGGATTTATATTTTTGATTTATTTAAATAATCATAATTCGATTTTGATCACAAGGCAAGCTGGATGAGGCGGCCTACGAAAGAGACTTCCCCAGAGGCAGCAAAAAAACGCGACCGCGGGTACGAAGGATAGTGGCTTGCTAGTCGGGATGGGTCCAGCAGCTCCTGGACTTTCGTGATCGCTTCAGAGAGCATTTCCGCCAATCACGCTGAAAATATCACCAACATCGTCCGTGATGTCGTAACTTTGTATAAAGTGGTAGCCTGCTGCTGCGCTTCAAGCCCGCTTGCGCCCGGTGATCATGGCGTGAGCGAGATTCTCCCGGTGCAGTAAACTTTCCCATATCACGCCGGTGAGGTGCCCGACGACTAGGATCAGCGTGAAGTTTGCAAAGAATTCATGAGTTTCCTTGGCAATGTCGATCAGACTATCGCTGCTGTTTACCAATAATCCGGCCAGCGGTCCCATCCCCTTGTCAGCGCCGTAGAGTATTAAACCAGCGGTGACGGTGACGGTGAGGCTCAACAACAAAATGATGATCATTGCACCACCGGCGGGGTTGTGGCCGAGATGGCGGGGCGCGCGCAACGTCAATACCTGTTGGGTATAAGTGAAAATTTCACGTGGACTGCGCACGAAGTCACTGAACCGGGCGTAAGGGGGGCCGGTGAAACCCCAGATCAGGCGAAAAATCAGCAGTCCGACAATAGTATAGCCGGACCAGACATGGATAGTTTGTAACAACGCTCCATCGACGTTTTCCAGAAGATCTTCAAACAACTCGCCCTGGCTGAAATAGGCCAGCGTAAAGGCGATGACCAGGCTCCAGTGAAACAGGCGAACCCAGAGATCCCAAACGGTGATTTCGGTGGTATTGCGGTCGGTCATGACAGGATGCTGTATCGGTGATGCCTCCATCGTAGCAAAAGCGCCAACGCGGAGGCGGGTTTATGCGCAGGAAAAGCTGTGGTGGTTACTCGCTCTTTTCGTCGACCAGCGCCCCAGTCGCGATCTCGTAGTACACCTTCCATTTTTTTCCGTCAGCACCATCAATTTTGACTTCCCAGGTCTGTTTGCCTTTATGACCATCCTCATACGCTTTGGTGACTTTGCCTGGATGCGCCTTGATTGCCATTTCCACGGCCTGCTCCTTGGTGATTTTGCCAGAGGTTACAGCGGCGGACGAGCTGGTGGCTGGCGCTATCATCTCCTTAGTTTCAGAAGCGGAGGCAGGGAGGGTGCAAAGGGTGGCGGCGAGAGTGGCGGCAACGAACAGCGATTTACGAATAATCATTAAGATTTCCTTAATTAAAGTGGATCGAGAATAGGGCGGGTCACCGCCGGTTATCGTGGCCAAAGCCCCCTCCGAACGCGACCTTGAGCGACACTTTAACGCACGTACCTTAAACCAAGCTGAAATTCATTAGTCCAACGGTCGGCTAGTAAAGTGGTTAGCCTATAATCACAATATTCATTGAGCCACTGCCTCCAACCTGATGACTTACTTTTGGAGTCTGTCATGAAATCCCGTTATCGTTTATTGACTTTTCCCTTACGCACTCTGGCGCTGGGTTGCTGCCTGGGAGTCGGCGTCACCATTGGACTAGTGAGCTGCGGTGATCGCACCACCGATGTCGAGCATGTTCAGCGAGCCCGGGAATATCAAACCAAGCAAGAGTGGCAAGCCAGCGTTATCGAACTCAAAAACGCCTTGCAGAAGAATCCGGAGAACCGCGATGCCCGGTTGCTGCTGGGGCAAATTTATGTGAAGACCGGCAACGGCGCGCCCGCGGAGAAGGAGTTGCAACGCGCTCAGGAGTTGGGCGCCGAGCGCAACGCCTGGCTGTTGCCACTGGCGCGATCCTACTTGCTGCAAGGCCAGAATCAAAAAGTGCTGGAGCTGACTCCGGAAGAAAGTGATTCGCCAGCGACTCAAGCAACACTGCGGGCGTTGCACGGACTTGCTCAACTGGCGCTTGGACAACCCGACGCCGCTAAAACCAGTCTGGATCAGGCGCTGGCATTGCAGCCAAACGATCCCGACGCTTTGCTGGGCCTGGGCCAGTTGGCGCTGATCAACCGCAACTACAGCGAGGCCGAAGCCTTCGCCAGCAAGGCCAGTGAGCAGAATCCGGATGACCTGCGACCCTGGTTTATCAAAGTGCGGTTGCATCGCTTGCAAAATGATGATCCGGCAACGCTCAAAGCCTTGCAGCGCATTCTCGAACTACAACCGGAAAACGCTGCCGCTCTGTTGGAGCAGGCGCAGATCCTGATCGCCCAGGGCAAGCAGGATGAAGCCCTGGCCGATGTCGAAACCGTTCGCAAGCGCCAACCGAATCTGCCGGAGGCCAATTATCTGCGCGGCAGCATCCTGTTCCAGAAGAAGGAACTGACCCCGGCTCAGGATGCCTTGCTGCAGGTGCTAAGAGTCGCGCCCGACCATCCTGGCAGTCAGTTCTTGTTGGGCTCCATCAATTATGAACAAGGCAATTTAGGGTTGGCCGAACAGTACCTGACGTCATTCGTTGGCCGCCTGCCCAGCTATCTGCCAGCGCGTCTGCTGCTGGCCGCTACCCAGCTTAAGCTGGAAAAACCAGATCAGGCTATTAACACCCTGACGCCGGCGCTGGCCCAGTCGCCGGATGACGCCCAGTTGCTGGCCCTGCTCGGCAGCGCCTATCTGCAAAACCGGGATTACGCTAAAGGTTCGGAATATTTGCAGAAAGCAGCGCAGATTGCCCCGGATGCCGCCAATATCCGCACCCAGTTGGCGCTATCGCGGCTTGGAGAAGGTAAAGCCGGCGAGGCGGTTCGCGAACTGCAAGGGTTGGTCGATCTGGGACAGGACGTACTCCAGGCGGATCTGTTGCTGGTGCAAGCCTATTTGCAGCAGAAGGATTATGACAAGGCGATCACTGCCGCCAGCGAACTGGTGAAGAAAAAACCGGACGATCCGGTTGCGCATAACCTGTTAGGCGGAGCGTATCTGGCCAAGGGCGAGGATAAAAAAGCCCGTAGCGAATTTGAACGGGCGCTGCGGCTGAATCCGGACTTCAGCACTCCGGCGCTGAATCTCGCGTTGCTGGAATTGAAAGCCGGCAATCGTAACGCTGCCCGGGAATTGTATGAAAAGATCGTCGCCAAAGAACCCGGTAACCTGGGTGCCCTGCTGCGCCTGGCCGGACTGGCTGAACAGGCAGGACAGAGCGAGCAAACGCTGCGCTGGCTGGAACAGGCCTGGGATAAAAATCCTGCCTCCCTGGAAGCCGGTCTGGCGCTGATTGGCCAGTATCAGGCCGCCAACCTGAATGTGAAGGCGCTCAACGTAGCGCGCGGCCTGGAAGCGGCTAATCCCGAACATCCAGCCGCACAGCGGGCGCTCGGTCTGGCGCTGCTGGCGGATGGCCGGCCTGATGACGCTGTTAAAACGTTCCGCAAACTGGCCGAATTGCAGCCACAATCGCCGGAACCCTGGCATCTGATCGCCTTAACCCAGGCGCGTTCCCAGAAATTCAAAGAAGCCGCGGAAGCGATTAGCAGGGCGCTGGCGATTCAGGGCGACTATCTACCCTCGCTGGTGGCCCGCGTCGAATTGCAAGCACAGCAGGGGAAATTTGCTGAGGCGCTGACCGGCGCCAAGGCGCTGCAAAAACAGTTTGCCAATCTGAATGTGGGCTACCGCCTGGAAGGCAATCTGTACGTCCGACAAAAGGATTTCACCAAAGCACTGGCCGCTTATCAGGCCGCTTACGCCAAAACTCCGGACAGTCAAACCGTGCTCATGCTGGCCGGGGCGCAGCAGGTCACCGGCGACAGCGAAGCGGCGTTGAAGATATTACGCGACTGGCTGACGGCGCATCCGGACGATGTTCAAGTGCGTACTCGACTGGCGGCTGAGTTGCAACGTCTGGGAAGGCGCGAGGAAGCAATCGCTGAATATGAACGGCTCGCCAAGCGGGAAGCGGTGGACGAAGGCAGCGGTGCGATCACTCTGGACCGTGGCCTGCAGCAGGCGGATACCCTGTTGGTGCAGGCTTATCTCCAGCAAAAGGAATTCGACAAGGCGATCGCTGCTGCTAAGGATTTGACCGAAAAACGGCCGAATGAGTCGGGGGCGTTCAATCTGCTGGGTGCGGTCTATCTTGCGCAGGGCGATGACCAGGCGGCGCGAGCTGCCTTTGATCAGGCGTTGAAATTGCAACCCAACCATGTCCCTGCGCAAATGAACCTGGCGACGCTGGATGTCAAAAGCGGAAATCGGGCCGGCGCGCAGCTGCGCTATCGGCAGGTTCTGGAGCGGGATCCGGACAATTTCGCAGCCCTGATACGATTGTCGGCGCTGCTGGGGCGTACTGACGAGTCATTGCGTTTATTGGAGCAGGCTTGGAACCGGAGACCGGACTCCATCGATGTCGGTTTAGCCTTGGCCCAGGAATACACAAACCGTGGCGACAAGGATAAGGCGCTGACCGTAGTGCAAAATCTGGAAAAGGTGAAAGCAGACGATCCACGGGTTGTCCGGGCGATGGGTCTAACTCAAGCCAGCAATGGCAAGACAACCGAGGCGATCGCCAGCTTCCAGAAGTTAGCCAGTCTGTTGCCGCAATCGCCGGAACCCTGGTATCTGACGGCGATGGCGCAAAGCGCAGCCAAGAACGTTAGCGCTGCAACCAAGTCGCTGGACAAAGCCCTGGCCATTCAAAATAACTACTTACCAGCGCTGGTCGCCAAGGTGCAGTTGCAGCAACAAGGACAGGAAGTTGACCAGGCGCTGGAGGGCGTCCGCCACATTCAAGCCCTGTACCCGGATCAAATAACGGGCTATGTGCTGGAAGGCGATTTACATCTGCGACAAAAGGAATTTGCGCCAGCGGTAGAAGCTTATCAGTCGGCGTATGCCAAAACGCCCAATAACCAGACCGCGACGCGGTTGGCCAACGCCCAGTGGCAGGCCGGTGATCGGGAAGCAGCGCTAGCGACCTTGCGGCAATGGTTGACCAGTGAACCTAAGGACAATCGCGCGCGCTTGCAGTACGCGATGTATTTGCAAGAATCGAATCGTAAAACGGAAACGATTACGGAGTACGAACAACTGGCCGAGCGCTTGCCGGATAATCCCATAGTCCTGAACAATCTGGCCTGGTTCTACTACGAAACCGGCGATTCTCGCGCGCTGCGTTATGCGGAACGCGCGCATGACAAGGCGCCGGATAATCCGGAAGTGGCGGATACCCTGGGCTGGATTCTGGTGCAGCGCAATGAAGCGTTGCGTGGCCTGGAGTTCCTGGAAAAAGCAGCGGACAAGCTGCCAGATCAGCCTTCGGTGCGCTATCACCTGGCAGCGGCCTACGCCAAATTGGGACGCAAGGACGCTGCTCGGCAGGCATTGGAAAAACTGGCGGACGTTTCGGCGTTCCCGGAACAGGAAGAAGCGCGCAAGCTGTTGGAAAGCCTGAGACAGTAAAGACAGGTTGCTTCTATCCTCCTGTGACGGGTGGAAAAAACGCCACCTCATCGCCGTCTTGCACAGGGTGCGTCCATTCCGCATATTCCAGATTCACCGCCGCCAGCAGGTTTGATGGCGGCGGTGAATCTGGGTGTAACGCGGCCCAAATGCTGGCGACTGTCCACCCCTTAGCAAAGGGTAATTCATCGCTGGCGCGGCCTAGCTGGTCACGCAAACTGGCGAAGTATCTAATTTGAATAGCCATTTATTTTCCCTCATCATGCGCTGAAGAGACCTGAAAACACTGATCGGCTCCAAGATCAAAAGTTTATCTAGGCCCGTCTTTCGCTCAGCTGGGTCGTTAATAACCAACTAAATAGCATAAAAAATACAGATGCAAATATCTTATTTTCCGGGTAGACTGATTCCATTGAAATAGCTGGCGCTGCCTTGGCGTCCGCCATTCCCTTAATACCGCCACTGTTTTCGAGGACCCGCCATCTTATGAGCCGAACCTATCTGTTCACTTCCGAATCTGTCTCCGAGGGACATCCGGATAAAATCGCTGATCAGATTTCCGATGCCGTGCTGGATGCCATTATCGCTGAGGATCCCAGAGCGCGAGTCGCCTGCGAAACTCTGATCAAAACCGGCGTGGTTGTGCTGGCTGGAGAGATTACCACTTCGGCCTGGGTAGATTTCGACCAGATCGTGCGTGATACCGTCGTGGGCATCGGCTACGACAATTCCAACGTGGGTTTTGACGGCGCCACCTGCGCGGTGCTGTCCTGCATCGGCAAGCAATCCGCCAATATCGCGCAAGGCGTGGATCGCGCTAAGCCCGAGGAACAGGGCGCAGGCGATCAAGGTCTGATGTTTGGCTACGCCACTAACGAAACGGATGTACTGATGCCAGCGCCGATTACCTATGCTCATCGGTTGGTGCAGCGACAGGCGGAAATGCGCAAGAGCGGGGTGCTGCCCTGGTTGCGGCCTGACGCCAAGAGCCAGATCACCTTCCGCTATGAGGACAATCAGGTCGCCGGCGTCGAAGCCGTGGTGCTGTCAACCCAGCATGATGCCGACATTACTTACAAACTGCTGTGCGAAGCGGTGATGGAAAATATCGTCCTGCCCGTACTGCCTCCCGAATGGCTGGACAAGCATACTCAATATCACATTAACCCAACCGGCAGTTTCGTCATCGGCGGTCCCGTGGGTGATTGCGGCCTGACCGGACGCAAGATCATCGTCGATACCTACGGCGGTTCCGCCCATCACGGTGGCGGCGCTTTTTCCGGTAAAGACCCCTCCAAGGTCGATCGTTCCGCGGCTTACGCCGGGCGTTATGTAGCCAAGAACATTGTCGCCGCCGGCCTGGCGGACAAATGCGAAATCCAGGTCTCCTATGCGATTGGCGTCGCTGAGCCGACATCAATCAACGTCAATACCTTTGGCACCGGCAAGCTGGATGAAGATCGGCTGGTCACGATTATTCGCGGCCATTTCGATCTACGGCCTTACGGACTGGTCAAGATGCTGGACTTGATCCGACCCATCTATCGCAAGACGGCTGCTTATGGACACTTTGGCCGGGAAGAACCGGAATTTACCTGGGAGCGCACCGATCGGGCTGACGCGCTGCGCGAAGCCGCCGGACTTTAAGCCTTGTGATGCTCAGGGAACGATTCGTTGATGATTGCGGTCATTTGGCAAGCGATTGACCTGATCATCGTTAGTTTTTCCGCTTAATTGATTTTCCTGCCCCCCACGCCGAGGGGCGCTGCAGCGGTTATTGACCGTCAGGCTCGGTGTGGCATGGCTTTCACAAGCCAACGGCGCCCGTTCATTCCAACCCTGGAGAACGCCATGAACGCCGTCGTGCGCGAAAAACCGTTTACCGACTTTCACGTCGCCGATTTATCTCTGGCCGCTTGGGGCCGCAAGGAAATCGCCATCGCCGAAACCGAAATGCCGGGATTGATGGCGATTCGCGAGGAATACCGGGCGCAGCAACCGCTCAAGGGCGCCTGCATTGCCGGTTCCTTGCACATGACCATTCAGACGGCGGTGCTCATTGAAACCCTCGCTGATCTTGGCGCTGACATCCGCTGGGCTTCCTGCAATATCTTTTCGACTCAGGATCATGCCGCCGCTGCGATTGCCGCCGGCGGCGTTCCCGTCTTCGCTTACAAGGGCGAATCGCTGGTGGAATACTGGGATTTCACCCATCGCATTCTGGAATGGCCGAACGGCGGCGCGCCTAACATGATTCTCGACGATGGCGGTGACGCCACGTTGTTGGTGACGCTGGGCAGCCGGGCGGAACAAGATCGCTCACTCATTGCCAACCCTACTTGTGAAGAAGAACAAGTATTGTTCGCCGCGATTCGCCAGCGGCTGGAGCACCAGCCGGGTTGGTATGCAAAAATTCAAGCCAATATTCGCGGGGTGACGGAGGAAACGACGACCGGTGTTCACCGCCTGTACCAAATGGAAAAGGAAGGCCGCCTGCCCTTCCCGGCGTTTAACGTGAACGACTCGGTGACCAAATCCAAGTTCGATAATCTTTACGGATGCCGTGAATCGCTGGTGGATGGCATCAAGCGGGCTACCGACGTGATGATCGCTGGAAAAATTGCGGTAGTTCTTGGCTATGGCGATGTAGGCAAGGGCTGCGCCCAGTCGCTGCGGGGTCTAGGCGCAACAGTGTGGGTCACGGAGATCGACCCGATCTGCGCCTTGCAAGCGGCGATGGAGGGTTACCGGGTAGTGCGTATGGATGATGTAGCGGATCAGGCGGACATCTTTGTTACCACTACTGGTAACGTGAGCGTGATTACCCATGACCACATGGCGCGGATGAAAAATCAGGCGATTGTGTGCAACATTGGTCATTTCGATTCAGAGATCGCAGTCGCCAGCTTGAAAGAATATCGCTGGGAAAACATCAAGCCGCAGGTCGATCACATTATCTTCCCAGATGGTAAGCGGATTATCCTGCTGGCGGAAGGGCGCTTGGTGAACCTCGGTTGCGCCACCGGCCATCCCTCGTTCGTGATGAGCAATAGTTTTACTAACCAGACGCTGGCGCAGATCGAACTATTCAATCATCGTGATCGCTACGAAAATAAGGTTTATGTGCTGCCCAAGCATCTGGATGAAAAGGTGGCGCGGCTGCATCTGGACCGGATTGGGGCGAAATTGACTACGCTCACCCCGGAGCAGGCGGCGTATATTGGCGTGGCGGTGGACGGACCGTATAAGGCGGAGAATTATCGGTACTAGGAACGGTAAGGGTTGAGCGTTGAACCCCCTTCGCGTTCAACCTTTCTACCAATTTTTCCTCTGTTCATCAGGAAGCCGGTGACCACTATGCCCCAATCAGACTGGCCAACAACCTTCAGTTGCGAATTTTTCCCACCCATCACCGCCGAGGGCCTCGCCAAACTCCAAGCAGCTCGCCAGGAATTATTGGCGATGCACCCTACCTATTTCTCGGTCACCTACGGCGCCGGTGGCTCCACCCGCGACCGCACGGTAGAAGTGGTGCTGGATATTCAAGCCCATAGCGGCGTACCCGCCACCCCACATCTTACCTGCATCGCCTCGACCCGGGGCAGTGTCCGTGAGTTATTGAACCACTATAAAGCGCACGGTATTCGCCGCATCGTCGCGTTGCGTGGCGATATGCCCTCGGGGATGCGCGATCCTGGCGAGTTTCGCTATGCCAATGAACTGGTCCGCTTCATTCGCGAGGAATTTGGCGATCACTTTCACCTCGAAGTCGCCGCCTATCCCGAATATCACCCCCAGGCGTCCAGTCCCGACCAGGATTTGCAAAACTTCCAGCGCAAGGTCGATGCGGGCGCCAACAGCGCGATCACCCAGTATTTCTATAATCCTGACGCCTATTTCCGTTTCATCGACCAGTGCGCGCGCCGGCGCATCGACATCCCGATTGTGCCAGGCATCATGCCGATCACCAATTTCACCCAACTGGCGCGCTTTTCCGATGCCTGCGGCGCGGAAATTCCCCGGTGGATTCGCAAGAAACTGGAAAGTTTTGGCGATGACCGTAACGCCATTCGCGCCTTTGGTCTGGAGGTGGTTAGCGCGCTTTGCCGGAAATTACTCGATGGCGGTGCACCAGGCTTGCATTTCTACACAATGAATCAGGCCGGATTAACCCTGGCCATCAGCGAACGGCTGGGATTGTTAACCGCCGATTAACCGACTTCAATCGGATGTAAACAGCAACGCCCCTTCCACAAGGAAGGGCGCTATGAGTGAAAACACTTACTGAGCGGCGATCAGCGCCTTGGCATCTGGCCCCAAGGGCAGCACATAGTCATAGGAAGCCAGCACCAGATTATCAGTGGCGCGGATCAGACGGGCATTGACGAACACCGATGTTCGCCCCACCGCATAGGTGCCAGCGATTACCGCCGCCGCGTTATGCGATTGACTGATTTCCCTGACAGAACGCGACAAAGCGAACTCGCCTGCGCCTTCCTGGACAAAGATGTTATTGCGCATCTTGATTTCGATCACCGTGAAACCCTGCTGGGCAAACCGTGAACCCAGTTGTTCGCCGATCACGCGCCCCAAGCCCGATGACATTTCAAGATTGTTAATATCTACAAACGTCGCTGACAGCAGCGGCTCACGGCGCTCCCGCAACCAGGGTGCCCTTATGAGCAAGGCATCCGCCGCCTGATAGTTCTGGTTGATCAAATCCGCATCCTGGATGATGGGCCGGACCGGTGTTTCATCGCCTGAAGAGGCGCATCCCTGGATACCCGCCAAGCCGAACAGAGCCAGCAACGCGACTCCCGCACGTAGGATCATATTCCAGTTCATGGCCCGACCACCTCTATGATGCGACTCGCCGATTGCTGCATGGCAATGTATTGGCTTTTATCACCAACATAATAAACATTGCTATATCGGATCAGATAACGATCAGCGTTCATGACCGAAACATTGACAATGACTTCGTACTCGACGGTTTCCGGCAACCCGGATTTTACCACCTGCATGTCATAGCTGACGGGTAAACCGGCTGAAGGATTGGTAGTGAGAATGAATCCCCGTTCTACAAGACGCGTAGTCAATAAGTCATAAAACCCCGCGCCTGCCGCACTGTCGTATCTGGGCTGCTCGAGATACAAGCTAATGGTTGGACGGTCCTGAGCCTCATGCTCTTTATCGTACTCAGAATCTGGCGTCATCAAGGCGTCTTGTAGCCAATTGGCTACATCAATCGCCATGACATCCCAGTGATGCGCCGACCGCATTTTCTGTTGGTAGGTGAGCGGATAGGTCGTCTCGACGGGCATTGGAGTTGTGCAAGCCCCCAGCCCCAGACAGAGAACAATAAGAGAAGCATACAAGGTCTTCATGATTTTCTCCCTCGGCTTTTTGTATCCGTTGTTAGCGGCACTCTTCAGAGTTTAGCGGGTTATACCACCGGTTCCACCCCTTGACAACAAGGGTTTTGCAAATCTGCCCGTTGATTTTATCGCGAAGATGCAAGCAGGCTGATTACCAGAGCAAACAAAGTCTTAACGATTTAGTTCAACACATTATGTTGTATATGACTGGATCGTGAACCACAGTATGTAGAAAAACAGGCCTGTATCCTCTAAAATTTCCAGTCCCGAATCACACTCAGCATCGCTCGAGGGCGGTTCTTCTCAATTCAATACGTCAACCGTTCCTGATCCTGATCGTGCTTCATCAACATTTTTCCAGAGATTCCGGGGTTATGAAAACCGCTCATTTGCAACCTGTCGACCGCCCGACTACCGCTGCCGCTGTGCCGATGCAGCCGGCTTCCTGGGATATCTGGGACAAGAAATACCGATTGAAGGCCAAGGATGGGCGTCCGATTGACGAAACTATCGATGGCACCTACCAAAGAGTTGCCCGAGCGCTGGCCGAAGTCGAGGCAACCCCGGAATTGCGCGAACACTGGTACGAAAAATTCTTGTGGGCCTTGCGCCATGGCGCAATTCCAGCAGGACGAATAATTTCCAATGCCGGCGCCTGGGAGCACAAACCCGCAACTTCGACCATCAATTGCACGGTATCCGGCACGATTCTGGATTCTATGGACGATATCCTGCGCAAAGTGCATGAAGCAGGACTCACATTAAAAGCGGGTTCTGGCATCGGTTATTGCTTCTCCACGCTGCGTCCGCGCGGCGCTTATGTATCTGGGGCCGGAGCCTATACCTCCGGCCCCCTGTCGTTCATGGATATTTACGACAAGATGTGTTTCACCGTCTCCTCGGCGGGTGGACGGCGCGGCGCGCAGATGGGAACTTTCGATGTGGGCCACCCCGATGTCATGGAATTCATCCGCGCTAAGCGTGAAGCGGGACGTTTGCGACAATTCAATCTGTCGTTGCTGATCACTCGCGAATTCATGGAAGCCGTCAAGAACAATCAGGACTGGGTGTTGGCGTTCCCAATGATGGCTCAGGAGGCGGAACAGGATCACATTGATCTTTATGACGCTGCGCACATTGTCTGGCGCGAATGGCCAACTACTCAGGGACTAGTGGTTAACCAAAAAGGCCAGGTTGCTTGCAAAATTTATCGAAAAATTCCTGCCCGACGTTTGTGGGACGTGATTATGTCCTCAACTTACGATTATGCAGAACCAGGATTCATTTTGATTGATGAAGTCAATGCAATGAATAACAATTGGTTCTGTGAAAATATACAAGCATCAAATCCTTGCGGCGAACAGATGCTCCCTCCTTATGGATCTTGCTTACTCGGTTCGATCAATTTAACCCAATTCGTGGAGAACCCCTTTACCGAAAAAGCCCGCTTTAACTGGGATACCTATCGCCAAGTGGTCGCCATTTTCACCCGAATGCTGGATAACGTGGTGGAAATCAATGGCCTGCCACTGAAGCAACAGCGTCGGGAGATTTTAAGTAAACGCCGGCATGGCATGGGTTATCTAGGACTCGGTTCAACATTGACTTTGCTAGGAATGAAATACGGTTCGCCGGAATCCCTGGCTTTCACCGAGGAAGTCACTCGGGAAATGGCGCTCGTCGGCTGGCGGGTTGCGCTAGAACTGGCGCAGGAAAAAGGTCCGGCGCCTATTCTCGAACAGGAATTCACTATCACTGCTGATCTGCTGCGCAAGCACCCGGAGATGGCGAACGATAGCATCCGCGAAGGAGATTGCGTCAAGGGCAAGGTTTTACACGCTCGCTATAGTCGCTACATGCAACGGGTTGCGGAAGTTGATCCTGATCTGGTTAAAATGCTCGCCGAGACCGGTGCCCGGTTCACCCATCACACCTCCATCGCCCCGACTGGCACCATCGCTCTGTCACTGGCTAACAACGTCAGTAATGGCATTGAACCCAGCTTCGCCCACCATTACTCACGCAACATTATCCGCTCCGGGAAAAAATCCAAGGAAAAAGTCGATGTATTCTCTTTTGAATTATTAGCCTACCGACACCTGATTAATCCCGGAGCTATTCCAGATGCTCAATCGCCTGAGGAGCAGTTACCGGATGTATTCAGTACCGCCGATGACGTGACGCCCAGGCAGCATGTGGATATTCAGGCTGCCGCGCAAAAATGGATCGATTCCAGCATCTCCAAAACCGCCAACGTTCCAACTGATTTCCCTTACGAGGATTTCAAGGACATCTATCTTTACGCCTACGAGCAGGGACTCAAAGGCTGCACGACCTTCCGCTTTAACCCCGCCGCCTTCCAGGGCGTGTTGGTCAAGGAACAAGATCTAGCGAATACCCACTACCGGTTCGTGTTGGAGGATGGTTCGGCAATCGAAGTGCAGGGCAACGAAGAAGTTGAGTATGATGGTGAAATTCATACGGCGGCGAATTTGTTCGACGCTATTAAGGAGGGATATTACGGAAAATTTTGAAACGAAGATTCGAAGGCAAAAATGAAAAAGCGAACTCCAGTTAGCAGCTGGGTTCGCTCGAAATGTTGGTTACGCATGTGGCATGAACCGGGAGGCATGCCGCTCCTTGCAACGGAGTCTTTGAGATAGTGCTACTATAAGGACCCTTTAAAGGTAGCCTATGCATGGACGAGCTGCAAGGCCCAAACTCCTCCTGGAAAGGAGGTGATCTATGTGCGACGACAGCTAAAAGCTGCGCCACCGGGATTCCGGTGGGTCTTTACCCGTTACAGACGAGTGAAGAATTCGACCCGAGTACTTGACGCTTGGGATTACGGGTATGAGTGCTGGGCTTTCTTAGTCAGGACTTAAAATTAGGTGGCGGGGCGCAATCCCCGCCATTTTCTTGTCTGACGATCTTATCTTCGGTTTTGCTTACTACATCCAAGCTACAATTAGCAAAAATGTAGCTTCAAAAAAACCGTATGAGATTAATCACTGCATACCGAATCCCCATGACCGTCAAAATCGACAAAAAAATTATTGCCTACAGCGTAGTCAAACCCGATGACATTCCAGCGATCACACCCACGCTGGCCGTGCAGCACATGCATGAGAGCCTGGAACGACCAGACGTTCTGCCCGGCGCGACCTACAAGGTCAAGACGCCGCTGTCTGACCATGCGCTATACATCACTATAAACGACATCGTGCTCAACAAAGGCACCCCGGACGAAATTCGGCGTCCCTTTGAAATCTTCATCAACTCCAAGGCGATGGAGCATTTCCAATGGATCGTTGCCCTGACCCGCATCATTTCAGCCGTCTTCCGCAAGGGCGGCGACGTCACGTTCCTGGTGGAGGAAATGCGTTCGGTATTCGACCCAAAGGGCGGCTACTTTAAAAAAGGCGGCAAGTACATGCCCTCGCTGGTCGCGGAAATCGGCGACGTCATCGAATCCCACCTGCGCTCCATTGGCATGTTGAAAGAAGACGGTCCTGACGAGCATCAGCGTAAAATGATTGAAGAGCAGCGCATCAAATACGAAACCGGCATGAAGGCGGTCGAAGAAGCGGGCGTAAGTACTTTTCCTCCTGAAGCCACGCTCTGTGGCAAATGCCAGAACAAGGCGGTGATCGTCATGGACGGTTGCCTGACCTGCCTGAACTGTGGCGACTCCAAGTGTTCCTAAAGAAAACGACTTGATCCCGACTCCACCAGAGATTGCACGATGTCCCCATTGCCTGATCGCATGACCGTTATTGAAATTACCGAACCCGGCGGCCCGGAAAAGCTCGCACCCGCTAGTCGACCGGTACCGCAACCTGCTGTTGGCGAAGTGTTGATCCAGGTCGCTACCGCAGGAGTTAATCGTCCGGATTGCTTGCAACGCCAAGGCAGTTACCCTCCACCGCCGGGCGCTTCCGACATTCCCGGTTTGGAAGTCGCCGGCACGGTCGCCGCCCTGGGCGAAGGCGTCAATACCTGGGCAGTTGGCGAGGAAGTTTGCGCCCTGTTGACCGGCGGCGGTTATGCCGAATACTGTATCGCTCCTGCCCTGCAATGTCTGCCGGTTCCCACTGGCTTGACCCTGCAGCAGGCAGCAGCGCTACCGGAAACCTTCTTTACGGTCTGGAGCAATGTGTTTGACCGAGGGCGACTGCAACCCGGTGAAATTCTGTTGGTTCATGGCGGCGCCAGCGGTATTGGCGTGACTGCTATCCAACTGGCCAAAGCACTGGGGTCGCGGGTGCTGACGACCGTTGGCAGCTCTGACAAGGCGCAATCCTGCCTCGATCTGGGCGCTGAGCGGGTGATCAATTATCGCGAAGAAGATTTTGTCCAAGTTACCAAAAGCGCCACGAATAATCGGGGGGTGGATGTCATTCTGGACATGGTCGGCGGCGATTACACGCAGCGCAACCTCAGCGCGTTAGCAGTTGAAGGCCGACTGGTTTTTATCGCCTTCCTGCGCGGCGCCAAAGTCGAACTGAATCTAGCGCCCGTCATGATGAAACGACTAACCATAACGGGTTCAACCTTGCGCGCCCGGCCGATTGCCGATAAGGCACCAATTGCTCAGGCTTTGCGCGAAACGATCTGGCCCCTGCTGGCGAACGGAACGGTCAAACCAGTCATCGACCGAATTTTTCCCTTGACCGAGGCTGCCGCTGCTCACGCCCTAATGGAATCCAATCGCCATATCGGCAAAATTCTGTTGCAGGTCGTCACCTGATGGGCATATATGGAACCTCTCGCAGTGTGGATGGCTTCGGGTAAATGTGGACTATTTAATCCTCGATGATGAATTCTGGGTGGTGTCCCTCAGTTTACGTGATGAGCATCGTCGAGTGCGGGGAACAAGTGTTTGATGGTTTCCAAGGTATTCAGAAACGGTGCGGGTACCCGAAAGCCCAGCAACTCCGCCGTGGTCCA
>Ga0209607_1000955_pt1 | contig 24424 bp, 27 predicted proteins | sample AD_UKC117_MetaG_FD_184413 | JGI IMG/M metagenome (GOLD analysis project Ga0209607, IMG submission 184413) | Active sludge microbial communities of municipal wastewater-treating anaerobic digesters from Hong Kong - AD_UKC117_MetaG (SPAdes)... | ecosystem: Engineered > Bioreactor > Anaerobic >... | reverse complement strand
AGTTCTTGCTGATTTCGAAAGACAGCGCCCTGCTTGTCGGCGAGGACAAGAGCTACAAAGACTTTCGGGAGCCTACCTACCACAAAAAAATTTTAGACCACAAGAACAGCACCGACTGGTATGACCGGGAGCTGTTGGTGAACCTCCCGCCCGACGTGACCTTGGGAACTGTGTTTGAACAGGTGCTTGCCACCACACGGCGGTTCAACTGGAGGCATCCGGAAACAGCGGACTTCGCTGCAGCCATGGTCATGCTGGCACCCTTCCAGAATTCCTTAGAGTGGGTACCGTGGGTGTATATAGCCGGTGCCAGCTCAACGGGGAAGTCAACATTCATGCAGGACTTTTTCTCCAAGTTGTATCCGGGTTTGCTGAATCACCTTGGAAAAACAACTGCCCACGCCATCGCCCAGGAGATCGGGAACACAGGGAGGATCCCGGTTCTGGATGAATTTGAAAAGAGCGGGCGGATACCGGAAATTCTCGAGCTCGCTAAAACAGCCAACCGTGGCGGATACAAGACATCCGGCACACCGGGGGCTTACTCTCTGCGCTACCAGTTAAAGCACATGTTCTGGTTTGCATCAATCTACGTCTCCCTCCACGATGAAGCACAGAAAAACAGAGCGTTAGTATTTGAATTGGACAGGGTAAAAAAGGCCCAGCGGGAGTTCCACCTGCCAGGCAAAGCAGAGTTGAAACAGCTTGGGACCAAAAGCGTGGGCGTGCTCCTCAAGCGCTGGCAGGACATTGAGGAACGGCGAAAGCAGGTGAAAAACCGCTACACGGACTTGGATGCCAGAATGAAGGATACCCTGATGTACCCAATTGCGCTGCTTGAGCTGGCGGAGGAGGAACGGACGGGCAAGTCCGTGACCAAGTCACCGCCAGTCTTTGCCTACACCCCCCCGGAACATGAGGAAGAAAAGATCCTGGACGACATCTTGACTTCAGACATCTGGATCCACACCGACACGACCACCAAGACAACGGTCTTTGAAGCTCTCATGAGCTTTGGCACGTGCAAAACAGCACTCAACGACGTGGGCATCACCAGAACAAAATCGAACGGCAAAGAGTACCTGGCCCTCCATCCACCCGTTGTGAGAAGAAAGCTATTGAATGATATGAAAGAATATGCCTATAACGATGTGAAGGAGCCCCTGAGCCGTTTTGAGGGGGCGAAAAAGGGCAATCCGACAAAGATCGGCAGAAAAACCCAGAAATGCGTTTTGATTCCCTGGGAGACCATCGAAACCATATACAAGATTGCAGAGGATGGCAGCAGTATCCGGAAAAAGCCGCTCTACAAAAAAATAGAAAAAAAAGAACCATAGATCGGTTTCCTCGGTTACTCCACCAGTAACCGGGGTCTTTCTTTGTTGGTGGGGGATAGCGAGAAAGTTACCAAGTTACCAAATATATATAGATAGTATAGGGGGGATATAGATATATATATCCCTTTTTTTCGATATATGGGCGTTGGAAACCGGTAACCGTGGCAGACATAACACCGAAGGCGTGATGCGCTTCTCCATCTTTCCCTTTTTCCATGGTTTCTCCAGGCTATATCTGCGGAAAAAATCTGTCCAACAGATAGAAAGCGTTGTTGAGAAAGGAGTTCTTGTCAGCCAGATCGGCGACACTCATGTTGCTACTTGAAGCCCCGCTAATCTGTTCAAGTTTGCTGAACGCAAAACTTAGTTTTGGAATCATGATCTTGCCATCATCAAACAGGATGATCTGGGTGTTGGATTGGTAGTGTTTTTCTTTTTTTGTCCTGTAATTCTCTCGTTCGTCAGCGACATCAATGAACTCCATGAGAAAATACATCTCAGTTTCTGTTGGCGGAATGACAGACAGAAGTTTAACAGTCAATTCTATATCTCCATCTTTCTTGATTAGTTGGTCGTCTTTACCAAATTCGTGGAGTTTTTTTCGGTAGATTCTCTCGTACCAGTTCCGGACATTGGCATGTATCCAGCGATACCAACCGATGGCAACTATTTCTTCTTTTTTCTTTTCCGGCAACAGGTCATCCCCCTTAATGTCTAAATAATGTGCTAAAGGCCTTTCTAAAGGCATTATAACATTTAATAACTCTCCTTAATTATTTTTTTGTGCTATTATTAGGAAAATATGATTTATTTAGGAGGAGTATCGTATGAACAAAAAAGAACTGATAGAAGCTATTAGACAGGATTTAAGGCTGACAGTGAGGGAAACGGAACGGTTTATCAACAGTTTCATGGAAATTGTGTCCAAAGAGCTGGAAGATGGTGGCGAGGTTCGCCTCGTGGGCTTTGGTACCTTCAAGACGGTCGAGAAGGCGGCACGCAAAGGCATCAATCCAAGAACGAAGAAAGAAATGGATATACCGGCCAAGAAGATGCCAAAATTCACGGCGGGGAAGAAATTGAGGGAGAGGGTGGATGGTTGAAATATTAGACCAACAATATAAATATATGGTATGATATTTTTACAGGGGGTTTCCTAACCCTCTTTCTTTTTGTTGCGGCGTATCCCCAGCATACGCAGAAAACTTCCCCAGAAGCCTTCGTCTGGTGGCGGGAGAGCCTTCTGAACGTTATGCATCATGGTATATAAATCGTCTATCTTTGAAAGGTACATTTGGTTCAGATCGCTTAGCTGTCTGTTCTCCTTTCTAAGCTCTTGAATTTCATCGTATAAAGCATCGAGTTTCTCCGAATCGCTTATATTACGTTCTTTGCCAAGAGCCTTATCCATAGCCTCATCGAGTGTTGCCCCTTTTTTTGTATAGGTATAGATATCCTTGAAGACATCGACCCATTCTTCCGTGAGTTCCTCAAAGGCATTGCGCTCTTTCAGCAAGGAAATGTATTTTCTGCAAGTGGAATAGTTAATTCCGGACTTCTCCGCAAACTCTTTTATAGTGATAATACCACCTCTTTGTGTGTGATACGTGACAATATCATAGCACGACCGCATAACGGTTGTAAGCTTTATTTATAGTGTGTTGTAGGTCATACGATTTCTGATATGGGCCGTGTCATATCATAAAATACGATTCCATATCTTCAGCGGAAATAATGATATGACCTCGTGCGATTTCATTAAGTGTTATATGCTAAAAGCCACTTTTAATAGGGAGCACACCCATATCGCAAAAACGCACACCCCATATCACTAACACTTTCGTTTTCCGTGCTATCTGCGTATCCCGTACGATGTGCGTGTCGGGTAAAAACACTGTCCATAGGGAGCACACCCGTATCACAACGGTGCACGGGCCGTGTCATATCATTTTTACACACTCCAATGATAACACATTTCTTCACCTCATGGCGTACCCCCGTCAATATCACGGAAGGTATCCGTAGCCCCCATGTAAAGGTCATTATCGAGTTCTTCTGTCGGTGTTTCGGCATCGTATCCTCGTGACACGGCTCTGAGATCCACCAGCATAGCGTCTGTATCCACCAGTGTTATTTCGGATTCTGAAACCTCTGAAACCCTTTCCTCATAGGCGTCCCGCCGGAATATCATATCCGCAGTCTCTGTCCCGAAGGCTTCCAAGACGGTGTTACGCTTGAAATTCCGGTAGCTGATGAGATCATTTGCCTGCAACAGGGCATATCGTTCACCGATATCCTCCTGTGATGGAGTCTGCAGGTAGTACCTGTACGTTATCCCCTGATTGGTTGCCCGGTTCTCCCCCTTACGGAGAAAGCCCAAGAAAACGAGCTGGTTCATCGTTCTGTTCACTGCATCGTCCGACAACCCTGTCATTTTAGAGATAAAGCGCTTGCTGGCGAGGAAATAGTTGTCACCTGTATCAATCTTCATATATGCGATGTCCGTTATGGCAGTCAGAACATGCTTGAAACGGGATTTCATGAAGGAAAGGTCAAGTGACTCATAATAGCGCCTTAAAGGGAGTGAGAAACCTGTTTCTATGCCGTTTTCCCTGATATATTTCTTCAACTCTGTGCTCCAATAACTCATAAACTGCTTGTTGGAGGTAATAGGGACGCTGTCTATGTCGGAGTTGAGATAAGCAAAATACTCGATCACGTCAAAACTCTTCCCGTCATGAAAGTCGTGATAGACGATAGCCCCGTCATCCCTTCTATATAGGACTGCTGAAGGCTTCTTCTCCTTGTGCAGAACGCACCTGAAGGATTTCCCAACACCTTTGTACTGCCACAAAGAACCGGGATAGATTTGCCGGGCATGTTCTGACAACAGATGGACCCACAGATTCTCTGATGCCGTGAGACGGGTGTCGCATACAGGCTTTGTGTTTTGTTGAGGCATTGGTTCTATGTTACGTTTACAACCAAGGGTATCTATGTTTTTTAACCTTGGTTGTACCCGCTTTTGTAGGGGGGGGTTTTTTGAAGGTTTTGCTTTGTTGTTATTCTGTTTTTCTGTTTTTCTGCTTTTTATACCACAACCTTTCTGTTTACTAGGGGCTTTTTCAGTAGACTTTGGGGTTTCGTTGGACTTTGTCGGTACTGTTAGTGTCTCTATTTCGTGCAGCAGTTCTTTTCCGGATGTTGTTGTGATGTTTTCCGCTCTGAGTTTTGTGTTCGATTTGTAGGTTTGGATGACTTTTGATCCGGGAGCGAGGACGTATTTGTTCTCTGTTGAGATGACCTCGATCTTTTTGGGCTTTCCTCCGGAGTCTTTGAGGGTTGTCTTGAATTGTTGGTATGTATCAAGTTGTTCTGCTGACAAGTAATAGAGATGCGTTCCTTTATGTTTTCCACCCGTCTCGACTTTCAGTGTTTTTCCAAACCGTTGTGTTAGCTTGTTTTCTATGTCATACGCCATCTTTGCCTCACGAAGATCCGAACTCTTTTGGCTTAGGTCAATATCCACCACCACAAGGTAGTAACCGTTTATCTCCGTGCCGGTTTTGATACCGAAATTGTCCCCCGTCTTAAATTCCGTTGGGGCATATGTGCCGTGCACTCCTTGGCTTCCAGTATAGGGGACTTTTCCTTTCTTTGCTATGCGAATGATTTTGAACCCTTCTGATATGAGGGTCCTTGCTTCGGTTTGAATGTCCGTATCCGGAGAGTTTACCGTAGCTGTCGCTGAGGTGTCGGGCAGTTTCGTTTCTTTTGCGGTCTTTATTTTCCCCTTGAGCCAGTGGGGATGTTTGGACGGAGGACTCTGGAGGTAGTTGTCGAGCTGGGTGAAGAAGTCAAGGGCTTCTACGTTTCGCTTGAACATGCGTACTACTTTAGCGTGAACCGCCCTGTACTTTTCCTTGGAATCGGAAACATAAGCTCTTAAGTACTCGTCTAAATAGTGTGCTATAATAGCATTGTCAGCGATTGCATTGTGGTGGTGCGGTTGCGGAATAGTTTTTCTGGGATTGTCAGTCATGGCAATCACCGGCAATATAAGGTATTTTGAAGGGACGTGTTAGCGGCACGTCTCTTCTGTTATGAGGGACTGTTTTGGGTAGCGTTGTAAATTTCATCCTGATCACTCCTGTGTTTTTCTAAAATAAAAAAAGGGTTAAAGTAAACTTTCGCCTACCAGCCCTTTTATATATTCTTCACAGTTATTGACACTTTTGGATTTTGATGGTATACTTAAGCCAGAAGAATAACTGTAAAGGGCCGAGCTGTGGTAGGTGGAGGCCCCTAAAATATCCTCTGAATGTTGCTAGCATTCGGGGGATTTTTTTTGCGCTCACCATGTATTATACTCCGCTAAACCGCTAAAATCAAGCGTATGCACCCGTATCATGAAGTTGATATGCTATCGTATCACCCGTTTCTCTTGCGTAACACCTGTATACCCCTTTATACGGGGGCTTTGGTGAGTAGTGTTGTGCTGAATGCTATCGGTGATATCCTTCCGTATCCTGAATAATTTAGGGGAAGAATCTTGTGATACGGTGTGATATCCTGTTGTGCGATTACTTGAAACACTCTTTAAATAGGGGATACAGGTCATTTTTAGTGTTATGGCCCAAAATGCCAATGATATGGGGTGTATCATAAAAATATGAGGCAAGAGTTCATCAACTTGTCGGTAACCTCACACCTTTCCAAACACCCACATCCCCACGAAGAACACAACCGTCAGCCCCACATAAACGGCCATATTGGAATACATGATGACATAGCTATACCCCTTGATGAAATCCCTCTTGTCCCTCTTATCAAGCCCCTGATATTCCTCATTCCTTAAAAGATGCAACTGCGGAAGTTCCACCAGAAACCCCACCGATATAAACAGAACCCCGAACACTGGAAGTGGCACAATAAAATACAGCGAACATACCGCCACTGCTCCTGCGATTGCCCAAAGTGCGGTCTTCTCCCTTGAAGCCAAGCCCTCCAAAAAGCCTTCCTGTATCAATTCTTTCTTTCTGTCCATAACATCCCCCTCTCTTTCTGCACTATTATACAGCCTTCTATAAGGTCTAATTAATAGGCTGAATAAACCTGATATATGGTACAATATTTATACCAAAATAACCGAAAGCAGGTGCCGAATATGTACTATACCTTCCCACCAGAAATGACCGCCAAAGAGTTCCGCACACGCATTACAGAAGCAGACGGCAAAGATTACACTGTTAGCATTCCCGCTATCATCCAGGCCCTCTTCAGAGGCTTAGCCTTTGAGTATCTGGCCAGCTTAAACCTGAAGCCACGTGAAAAGCTTTTGCTCATTCACTTCATCGACAAATGTGAGTTCCAAAGCGATGAAACAACACGGGAACTGGCAACGCAGACAGGTATGTCCAGGCAGACGGTCATTGCCGGGTTGCAATCACTGGAGAAGGAAGGGCTTATAAATCGCCAAGGTGAAGCCAGAACCGATCTGACCCCGTATGTTGCAAGGATGCTCAGGCACAAGATGGTATACGATATATACACCGAAGAACTGTCAGAACTGGTACAGTTTTTTGACCGGACAGAACAAGAACCCGTTATGACCCTGGCAGCCTTCATCGGCAAGGTATTCTCCTTCACTTCTGAAGCTCCCTTAGTTCGGTTTATAAGAACCTGCCTGCTCTCCGGATTCGATCCGACAACTCTCACGGATGAACAGGTAGTCTCTTTTGTGAAGATCATCGAGTCTACTAAGTATGATGAGGATAGGATACTGCAAGCTGCCTCTATGAGCAGGGAATTTCCTACTCCCTGGGAAAGGACACTGGAATTCTATGAGGATGAAGACTTCAATGTGCAAAACAAAGAATATGTGGACCCTCTTAGAGATGCCTTGGATAAGATCGAGAGGATTCTCTCCACACCCAAACAGGTTCAAGACATTCTTGTAGGAGAACGGGAAGGTTTCTATAAACAGATGACAGCATATTTCCCAGTGCTGGATATAAAGGTAGCGGGTGATCTGGAAAGGTTGCAGAAGGTGTCTCAAAGGATTGTGGAAACAGAGCAACGGGTAAAGATGCTATTGAAGAAGTTTATGCAGGTTGCTGAATTATAAGATTAGTTTTGCAGCACTCTCAGCCTCTTGACGGCTTGAAAACCGGCCGGCAATGTAAAGTTCCTTGTAGGCAACACCGGTTTCCACGACAAGGATGAAACCATTGTGGGTTTGCTCAACGAAATAGCTTTCGATAGAATCGAGTTCAACAGGTACATACGTGGCACGCATGTTATGCAAGAGCGGATCATTATACGTTGGTTCTTCATAGGGTGTTGCCAAAAGGCATTTCTTCTTCTTGTACACTTTCAATTTCATCAGAACACCTCGGTCTGACAACCCCGATAACTTCCCCGAAGATTATAGCATCATGTCAAAACAATACTTCTTCATAGCATAATATTTATTTCTAATTTTCCGTTAAGTTTGTTTACTATAGTAGTTAATTCTCTAAGAGTTAAATCAGTTTGCTGATTCTCAATCATTAAAACTGTTTTTGGTTCTAAATCTAATACATTGGCAATATCCTCTGTTGTAAGTCTATTTTCAATTTTATAATTAATTATCGCTCCTGCAACTATATCAAGAGCCTCGTTATAGCTTCCGATAGGTTTAGCGTGGAGACTCTTTGCTTTCCTTTCCATTCGTTTATAACTTGCATTCTCTGAATGCCTCCGTTTAGCAACATCAGAAAATATAAGGTTTAAAGCTGCAAAAAATACAATTACGCTCATGCCTATAGACAATACCCTATAAAAGACCTCCCATCCCATGATAACTCTCCTTATAGATTGAAGCATTATGTATCTTGATTTTTTTCTCCCTGAGTATACTCTAATTGCAACAAAATATAACCATAATTTGAGTAAGTAAGAACTGGAATCATTAACAACCTACAAGGTTAGTATTGAGGAGATTCTTTCAAAAATCCCACCCCCTCATTTCCGTTTAAACGCATTCTAAAAACCGCCCATAGGGTAAATACCCTTGGAATTCGCCTATGAAATTCAGGAAATAGACTTTCGGATGTTATCCACAAACTGATCCACCAATTTATTCAACTCACGGGTCAATCCAAGAGATTTTTGGTTGGCATCATCCGGATCGTTAATTTTATCTGTGAAATCTGTATCTGGAATATCATCATAGATACGGTCTCTTATACCTCGGTCAATATCCTCACCCATTTCTCGGATAAACCTCAGAAAGCTCTTGGCTGTTGCAGGGTTGGCTCCAGGATCGGGATTTTCCAGCAGGTAGGACTTCAAGTTTACCAGTTTGTGATTGGCCACCAGAAATTCAATAGCGTCATCCAAGGTATAGAAGAAACCAAGAGTTTCAATCTCCGGACCATTGAGTGTGCTGGTAATGATATATCGGGCAGCCCCATTCTCGTCGTACCCACGATGCAATGTGAGGTTTTTCTCCTTATGCTCTGGTTCTCTGGCAATTGAGATTACTGGAGCCAAGTTCGATATTTTCATATGTCCTCCTTTTGTTCAAGGCAGTACCCATGCCGTTTCCTAACCCGATCAATCTCGGCGATCTTCTTTTCTTTATCTGAGAGAGAATTACAACAGATATGTTTCCGGTTCAGCCACTTGTTCCTTCTGCCAAAATGAATCGTGAAAGAATGCGGTTCATCAAACAGGTTCAACTGAGTATCCTCTATGACATACACTCTGTCTTTTTTCTCTTCGGAGCAAACGTACACCCGCTTCATGTCCTTCCACCTCTCACAGGTTCAAATCCACATAAATCTCATCCAGTTGATCCTGGCTAATGCCTATATACCTCAAAGTAATGGAAGCTGCTGAATGGTTGAGTAATTTCTGGATATACTCCACGGCAATCCCCTTTTTATACAGGTGATAGCCAAACGTCTTGCGAAGCGTATGCGTTCCAATCTTGTCCCGTATCCCTACCGCCCTGGCATACTTGTTCAGTGTCCTCCAAGCCTGCACACGGGAGATCGGCGTAATCGTTCCCGCTGAATCCACCTGCCGGGACAAAAAAACATATCCTTCTGGCCCCACAGACTCAACAGTGTCATAGAACGATTCAACGGCCTTTCGAATAGACTTGTTGAGTTTGAACCGCTTCTTTTTCCCTGTTTTCCTTTCTGTGACCGTAATAGCAGAACCGGCTTTCAGAAGCTTTCCTTTTTCGTTCAAGAAGAGGGTCCATTTAATGGAGAGCAGATCGGAGATGCGCAGTCCGGAATTTATACCGAGAGTAAACAGAAGATGGTCTCTGAAATTCTCATCCGCTAACATCAGCTTTTTCATGGCCTCTATCTGCTTAATATCCCGTATCGGTTCAACGAATTTCATCCGCAAAGACCCCCTTGCCGTCGGCATTTCCAGTGTAACTGATTATACCATATTATGATGATAAGTTACACCCAAACGGGCCGAATAAAAAGCCGACTCCTGAGAATCGGCTGTGTGCTTTTATGGGTGTTGCTTTGTGGCTTATTGGTGAGTGTAACTCAATGCCGTTGTGTTACTGTCGTTCTTTAGTTCTGTCGATGTTGTTCTTTTCAGTCTACACTAAATGGAAAGAAACCAATCTCTTACTAAAGAGAAAAATAACCAGTAATAAATGACTGAAACAAATACTGCTATGATCAATAAAACGAAACCCTGTTTAACTTTCCCTGGCTTGATCAACCCATATATTCCAGCAATAAGTCCTATAAATGGGAGAATGATTGTCCCTACTATTAACCCAATCATATTGGAAGTAGCCCAAGGAGAGGCAGTGAGTTCTTCAACTTCTTTATTGTTTTTAAACGGAGCAACTTGTCTGCCACAATGAGGGCATACGACAGCATCTTCAAAGATTTCTTCTCCGCAATATCTGCAATAAACTGTATTGTTTTGTTTTTCTGGGTCTTCATAACCATCTGAAGGAAGTTTTTCGTTGGATGGACCATGTAAGGTTCTATGCATATAAAAATTCCCGAGATTATTTTGAGCTTCTTCGTGTTCAGGATTGATTTCAATCGCTTTTAAATAAGCATCAACCGCTTCATCATACCTTTCGAGTTTATAATAAACAACACCAAGGCTAAAATAAGCTTCCGCATGTTCAGGGTCAAAATCAATGGCTTTTAAATAAGACTCAATGGCTTTATCGTACTCACCATGCTCATCAAGTTCGAGGCCTTCTTTAAAATGCTTTTCCGCCAATATGTTGTCCATCTTTCTCCTCCTCTAATAGATTTTTTAAATTTATTGAAACACACCCTGTCACAAGGGTAATTTGAAACCACTCAATTGTTTATATATATGAAATTGCAAGAAAAATGATGAATAAAATCACAAAGATGAAAAAAATAGACAAAACAACCCGGACCCATTTTGGACTTTCTTTGTTGTCATTCGGTTTTCTTGCTTCACTTTCCTGTGATTCCTTCATTGAAATATCAGCTTCGTCGGGAATATCCTTTTCAGATCTTTTTGGGTTGTTCAGAACCCATTTGATTTCTTCGAGTTTGCTGATTACTATGAATCCTATCCCAAGAACCGCCAAAAATATTCCAACTAAAAGATTTGCGTTTAAAGAGAAATAATTCAATTCCTCGCCTTTTATGAAATTGTAAACCGTGATACCACCGGTTAAAAAAGAAAGAATGATAAAAATCGTGCCAAATAAAAACATATGACCTCTCTTCAGAAATTAATTATATTATGATAATCTTGCATAGGCTGCGGTTGTTTTCGTTGTTTTGTCGCTATTCTAAAAGGTAAGTTCCCAAATCTCTCCATTTGTTATTTCCAATATACTTTAAATGCGAAACATACTGAACTCTTAATTTTGCGCCATAATAATTCTCAGCGTCAACATAAGCTGTTATGATGAATTCGTCCCAGTCAATTGTGACTACATACTTTCCTTCTTGGTAGTAGGGATATTTTGCCGTCGACGGTGCTGCTAAAACATCTTCTAAAAAGACGTGCGACATATAATAAGCATCCCTTTCGCTTGGGGTTGAATAACTACCAGTGTTTTGTATTGAAATGTTAAATGTGCCTTTTGTAGAATCTTTTTCTTTTTCAGGTTCCGAATAATACTTATATTCTTTTAAACCCGTGTAATATTCATGAGAATATTCACAGGGCATCTTTTGACTGCTGCTTTTCATTTTGTAGGAATTACCCCATAATCCTCGTTTTGAAAGTTTAGCGATATCCTCTGATAAATCAAAAACCATCTTGTAATTATTATCGATTGAAAACGGAAGTCTCTTTTTTACGTACCCATTCGATATTAAAACGCCGTTATGCATAATCCAATCACCATCTACCATGTACCATATATAGGCATAACTATTTCCTTCCAAATCTGTTTTTTTCCACTCATGACTTAAGCATATTACCGATCCTTTAGGACACAAGGCGTTTGCAATCTTCAACAGTTCTTTCTTTGAAGATTCAGAAACGTTTTTAAACGGTTCAATACCAATAAGCCTTAACGTGTGTACTTCCTCATTAATTGAAACGGTGATTCTGTCAATACTATTATGATCAATAACAGTCGCAATCTCAAATTCTTCCGGTTTTAAGTAGTCATAGTCCCATAGGAATTCACAATTGTTTTTTACATATATGTCCGCAAAAGAAAGTGGAAGAATTGTAAAGAAGACTGCTATTAAAACAAAAATACGTTTTTTCATAATTTTCTTCTCCTTTTTAGTAATACAATCCCCCGTTATTCGTCAGCATAGATCCATCTTGCAACTCCCCCGTGGTGCGAACATGCTCCGGGACCCGTAGCGTTAGAACGTGTTCCATCTTCGCAAATCGCTCCTATACGAACTCTATTCTCACCTTCGTTTGTAATGGGTTGAACTACAGACAATGGATAATCCCCCACCCAAATAGTCTCCAATCCAAAAGCTGCTATAAGTGTATCTTCTGTATCAAATCCCTCGATATATTTCTTGATCAAATACACCTGGATGTTTTCCGGTAGCTCCGAAAAATCAAGTGGTTTTTCAGTGTCGATATTCTTCCAGAGTCCTATTTTATTATCTCTTGCATGTTTATAGGACTCTGCAAATAAAATGGCTCTTTCGGTTTGAATGACATCATCATTCATTTGTGCATATCCACTAAGAAGCAGCACTTCATTCCAGAGTAATTTGAATTCTCCAATCGGAGTTTTATGAGGCAGCCAAACATATGAAAGGATTTCGCTGGCTTCATTACTACCTTTCCAGTCGTATGAAAGATACATCGTCTGATCGAGAAGATGCTCAGTATTTTTCTGAATCATGCCCGACTTAAAATCTTCGTTTTCAACATCAGATATACTGAGGAAAGTTACCAGATCCGTTGTTTCTTTCCCTTCAAATTTTACTTCGATTGTGTTTTCGTCAATGATATCTACACATTCAGCACTTTCCATTGCTTTATCTGAAGCTCTAAGAAATGTTATAGGGTAAAATAAACCCTCGAATTCGTAAGTTTTTATGGATGCCATTAGTGTCATGGATAGCAACAACAGACATAAAAGCAAAAATTTTCTCATCATTATTCCCCTCCTTAGAACGCTATGGTTTAGATGCTTCATATAAGACCCTTAAATCTTCATACGATTGATAGTTGTAATCTGTTTTGGCGTTTAAACCGTTTGTGGAATAGTTCGTGTTTCCCATTGCAACCCATAAAGTCGGGCCGTGCTTGTCAGCATCCGGGAAGGAATGATAATCAAACACCCAAACCAGAACTTGGTTTTCAGCAGATTTATGTTTTTGAGTTATTTCGTCAATGATTCTTTTAAGGCTTGTATTATCAAGTTTTTCAAAAACTTTCGCTTTTATTCCGACGTTGTATTTATTAACAAGTGCTTGGCTTTTGTCAATATTGATTATTTCATAATGTGGCATTGCGGTTGCGCTAAAGAATGCAAAAAGCACAATAGCGAGTAATATCGTCACTGCTGCAGCTGCTGCGTATAATATGTACTTCCCGGCATTCTTATTCGGTTCCGGTGTGTTGCTCTCCGCCTGTATAATTGATGTGATAGTTGATTCATCGAATCCTTGTTCACGCAAGCTTTCTTCACGTTGTTTTTGTTCTTCTTCCGTCATATATCATCACCACCTCTTTATTTTGCGAAATAGTAATCTATAAGAAAATAGCCTCGGCATCTTTACTTTGCCTCTTTCAATCCAAAAACAGATCATCCATCAGGCTTTTAATCTCCTTCTTTCGATCCTGTGATTCCTTTGAGTCCGACTCCACATGCCATCCGGAATCATCCCTGTATACGAAAGACCCCTCTTTGACATCGCTGTCCACTTCTTCTCTGGGAACGGACAGAAACTCTACACTCTCAATGGAACCGTCTGTCTGTACAATTTCTATAATGGCGAAGTCTTCCTCGAATCTATCCACGGTGCCCCTTAACGGCTCCTGTGCCTGTTGATTCATGGATTACACCTCCCGCAAGGTCTGTATCCAGCCTTAATGGCTTCTTCCCTGCTTGAAAAAAAGATCCGGTTGTGTTTTGCCGGTAGAAAACTACAAGTGGGAACGTGGAACACCTTTGTGTTGATATTCCCGATATACTCCATGGCCTCTGTCACTGGTTCAGGTTGGACTGTGGGTGTCTGCGTCCTTTTTTCAGCGGATACAGAGAACGTTTCTCCATCTGTCTGGACAACGATGGTCCCGTTCAGATCGGTACGCAGGATTTGCACACCGTTTTTGGCGAGTGTATCCAGAGTGGGCTGATGGGGATGACCGTAGCGGTTGCCTTCCCCGCACATGATGATAGCGATTTTGGGAGAGATTGAGGAGATAAAAGACTCACCTGATGAAGTCCGGCTGCCGTGATGCCCTGCTTTGAGGATGTCCACGGATAATCCAGGATAGTTGTTCAGTATCTCATGCTCGACTTCTTCCTCAGCGTCCCCCATGAACAGAAGGGTGATGCCATCGTATTCGAGACACAGCACCGCTGAGTGGTTGTTCAGTCCGGAATAGCCATCGTGTGAGGGGGAAATGAAATAAGCCTCCAGCCCTTTCACCGGAAGAATGACCCCGTTTTTGGCCGAATGGATGCCCAGCCCCTTAGCCTGTATGGCCAGCAATAACTCCCTGTAAGTAGCTGTGGTATGTGCTACTCTTGGCATGTACACCTTTTCAACCTCAAATGTCCGGATAACTTCTATAAGCCCCCCGATGTGGTCCGCATGGGGGTGGGTGGCGATGAGATAATCCAGGACTTCTATCCCACGGTCTCTCAGATATCGGGATACAACAGAGCCTTGGTTCCAGTCCCCTGCATCGATAAGTATGGTCTCTCCATACGGGGTTTGAATGAGTATGGAATCGCCTTGGCCGACATCCAGATAATGGACGGTTAAGGTGCTGAATAAGAGCGTTGCCAGAAGCAATAACAGGATGGTGCTTAGTAGTCTTTTCATGTTGTTTCTCCTTTGGAAAAGTGAAAGCCTTTGTATGCCGATCTCATCAATTGGAACGGGGTCAAACACACCGTTTCATAATGGCTTGGTATCGGGATTTATCCACTTCCAGTAGGCTTTTGTTGCCGTCTTTGAATAGGATCGCAATGTGATAGATGTCTTTTGTTTTCGCTGTCAGCCCTGCCAGTAATCCCACCGGACCGATCAGTAGATGACCGACCACCCCTCTGGCAATTCCGCTTGCGGCACTTTTATAATGGTCTTCATCTGCAACTTCAACAGTCTCAACATTTTCTTTGCTTAAAGGTATTTTGCCGAAGATTTTCTGTATACGTGGATTTCCAAGCATACTCACTTCTACAAGCGCTCCTGCGTATTCACCTGCGATAACTGCGTTCTTTGCGCCCATGGAGTATCATCCCCCCTTGTTGCGTTCTTTTTATCCGGTTGATTTATCTGGTAAAAATAGATTATGTCTACTGTTTATATTGTACCAAATTCCTGACAATATTCCGTCAAAATTGTAACATTATCCTCGTTTGTAGGTGCGTTATATCCAACAATTTATTTTATTCAATTTGTAATTGAGTAAATAACGATTTGGCAAATCAGCATTAATCCATTAAAATAGTCATAGAAGAAAGTAAGTGAGAAGGCGATAAACGAATTCAAAAGAGGGGTATCATGATAGACAGACGAATGTTGAATGATGATGCTGTTTACACTTTGAACGAGTCCCCTCTGAGAAATATCCCCTTATTTATATTGTTTCTCCCTTTTATGGAGCCATTGTTGTCTGTTTCTCTCATTTTTTTAATATACATCTCAATCTTAAATCTTAAGTTTCTATTATATTCATCGACTTCTTCTTGGATGGCCAACCAATTAGCAATAACCAAAACCCCTAAAACACCTAGCGTAATAATTGCTACAGCAAAATGGAATATAAAATAGAATAACACTGCTAAAGAAGCCAAAATTAACTTAATAATTCCTGTTCGATTTTCATTAATATAAAACTGGTCTATTCCGTATGGTCCAAACAAAATCGATAGAATCAATGCTAAGCTTCTATCTTTTCTTAAAAAAGCATATTGCTTCAAAAATATTTGTTTCTCTTCGTAGTTCATATCATTCATTTTATCGAATAAACCTTCTTCTTCGCTATACCTATAACCTGACATAGTATCCCCCTTTTTACAATTATTATTCTACAAAATCACTTTTATTCTACCAGAAAACCGTAAAATTTCCGGTGAAATTGTAACATTCCAGAGGAAAGGATTCAGTGTTCTGCAAAATAAGTGCTAAAATTAAAGATGAGTTGGAAGAGAAAACGACAGAAGAACCATAATACTTAATAAATGAACAAAAGGAGGGATGATGAAATGAAGTATCTCATTTTGGAAAATGATGACGACCAAATCAGCTATATCAATGTCGATAATATTGAAAATTTAGATTATGACGAAACAAAAGGTACTGTGAGCTGTACATGCACTTCAGGCGCTCAACATGTGCTCATCGAAGCAGAGGGACAATCTATTGAGAAATACCTTCCTAAACTGGTTCTTAAGTTAAAATGGGATGATACCTCAGATATTGATATTATCAGTTTCAACAGGAAATTTATAAAATAACCAAGAACGGAAATTGATGAAGCAAAGTAGAAAGCCTGTACCCTACTCCGTCCTTTCACAAAAGCTTTACACGATCTGGCCTATTTGTCCTCTTGACGTGGAGGTTGATACACATTCTATACTGTTGTTGAACATCAGGAAGGAATGAAAATCCACAAGGAGGGATTAGCATGAAAAAGATCAAAAGATTATTTAACCAGAAACAGAGAGAAGCCCTTTTAGAGAGAAACAAAGATGTTTTCTTTGATGCAGTCAGCAGATAAGGGAAACACAATATATAATGACGCCGGCCTTCGGGTCGGTTTCTTTTTTGGGAAATGAAAAACCCCCATCCGGCCATTAAGCTGAATGGGGGGCTGTATGTTTATCAAACGTTTTTTATTTGTTTCTGCCGTACTGGTTACCTGTTCCATCCTGGGGTGCTTCCGGTGTTTGGTCACAGGTGCCGTCTCCGTCACCAGGGCCATTTCCGGTTCCTGCGTTGTCACAGACACCATCGCCGTCTTCATCTACAAACTCCTGTACCTGCTGTTGCTGCCGGTCTCCATTACCCTGTCCGTTACCGCCGCCGGCTGCTGCTCCGTTACCTGCTGCCAGTACCAGTCCACCTATCATGATTGTTACCAATAAAATCGCTATAATCTTTTTCATCGTTCTCTCCTCCTTTAGTTTTGGTTTTACAGCTCTACTATAACCGTTCTAACTTAGAGTGAGCTTATAATATGAAGGAGAATGGAATGATTTTGTTGTTGATTTTTTTGGAAAGGCGTTAACATAAACTCCTCATGTTTGTGATATTATTTTATATCTAATAAAGGGGAGATGAGGTGTTAAGAAATGGGACTGCTTAATACACTCAAAAAAATATTTAACCAAGGAAAAAAACAAAGGAGTTTTGATACTAATAAAAAAGATATCACCTTAACTATATCAATGGGTGACAACTCAACTCCGGATATTCCACAATTGGATGGGTTGGTCAAAAAAGCCATTCCAAGTGAGCACGGTTTGTATCCACATGAGATTCTTGCTTTGGATTATGCGAGTAAGTATTACATCGACAGGAATTCCTTTCAACAGTTTTGGTTGTACCAGTATGGGGTTAAAAATGTCCAAGCACTTTTAAATTCCTTGTTAGAAAGGGGATTTTTGAAAGTTGGAGGGTTTAAAACGGTACTTCAGAAACAAAAAGTTGTAGAAATAAAGGAGTTATTAAAATCTTACAACTTAAAGAGAACTGGTAAAAAGGCGGAGCTTGTGGAAAGGGCATTGGAGTCAATCCCTGAAAGTGATCTGGAAAAACTATTCCCACGTCGGACGTACGCTTTGACAGAATTGGGGAAAACTGAATTGAAGAATGGAGCCTATGTGCCGTACATTCATCGCCATAATATTGAGGATTTGGATATTTGGCTATTAAACAAATTAGTTCATAAGCCACCTATTATGCCATATCGTGACAAAATATGGGGATATCTAAACAAACGCTGCGTAAAACTCTCTTCAGACAACGATTTTGGTTTATATAGAAACTGCAGATTTCAAATGGCTGAATTTCTTCGTGAGGAGAACAAAACAAAAAACGTACTTGGTCTTTTGGCAGAAGTGGTTTTTATAGATCTTAGTGGTGTGGGGAACAATTTTGACCCAGAATATGATATACGTCTTGAGAACTTCTTCCCATATGAGAAATCAATGGCCACTATACCTCCAGGAATCATTTCACGGATTGTTGATTGTCAAAATATACTAGGGTATTCAGATGCGGAATTGAAAATATCGCTATTTGAAGCTATGGAAAGATTCCATATGCCTATTCAGTTATTTACTGTTGAAGAATGTGTTCAAATTGTTTTTCTTGAACGAGATCAAAATAAGGAAGCTTTGGAAAAAATATATTCTGGAGCAGCGCAAAAATTCAGGAAAAAACATCATCATTAAATTCCAAATAATTTAACTTATTCAATCGAAAGTGCAAACTCTTCTTCAGGACTAAAGATATCAATCTTCTGATGAAGCCTCACGATGTATCCTACAAACCCGACCCCCGTATCGTTTTCCATTCTGAAAGAATTAATGATATTGGTCAGCGTGTCCTTTTGCTCCGAAGTAAACTCATCGATGACCAGCATGATGCGGATATTGTTTTGGAAAGATTCAACAAGACACTTCTCAAAATCCCTGAAGACTGTTTCAGGCATATTTCTATGATAGAGAGTATCCATCCATTCCGTAATGCGCTGTTTGATATTCTCATCATTGTACACAAGTTCAATGATCTTGTTATTCCAGTCCTCTATGGTCCTCCTTCTGATCTCCCTATCTGTAACGATACTGAAAGAAGAAGCGAAACGCATCAACTGTGGGATAATGTGGCCGTTCAAATAGCGGAATTTTTCGATGGATTTCAGCTTGTTTTCACCGTAACACTCGTATTCACCCGTTTCACTGTAGGCCATTCCCAGGTTGTATAACACTATCTCATCTTTAGGATTCTCCTTGCGGAATTCTTCAAGGAGTTTCTTGCCTTTTTCTATTTCTCCATTGTTTAGATAATCGAGTGCGTCGTTGATGTCCATATCATCCCACCTATCTGTTTTTCTGAGTATATCATCATCACTTTATCCTTTTGTGTGTTTATAGAACCATTAAAACACTAATTTTTGTTTTATATAATCTCCACTGTTTATTTCAGACCCTAAAAGCATGATATATTCCATGTCATTATTTCTCGCTACTTCCTCAGCATATTCTTTTTTTGCTTGAACTACGTCATCGTCTTTTTTATTGTCACCCTTAACTTCAACAATAACGATTTTTTCTTTTCCTTTTGTGTCCTTTATAAACATCAGAAAATCTGGATAATAACTACGTAAAGCCTTCGAATCAGGGTCAATATACTGTATGAAAAAATCGGATTGACCATGTGTAAACATGCCGGTAAAGTAAATTTCTTTTACAGCTGCTCCCTCTATTTGATCAAGGAAGAATTTCTTTTCAGGTTTTGAATCGAAACAATAAATATTTGTATGAAAACTCTTTTTTTGTAATTCTGCTGGAAAATTATCTTTTTTGGAAACGAGTTCTTCCAAGGCCCTAAAGACAAAATACCCTTTCCCACCGGATGAGATATCTGGTGTTTTTATTAGCTTTATTTTATCGATTACTTCTTCTTCTTCAGACTTTACGGTATAAAGATAGTAGAAAATCTTAGGAATAATTATATCGTAAATAATTTCGTTATACTCATTCACCACTTCAATAATTCTTTCCTTACCATCTTCGGACTCTTTTAGAATTTTACTGATCTTCAAACAGGGTAGATTTAGATATCTCGCTATCTCAGCAACCAGTGTAACTTCACAAAATTTCCTTTTTTCTTTGCCAGCTGTTTTATCTACCTCTTCACATTTTTTAGTACTTTCAATTCCTGTATACTTCTTCAATACCACCTTGTATTTATCATAGTCAATGTCATTTAGCTCGAAATCAATGCGGTCTGTGGGTTTATTTTCCTCCAGAGAAAACTTGTGCTTTTTCCTTTTTATTTCAAGTTCTTTTTCGTTTTCCACATAAACTTTGTATTCTTTTTTATCAACATTCTTCTTTGTAATTTCATTAATAGATACTCTGAAATTCGATTGAAGTTCATTATCCAGGATATCGTAATTTTCTTTTGATAAGAAGACTTTCGCTGTTTGCTGATCATCAGTGATATCTCTGAGACATCTCATAGTAGCTTGTAAGACAAACACGGTTGAATCAGGTTTTCGATAAAGAGCAACGCCAAATAGGGAACGGCAATTCCATCCTTCTTTTCCTTTATTTACAAGTAAGATAAACTGCTTTTTATCCCCCTCCGAGCCAGCTTTATCTAAATTATTAAAATTCCTAATATCATCATTGGTTGTTATTTGTTGGTCTCCCACATTTACAAGTATCTTATCTGTATTTATCCCAAGTTCTATCAGGATTTTTTCAACCTGCGGCTTTAAGTGATTCACCAGATCATCAATGGTGGGCGAAAAAAAAGCAATCTTTGGGTTAAGGCCTTCATATGTTTTCCCACTATATTCTTTCCAGAATTCTTCCACACATAATTTTATAAACTCATAATCTTTTATATCTCCTTCATAAGTATGTATTTCAACTTGTTTTAAATAACGGTTATCGATGGCATCTTGCAGACCATATGCATAGACAACTTCCGGTAGTATTTTGTTTTTTACGTAGGGCGTACCGGTAAAATTATAACAAGCAACTACTTGTGTGCCAGCCTTTTTCAGATTAGTCGCAAGCAGGTCTATTGTGGTACGTAAGCTTGTTTTTCTGCTCGATTTTAAAATGTCTTTCTCGAGCTGATTTCCGAAAAGATGATGTGCTTCGTCCACATATATTCCCAACTGTTCTAATCGCAATAATTGTTGGAACCTTTGATTTAGCTTCAAATCACTATCTTGAGTTATTACCTTTTCAAAATCCCATATTCCCTTCGTTGCTTCCTTGAGTTCTTCGTTGTCTATCGTTATTCCTTCGTACAACTTTTGAATGGAGTTTATTTCCGTTCTCTTTCGCTTCAAAATAATCTTCTGGGTATTGGAAATAATAATATTAAACTTAGAACCTTCGATAGTATTTAAATATGTATCGTTATCCAAGAAGTGAAATTTGATGTTGGAATCCAGAAAGTTCAGATATTCCTTTGGAACAACTTTTGATTTGTCAAAGAGCATGATCTCCCTTAGCGACTGTAATACGGTTTTATCCGGCGCAAAAACCAAAGCGTTATGACAATAACGGGTATCCTTTGGAAATTTGTTGGCAAGTAAGAACTCATAGAATATACAAGTAGCCATGAGAATCGTTTTTCCTGTTCCCATGGTTAGGGCAAAAATATAATTGGAATAGTCTTCTGCGTTTTCCTTTAGTATGGAAAAAACCTGTTTATATGCCTCTTCAGGCAAGATATCAAATAGTTTTTTTTGATTAGCTTCTTCTGAATATGTAGTGTTTTTTAACTCGCTGAATTTCCCACTTCTGTAATACCAATCCATAAAGAGTTTATATACGGGGATATTGTCCGAAAACTCCTTTAAAAAGACATATATTTCCAGAGCCTCGAATTGGGGCCTTCTTAAAAAGGCATCGACATTGGTCGGGTCGTTATAATCCAGAAAATTTAGTGTGAGTCTTTTATAGTGTTTTCGGATTGTCTTTTTATTAGAAAGATAGAACCGTAAAAGTGACTGAAAAAAGGTGTAATCCAGATTAGTAGCTCCTTTACTATTAGCCATTTTCAATCACTTCTTCCAGAGATTCGGAGAGTAAATCGGTAATTTTAATTTTGATAGTTCCCGCTGTCTTAGGGATTTCATATTCTCCACTAACCAGATCATTCTTCGAAGGAATATCCGTTATGGCTGGTTCAAGGACACCGCCATCGTAATTCCAGTCTATGATGATAGATTCCACAAGTTCCCGCCAGTTTCCCACATTTTCTTTTAGGATACTGAGCTTTTGGAGAAGGTTCATCGGATAGAATGCATTAATAATAAGCTTCCCACCTTTTATTTCCAGATCTACTTCTGATTCTCTCTTGAATTCAAGTTCTGTTTTTTCTCGTAAAATATCGTATATCTCGATATCAAAATTTAAAGGGTGTAATTCTCTTTCCAGAAATCCTTTTAACTCAGGATCATGACCCATGCAATAAAGGGTAATTGATTCTACGGATTTGTTTGGGTCTTCAGTAGCACGTTTTTCATATTTCTTGTAATCCAGATTGGCTATTAAGGGCTCTAGATCAGCGACTGTACATAACCTGTTTACTGGCATAATCTTTACCATTCGGCCGTCTTTTTCTCCATCAAAGACATTGGTTCCTTCGTATTCTTGTATTTCAAGAGCTTCTATTAGCAGTTCCTTTGCCTCGACTTCATTTTTGAAAAAATCATATTTGTTGACATTGTATACTTCAAACCCTGGATAAAGAACCCCTTCTGGTTCTGTTTGCAGTTCAATCTGCCCATTTTCTTTTTCTAATATATTCAGTAATCTTTTTGTTGTTGTTTGTATAGAACCAAGGTTTATATCTGCTCCGATAAATTTTCTTCCAAGCTTCATAGCAACTGCTTGAGTTGTTCCTGAACCCATAAAGCAGTCAAATACAATGTCACCTGGGTTGGATGATGCTTTAATAATCTTTTCAAGAAGTTTTTCCGGTTTTTGAGTAGGATAATCAGTTCTTTCATTAGCTGCTTTATTTATTATAGGAAAAACCCACCAGTCTCTTGGTAATGTACCATTTTTCATATATTGTCTATATGTCATTCCTGGATATAATTTTTCATGCTCTGGCCTTAAACCATCTGCTTTGTTTACAGGACTTCCAGGAATGCCTTTTCCACGTATTTGATAGAAACCTTTATCATCTTTGTATTTAAATTTTGCTTTTGTTTTTTCAGTATATTCTTCTCTGACATCATCAGAGTTAAATATGTGTTTTCCGGCGCTTTTAGCATAATAATAAATATTATCATGCTTTCTATTCCATTTATCTGTTGTGGTTTCTCTTTCTTTATAGCACCAAATTATCTCGTTTAAATGGTTTTCAATGCCAAATATCTCATCTAAGATTAATCTCAAACAACTGCTTGCTCTCCAATCACAATGCAAATAAATACTCCCATTATCCGCCAATAACTCTCTTAACAAGATGAGTCTTTCATACATAAACTGTAGATATTCATCATTCGTCCAGATATCTGTATATTGTTTCTCTTCAAATGAATTATAGGTGTTTTCTACTTTTTTTCCTTTCAGCTTAATTTTTTTCTTATAATCTGCCTTAGAGTCAAACGGAGGATCAATATAGATGAGGTTTATTTTCCCTCTAAATTCTTTTAGAAGGTGAGACATGACTTGGAGGTTGTCCCCCCAGTAGATTTTATTGATCCAACCGTCTTCTGATTCTCCATAGCGTTCTTTTAGTTGTGCAGGAAAAAAGGAGGTCCCATTAAAGGGTCTTTTCCCCTTCCAACGAAGTCTTGGAAACCCCTTTATCGGTTCAAATTTGTAATTTTCCACTGAATTGATTTCTTCTTCCTTATTAAACAGCTTATCCATTTTTTCCTCCCTTTTTGTCACAGAAAAATCGCATATCACATTCTTTACAGATCTTTGGATCTCTTTTTTTTACAACATAATCCTTTTTTTCTATCTTATCCACTATCTCATCAAATACTTCTACAGTTTTTGTTATTGATGAATCTTTCTTTTGAAAGGTCACATAAGGGTTTTCGCTTTCTCCTGCACCTGTATAATACAAGTGAAGTTTACTAACCTTTCTTCCTGTTCTTTCCTCCACTAAATGTGCGTATACCTCCAATTGTTGTCTATAACGATCTATTTTATCTTTATTTGCCTGCAAGTCCGGCTTCTTCTCAGATTTAAAATCTACTAATTCTACGGTATCGTTTTCCCCTTTTATAAGATCTATTGTACCGTTCAAAATATATTCCGGCTTTACAAGGGATACATCTACCTCGGTATCCTTTATTAAATGCCATTTGGTTTTATGCTTCTCTACATACCTTTTAATTTGCTTTACAGCTGCCTCCTGTGTTCGCTGTTGGAGATAGACTTTTTCTTTTTTTACCAGACTCTTATAGTTCTTTGAAAACCAATCCTCTGCCTTTTCTTCAATCCTCGAGTGTGGTTCTCCTCTTAAAACCGCTTTATGGATGTCTTCTATTGTCTGATGAACCAATGTTCCAAAAACTGTGGAGCTAACTCTTATGGGGATAAAGCCAAGCTCTTTAAAGAATTTATACTGCAAAGGACAGTTCTCGTATAACAGGATGTGTGAGGTAAAGGAATAAGCATTCTTTATATTGCTGTTTTTAATTTTACTAATCTCTACATTGGATAAATCGAAGGT
>Ga0209607_1000952_pt1 | contig 24471 bp, 21 predicted proteins | sample AD_UKC117_MetaG_FD_184413 | JGI IMG/M metagenome (GOLD analysis project Ga0209607, IMG submission 184413) | Active sludge microbial communities of municipal wastewater-treating anaerobic digesters from Hong Kong - AD_UKC117_MetaG (SPAdes)... | ecosystem: Engineered > Bioreactor > Anaerobic >... | reverse complement strand
GCATCAAAAAGCCGGGGTTGTCGGCGCTTTGATGCTGATTTTGTTTGTGACCGGCGAACGCATCCACCTGGTGCCGGCCGTAACCGCGTTGATGGGCGCCACCGCTCTCCTCGTCTGGATTCGACCCGACATTGAAGAAATGATTGAAGCCGTCGACTGGACCACGCTGGTATTTTTCATTGGCTTGTTTGTCGTCGTCGGCGCCGTGCAGGAAGTGGGCCTGATCAGCTTCATCGCCGAGGGCATTGGGCGGATCGTCGGCAGCAATTTGCTGCTGGCGGTTCTGGTGGTCACCTGGTTCAGCGCCTTACTTTCCACGGTAATCGCCAACATCCCCTTCACCGCCGCCATGCTGCCGGTCGTTGGCTATCTCACGGCCACCATTCCCGGCGCGCAGAACAACGTCTTGTTCTACTGCCTCTCGGTCGGCTCGGCCATGGGCGGCAATGGGTCGTTGATCGGCGCCTCGGCCAATATGGTCACGGCCGGCATCGCCGAGCGCGCCGGGTATCCCATCACCTATGCCTATTTCTTTAAAAAGGGCTTCCCCGCCTTGCTGATCACCGTCAGCCTGGCGACGATATGGCTCATAATCCGCTTTTTGTAACTCGACAGGGCGACGACGAGGGCGAAAAACGCTCGTTGTCTTGAGGTAGGAAAACATGACGATGGATTTAAAACCAAAGCACATCATTTGCGCCGTGCGCGGGGGCGCCGAAAGCCGCGACACCGTAACCCAGGCCATCGAGCTGGCGCTGGCAAACGACGCCCGCCTGACGTTTTTGCACGTCATGGATGCCGAATTTCTACAATATGCCACGGTTGGTCCCTTGAGCGTCGTTTACAACGAATTGGTGGAGATGGGCAACTTTGCCATGATGATTCTGCACGACCGCGCCCAGCGGCGAGGCGTGACCGAGGTCGACTACGTCGTGCGGGAAGGCGCTATCCGCAAGCAGCTGCTCCAATTTGCCATGGCCACCCACGCCGAGGTGCTGGTCATGGGTTATCCGACACGCAGCCCAGGGGGGAACGTGTTTGACGCCGCCGAGATAGAGGATTTTATGGCTCAACTAGAGCAAGTAGCGCACATCCAGGTAGTTCCGGTAAAGCTCGCCAGCAACGAGTAAGTTCTCAGCCGGGTGGTAACGGCCGTTTCCCACCCCTCCTTGCCTGCACACATGGTCAGTTCCGGTCGCTTTGTGGATAATAGGCTCACAAATCAACGCATTGTCAGGCGGTGCGTCGGGACCGGAGAGCAGAAACAAACCGCCGCCAACTCCTCATTCCCTGTCCCATGCCCCCAACCTGAATCTGGACAAACGCCCATGAAACGACACGTCTACCTTGAAGACATTCCCCTGGCCGAAGCCCAGGAAGCGCTGCGCCAGGCGCTGGACGCGGCCGGTTTATGGCAGCCGCTGGCCGCCGAAACCATCCCCGTTACCGAAGCGCACGGCCGTATCACCGCCACGGCCGTGTGGGCCAAACTCTCCTCGCCCCATTACCACGCCAGCGCCATGGACGGCTTCGCCCTGCGCGCCCAAGATTCCGCCGGGGCCGCCGAAACCAACCCCGTGCGCTTTACCCTGGTAAGCACCCCCGAAGACGCCGAACGCGCCCGCCGCCCGGCGCAGGCCGTCAACACCGGCCATCCCCTGCCCGCCTGGGCCAACGCCGTCGTGATGATTGAACACACGCAGGCCGTCGGCGGCGAGGAAGGACCGGGCATTGAAATTCGCGCCGCGCTGCCGCCCTGGCAGCACGTCCGCCCGATGGGCGAAGACATGGTGGCCACCGAACTGGTGCTGCCGGCCAACCACAAACTACGCCCGGTGGATTTGGGCGCGCTGGCCGGTTCTGGTCACGCCACGGTTTCGGTATACCGACGGCCGTCTGTGGCCATCATCCCCACCGGCTCCGAACTGGTGGCGGCGGAAACGGCCGCCACTCAGGGCCTGACCCCAGGCCAGATCATCGAATACAACAGCCTGGTGCTGGCCGCCCAGGTGCGCGAATGGGGTGGGCAGCCCACCCGCTGGCCCATTGTGGCCGACGACTTTGCCGCGATTAAAACGGCCGTGCAGCAAGCCGCCCAATCCCACGATCTCATCCTCGTCAACGCCGGCTCCTCCGCTGGCAGCGAAGATTACACCGCCCACGTCGTCGGCGAGTTGGGCCAACTGCTCGTCCACGGCGTCGCCGTCCGCCCCGGCCACCCCGTCATCCTCGGCCTCATCACCCCAATCCCCAACCCCCAACCCCCCATCCCCATTATTGGCGTGCCCGGCTACCCTGTCAGCGCCGCCCTCACCGGCGAAATCTTTGTGGAGCCGCTGCTGGCGCGCTGGCAAGGCCAACCGCCCTACGAGCCGCCCACACTGCAGGCCACCCTCACCCGCAAGCTCAACTCGCCCACCGGCGACGACGATTTTGTGCGGGTCGCCGTGGGCAAAGTGGGCGACCGGGTCATGGCCACGCCCATGAACCGCGGCGCGGGCGTCATCACCTCACTGGTGCGGGCCGATGGACTGGTGCGCGTGCCCCGGTTTAGCGAAGGGCTGGACGCCGGCACGGCCGTCACCGTCCATCTCTATCGCCCGGAGCGCGACATCGAGCGCACGCTAGTAGCCATCGGCAGCCACGACCTGACGCTGGACCTGCTGGCCCAATTTCTAGCCGCCCAAGGGGCCGGGCTGCGGCTGGCTTCGGCCAACGTGGGCAGTCTGGGCGGGTTGATGGCCCTGCGGCGCGGCGAGGCCCACTTCGGCGGCTGCCACCTGCTGGACCCCGACACCGGCGTCTACAACGACAGCTACGTGCGCCGTTACCTGCCCGGCCAGGAAATCGTCCTGGTGACGCTGGTGGGGCGAGAGCAGGGCTGGATTGTGCCGCCGGGCAACCCGCGCGGCCTGGCCGATTGGACCGACGCTGCCAAAGACGGCGTGCGCATTGTCAACCGGCAGCGCGGCGCGGGAACGCGGGTGCTGCTGGATTATGAACTGGCGCAGCGCGGTATCCAACCGGCCGCCGTGGCCGGGTATGACCACGAGGAATACACGCATCTGGCGGTGGCGGCGGCGGTCGCCTCCGGCACGGCCGACGCCGGGCTGGGCATCCAGGCGGCGGCGCGGGCTTTACAGCTCGATTTTGTGCCGCTCACCCACGAACGGTATGAACTAGTAATGACCCAGGCCGCGTTCGAGAGTGATCTGCTCCAGCCACTGCTGGGGCTGCTGCAAGATGAAACGTTTAGAACGGCCGTCGCCGCCCTACCCGGCTATGACGTGACCGAGATGGGACAGACACGGAGAATCAATCCATGACCAAATCTGTAATGATTACCGGCGTTTCCTCTGGCATTGGGCTGGCCACGGCCGTGCGCTTGGCGGGTTACGGCTACCACGTATTCGGCAGCGTGCGCCAGCCGGCGGACGCCGAGCGGGTGCAGGCGCAGTTGGGCGAGCGGTTTACGCCGTTGGTGTTTGACGTGACGGACCATGCGGGGGTGGAGACGGCCGTTTCCCAGGTTCAGGCCGCCTTAGGCGAACAAAACCTGGCCGGGTTGGTCAACAACGCCGGCATCTCCACCCTTGGCCCGCTGGCCCACATGCCCCTGGACGATTTTCGCCGCCAGTTTGAGGTGAACTTGTTTGGCCTGTTGGACGTGACTCAGCAGTTTTTGCCGGTGCTGGGGGCGCGGCCAGGCGCGCCGGAGCCGCACGGCCGTATCGTCAACGTCAGCTCGGTCAGCGGGCGGATCGCTTACCCATTCTTTGGCGCGTATGCTGCCTCCAAGCACGCCCTGGAAGGGCTGTCCGACGCCCTGCGGCGCGAACTGATCCTCTACGGCATCGACGTCATTGTCGTGGAACCGGGCACAACCAGCACGCCCATCATCGACAAAGCCAGCGAAGGCGCGGGGCAATATCTGGATACCCCCTACAGCGACATCATCCGCAAAATGCAAAGCGAAGCCGTCGCCGAGCGGCGCGCCTCGGCCATCCCGGTCGAGAAGGTGAGCGATATCATCGTCAAAGCGTTGGAGGTAGAAAACCCGAAGGCGCGTTATCCCATCCCGCGCAAGCGGTTGTCCGGCTGGCTTATCCCTCGTTGGCTGCCCGACCGCTGGCTGGACCGCATCGTGGCGGCGCAGATGGGACTGCACCGCCCGGATTAGGGCGGAGGGAGACTGGAGATTAGAGACTGCCATAGTCTCCAGTCTCTAGTCTCTAATCTCAATTTCCACAAAACTCGTGCGATAGGGGAACACCCACAATTCCTGGGTGACTTTGGTTTTGCCGCTGCCGATGGTGATTTCATAGTAGCCGGCGGGCACGTCGTCGAGGGCGAAGTTCTCCTGCCACTGGTCGTCGGGGTTGACGGTGGTGCCGGCGTAGGAGGTGGCCGCCAGATAACGGGAGGGCGCGTCGATGCGGCGCAGACTGATGGGCGCTTCTTCCACCAATGAGCCATTGGGCCGGATAATGCGCCCGGCGACCGTGCCGTAATCGGGGAAGGGGTAGAGCCAGAGCAGCGGGTTGCGGGTGCTGTCGTAGCTGTTTTGGCCGACACGGACCTCGAAGTGGAGATGCGGCCCGTCGGCCACGCCGGTGGCCCCGGACAGAGCGATGGGATCGAGCGCGGCCACCTGCTGCCCTTCGCTGACCTGCACCTGCGAAAGATGGCCGTAGAGGTTAAAAACCGGCCGACCGTCCAGGGTGGAATCCAGCTGAATGACCACCAGATTGCCATAGAAATTGGTCTGCGGACCATAGGCCACGTCGGCATCGCTGCCGGCGACGATGACCGTGCCGCTGGCCGCTGCCAAAACCTGAGTGCCAGTGGGCACGTAAAACTCAACCCCGTGATGTGGGCTGAGGGAACCGCCGCGGGTGCTGCCATAGGAGTAAGATTTGTCCGTCCAGACGGTGCCGCCTTCGGGGATGGGGCGCTGCAGCCAGTAATGATCGTCGTTGGAGGTGAAGGGAAGGGCGGGGGGCGTGTAGGTGGGCGGCGGCGTCATGGTTTCGGTGGCCACGGCCGTTTCCGTTACCTCGGGCGCGTCGGCCACGGCCGTTGGCGTGATCTCGTCGGCCATTTTTGCGTTTGTCAGCTCGTCGGGGTCCACGGCGGCAAACGACGGCAGCTCCGGCGACGGCGTGGCCGTCACTACCAGCGCGGGCGGCGGGGGCACGACCGTAGCGGTGCTCTGAAGCGTCGGCGGCAGCTGGGTGGGAGCCGTGGTGGGCTGGGCGACGGCCGTGTTGGCGGCTGCCGCCTGCTGGCAGGCGACCAATCCGCCCAGGGCCAGCACACCCAGCGCCAGAAGCAGCCAGGGAAACGGCCGTTTCATAAAGTAAATCCCGCCCGCGCGGCCGTCGTCGCCAGGATGTCGTCCAGCAGTTGGGCCACTTCCTGCTCCAGGGCGTCGACCTGGGCGCGCCAGCGGCTGGCCAGGTCCTGGTCCTGAAGATTGACGGCGTTGATTTTGACGTTGAGCGCCGCCACGCGCACGGCCGTTTGCGCCAGCAGCGCCCCGGCAGCCGCGTCCGTGACGGCGTTGGTATTACCCACGGCCACAATGTTTTGCGCGAGAAACACCACGTCCCGGCTGAGTCGCGCCACACGCAGGGGCACTTCGCCCGCGCCAATGGTCGCCGCCTCCACAGCGGCGGCACGGCCGTCGGCGCTGAGGTTTTTCTGGCGGTAGGCGTCCAGCACACGGCCGTAAGCGGCCGCATCCTCGGCAATTGCTGCTGTGAGATGCTGGCGCAGGTTTTCGGCCTCGGCCAGGACTGCCTGGGCTTTGTCTTGCACGTCGGCGTATTTTTTGCGCCCCACGGTCAGCCCGGCGACCATCTGGGTCAGGGCGGCGGCCAGGGCGCCGGCCAGGGCGGCCACGGAGCCGCCGCCGGGTGTGGGGCTGGCCTCGGCGGTGGCGGCGATGAAGGCTTTGGGGGTAATATCGGCCGCTTCTTCGGCGGCGGCAGCCTGTAGACGATGCTCCAACACCTGTTCGTCTTTCAAATCATGGAGCTGCAAGTACCATTTGGCGGCGTCCAGCAGCGCTTTTTGCGGCGTCAGACCGATGAGTTCGGCCTTGGTGATGGTCAGACCGTAGTGGGCGGCCTCGCGGCGCACCATTTCCTGGATGTGGTGAACCGCCGTTTTGTCAAAATCGGTCAGGTTCATGCTCACCTGGGCCTGGCCTTCGACCAAAAAGCCTTTGGCCTGCACAAAGCGCAGCCCGCCGCCGATGAAGCGAACCCGCCGGGCAATCTGGTCGGCGATGTCGGCGTTGTCGCTGTTGAGGTAAACGTTGTAGGCGATGAGAAACGGCCGTACGCCAATCACCGTCGCCCCCCAGGACTTGGGTTCGGCCGGGCCATAGTCCGGCTGGCGCGCCGGATTTGTGGCCACCTCTTCCTTCCACAGCTCGTATTCCCCCTTGCGGATGGCCGCCAGGAATTTACGCTCCGGGCGGGTGGCGGCGTCGCCGTACAGGTAAACGGCTACGCCCAATTCCGCACCAACGCGCTGGCCCAGGCGATTGGCCAGCGCCACGCATTCTTCGATGCTGATGTTTTTGATGGGGATGAAGGGGCAAACGTCGGTCGCCCCAATGCGTGGGTGTTCGCCCTGGTGGGTATCCAGGTTAATGTGCTGGGCCGCGTAGGCGATGGCGCGGAAGGCAGCTTCTGCAACGGCCGTCGGCGCGCCGACGAAGGTGATCACCGTGCGGTTGTGGTCAGGGTCGGCGCTGACATCCAGGACGTGGACGCCGTCAACCGATCGGATGGTCTCAGCAATCGCGTTGTAGACTTCTGGATTACGGCCGTTGCTGAAATTCGGTACGCACTCCACAATTTGTTCCATTAAAATCCTCTCCTTGCCGTAAAAGCCTATCGCTTTCACCAGATTCTAGCCGGCTGGGCCGCATCAGGTCCAAGCCTCGCCAACTCAACAATTCTATGCAACCCATCGGTAAATGCCAGGAATTTTAAGGGATGCGGATATTTCGCTATAATTCGGCTAACCTTTACACAAGCACAATGTTTGACCTTTGCCAGACCCGAAGCGCATTCCGCCGGGCTGGGCAAAGATCGTGCAGAAGTGGCAAACGTGCCACTCCCAGCCAAACGCCAGGCTTACCAGGCACAGGTAAGCGCCAGACATCTCGCCACGGCGAGGACGGGAAGGAACATGATGACAACTTTTTTGCTGAGCCAATCTTTTAGCTTCGGAATATTAGCCAGCATCCTGCTGGCCCCCTGGACCGACGTGGCGACCGGCGCTTTGGATGGCATCATCGCCGGCATCATCGTCGGCGCGATTGTGATTCCCATCATCCAGACACCGGATGCCCTGGGCCGCGCCCTGTTGATTGGGCTGCTGCTAGGTCTGGCCATGGCCGTGTACCAACTGCTGCGGGTCGGGCAGGTCACGGGCTCCTCGCTGGGTTCGATCATTAATTCGTTGGATGGGGCCACGGGCACGGTCGTTGGCCAGATGATGTTACAGGGCATCATCTACGTTTTGTACGCCGTATTGGCCGGAGCGGTGATCGGCGTGGTCCTCACCGTGCCCGACCGCGCGCTGAAAGGCGCGATCGTCGGCGTATTATTTGGCGCGGTAGTGGGCGCGCTGTTCAAATTGATTTTGGGGCTGATTGGCTTTTCGCTCGACCCAATTTTGTTCCGGATACTAACGGGTCTGCTGATCTTTGGGGTGCTGACGGCTATTGTGGGTCGTTAGGCGGGGCCGAATCATCTTCGGCGGCCGACGGCCGTGTCTGGCGTCGGCGGCGAATAGTGGCTTTGACTCGATTCCATTGTGTTTTGATAGGGGCAACGTCAGCTTCTTCGACCGGCTGGCGGCTGTAACGGGCGCGCAAAAAAGCCTCCGTCAGGTCGTCAATTTCATTCCCGGTATCCGGCCAGTTTGCTTTTAAATCGCCGGCGAATTCTGAAGGCGTTTCGCTTTGCCGCCGGGGGACACCTTCGCTGGCCGCCCGCTTCACCACCGAAAGGTAAAAATAGCGCACTTTTTCCCGCGGCGACAATGAATTGAGCCGGACGTATCGCCAGGGCGGCTGAACTTCTATTGGTTTAGACGGCCGTTTCAGCCGTGCCTGCACCGTTTCCCGAACCTCCGCGGCCTGGGCCCGCAAACCATGCCACACAGACCGACACCAGGCCACAAAAGCCGCCCCAAGCTGACGCAGCAGCAAGGTATCAAACTTAAAGCCCCGCTCGCGTAAAAAGAAGGACAAGGCCAGGATGCTCATCACAATGGCCACCGCCCAAAATGCAGAGGTAGCAATCATTTGCATGGTGGCGTCGGGAGCAGCGGCTTCGGGCTGCTGCGGCGGCATCACAAATGGGCGCGGCGGGGGCCCCGCCTCCGGTTCAGCCGCCTGCTGCTGGGGGAAAAGCAGCGCCAGCAAACTAAAAATGATCACTGAAAAGAAATAAAAGAGGCTGGAAACCGCCAGCATGATGGCATAAATGCCATAACTCAATATCCGGCCCAGGGCAAAGGTGGAGCCCAGCGGCAGAAATGCAGCGATGAAACCAATCACCACCAGAATGATCAGGGTGCGTTGGTACCAACTGCGCCCGATGCCCGGCGTTCGAGCCACATCGTCGACCAGCCAGCGGGCTTCCATCATAGCCAGGCGGCCCTGGCTGAGCAGCAGGAAGCCCGTGAGGAAATAAAGCAGCAAGGCAGCCAGGAGAGACGGCGGCAGACCCAACCGGGCGATGCCGCTTTTTAAGATATTTTCAGCGGTCCAAATTTTATTCAGGTCGATGGACATGAGGGCGACGCAAACAAGCAGCAGGACAGCGCCAAATAAAAATTGTTGCACAAAGCTGCGCTGCAGCGCTTCCCGGTCGATTGGCAGCGGCTGGTTGGCTTCGATGCGCTCCGAGCGCGGCAGGGCGTAATAGGCGCGTTCGGCGGCGTCAGGAGCCAGTTGGATAAAGACGCTGCTGATCGCAGTGGTCCGATACCAGGCTGTGTAGCCCACAATCACAGCCCCGATGAAAAACGGATCGATGAAGAGCAGCAGGGGGTTAAAGAGGTAGTTGGTCCAACCGGCAAACGATGGCCAGTTGCCCTGAAACGCCCAGGTGCTGAGGCGCAGGAGGATGAGCAGCACCAGGATTTCGGCCGCGCGATATTTGGTGTGGTCTAGCTGGCGGCGGCGGGGATCGTTGAGCCAGACGGCCGTTGAGTAGCTTTCCAGAGCGATGAGCAGACAGGGGATGAGCAGGGCGGTCCACGGCCGTTCCGCGTCTACGCGCTGCAAAAAGATCAGAACCGCGGCCAGCATCGTCAGCGTGTTGGTGATGAGCAAAATGGGCTGAATGATGGTGCGCGACCAGGAAGTGATGGCCAGCGGCTGCACGGCGGCCGGTTTTTCAGGTTTTTCGGGTTTGTCTGGTTGACTGCTCATGGTAAGGGCAACGGCCGTTGCCAGCGATCCAGGTCACGTTTTTCGGTGACGTGGTAGGCGGCAAAGCCCAAACGCCGGGCACGCTCCCGCACCCGGCCAAATTCACTGTCCGGCTCCACGACCAACAAAATCGGGTTAAACCCGGCGCGCACCAGACGGTGCAGCGTCTGGCAAACAGCTTCGCTGCCGGTTGGCGTGATGGCCAGGATGGTCACGCCCCAGCTCAAATTCAGGCAGGCGGTGGCCGCCCACTGCGCGAACGGTATCGTCTCCGCCGCTTCCAGGCGCGCCAGGCGTTCTAGAATTTTCATCAGGTGTGGCCGACCAGGATGCGGCGGGATGGCCGGCGGCAGGGCATACGGCCGTGTGCCCCCGGCCTGGGCAAACAACAGCCGCCCGCTTTCCTCGTCGAATTCGACCGGGCTGTCGACGTCCAGGTGCAGCGGGTCCACGCCGTTGGTAATCAGGCCCACCGGCTGGCGCAAATCGACCAGCCGCGCTGCCAGCGAGGCGGCTACTTCGATAGCCCATTCGACGGTATAGGCCCGGTCACGCAGGACGTAGTCGCCCACGTGGAGGTTAAGGAGCACGGCCGTTTCCAGCGAAATGGCCGGTTCAAACGTCTTCACCAACAAGTCACGCGTGTGGGCGCTCGCCTTCCAGTTAATCTGCCGCAGCGAATCGCCGGAGCGGAACTGACGCACGCCCATCGGCCGCGCCGGGTCTTCAAACAACCGCTGTCGGCTGCCCACCACCCCAAAAGGCAGCCGCGAGGGCAAATTAAGCTGGCTCAATGTCCACAAACGCGGGTAAACCGTGAGGTAATTCGGCGGCAGGCTGCGCACCTGCTCCGGAAAAAAACCAAACAAGTCGCTGGTCTTCAGGCGCAGGGGCCCCAGGCGATAATAGCCTCGCCGGCGCGTCTGGACCATGTAGGTCAGGGCCACCGACTGGCGGCGGGGCAAAGAAATGACCTGATTGGTGGGCTGGCGGGCGGTCAATTCCACCGCTACCGACTCGCGCAGCTGCAGCCAGGGAATACTAAGGCGATTTTTGTTGTACAGGTGAATGGTGACCGGAATCTCTTCGCCCCAAAACGCGTGATCGATGAAGTCGCGGCTGGCCAAAACGCCCGCCAAAATTCGCGGCGTAGACCAGCGATTCCAGGCGTAGAGGCCAATGCTGACGTAGACGATGTAGAAAATAAAATCAACGTTCAGCAAAAAGGCGACCAGCAGCAAAATGAAGATGAGGGCAGCAAATTGACCCATCGGGTGTGCCTACAATTCGCCAATTTCTAACGGCGTCTCGGCCAGAATGTCGGCCAAAACAGTGGTGATTTGTGTGCCGCGCAGGGCGCTTTCCGGGTGGACCAGGCAGCGATGGGCCAGGATGGGCACGGCGAGTTTTTTCACGTCTTCAGGCAGGACAAAATCCCGCCCTTGCAGTGCGGCATAAGCCTGGACGGCGCGGTATAGCGCCAGGCTGCCCCGCGGACTGGCGCCCAACACCAGATCTTTGTGGCGGCGGGTGGCAAAAACCAGGCGCACGATATATTCGCGCAGGGTGTCGTCGACGTGGACCTGCCAGATGAGGGGCATGAGTTCGGTAAGACGACGGCCGTTGGTGACGCGGCTGATGGTTTCGATGGGATGCACGCCGCCCAGGTTGAGCAGCATCTGGCTTTCGGTGGCCTCGTCCAGGTAGCCCAGGCTGAGCTTGATGAAGAAGCGGTCTAGCTGGGCTTCGGGCAGGGGGAAGGTGCCTTCGTACTCCACCGGATTCTGCGTGGCCATGACAAAAAACGGCCGTGCCAACATCCGCGTCACCCCATCCACCGTCACCTGCCGCTCGCCCATCGCTTCCAGCAGCGCCGATTGGGTGCGCGGGGTGGCCCGGTTAATCTCGTCGGCCAGCAAAATGTTAGTAAACGCCGGCCCCGAGATGAAGGTAAACGTCTGCTGCTTCTGATCAAACACCGAGACGCCGGTCACGTCGTTGGGCAGCAAATCGGGCGTGCATTGCAGCCGCTTAAAATCTACCCCCAGGCTGATGGCCAGGGCGCGGGCCAGCATCGTCTTACCTACTCCCGGCACGTCTTCCAGCAAAACGTGGCCTTCGCACAACAAGGCCACCAATAACAATTCCAACACGTCGCGCTTGCCTATGATGACCTGCTCGACGTTGTCAATTATTTCTTGAGCGAATTGTTGAATGTTTTGGACCATAAAACATATCCTTAAGAGCTACGCACTTGAAGGGCTGCGGCCGATATCCCCACCGTGCCGCCACCGGCTCGGTCAGGAGGCCGGCCAGAGCAAATGCGTAAGTCCTAATCCTATCAGAGAGGAGTAAGGGGAGCAATTATCAATTGTCAGTTTTTGGGGGTTAACCGCCTGTTTTCCAGTACGCCGATTACCGGCGCAGCTGCCAGAGCAGCAGCAGCGGCCAGACCAGGCCGGTCAGGGGAGCACGGTAATCCCAGCCCAGTTTGTTGAGCAAAATGTAATCGGCAATGGCCCACAGGCCGAAGCAGCTAAAGGCGATGATGATGATGGCCAGGGCGATGCTGAGAATCAGGCAGGTTTGAGCGCAGCCCAGGCTGCTGCTGGGCAAGACGCGCACTTTGGAACGGGGCTCTACCTCGTCGGTGGGCATGTCGACGACGCGCGGGCGGGTCGGAGGCGTGGGTGGGGATTGGGCGGACTGGAGACGGCCGTTGCCCGTGCAGCCAAACGCCGAGCATTTGTTGCCGTTGGCTTCCCAACAAGCGGCATGGTGGCGCGCCCCATCCTCGGGGCAGATCACAATCTCATCGCCCGGGCGAAAGTGCTCTTTGCACAGCGCACATTGCTGATCGATGAAGGCGGAAGTCTGGCTGACTTTGAGGGGGCGAATCATAAGCTATAAGCTAAAAGCTATAAGCTGAAAGCTGTTAGCTATAAGCTGTTAGCTGCGGTGTGGCCTAAGCCTGTCGCTTGCAGCTAATCGCTAACGGCTAACAGCTCATCTTACCCAACTTGTATCTGGTCTAGCAGCCATTGCCACAGCCGCCGCCAGAAACCGGGCTGATTCAGCCGCTCCACCTCGCGGGCTTGCTCGGCCTTGAGACGCTTGGTTTGCGGGCTGACGGCCGGGCCACGGCCGTTAACCGACGGCGCCGGCAGATCAGAATAGGTAATGGTTAGGGCAGGGTCGCGGTTCCGGCCGTACACGTAATATTCCGTGCATTCACAGCCCAAAATGGCGCACTTGCCGCCGCTCTGTTCCCAACACGCCCTGTGGTAAAGTGTGCCGCACTTGGTGCAAACGACTGGCGCCAGCGTTCGTTCGCGCACGTTATTCTCCACCGCGCCGGCGCAAATCGGACAATGCAAACTCAGGCGATTGGCTTCGCTGATGTCGTCGTCCGTTATTTCGATGGGAGGAAGTTCTTGTTCTTGCATGATTTTATCTGTTGGTTTGTTAGTGTGTTAGTTTGTTGGTTGGTCAGGTTTGTTGGCCTGTTTTGAATCAACCCAACCAACTAACCAACCCAACTAACCATCCAACTATCCAACCCAAATTATACACGATCTGGCGAGCACTTGGGTGAAAATTTACCAGGAGCGGGCGGCCCAGGCAGGCCATTCATAATCCACCGGGCTGACGCGGGTCTTTTGGCGGTCCCAACAGAAGAAGCCGCTGGTGCGCGCCTGGGGATCCAGCACCAGGGCGACGTGCCAGATTTGGGTGAAGAAATTCTGGTGAATGAACTGGTCCATGCCGGATAAAAAGATGCCAAAGCCGGGATGGGTATGATACCAGCCAACCATGACGGCCGTTTCGTCCGGGTAGCGTTCGGCCAGTTTGTCGTTCATGTAGCGCCAGCTTTCAGGTGTGTAGGTGACGCTTGCGCCCTGCATGACGGTGTATTTGGCAATGATGGTATCCATGATGTGCACAACGTAACGGCCGTCTGGCTGCTTTTCCGGGCGCGGGCCAATCAACACTCCGGCAACCTCGCGGTTGGGGCTGCTGAGGGCGTGGGCCTGGGCGGCGCGGAAGGCCGGTTCCTCCATCAAAATGTCCGTGGCCATCCAGGTGCGCGAGCCAACGGGTAAGCGGCGACCTGCAATTTGCACGCGCGCCCGGCTGGGGGCGATGATGGTCGCTTCGGGGCCGGTGACGGCCGTTTCCTCCGGCTCCGCATACACCGGCTCAGACTGGGCCACCACCACTTTTGGCTCGACCTCAACGGGTTCGGGTTCCGGCTCCGGTTGGGGTTCCGGCTCCGGCTCCGGCTCCGGGTCAGGTGAGACGGCCGTTTCGGGTTCAGCTTCTGCTTCCGGCGCGGCGGGTTCAGCGGAGACGGCCGTTTCAGCCACTTCTGGCGCAGATTCGGGCGGCAAAATGATCGCCTGCCGCAGCCACACGTCGGCCAGGGAGCGGGTTTGTCCCTTGCGATCCTGCACGGTCACTTCGATTTCGGCTTTGTCCTGCTCGTGCAGTTCCAGCAGGGTGATGGCTTCGTAGGCATCCCACACGTCGGCTTCCAACTCATCGGCAAAGGCTTGCAGGTCGCGCAGGGTGCAATCGGCCAGGGGTTTGACACGGCCGTCTACCGTCACGTTATCGGGCGGCGTCAACACGACCGTCACTGAAGCGGTTTGCTCGGACTGGGGGATGCGGATGGTTACAATTGCAGCGTAAACAGGTTCGTCGGTCATAGTCTTTAACGAGACCTGACAGGTTTTTGAAACCTGTCAGATCTAAATTTACGGAATGAGTTCAATTTGCAATTCGCACAGGGCGGTGTTGACCAGGCGGATATTGTTGGGGTCAACGGCCGTCAGGCGTAAATCATAGACGCCAGGCGAGTAATTGGTGGTATCCCAGCGAACCAGGGTGTCCAGGTTGGCGCCCCGGCTCATGGTCCGCAGCAGCGTCCAGTTGTCTGCCCCGGACGGCCGTGCCTCCACGCGATATTTGGCCGCATCCGGGTGGCTGGCCGTGCCGATGATCTCAATCATTGATCCGACCGGATACTGCTGCCCGGCCAGCGGGGCCAGGATGCGCAGGCGAGTGTCCGGGCAGGCGGCGGCGTTGCTGGTGGATAAGGCCTCATCGGCCATCATCAGGATGACGTGTTCCAGGCGGCTGACCTGTTGACTGAGCGGCAGCACCCAGCCAACGAGCAAAAAAAAGCTCAAAAGCAGCCCCAGGCTGCCCACAATCAGGCCAATGCCGGGGTTGAAGGATGGTTTGAGCGAGCGCGGCGCGTAAACGGTGGTGGGTTCCGGGGAGGCAGGAGACGGCCGTTTAGCCTGAGCCAGTTCCGCTTCGGATGCGTCCTTCCAGACCGAAGTGCGCACCACGCGCCAGCGGGCGTAGGGCGTCTGCTGGCTGTCCAGCAGCTCGTAGAAGCCGGGGAAAGCCACCAGTTCCCCCTTGTCCCAGCCAAAAAAGCAGGCTTCATCGCGGCCCGGATCCACCACCAGCCCAACGTGCCAGGGCAGCGTAAAGGCTGCTGAATGCACCACTACGTCATCGCCGGAGTAAAACACGCCCAGGTTAGGGTGGGTGTGGAACCAGCCGACGATTTCCAGGTTGGGATATTTTTGCTCCCGGTCCTGGCGGAGTTGGCTCCAGGTATCGGCGGTGAAGGTGAAATGCACCGGCCCATGGTCGGCGCTGACGACGGGCAGGGCGGCCTGGATCTCTACAAAGACCTGTTCCTGGTACTGGTAGGCGCGGCCTAACAGCGCGCCGCCGAGTTCGGTGTACAGGTTGGAACGGCCGTGGCTGTCTATCTGCTGCAGCGCCGCCTGGCTGACGAGGATTTGTATCTGGTCGGGGGCAGGGAGACGGCCGTGCAGATAGCCCTGCTCATCCAGGTTGGGCGGCTGTTTGGTGACCAGTTGGCGCAGTTCCGGCTGGATAGGTTTGGCGTCGGCGGTGGGTGGTGATGCGGGGGGAGAAACGGCCGTTTTAGAGGATGTTGATCCCGAAGTCATCGCTTTCCGTCTCCGTATCCCCCAGCACGATCAATTCTTCCAACGATTGGCCCTTCAGGCTGCGTTTGTCCACCGGGAACAAGCCCTTGTTGCGCAGCGCCCAGGACGCCGCTTTGGAGTTCATCGGGTCGCGCGGGTCGTAATTTTTGTACTGCACCATCTCGCCCAACGTGAGCAACAGCTCATCCAGGGTTTTGGCCGCCCACCACGCGCCAATACACACCGCGCCGGTGACGTGGATGTTCGGATGAAAGATGGGGGTCATCCACTTCAACTGCGGTTGTTTTAACGGATATTCGGCGTGCAAATAAATGCTCACCTTGTGATCGGTGCGGTAAATTGGCTCGCCGTTGGCCTTAATATTTTCCACGCCTCGGCAGGTGAACTGGATCAGGTATTTTTCCGGCGGGTCACCTTCCACGTTCAACACGCGGATAAATTCACTGCGGTTGACCAGTTCACGGATGTTTTTGTGATCGTTGCGCAGCCGAGTTTCACGGATGTCGAATGCCATGTTTGCCTCAAACGATGAACGGCGAACGATGAACGTGAACGGATTCACTCATCGTTCAGCGTTCATCGTTCTGCGTTAATAAACTACCCCGCGGTAACTTCGGGGAATAAGCTCAAGATGTCGTCTTCCTGCACGCCAGCGCCGGCCAGGGAATCATCCTCAGAAAGGCGCTTGCCAGAAGCACGATGATCCAGCCGGTAGGTGATGGGGTTGGCGCCCTGGTTGGTGGGCAGCCCCATTTTGCTGACCAATGCCGGGATCAGGCGGCGCATCGGCACGTCGGCCGGAAGTTCAACCGGGGTCTTTTTGGAACCGGTGGGATCATAAATAATCACTTTGATGCTTGCCATTTGTTTAAGCCTCCATTGTTTTACTAAGCAAAATCACTTGTATTTACGTAAATTTATGTTTAGGGTTGCTGCCTAGATTGGATCAATCTTGGAGATTGGTCCAATCTGCCTTCTACGAGAATGTTAAAAATGTTTTGGCGTCCCCGGTCATTTCCAGGTAGGCGCGGTCACGGCCGTTCCGGGCGCGGATGATGGCCAGGGGCGGCAGGTCGATTTCGGCCAGGGTGCGATCCAGGAAGTCTTCGTCGCCGGTGATGCGATGAGTCAGGTTCATGTCGCGATGACCGCCGCAGTTGGGGCAGTCGGCGGCATTTTCGTACAGGCGGGCCATGCTTTTGAAGATGGGCTCCTCCTGGCCGCAGTCCGGGCAGCGCATGGAAACGACCAATTCGCCGTTGAATTCTAGCACAGTTCCAGGACCGAGTCGCTGGCGGGCGATAGCTAACAACTCACCGAGGGGGGTAACGGCCGTTTTCACTTCCGGCAGCTCTTCAATCGGTTCCAGACGATTGTGGCTCAGGCACTCCTGCTTCACCGGGTACTCGGTGGTGTAGATGTCATTGGTCAGGCCGTTGATGATCATCGCCTTGCCTGGCTGCACTTCCATGCCGTGCAGCAGTTTCAACGCTTCCTGCGTCTGGAAGGCGGCGACAATCGAGGCGCTGGTGGGCGTGGTGGGCACCTTGCCTTTCAGCAGGTTTTGCCGCGCCAGCAGCGGGCAAGAATAGCGCAGGCCGATGAGCTGATAGTCGAAATCAGTAAGGGTACATTCGTAACACGCGCCCTCGCCGGGCCAGAAAACGCGCACGATGCCCATCAACTCTTCAATGGCCCCATCGACCCATGGCTTGCCCACAGCCCAGCTCATGCGGTTAATGGAGAGGCGCGCCTCACGGTTATCCAGGCAGCCGATGATCACGTCGACGTGGCGAAAAACGCCCATGCCCAGCTCGAAGTTGATGTCGCCGTGCCAGGTAAGCACGTTGACGTCGGGGTTGAGTTCCTTGACGGCTTCGGCGGCGGCGTCTACTTTGCGACGGCCGTTATCCTTCGCCCGGAACAACACGGAACGGCTGAGGTTGCTGTCTTCGATGGTGTCAAAATCGGCGATCATGATGTTGCCGATGCCCATCAGGGCCAGGTTCTTCAGGACTTCGTTGCCCAATGCCCCCGCGCCGACCACCAGCACTCTGGCGTTGCGCACCACCTCTTGCTGCCACCAACTGATGTAGCTAAAGGTATGGTACCGGTCGGCATCGGGATCGGTGATGACGATGGTTTCGGGTTCAGTCATAGTTTCCTTATGAGTGTAGAGTTTAGAGTGTGGAGTGTAGAGAGGTCTCTATCTCTACACTCTAAACTAGATTGGAAATAAAATTCTGCGTGGCCACCAGGGCGCCGCTGGGCGCGTAAGCCAGGCCGATGCCCACGTGGGTCCACAAGGGATTGAGTAAGTTGCCGCGATGGTTGCTGAATTTGGGCGGCTGGTTCATAAATTTGTTGTGTATTTCGTAAACGCCCGCTTCGCTGTGGCTGGCCGCGCCGTAGACAATGCCGATGTTTTCGCCACAGGCGAGATAGTGAATGCCATAGCGGGTGATGCGCTGCGCTGACGTAGTGCCCTCGGGCGAGACGTGATCCACGTACAGCCGTTTGAGCATGTCGGCGGAGTGGCCGCGGGCCACAGCCGTTAACCCCGGATGCCACTTCAACTGGTTATTCGGCAGCCAGCGTAGCACGTGTTCCAGCCGGGCCGCGTTAACCAGATTGAACATCAGCGTTTCCAGGATGTCCAGATCGGGTGAGGTGCCGTGTTGGGGGGGAACGGCCGTCAAATCATCAACCGTAATCCGCACCAATCCAGCCGACACCGTGGGCTGTACACCGGCAATATCTTCTTCCGTCAGCCTCAAACGCTCGGACATAACGATGAATGATGAACGATGAATGATGAACGAAAGAGGCTAGTCGTGACTTTTGGCAGTTTTTACTGATGAAGTAAGAATTGCCAGTAGCTCATTGGCTTCTCTTAAAAGATCGGCCAGTTTCGCTTCGCTGACGATGCCTGCTTCCGCGAGAAGTTCCAGCCAATAGACGGTTTCATCCAATTCCTGAATGCCTCCTTCAAGTTTGCTCACAAACTCTCTAGTTGAACGGGCGCGAGAGGCTTCACGGTGATGCGCGCCTACAGACGTGCCGCTGCGTAAAACCTGCTTACCAATCACCTGCGCCTCTGTCGAATTAGGCAGAGCTGCATACAACCGAATAATCCGCAAAGCAAACGCTTTGGTGCGTTGCCTTAAGTCATTCCCTTTTGGTCCACCCGGTGAATGGCTCTGGTTCCCGTTCATCGTTCAGCGTTCCTCGTTCATAGTTTTGTTAGTGTGCGATAAAACGGCAGTTGAAATTCGGTTCTATCTGGGTTCAGCGTCACCGACTTGCGCTCAACTTCGTTGTTCATTTCGCGCGGCCAGGTCACGTCCACGTCATAGGTCAGGCCGGAGTGGACGCGCACCGGCAGTTCGCAGAGGAACTTGCCCTCGCGGTTGGTCGTGCCGGCCACGTAGCTCTTGATGCCTTTGCAAGTCACTTTCACCTGAAGCCCATACAGGCCGGGGCCGTCCGGATACTCCTGCACAATCACGCGCAGCTTGGTCGTAGCCATCGGCTCCTTGCGCCCAAACGATTGGCGCACGCTGTCCGAGAAGTTGGTACTGCTTTCCGCACCGCTGCGCGGCGTAACCACCCGCGACGTGGGCGGCGCTGGCGGGCGCACCTGGTCCTGCGTGATGTGAATCGACGGCATCCGGGTGACATTGTTGGGCAGTGGCTCAGGCCGCAAATCGTCTTCGGTGATGGTGAGGGGGGCGTTGCGCGTAACGGCCGTTCCCGGCACATCCTGCCCACCCTCTTCCTCATCGATCCGCACCGTATCCCGCGCCACCTCCGGGTAATTTACCGGGATGGGTGGGCGGAAATAGGGCGGCAGCGGCGGAATTTCAGCCGTGGGCGGCATAGAATCCAGCGTGGGTGTATCGGCGGCGGCGGCGTTGAAAGCCAGTTGGCGGCCCAGCTTGTCGCGCTCGGTGGCGCTGCGCTGTACCTGCTGGCGCAGGAAATGGGCCGTCTGCTTGATCACCATCCCGGCCGGACTGTAGGTGTCCGGCGGCGAGGCCGGGTCGAGCTGGTGCAGCGGGTATTCGGCTTTCCAGGCGAAAACGGCCGTGGCCAGCGACAACCACTGAATTTCGGATTTCTGATTTGGGATTTCGGATTGCGCCGAAGCGGCGGCCAGGGCGGCGACTTCACTGTTTTCGGCCAGATTGGTGGCGTCTAACAATTGATGGAGGGCCAGGCGCACGGCCGTTTCCTGCTCCATCAACCGGGCAAAGTCGTTCAAGGTCGCGTCGTCCACCACATTTGTCACCCGCAGCAGCGCCTTCGCCCGCGATTCCGTAAACGCCGCGTTTTCGGTCAGATCGGCAATCAGCCAGCTTCGCAGCCGCTGGGCAAACAAGGCCAGATGGTCGCTGTCCGGATTGGTCTGAATTAATTTTGTGGCTAAATCCGGCATAGTTGCTCCTCATAGAGGGAGACTGGAGAACTGGAGACTGGAAATTGCGTTAACTCTCTAATCTCCAGTCTCTAATCTCTAGTCTCCAGTCTCCTAAATTCTTAAATCGCCAAACCCGTCTCCAGGTTGTGCAGCCCTTCCCAGACCCGCATCAGCCCTTCCAGGTCGGAGACAGATTCCAGGTCTACTTCCATCGCGGTGCGCAGTTCAGCGTTTTGCAGGTTGCGGTCGTGCTGCTTCAGCATCGGCTTTACCAGCTGGTTGTTGAAGTCGCGTTCCGCTTTGGTGGCTTCCAGCCAGAAGAGGCGGCGCAGGCGAGGCAGCAGTTCGTCATCGCTGAACAGGTCGTCGATGATGGCGGCAAAGATGCGGTTCACCTTCACAGCCACGTTATCCAGCATGTCGGCGTAACTGGTTTCCAGGTCCGCCGCCGGCATCGGCTTGTTGTCCGGTTGGTCGCCCAGGAAGCTGATGTCGAAGTCTGGCTGCGAGCCGGCCAGCGGTTCGTCCAGGATGTTGATGGCGATTTCTTCCTCGGCGGGCTGGGGGGCAACGGCCGTTTGGCTGTTTCCCGACGTAGCCGGAGCCGGTTGGCTGGCGGCCAACTGCTGGCGCACTGCTTCCGGTCCCAACAAGGCCACGTCCAGCAGCCGCTCATTCGTCGGCAGAGCCAACTCGCGCTCGCCCTGTTCCAGACGGTCATGGACCGAACGGTCCGGCTTCATCAGCTCATACATCGTCGCCTGGCGGCAAATGTGGCGGAAATTCGCGCCCACCTGCCCGATGACGGTATCGTATGCGCCTTGCAGGTCCAACGCTTCGGCGGCATTGGGCACAGTGTAGGTGTACGCTTGGCCATAACTGGCGCGCTCCAGGCGGCTGTAGATTTCGTGGGCTTCCAACGTGCGTTGTAGTTCTGCGCCCATCACGTCGGCCACTTCCGGCATAAACTTGGAGACGGAATCCTGCATGATCAATTCCACCTGGTACAGGATGCGCTTGATCGGGATTTCGATGCCGCTGGTGCCCCAGATCAGGTTGTCGTAGGTCACGTCGCGGTCGTCCCAGTATTCGGTGCCGTAGCTTTCCAGCAGCGTTTCCACCTCGCGCCGCACCGAGTCGCTGACCATGCCTTTCACGCCGTCCAGCGTGGGGCGCAGCAGGTTGCGGAAGCGCGTGTCGCTGTTGGTGCGCATGCTCAATTCCAGCAGGGCGTTGTGAAAGGCGCGCGGCAGCTCTTTTTGCTGGCGCAGCAGCACGTTCTCAAAACGGCGCTCTTGCAGTTGTTCCCAACTGTTGGCGAAGGGCGGCTGCACGCCGCGCGCTGCCAACTGCTTTTCGTAGTAGAAGCGCAGCGCTTGCAGGGCATTGCGGATGCGGGTGGCCGCTTCGCGCAGTTGGCCGCGCACACGCTCCGTTTTGATGAAATCCACCAATCGTTCGCGCAGCAGGCTAACTTCGCTTAGTTTGAGCAGCGCTTCTTTGGTATCCGGTTCCAGCGGGTCGCCGTTGGTGATGGGGCCTAGCTGGTCCTTGAAGACCTTCAGGATGCGCTCGGTTTCGCTGGCGAACTCTTCCGGCGCGTGGTCCGGATCTTGGACGTAGAGCGCCGGCGGGGCCATCACCAGGAAGTAGGGCCGGTTGTGGCCGCGGTCGCGGTATTTTTCCCAGTAGTTGGGGGCGATGTAGCGGGTGACTTCCTTCACTTCCAGTTCCGCCTGGGGCAGACCGGAGTTCAGGCGGTCGAAGGCTTGCCGCACGTTGCCGCCGTTGACGGCCAGGAAAATCTTAGAGGCGGCTTCGTCCAGATCCGCCCCGGTGAGGCCGAAGAGGCGGTTTTCTTTGATCCAGTTGACGGCCGAAAGCGATTTCATCTCGTCCACGCGCTGCCGCCCGGCGTCGGTCACCAGGACGATCATAGCGTCTTCGCGCTTCATCTCTTCCAGGGTGATGGCTTCGTGCAGCTTCATGCCCGCGCCCAGGCCGGGCACGTCGACGATGCGCAGGTAGCCGTTCATGAGCAGGTTGGGAATGCCGGCCTGCGGCTGAATTTTGAAGGTGGCCGATTTGACCAGGCGGATTTGCCGCTGGGTGCTGCCTTTGAAGCCGTCTTCGCGCAGGTGGCGCAGGGAGTTTTCGTCTTCCAGGGCCAGGCTCATGGGCGGCGGGGTGCCGCCGTTTTGGTACAGGCTTTTGTTGTGTTCGTAGGAGTCCAGGCAGTCGACCAGGATATCCAGGTATTCGTCGCGTTCGGTTTTGGCGTTGTCTTTGCCTTCTTCGACGACGGCTTTGATGGTTTCGCGAGCCTGGTCGCGCTCACCCTCGTTGGTGATGTCAAATCCGTCAATCTCGGCCAACTGGCAGAGACGGCGTACGCGTTCGGCGAATTCGTCTTTGCTCCAGTAGGTGAGGATGAGGGATTCGGCTTCGCCTTCGGGGGCTTGCTCGATGTAGACGATGGTACCGGTAACGGCCGTTACCGCTCCCGTCGGCAGCAAATTCCGGCCTAACAAGGCATTGATGAGGGTGCTTTTACCCACCCCGGTGCCGCCAAAAAAGACCAGCGTGTACGTCCGCTGGGCCAAGATTTTTTGCGCTTCATCAATGCTGAACTGTGCCTGCGGCACAGCGCGAATCAAATAGTCGCGTGTGCCGTCGATGGTGCGCTGCAAATCAACCCAGGTATCGACCTGGGCCGGACTGACGTGGGGCAGCGTCGCTAGAGACGCGCGTAACTCTTCATATTTATCGGTTTTCTTTGCACTCATGGTCTATTCCTTTTTGTAAGAGACTGGGGATTGGAGATTGGCAGGAATTTATCATCTCTCGTCCACCTCGGCTCATTTGTGATGCGTTTTCTCCTGACGCCATGCAATCATTGTACAATACATACCCATATACGTGACCTTCAGGAAAAGGTTGCGCCGGGAGCCTAAATGGCCCGAACGGCCGTTTCCCCCATTTCAGCCCACTCTACCCGCCCACCTGTTAGCTTGATAGTACATAAGTGCAGCTTGATCTGGCGTGCCGGTTGTGTTATCCTCTAGCCCGTGACGCACTGCGTCAAAAAAAATTGCGGCAAGCAAACGTCATCTTGCCTTATTGACAAAAAAATCCAGGACAATCCTGGTCCAGAATCACTTCTGGTCATTAAGATAACCACACGCTGGGCGCCCATTTTCGGCGGCTCCGGCATAGCAGGTTGAAGTAATGGAAAAACAAGAAATGCTGGTTGTATTCAAAGCAAAAGATGGTCAGGAAATTGGCGTCCGCCGGCTGCGGTTCGACGACGCCGTCTACCTGGTAGACATCTTCGAGCACATGAGCTCAGACAGCCGCTACCGCCGCTTCCACCAGATGACTGACAATCTGCGCCCGGCGCGCATCTGGCGCGAAGCGGAAAACATCGCCCATCTGGACGAGACCCGGCAGGGTGGTTTGTTGGCTTTTGCCGACCTGCCCGGACGGCCGAATGCGCCAGTTGCGGCAGCGCGTTATGTGTGTTTGGGCGATGGGCGGGCGGAAACGGCCGTTTCCGTCCGTGATGATATGCAAGGAATAGGGATCGGCACAGAACTGCTGCTTCTCCTTACCGAAGAAGCGCGGACACAAGGCATTCAAAAACTGGTGGCCGACATCATGAACAACAACCGGGCTATCCTCGGCGTGCTGCGCAAGCTGCCGTACGTGGTCACCCGCGTGCCGGAAGGTCTCTATTCCACCCTGGAAATCGACCTCACCCGGCTCAAAGATGAAGCGGAAAGGCAGGCAACGGCCGTTTCCCACCCTTAACCCCCAAAACATCCATGTGGGATTGGAGATTGAGAACCAGAGATCACACCCAGCGCCTTCGCCAGTCTCCATTCTCCAGTCTCTAATCCCCCCTCCCCTTACTCCTTCACCAGCGTCCCCTGCCGCATATAATCTTCTGGCTTAATCGAAATCACCTGGCTGGCGCTGTCCGTGCCCATGCTGATGCCGTAGATCGTTTGCGCGGCCTGCACCGTGCCGCGATTGTGGGTTATCACGATAAACTGGCTCTTCAAGCTCAATTCCCGCAGCAAATCCCGGAAGCGGTTGATGTTGGCTTCGTCCAGGGCGGCGTCTACCTCGTCCATCACGCAAAACGGTGTGGGCGAGACTTTGAGCAGGGAGAAAATGAGCGCCGCGGCCGTCAGCGAGCGCTCACCGCCGGAGAGCAGGCCCAATCCCTGCTCGCGCCGGTTCGGCAGCCGGGCGATGATGTCCACACCGCTGATGGTCAGGTCGTCGGGGTCGGTCAGAATCAACCGGGCCGCGCCGCCGCCAAACAACTGGGTGAAGGTGTCGCCGAACACTGCGTTCACCTTGTCCACTGTCTCGGCAAAAGCCCGCGAGGTTAAATCATCCAATTCCTCAATCACTCGCCGCAGTTGGGCATCGGTCTGGGTGAGATCTTCCACCTGCTGCGTCAAAAATTCAAACCGCTCGCTGACTGATTCGTATTCCGTCGGGGCGTCGGGGTTGATGGCGCCCATGCGCTGCATTTGCGCCCGGTAGTTTTGGATGCTCTCGGTGATGTCGCCGGGCAGTTC
>Ga0209607_1000949_pt1 | contig 24488 bp, 16 predicted proteins | sample AD_UKC117_MetaG_FD_184413 | JGI IMG/M metagenome (GOLD analysis project Ga0209607, IMG submission 184413) | Active sludge microbial communities of municipal wastewater-treating anaerobic digesters from Hong Kong - AD_UKC117_MetaG (SPAdes)... | ecosystem: Engineered > Bioreactor > Anaerobic >... | reverse complement strand
CCCTCCCCTTCGCGATCCGGCGGCCGCCGTCTACCGGTGGCCGACCAGACCCGAATCAAGAAATGGTTTCTCGACTTCGACCGCATGTTGGCCCCCGCCCGGCATCTGTTGGGATTTCAACCGGCCAAGACAGCTCCGGCTCCCGCCCAGGCCGCTCCCGCCAAGACGGCCCCGGCTCCGACCCAAACGGTTCCGGCTCCCGCCCAGGCCGCTCCCGCCAAGACGGCCCCGGCTCCGACCCAAACGGTTCCGGCTCCCGCCAAGACGGTCCCGGCTCTGGCCCCGGCCGCTGCTGTCAAGACGGCTCCGGCTCCGGCTTCTTAACCGTGGAGGCGCGGCCCATGCGGAAACCCTCGGATTTCGATGCGCGGATCACCAGCATTGCAGATCCAGACGACACCAGCGACGCCGACATTCAGGCCATGGAACAAGTGGCTCTCGTCGCCTTGACCCTGGCGCAACGCGATCTAGGTAGTCAAAAAAGCGACCGGCAAATCGTGCGCGAACTGTTTCCCAACCTGCTGTGCTGTCTGGAAGCCGGGTACGCCGCGCGAGATCTAGATGAAGCCCTGTTTGAGCTCAAGGTATACAAGGGCACGCTTACGACCTTTCGCCGCACCATCGCCGCCGAACGAAAACAGCATCCTCGCTTGTCGCCCACCGTCCAGGACCGACTCTGGACGGACTTCCACGAGGGAGAAACCCCTTCCCCGCGTCGCCGCATGCATTAAAGGCGATAAGCCATGAGCGACGATCCGAACCCCGTCCCCGAAACCGGCATCGAGGTCTTCAAGGCCGCGCCGCGCCCCCCACGGCGCCGGAGCGACCGGCAAATCGTGCGCGAGTATTTGCCCGAGATCGTGGGCAAATTGAACGAGGGATGGCGTTACGAGGAAATCCGTCAGGAGCTGGAACGGATCGCGGGATTCAAAGGCAAGCTCAGCACGCTCTACAGCTATGTGGAGAGGATGACGCGCGAGGAGAGACAACGACAGGCGCCTGGCGCGACGCCCGCGATACCGACAGGGCCTGAGACGTCCGCGGCTTCCCCTACCGAAACCCCGGCTCCCACCGAGCCTCCTCGCCGGCGGGTCAGTGACCTCGGTGGTCCCGGATACGCCGAGCGCAGGACACAACGCGAGCGCGAACGCGAAGAGAAAGGAAAAAAACCAAAACCCACCATGATCGATATGGTGAATCGGCGCATTTGAGTAGCGCCATTCGGATACGAATTCGGACACAGTTTCGGATGTCATTCGGATATGAATTCTGACACAGTTTCGGATGTCATTCGGACACAGTTTCGGATGTCATTCGGATATGAATTCGGACACAGTTTCGGATGTCATTCGGATATGAATTCTGACACAGTTTCGGATGTCATTCGGACACAGTTTCGGATGTCATTCGGATATGAATTCTGACACGGTTTCGGATATGAATTCGGATGCCATTCGGATACGGTTTCGGATATGAATTCGGATGCCATTCGGATATGGTTTCGGATAATAATATTTATAATATTGATTATTAAATAATTTTCTGTTGATGATCTCCGCTGCCATTCGTGCATCGTTCAGGCATGGATTCGGATGCCCCTCTGACATCGCCCAGTTTTCTGATAGACAGCCCGCTGAATCAGCGATCAGGAACCGCAGGTTGAAGGATGCCGCCGTTACGGCGGACGGGGAATGGGTCTCTACAACAGAGAGGAGTTCGTTTCGAAATAACGGCCTGAATGTTAATTGGATTTAACTTTGTTGTATATTGCGAACCAGGGGTATGGCAGCCGATATACAACTGGTTTTTTCGCACCGGAAATGCTTTAATGAGTGCGTCATTCCAATGCAATGACGATCCGATTTAAAACGGCTCCCTGTCCGTATATACAGGGGAGTCTCATCCCGCTCTGATGGGATGCGGTGTCGTCCGACCGAAAGGGTGCAAACGGACCCGGCGTTTCGGCGTCGGAGGCGGTCGCGAGGCGTCTTCAAAATACCCGCGACTGGGGGAGGGCCTGTCTCCCATTCAATCCGTCAGGCCCGGTGGGTGGCCCTACCGACCGATAAAAGGTGGGCGTACTGAGAGTGCGAAGTGTGAAGTGCGAAGTGTGCATCCAGGTGGCATGCCGACCTGATCCCAACCGGCAACGGCAGTGGCCCTACTGTCCCGACAAGGTGGGCGTCCAGTGATGACGATGTGTGAAGTGTGAAGTGTGAAGCGTGAAGTGTGACTCCGGGTGGCATGCCGACCTGTTCTCAACCGGCAACGGCAGTGGCCCTACTGCATCGATAAGGTGGGCGTCCCGTGATGACGATGTGTGAAGCGTGAAGTGTGACTCCGGGTGGCATGCCGACCTGATCCCAACCGGCAACGGCAGTGGCCCTACTGCCTCGACAAGGTGGGCGTCCCGTGATGACGATGTGTGAAAGAAAGATGAGTGAAAAGTGAGGAAGCGAGACGATGACCGATGCGTTGGAGGTCAAGGAGGGACACGATCCCGAGGAAGTGGCGGCGCTGATCGAAGCGCTGCGATCCCTGGTGACGTTGGATGAGGGCGAGCTGTACACCCTCCGCAAAGGCCAGTTGCACCATGTGGTCCCCCGTGACGAGGAAAATGGCCTGCGCCGGATCAAGGTCATGGAGGAAGCCCACGACGCCGCCCAACTCATTGCGAAGCGGCTGCGGCGCAAGATGCGGGGTTACCGCCCCGATCCGGCCCTGGTGGTTTCCGCGTGCGTGATGCACGCCCTGGAATCCCTGGAACCGGAGGTCGCCGACGACCTGGTTATCGCCTATCTCCAGCGGTTGTTCAGCCGGGCCGAGCCCGCGCCGGAGACCGCGGCCTGACGGATCGCCACCTGCTCTTGGGGAGCGGATTCGGGCGCAAGCGACCCACGGTCGCGGCACCGGGTTTGGGCCATCGTGAACGATGCGTTCGTTCAGTCGGGTCGGAGAAACATGGAATCGTTCTGTTCCGTGGACCCTCGGGGAAACGGACCTGTGCACTCGGGATGGCGTGTTCGGGCATGGGACCGGTCTTGGGCAAGACCCCCATGGCGCGTGGAGCCCTCAAGCAAGCCTGATGTGATGTGAATGGTGATGGAAGGAATGGAGGGGGTGGCATGAAGGCCAAGGCCCAGGTTTCGTTAACCCCGAGGCCGCGAACCGCAGCGGCGTCCCGGATGGACGCGGGGTCGGGCGCCCCCCGGCGGCACGGCAAACTCGGCCAGGCGTTTTCCTCGCTGAACGCCGTGCTCAAGTCGCACCTGCGGCGCAGCGCGGACGGCCGCAAGGTGATCAGCCATGCCACCCTCGCCGACCGCTCCGAGTTCTACTCGCGCATGGTCCGCGAGCTGCACGCCATGGGCTACCGGATGCTGGACATCCGGCAGCTCAAGCCCAAGCATGTGGAAGTCTTGATGCAGCGCTGGGAAGCGGCGGGGTTGTCCGCCTCAACCCTGCAAAAGCGCTTTTCTCATCTCAAGGTGCTGTGCGGCTGGCTCGGCAAGGCCAGCATGTTGCGCGCGGGCGCGTCCTACCTGGACGATCCCGAGCGGTTTCAGCGGCGCTACGAGGCCGGTTACGATCACTCCTGGACGGCCCAGGGCGTGGACCCGCTGGACAAGATCGCCGAGATCGCCGAGGACGATCCCGACGTGGCGCGGGTCCTGCGCCTGCAACACGCCTTTGGCCTGCGCGTGCAGGAAGCCTCCTTGCTCAATCCGGCACGCGACGTGCTGGAGCCGGATGGCTTGCGGGTGGTGGCCGGCACCAAGGGCGGCCGTCCCCGCGCGGTCCCGATCGAGACCGAGGCCCAGCGCGCGCTGTTGCGGGAGGCCGAAGAGCAAGCGCGCCGCACCGGCCACTCGATGATCCCACCGCACTACGACCTCAAGCAATGGCTGACCCGCTGCTACACCGTGCTGGCCCGCCATGGCGTCACCCGCAAGCATGGCCTGGTCACCCACGCCTACTACGGCCGCGAACCGGTTACCGCCACCGCACCCTTGCCGACCGTGGAAGAGCGGCGCCACCAGGCTCGCGAGCTGAGCGTCCAGAAACGGCTGCTCGCCGCCCGGCTCAAGGACCGCATCGGCACCACCACCCGGCGCGGCCTGGACGCGGTCTCGGCCAGTACCCAGGCGCTGCGCGCGCGTCTGCTGAATCGGATGCTCGCCGACCTGCTGCGCCTCGGCGTGCCCCTGAGCACCCCGGATGCACTGTCGAAATCCCATGTGGACGCGCTGCTGAGGTACTGGCGCCAGGCTGCGCTCACGGCGGACAGCCAACGCCAGCGGGTGCAACTGCTGGCCCAGCTCTGCGAATGGCTGGACCAGCCCGAGCTGGCGGTCCAGGTGCGCAACGCCTGGAAAGCCGAGACCAAGGCCGAGGTCCCGCCGTGCCCCTGGAGCGAGGCGCGGATTCAGGAACGCCTCCAGGCGATCCGGGCGATCGATGCGCGCGCCGCCTTGCATTTGGAGCTGGTGCGGGTCTTCGGGATGACCCACCGTCAGGCCGGGGCGCTGCAACCGGGCACGGCCGGCCGCGACGGTGTCCTGGACGTGCTCTGGGAAGTCCCCAAAAAACAGGTCCTGCGTTTCTCCGTCGCCGGCGAACGCCAACAGGCGGTGCTGGAGGCGGCCCGCCATCTGCTACCGGACCCGGAGGCGGCGGTCTGCCCGCCCGAACTGGCGCTGGAGGCCTGGTTGCGCCGGGTCTATGACCTCATGCGCACCGTCGGCGGGATCGGCGTTCCGGGCGAACCAACCCTGCGGGCATTGCAGGACCGCGACGCCCCAGCACCTCAAGTCCTGGCGCGGGACGCCTATCTACTGGCGCGCGCCGGGCTGAAACGTCCACGATTCTTCTAGGAACCTGTTTATTCGTGGCGGCGGGAATGCGCGAATTTGGCGCCATCCGGCCGCGAACCGCTCCCTCCGTCGTCGACCGCCACTTTGGTGGCGCCGCCATGCTGCGTCGCCCTCGGCCGGCAGCGCACCTTGATTGCCCCCTTCGAGAACGCCTCGTCGGTCGCCTTGCTCGACCACACATAGGCCTCGCCCGCCTTGAGCTGCGCCATCCGCTCCGGCGTCAGATTGGCCAGGGCCGCGTTCGCCTTCTGGAGGTGCTTGAGCCAGGCCGGCGAGTTGAACTTGTGCAAGATGATCTGGGTGGACAGCTCGATCAGGCTCACCGGCACCGATGGCGGGTCCTGGCTCGCCACCAGGATGCTCACCCCTTTGTGGCGCATCTCGCGCACCACTTCGATCAGGCCGGCCACCAAATCCGGACTCTCGATGTACTTGTGTGCCTCGTCGAACACCACCAGCTTGTTGAAGCCCCGACCGTCGACGCGGGCGTCCGCGAACAGTTCCAGCAGCACCACGAACAGGCCGAGCGCGAAGTCTTTCTCGATGAACTCTTCGCGCAGATCGACGATCACCAGGCGACCGGGCCGCACCACCCCGGTCAATGTCGTGGCGTCGTCGATGAAGTCGCTGGCCAACTCCAGACGGTCGCGGGCCAGCGCCTTGAGATGGTCCGGGATGGTCGAGGCTTCGACGCCCGCGCGGAGGCCGTCCAGGGTGATGCAGTCGCGCATCGACCGCATGATACGGATCAGTTGGCGGATGTAGGTCGCCTGATTGCCCACCGCGCCCATCAGGAACTTCCAGTGGGACGCTTTTAGTTCCGAGGCGGCGAACCGCAGCGGCAGCACCTGGAGATTCGGATAGTCCGCTTGCCGTTCGGCCAGCTTGTCGGGCGGCACCAGCAACACCACGTCGCTCAGCGCGCGGGGTTCGGCGCCGTAGACTTCGCGAAGCTGGCGCACCTGCTCGTCCACCGCGTTCGCCCCCACCATCGAGGTGAATTCGGGTCGGTAATCCATCGTCGGGCTGTAGTGGAAAATGACAGTCGCCAGGGGCCGGGGCAATAAGTTGATGCCGGGGATGGGCAGGGAAGCCATCTCCATCACGGTGCCGAGGGTGTAGCTCTTGCCGCCGCCCTGAACACCGAACAGGCTGATGGTGTGGGTCTGGTTCAAGTCGAAAGCCACCCGGCGCCCGGCAGTTTCGCCCAGCACCCCATACTGCGGCGAAGGGCCGGTGGCGCCGAGCAGGATGTCATAGGGCGTGGGGGGTTCCACGTCTTCCATCCCAATGGGGGCCGACAACGGTACGGGGCCGTTCCGCCGCTCGGCGGGTGGCGGCGTGGCCTCGATCGCGAGTTCCACTGTCTCGTCCGGGGGCGTCTCGGGCCGAATCGACGGAATTGCTGTGGATTCCCGCAGCGGCGGTTCCGCCGTCGTTGCCGCCCGCGCGTCCTCGGCGTTCAGCGCCTGCGGCGCGCGATAGAACAGCGAATGGTCTTGGTCCCCATCGAGAGTCCGTTCGCGGACCGGACTGAGAAAGGCCGCCGTATCGTAGGTCGGAATGTTGGGCGCTAGAGCCCGCCGCCGGTGTAGTTCCTGGGTGATCTCGGCGGCTAAGTCACCGCGTGCCTCGGATATCAAGGTCATGGACGGTTCGGTCTCGCCGACGGCGGCATCGATCAATTGTTGGATCAAGTCGCGCCCGATCCGGTAAAACTCGATCCCGTTTTCCTGCTCTGGTGGTTCGGTACCAGTCTTGCCGAAGTCGAAAACGATAGCGCTGCGCGTGAAGGCCAGGCGATAGGTCTCGGCGTCGAGACGCTTCAGAAAACAGCGCGCTTCCTCGGCGGCTTCCGGGAAAATCACCCCGTGGCGCTCGGATCGCGCCAGATAGAACTCCAGCAGCGCCGATAAGTCGCGATTCTTAATGGCACGGTCTGGTCGGTCGCCGTCCCAGCGTCGGGGATCGAAGTGGTGGGCCAGCACCTGCTCGGTTTGCGCGATCTGCTCCATGATCGAACGCTTCAGGTGTTCGTAGGCCGACAAATCGCCCACCGCGTTATAGCACTTGACTTCGACCAGGCGGCAGGTAATGGAGCGATTCGCTGGTTCCAGGTCGAATAGCGCCAGATCGGTGCGCCGGAAATTCACCTCGTCGCCCAGTTCGAGCGCGTTCTGGCGCAACGCCCGATACAGTTCCAGATGGGCGTCCAGCGGCACGACGATCTGATTCTGAAAAACGCCTTGGTGTTCCAGAAACAGCCGGGACAGAGCCAGCCCCAGCGCTTCCGCCCGCTGAGTCGGCGCCGAGAGCAGCTTGAGCGCCAAACGTCCTGACAGCGACCGGAGCTGATCCAGCAGGATCAGGGCGTGCCGGCCCGAGGCGGGCAGGCCGTAATCGCGCAGGATAGGCGCCAGCAGGGCTTCCAGTTCCGCGACGGAGCGCGACGTGATCGCCAGCCGGTGGCTCATGGCGTTGGCCATGTCCGGTGAATGGTCGATCAGATAATCCGGACGGGTGGGATGTCGGCGATGGTCGAAAAACTCGATGCCCAGATTGCGATCGATGGTCAGCACCCAGTCGCTTGCTTCGTGCACCTGGTGCAGCAGCGCCCGTTCGTCGGCGGACAGACTCAGGGCTACCACCGGCCGGCCGTTGGGCAGACACTGGCCCCGGGCGAGGGCGGCGGTGGCCACCGACAGCAGGCGTGCGGTCGCACCGAGCAGGTCGGTCAGTTCCTCGGCGTCGGTCAACGATTGAGGGATGCCGTGCAGTGGCCAGCGCAACCAAGTAATCGATTGCTCGTCCTCGCGGTACTCCACCGCGAAGGGTTGCACCAGGCCGTGCACGAAGGACGCCTCATCCGCCGGGCGTGCGTCGACAGCCCGAATCTCCTCGGCGGGGAACAGGTCGAACAGGAACGACAAATGCGCCGGATGGCGGTCAGGTTCCTTGCGAAACTCCTCGATGGCGCGGATTGCCAGCCGGAGCTTCGGATGCAAATGGCTTTCGGTCGGGGTCGAGAAGGCGTCGGCTTCCCTGGCGGTGATCCCCGATTCGGGATTCAAGAGTTCGATCAGGGCCTCGCCGATGCCGGGCGCGTCCGGATCGGGCACGAACAGACGCAAATCGTAGCGAAGATCGGCGAATTCGGACTGCCTTTGCAGGGCCACCAGCATGTCGGCCAGCACCGTGGCCCGGCCGGCGTTGAAGGCGTTGAGGGTCAGGGTGCCGACGTAGGGATGCTGGACCAGATAGCGCCGTACCCGCGCCGCCAGGTAATCCGCGTCGATGAGGGCGCCGCCGATGGACGGCTCCGGCAATCCCAGGGCCGAGCAAACGTCGCCTACCAGCCCGCGTGGATCCGCTTCGTCAGTGGCCGCGTACAGCGACCAAAACGGGTTGAGGTTGTCCACCAGCAGGGCGGTGCGGCCGAGCTCCTCGCCGAACGGAACCACCGGCGGAAAACCCGCTGGGGCCAGTTGCTTGAGCACCGCATCGCGAGTGGGCGCCACGAACTCGCGGTCGACGGTTCGCGCCTGGGTCAGCCAACAGCGGGCGAGCTGCGCCCAAGCAGCATGCCAAACGAGGCGCAGCGGATGGGTCGATCCCAGGAGCACGGCTTCCCGGCGGTGGCCCCGATAGTCTCGCAGCACCAGCGCGACCGAATCCACCCCGAGCGCGACCCGGAGTTCCTCAAAGCCCCGGCGGGCGGTTGCGGCGTCCGGCGCCGCGCCGCGCGCCAGCGCGGCCTCCAGCCAGGCGACGTAGGCGCCGGCGTAATCGCACACCGGAATCTTCAGCTCCAGCAGATCGGCGCCTTGCACGATCGACTGGTCGTCGCCCCGCAGGACAGCCGAGAACAATTCCGCCCGCGCCGCGCCAAAGCGTCGCGCTTCCTCGGTGCCGGGCCACGGCAGCAACAGCGGCGTCCGCTCGATGGCCCCGGTGGGCTGGATGTCCAGGCGCGCCCGGTTCAATCCGAGCGGATCGGCGAGAAACGCCCGTTCGACGGCGGCCAGGGTGCTGGAGACCAGGACGTTGGCTCGGCCTTCCTTGCCGAGCCGGACCTCCAGAACATCGGTACCCACCGCACGGGCGCGCGCGTGCTTTTCGACCCAACCGCGTCCCGAAACGCGAATCGCCTCCGGGTCGCGTCCCTGGGCGACCGCGCCGAACTGTGCTTGAAACCAGGCGTGCATCACGCTGGGCGTGCGAGGCACCGCCCGTTGAGGCGGCTCGACCTCGACCTCCTCGTCGGTCAGCACATAGAAGAGATCGCTTTCGTTCGGCGCGGCCTGTTCGCCGGCCGTCGGCGACCGGGGGAGCGGCTCGCGCTGGCCATCCACCAGCGGAATGCGTTCGCCATCCCGGGTTTCGGCGTACACGCGCACGAAGTGCCAGCCTTCTTCCCATTCGATTTTGCCGATGGCGGAGAAGGTGATCTTGGCGGTATCGATCGCTCGCGTCCAAGCCGCCTTGCGCCGTCTGAGGCCGGTGGGGCCGTTGTCGCGGGAGACCACTTCGGCGACGAACCGGTTCAGGCCCTGAACCGTGGCCGGCAGGGGATCGACTCGGAAGGAAACGGCGAATTTTTTCTGGCCGGTCCTGGAAATCGGCAAAATGCGTTGGCCGATCAACTCGGCCAGTTTCGGGTCGGCCTCATCGTTCTTGACGACTGGCAGGTCGGGCAGCTCCAGGTCGCCGATGAAAATCGCGTCCGGCGCGATTCCGCCGTCCTCGAACACCCAGCGGTTGAAGGCGAGCGGCCAGTGAGCGCGATCCTTGACGATCCGGTGGGTCCAGTCGCGCGGATCGGCGACGCCGGCGCGAGCGAAAAACTCGCCCAACTGCTTGCAAAACGCCGGGTCGCGCAACCCGAGGTCCAGCGCGCGGGCGCGTTCCGAACGGGTCGATCCGGTAATCCGTTCGACGCATTCGCGATTTCTGCCCAGCCGGGCCGGCGCTCGCTCAGGTTGGGCCAACAGCTCGAAATCCGGGATCAGGCCGGCCTCAAACAGGGCCGCGCCGATGGCGGCGGGATCGAAATCGTTGACCTTGGCGGTGAGCAGGAACCGCGCCAGCGCCGGTTCGTCGGCGTAGGCCCAGCCGGATGCCCGCAGATCCGCCAGCACGGTTTCGAGCGCGCCGCGTCCCGAGGGCGGCGCATCGGCGAGGAGCGCGGTAATCAGTTCGCGATAAATGCCATCGACGGTCACGTCCTCGAAGGTGGCCACGCCGAAGGAATCCTCGGCCGACGCCCGCAGATCGTTGGGTACGAAGACCAGTAAGGGCGGCCGCAACTCGTCGTCCGGAAGGGGATTACGCAGTTCGACCAGCTTGGTGCCGGTCACCGCGAAGTCGGGCGCCTGGACGCGCAGCGGCTCGTCGGCCAGCACCACGACCGTCGCGGCCGGCATCCGGGCGCGCAAGCCGCCGCATAGGCGCACCATCAACTCGCGATCCAGGTCGGTCACCCTCATGCAATGTCCGGCGACACGGGTTTCCAGCACGCCGGCGAGGCGGGGTAGCAACACCGCCTCCAGCGCCGCGTTCCACTCCGGGTCGGTGAGTTCGCGCAGGCCCTGGCTCATGTTTCAGTTCCTTCGGCGGGTTCGGCGATAGCGTAACGGGGGACCACGGTTTGGGTGACGTAAGCGTCCGACAGATCCCGGTAGAAACCGATTTCCCGCAAGCGCGCGGTGAAAGCCTGGACGTTGGCGCGCAGCGCCTTGCGGTCGTCGATGGACGGCGGGCCGAAACCCTCGGCGGGGGGCAAGCGGTCGATGTAGAGGCCGTAGCGTTCCCGCAGGAACGCCAGCAGTTCGTCGATCCGCAGTTCGGCGGTGTGGTAGCCCCGTTCCCCTACCCGTAGCACCGCGATCTGTAACAGCACCTCCAGCAAGCGGCTGTCGAGCGCAAACCGGCGCGGCGCGTTTTTGGCGCGGGCCTGCGCCAGCAGGGCGCCCGGCCGATTTTTCTGCATCATCGCGTCCAGGGATTCAATGATGTACTGGCGGTGAAACGCGCCCCGCTGCGCCATCAGGATTTCGATGAAGGTCTCGAAATCCGAAAGCCCCAGTTTCAGCAGGGCGGCGGTGTCCTGGGCCTGGTCGCCTTCTTCGTCCGCCAGCGAATCGCGCAATTCCTGCAGCCGCCCGTTGAAATATTTTTCCCGCTCGGCGGCATAGGCGTCGCCCTGCAAGGCGAACACCTCGTGCAGGCTCAGACTCTTTGATAACCCCGGGATGATTTTGCCCCTGGACATCAGGAAGTCACCAAATTCGTCCAGCTTCCGGGCCACGAAGTAGGCGCGCACGAAGCCGGGAATCCGCCGGTACCAGGTCTCCGCGCTGCGTTGCGCGAGAACGGCCGTGGGGGATTCGGCGTTGCCGGTCAGGTCCACCAGCAGGCCCAGGCGGTAAGGACAGTCGCCCTGTGGATCACACATCTCTTGGGGCCGCATGGGGCAGGCCGCATCGAAACAGAGCGGGTCGGCGGCGTGCCGTTTCTGCCAGGCCGGCGCCAGCTTGAGCAGGCGCAGGTGATAGAGCGCCAGGTGGAACGACAACAGCAGCTTCAAGTAATCGACCATCACCGCGCGTGGCATGAAAGATCGGTAGAACAGCAATCGCTGAATGTCTTCCGCCAGCAGATCGGCGGACCCGACGCACATCGGCGGGAACCGATCGCCGCTTTCCTTGGTGTTGGCGGTGTCCTTCCGCTGCGAGAGAAAGTGCAGCAGGGTGGCGGTCTCGATGTCGGTGAGGGTCTTGTCGTCGAATTCGCGGGTGACTTTGTTGAAGCCGTCGAAGAAAAAAGCTTTCAGGTGTTCGATGGCGTGATGGCCAGCCTGCCGCCGGGCGTGGTGCAGCATCTGGTAAAGCTGCTGCGCCGCCCCGTAGTCGCGGGAATGCTTGGGATTGCGGAAGCGATAAGTGTAGCCGTGCAGTGGCCGGGGACCGGCCACCGCCGGGTTGCGTTTGCCGCGATTGACGATGTCCATCAGATGGGTCTCGACCCAGCGCTCGACGATGTCGCGGTGCTGGGCGAAGCCGATGAATGTGGCGCGGGCCTCGATGATATCGTCGACGAACTGGGCGACCGTCAATTCGCGTTTGTCGCGGAACACGCTGGGATAGCCGCCATGTTCCAGCCGCTCGAACAGACCGGTCAGCACTCGATCCATTTCGATGTGTTTGAAGTCGAGATAGCTGATCTTCGGGAGGCGGAATTCCCGGTCCTTCTTGCGCAGCGCCATTGGCTTATACCTCCCCTGGCAGCAGCCGCAGTTCGATGCGGCCGTCGTCGTGCCGCGCCAGCCGATAGAAATCGTGGCCGGTGGTGGTCAACAGCATCTCGCGGTAGGGCTGCGCGTTCAGGCTGTTCTTGAAAACGTCCAGGCAGAGGTAGAAGCCCTGCATTTCCTCCACGCTGGGCCGGTAGCCTTCGTTGAGGCGCACCAGCATTTCGAACACGTCCAGGTTGATCGCCAGCTCGCTGCGCACACTTAGGGCGCCATCGCCGTGAAACGACAGCTTCAGGCCGGTGGGCAGGTGCTCGACGAAGCGGGCCTTGGCGGCGAAGTCCTGCACGTCCAGCGCGAAGCCAGCCAGCGGGAACAGGCGATAACCCCGCACCGTGCCGTGCTCCACCTGCCGCAGTTGCAGGGCCAGATGGCCGCTCAGACGGTCGGCGCGTTGCAGGCCCTCGCCCCGATTGATGGCGCGCAGGATTTCGGCGGCGAGGCCGGTCGCCGGTTCGATGCCTCGGACGATATCCGCCAGGCGCTTGGCTGCCCGGTACGGCAGCATCGGTTCCCAACCGCCGTCGCGGCGCTCGAAAAATTGCTTGCGGCGCATCATGGTAACGTATTGGCGGTGCTGTTGCACCCGCGTCGCCGACTGGTCCGCGCCACGGGGTAGTTCGTCGAATAGGCGTTTCAACACCTCGCCATCGAATCGCCCACGCCGATCGAAGCGAAACAGTAGGCGGTCGTCGGGTTGCGCGAAATCCAGGCCCCGGTCGAAGCGCGGATCTTCCTTGCGCCCTATGTCCACCTCCGCGAGCAGCGCGAGCAGGCGGTCGGCGGTCGGCTCGCCGCCGCCCATCCAACTGTTGAAGTAGAAGCCGCGGGCAATGGCGTCGTGTTGGCCGGCGGCGTACAGGGCGTGAATCCCGGCGCAGTCGCGGTTGCCGATCAGCATGAATGAGAGGGCCGAGCGCAGATCGCGCATGGTGACGTGCAGCCGCCCGCGCAGGTGAATCAGGGTGTAGAGCAGTTTCAGCCGCTCGATCAGCCGGGGAGCGGCCGTTTCGTCCTGGAAGCCGCGGGCGTTGTGCAGAGCGTAGCAACGGGTGTTCAGGTCGCAATGGTCGCAGGGCGCCCAGTGGGCGGCGGACGTCATCCGCTGGATCGCGCGTTCCAGGATCGAGTCGCCCTCGGCGTCGGCGACGACGCTGCGCAGGTTGAGGTTGACCACGGCGATGCCGGCTTCCGTCTCGCCCGAAGCGAAGCCGCGCCGCACCACGCCGGCCAGCGCTGGAAACTCGCGGTCGTGGGTGGCGAGAAAATCGATCAGCCGTCCTTCGTTGATGGCGATCAGCCGGATTTCGGTCGCTGGCCACCGCGCGGGGTCGCGGCCGGCGAAGGGGGCAAGGAAGTCCAGCAACACCTGGTTGTTGTCCTTGTCGCCCTCGTCCTGGCTACCGTCGTGGTTGATCCAGTAGGGCCGGCCTTGCCATTCCAGCCGGCTACCGTTGGGCAGGCTCCGATCCACGGTTCCACCACGTCGCGCGACCTCCTGTTCCAGGTGTTGCAGGAAGGCGGTTTTGCCGTCGCCCGCGTTGCCGGTGATCAACACCAGCCGGAATTCGCCGGCCAGCACCGCCGGCAGCAGCGCGCGGTCGAGAGCGGTGTCGACATAGACCGACTCGCCCCAGGCGTCCATGCCGCGCGTGCCGGCGTTACTGCGGCGGCTTTGGCTGTAGAGCGTGAGCAAGTGGGTGACGAAGGGGTTGGTGTTGGGTTCCGCTGGCGTGACCGTTCCGTTCTCCGCGCGCTCGCCGGCGGGAGTAAGAGCCGGGCTCGGCATTCGGGTCGGGCGGCGGGCGTGGCGAACTTCGCTCAGCGCGGCGCGAAACTCCAGCGCCGAGCCGAAACGTTCCGCGCGCTGGGGGGCTATCGCCTTGAGCACCACGGTGGTCAGTTCGGGGGCCAGGTCGGCGCAGCCGGACCGTTCGCGCGGGTCGGGGGCGGGCTGGTTGCAGGGCGGTTCGCTGACCTCCCACGGGTAGCGGCCGGTGATGGCTTCGTACAGGGTGAGGCCCAGCGCGTACAGGTCGCGGTCGGCCCGGTCGCCGTTGCGCGGGGTCGCTTCAGGGTCGAAGTCGGGCGGCAGGTAGCGACGCGAGCCACCGCCGCGCGCCTGGCGGTCGTCTGCTCGCGTCGAGACGTTGAAGTCGATGATCTTGGCGCCTTTGGGCGTCCACAGCAGGTTGCGCGGCTTGATGTCGCAATGGTGGAAGCCTTGGGCGTGCAGGTGGGCCAACCCTTCGAGCACTTGTTTGCCCAGTTCCAGGGCGTCCTCGGGGGCGAACAGACGGTTCTGGATCATGTCGCCGACGTCCGACCCTTCCACGTATTCGAATACCAGGAAGGGAATTCGTGCGCCCTCGGGGCCGGGCAACACGTCGGCGTCCAGCACGCGCACCACATGCGGGTGTTCGGGAATGTGGGCCAGGTGCCGATATTCCTGCTTGAGCCGTTCCAGGGTGGAATGACGGTCGCTGACGACGAGTTTGATGGTGCGGGCCACGTCGCCGAGGGTGTCGATGACCTTGTAGACGACGCCGAAGCTGCCGCGACCGAGCTGCTTTTCGACGATGAATTTGTGGGTGAGGGCGTAGCCGGCCGGCAGGTTGAGATAGTCCACTTCTGAGCCGGGGGCGGGCGGCGGTTCGGGTGGGGGCTTTGGTTCCAGCGTGCTCTCCGTCGCTGGAGCGGCCACCAGCAGCGCCTGCAATCCGGCCAGCGCTGCAACCGCCGTGGGGCGCTGCGCAGCGTCGAAGCGACATAGGGCTTGTAGCCAGGCATCGAAAGTCGGGTTGAGTTCGGGCCGCAGTTGCGAGGGGTTCAGCGGAAAGACCGCGTCCCGGTCGAACACCTGGCTGGGGTTGCCGCCGAACGGGCGTTCGCCGGCGAACAGTTCGTAGAGAATCAGGCCGGCCGAGAACAGGTCGGAGGCCGCGCTGGCGGCTTCGGGGGCGCGGTACGCTTCGGGCGCGACGTAGGCCGGCTCGACCAGATCGATGATGTCGCCGGCGATGGAGCGGCTGCGGTCGATGCCGGGTCGGGCGAAGTCGAAATCGGTCAACCGCGTGGCGCCGTCCTGCCCGACCAGGATGGCGCCCGGCGTGAGGTTGCGATGGGTGACGCCGTGGTGGTGGGCGTGCGCCAGCGCGGCCAGCAGGTCTTTGGCGATGCGCCATTTCTGGTCCAGGGTCAGCGCGAGCTGGGGCCGCGCCAGATGGAGGGTGAGGGCTTGGCCGGGCGCGTCGTCCAGAATCAGGACAAAGGCTTGTTCATCGTCGGTCGGAAAGAAGTCGCGGGCCGCGACGATGTTGGGGTGCAGCGGCAGTTGCGACAGCGCCCGGTAGGCGTTGGCGATGCGGTTGATCTGGGCTTTGCGGAGGTCTTCGGGCTGGTAGGGGTCGGCCTGGTAGACCCGCAGTCGCGCCGCGCCGCCGGCGAAGGCGTTGGTGGCGCGGTATTCGGTGTAGTGGTCGGCCCCGCCCAGTTTTTCCGTGACTTCCCAGTGGCCGAAGCGCAGTTTGGCCGGGGCGGGTTTCATGCGGTTCAGGGCGTGCAGAATCAGGGATTGATGGGCGAGGATGTTTTTGGAGAAACGCGGCGGAATGCGGGTCGCGTCCTGGAAGAAGCGCGCGGCGTCCTTGAGCGTGACGACGGCTTTGCCGTCCTGGTCGGCGGGGTCGTTGAGGTGGGCGTCCGGCGCGGTGAGCAGGACAGTGGCATCGACATAGACGCCGTCCAGTTCGGCGCGGCCGGGATGTGCCTGGGTGATGAGGCCCTTGATGGTGCGGGCGTGGCCGCGCAGCTTGGCCAGCGGGGAGGGGTAGGGCGCGCGGCCGTCGGGATACCATTTGGGGCCGTACACGTCGATCAAGCCCCGCGTGCCTTTCACGTCGATCAGGTACAGAGCGTGCGGGGCGAGCAACGCGAGGTCGATCTCGAAGCGTTCGCCCTGACGTTCGATCTCGAAGTTGTGCAGGAGGATGAAACGGTCTGGCAGGTGATCCCGCAGGTGGGCAATGGCCACGCGCTCGGCGTCGTTGGCGGGTTGACCCACGGGGAGCACTTTGGCCATTAGTCTTCTCCCCCGCCGATTGCGATCTCAACCATCCTCGTTGCTTCATCCAGCAACGCTACCGCCCGATGACGAGCCTCATACGCACTTACAACCTTTTCGTGGATGGCTTTCTGGATCGCTTTATCCGGATACGGAACGGGCAACTCACCTCGAAAGGCATAGTGATGATCTTGCAGTTTGGTTCCGGAAGAAATAGAGCGCAGCATTCGGAATGCTGTCTCGGAACGCATGAATGCAAATAAACAACCTCGTGGCATTACTTCACTATCAGCGATAACGCGCAAAATATGCTCCGAAAACGCCATCTTAGTCCATGATCCCCATACAAATTCAGCACGGCAGTAGAGTTCGCTTTCACCTAAAGTACCTTGTGCTGCTACTAGAGCTGCCCCAAGCACCCCAAGCGAATCTGGATCAAGAGCGGTTTTGGCAATCCATCTGCCTTCAGGTCTTAAACAGAAAAGCTCTTTTTGACCGATCATCTGATAGGCATGTCCAGGAGCAGCATCAATCCGCTTAAATCGTTCACCGCGGGAGAGAGTACCGGGCAGGCAGATTTCCTTGAGTTTCTTATGTGGCCCTTGCGAAATTCGCTCGGCGAGTTTTTTAAAGCGAGGATTGAAGTTTAGAGCGCGCAGAGAAGGTGTACTGATGTGGGAAACGGCAAATCCAACGTCTGGTCCCCAGCTATGCCATTCATCAGCGGTAATGTCCGACAGTCCAACGGATTCAAAGAGATCGACAGTTGCCTGCTTGCCTTCGGTTTGGTATGTAGTAAGGAGGCGAGCAGCTTTATCGATCTTGGTGTGAATTTGTCCCTCGAATTCATCCCCAAACCTTGGCACCGGCAAATTCGCAATATGCTCCGGCTCAATATGCTGAATAATCGCGCCATAAGTCCCCGACACCACCAGCGGCACGCCGTATTTGCTGGAAAGAAAGGCGTAGAGATAGCCGGGTGGAATGCGGGATTCGTCGGGAACGACCTTCATGATGTGCTGAGATGACCACATCCCGGCCATGTCCGGTCGTACATAGGTCATCCGTCCAATCGTACCTGAGCATGTAATGAGCGTCATGCCTGGTTCGAGCTTTAAGTACGAAAGATACCGCGACTCGGCATAACTTTTCTTTAGCAAAGGTAGCATTGACAGGTCGGCATTCATCATGTCGCTGTTACTGAGGAATGGCACACCGTACCGCGGATCTTCAACCCAGTGCCGCGCAAACATCGGCCCGTTGTAGATACCGCCAGCATAACCGGCAGTCAGCGACTTTAACGGCTCCTTCGGTGCATCCAGGCTCTTGAGCGTATCCCGCGCTTCCAGCGCCCCGGACATATACGGATTGCAATCCAGCCGTCGCCCGCCTTCCTCCAGCCAACTCGACCGCACCACGCGGGCGTTCTTGAAACTCTCGAACTTCATGTCGGCGTCTCCGGTGGAAACCAGGCTTGCAGCGTGGCGTGCAGTTCCAGGAAAGCCGCGTCGGCGCAGCCCTTGATCGAGATGCGGCCGGCGAGTTCTTCATAGATGGCGGATGAGCGCGGCCGGCGTGTCTGGCGCAACACCCACTCAGCGGTTTCCTTCGGGCGCAGCGGCTTTGCTTGCCCGGCGGGCCACCAACCCCGTTGCGCCAACAGTTCGCGCAACGCCAGCTCGCCCCGGTAGCGCAACGCTTCGGCCACGCGCGGGTTGTCCTGCCAAATCCAGTTTTCCAACTCCGGCTCGATGGCGATGACCTTGGCGGCATTTTTGCGCCAACCGGAAGCTACGAGGTTCGCGGTGATGTCGGCCACGATTTTCGACTGGCCGGGCGAACCGCCCCACTCGCAATCGAGCACTACCAACGCTCGCTGGTGGCTGCGCTGATAGGGTCGGAGCAATTCATGGGCGCGGCTGTAGACGCCGGGATCGTTGCCACCCTCGTCCACCAACAGGTCTTTACCGATCTCGGCGTCGAACTCAAACAGCGCGCAACCCAGGCTGCGGTGCCACTGATCGCGCCCAAAATAGCCCCGGAAAACCGCCGCCATGTTGCTGTCCGCCACCAGAATCACGCATGGACGTTTGCGGCCGCTCATCCCAGCACCCCCGCCGCGAACAAACTGCCCAGGTCGATCCCGCCGCGCCATTCCCGCAGGCGCGGGTGATCGGTTCCGGCCACCATCTCCACGCCACCCGCATCGGTCAGTCGTCCACAGAGAATTTGGTCGAGCCTGGCCTTGGCGAGGACGACCGGCGAATGCGACGACACCCAAACCTGGCTGTCGTACAGCGACGAGAGCGACTGTAAAACCGCCTCGATAGCGCGCGGATGGATCCCATTCTCCGGTTCTTCCGTCACCAGAATCGTCGGCTGCTGGCCGAGATAGGGCAGGAGCGTCAGAGTGAGAATGCGCAAGGTGCCGTCCGACAAGCCGGACGAGGGCACTTTGAATCCGCCGCGATAGCTCACCACGAAATAGGCGTGGTGATCGTCCTCGCGCTCGCGCACATTGATGTCGGCCACTTGCGGCAAGGCGGTTTTGACGTGGGCGATCCAGTCCGCATACCGCTCGCTGTGGTAGTCCGGCCCGGCGTCTTCCGTCGCGCCGTCCCGTTTAAGATCCAGGGCCAGCCACGGGAGATTACGACCGCTGCCGATGACGGTTTTGGGTTGGCCGGGTGGGCTGGCGAGTCGCATGTCGGCCCAGTTGGGATCGAGAAAGACCGCGCCCGCCGTCAGCAGGTGGTAAAGCCAGCGCGCGGCTGGATAGTCCGTTTCCGATTCGAATAGCACGCGCGGCAAGGCCAGCAATGTGGGTGGCAGTCCCACCTTGGCCGCCGTTGTCCGAGAGCGGCCGGAGGGGACTTCCGCCGTAAATTCGGCGTCGAAACCGAATTCACGCTTGAGGATCGGCCGCCAGTGCTTGTTGCCCTCCGCCCGAATACCGTGATAACCCGCTTGTTGGCGATCCGGTCCCCGCGCTTCCGGAAACACGAACAGATATTCGTTGACGACGTGCAGCTCGCGTTCGTTCGAAATGCGCAAGCCGAGTTCGTAGCGAACGTGCGTGGGCCAGCGCTTCTGGTCTTTCTGAAAAGCCAGCCGCGACTTTTCGGTTTTAAGCCGTGCAAAGAATCCCTCCAGTACCTTAGCCTGAATGGCATCGGGTAATCGGGCTTCCACCGCCAACGAAAAATCGTCGCCGCGCCCGGCAAACACCAGTTCGTTCAGGCTACCGGCGCGGGCCGGCGCATCGGGCCGGCGTTCCATGAAAGGCGATGCGATATTCGTGGCGCTTAGCAAGTCGCCCAGCACAACGGGCAAATCGAGCAGCGTGGTTTTCCCTGAACCGTTGGCGCCGACAATGACTTGAAAGTGGCTTAGATCGATGCCCAACCGCTCGAAACAACGGTAGCGAGTCGCTTCGAGGCGCGTGATCACGAGCCAGGCTCCGGGTATTTCGCGCGGAATTCCGCGTAGGCGGCGACGATGTGAGGCAGGTCGTCATCCAGGATGCGGTCTTTACGACGGAGAATGCGCACCTCCAGCTTGCCGCCGATGCGTACTTTCTCCTCGTAAGTTTTTTCGACCAGGATTTCCTCGCCATCCGGCTGGCGCTTGTACAGTGTGTTGCCGCGCCGGTCAAAACCGACCTTCTCGGCCACCGCCATGAAGACCGGGTAATCCTGCTTCTGGCCCAGATCGGCGGCCTGAATATCCTGCTGGGATTTCTTCTTGAGAAATAGAAGACTGGTGAGGATGTTGACGTTGGCTTCGACGATGAATGATTCCACCGGCAGGTCGATGCTGGCCAGCACCCAGCAATGGCGCAGAATCCAGTAGCGGATGTACTCGTCACCCGGATTGCCGAGAATGCCGTCCGGCAACACGATGCCCATCCGTCCGCCGGGTTTGAGCCATTGCACGCAGCGCTCGATGAACAGCACTTCGGGCGCCACCGCTGGCTTTATGGCCGGCGTCATCACGAAGCCATCGCCCTGCCGTTCCCAGCGCCGCGCCAGCTCGTACTGTTGCAGGATGGTCCGTTCCGTGACCGGAATATCAGAGCCGAACGGCGGATTGGTCATCACCACGTCCACCGTGCCGAGCCGGATGGCCTCGTTCGCCGGCTTGACGCCCGGTAGGTGGCCCGCCGGGAACTCCAGCGAATTCATGTGATAAAGCTGGCCGATGGCGTTGCCCGCCATCATCACGTTCATCTGGGCAGCCCGCACCAGGAAAGGATCGAAATCGGCGCCGAACAACTGGTTAGCGGCGAAGTAGGCCAGACGATCCCGCAGCGAAAGGAATTCATCGGTGTTTTCGTCGCCGGCCTTGAGGCCCTTTTCCTTCCTAAACCGGGCAAGCAGGTGGTTTAGCGTCTCGACCAGGAAACCACCGGTGCCGCAGGCGGGATCGAGGATGCGCTCGCGTTCCTGCGGGGCCAGGATGCTCACCACCAGCCGAATCGCTCCACGCGGGGTGAAATATTGTCCTCGGTCACCGCGCAGATTGGCCCCGACAATTTCTTGATAGGCTGCGCCCTTGGCGTCGACATCGGTGCGGGCGAAATCATAGCGCGACAGTTCGGAGACGATGAAGGCCAGCGCCCGATCCGACAGGGTGATTTCCTCGTTACCTTTGAACAGAGCCGGATAGGCGTGCTTGACGGCGGCGAACAGCGGCTCGATCCGCCGGCGGATGGCCTTCTGGCCTTCGGGTGCAAACGGTTCGTAGGGACCGGCCCAGAAATTTCGCTCCTCGCCAAGCCGGCGCTCGTCGTGCATTTTGCAGAAGATGAGGTAGAGGAACTGCCAGAACGCGGCGTCCTTCGGCATACCTTCGTTGCCATGAATATAGTTGTGGCAACGGCGGAAGGCGGTGCGCAACATCACCGGATCGGCGCGGCGCATCCGGGCCAGCGAGGCGGCTTCGCGGGTGCCGAGGGTGTCGTCGCCCATCGGCCAGTCGCCGATGGGTTTGAACCGGACGTCGAAGCGGGTGATCTCCTTTTTGAAAAAGAAGAACTCCAGGCCGTTGGTCCACAGGCCGTAATGGCAGCTCTCGATCTCGGCCATCACCGTTTCGAGCAACTCGAATTCCTTGCGCGCTTCCTCGGGGTCGCGCATCCGGTACGCGCCCTTGGCGCCAAGCTTGGGCTCTTTCTCAACGATTACCACGCGGTAAAGATTTTCGGGCTCGTGCGCGGTGCCCGGACGGAAGAGGGCGATGTCGATTTTTTTGTTGCGCCCGCCGACTTTCACGCGGAAGTCGGGTTCCATGTCCTCGGCGGGGATGCCGTATTCGTGGATGATGGCGCGGGCGATGCGTTGCCGGACGCCTTCCTTGTCGGTGTCCTTCACCGTCTTGCCGGTGATGTAGTCGAAGACCTGGCCTTCTTCGAGTGTGCTGTTGGTGATCTGATCCGGATCTTGCAGATCGCAGTCGTTCATTCGAGTTATCCATCCTGGGTGGAGGCAGCTTGAGGGCAAACGGATTCAACCTCCCGCCGGAAGTTTACACGCACGATATCGAGTTTGCCCCGCAGAGCAGGGCTGTTCAATGCTAGAGGCCCTGATAGGCAAGCAGCCGATCAAAGTTGAGAGCGTTGTCGTACCAGCCCAGGCTGATGTGGCTGACGTCGTTGAAGCGCGGCAGGTTGAGGGCGAAGCTGCGCAGCATGACGAAGAGGTCGAGGTTGCGCCGGATGTGGCTAGCATCCTCGGCCAAGATCATATCGCGAACGTCGTGGAGACGATTCTCGATGCCCCAATGGACGCGGATGGCATGGGTGGCATCGGCTGCTGATAGGGTCATGGTGGACAGGTAGACAACTGTTTCCTGGTGGGGTACCCCATCAGAAAGCGTTTCGAGGGCAACCGCTGGCGGAGTACGGGTATGTGCGCCTGGTGATGCCAGGCGGTGTGGTGGATTATCGGCGGGTGGACTTATGGGACACCGCCCGCGTGGTGGCGTTGCACCGTCGCTATTGGGCCTTGCGCGACAAACGGGACACCCCGACGGGCGCCGAAACGGCGAGCCTGTGCCGGCAGTGCGGACACCGGGAGCGCTGTGGATTGGCGCGGTGAGCAGACAGAACGGTACGGCCCGAGAAGCGATGCCTCAACAGACCTCCGTGTTCGGTCGCGCAATGTTTCTCTTTTGAGATACCTGCCCTAATATATTGTTAGAGCGCCTGTTTTCACGTCGAACTGGGAGGTTCCGCGCCGATGCCCGCACCGAACGACGACCGACCGATTCGCATCCTGCATCTGTCCGATATCCACTTCAAAGCCGACAAGGCTTGGGATGCGGACCCAGTGCTCCGCGCCTTGGTTCGCTTCATCGCCAAGGAAGTGAACGACGGACTCGCTCCCGACCTGGTGGCGATCACCGGCGATTTAGCGTTTGCCGGCGTTGCCAAGGAGTATCGACTGGCGCGAGATTGGCTGGACCAACAACTCTGGCCGGCGCTGCCAAAGAATCTTTCTCGTGATCGGCTGCTGCTGGCGCCCGGCAACCACGATGTGGATCGCAAAAAAGTAGACTTTGTAGCCGAGGCCGTCCAAAAAAACTTGTTGATTGCTAGATACTGTAGTCACGAGATACTAGCCCATAGGGCGATACACCTGATCTGGACTGCCGCGAGGAATGATTTTGAGTGCTTGGCATATCTTGTGGCGATGCCGCGCCCTCTTTTCAGGTGCAGGAACGCGTTTTCGACCAGATGGCGGAGTTTATAGAGTTCTTCATCGTAAGGCCTTTGTTCAGTTCGGTTTTTCCTTGGCGGGATGACCGGATTCATGCCCTGGTCTTTGGCCTGCTTTATGACGGCGTCGCTGTCATAGCCTTTATCGGCCAGCAGATAATCGGCGCTGATGTTTTCGATCAGGCGGCCTGCCGGTGTGCAATCCGCCGTGGTACCTTGTGTCATAAGGACTCGGACCGGCAGACCATGCGCATCCACGGCCAGATGTATTTTCGTGTTGAGCCCCCTTGGGTACGGCTCATCGCCTGATTTCCGCCTTTGGCTCCGGCGGCGTGGGGGTGGACTTTGCAATGGCTGGCGTCGATCATCAGCCATTCGTAATCGGGATCGTCGATCAGGATTTCCAGTAGCTTTTCCCAAATTCCAGCATCCCGCCACCGGATAAAACGGCGGTGCGTGTTGCTCCACCCGCCCAGATCGGGCGGCAAATCGCGCCACGGCGCGCCCGTGCGCAAAATCCAGAAAACGGCGTTGATGAACAAACGGTTGTCTTTCGCAACGCCGCCCCATACGCCCTCGCGACCCGGAAGATGCGGCTCCAGTAACGCCCAGACCTGGTCCGAAATATCGTCCCTTCTATGCATTGGTTTCATGCCAACCTCCTTTCCGGTCAACAGGATTCTCTCATATTTCAAATCTCGTGACTACAGTATCTAGATCCCGAGCTCCGGCAAGACGAGCGGGCCGGTCGAGGCGAGGGCGGGGCCGGCCAGACCGCGCGCGAAGCGCCCGGCGGGCGCGAGAAGCGCGGGCGGGCAGCTCCCGCCGGTCGGTGATGTGGGTTATTTCTTTCGATCAGGATGAAACGGCTATTTTTTGTTCGATTGCGAATCGCGCGGTAAGCCGCGCCGGGTAATGCCTCTTTGTTGCCACCCCCCACCGAGTTATCCACCGGAATTGTGGACAACCACATTCGTTTTGGAATCCACGCCCATGCCCGACACATCGTATCATCGCGATTCATTTGACCGGATCGTCATCGCGATGGCCTTGGCGTACGACGCTCGTCCAGCGAGTCTTGACGGACTATTCGCTGGCTATCCAGAGCTGTCCGACCGAGTGATTCCAGCCGCGACTTCAACAAAATGACCGAGAAGCGGAAATCCATGGCGGAGAAACCCCGCGCCGACGGTACGACCACGCTGCCCGCTCCCAACCCAGTGCTGGTCACCGAACTCCGCCAACTGATCGATGCCGCGCGCCAGCGGGCGGCTACCGCGGTCAATGCCGAATTGACGCGGCTCTACTGGCAGGTCGGCGAGCGCATTCACCGGGACATCCTCGGCAGCCAGCGCGCCGGGTATGGCGAGGTGATCATCCCCACCCTGTCGAAACAGTTGACCGTTGACTACGGACGCGGTTTTTCGGCCAAGAATCTGCGTCACATGCTCCGTTTCGCCGAAGCCTTCCCGGATGAGGAAAAAGTCTCCGCACTGCGGAGACAATTGAGCTGGACACATATCA
>Ga0209607_1000948_pt1 | contig 24494 bp, 16 predicted proteins | sample AD_UKC117_MetaG_FD_184413 | JGI IMG/M metagenome (GOLD analysis project Ga0209607, IMG submission 184413) | Active sludge microbial communities of municipal wastewater-treating anaerobic digesters from Hong Kong - AD_UKC117_MetaG (SPAdes)... | ecosystem: Engineered > Bioreactor > Anaerobic >... | reverse complement strand
CACGGAACAGTAAACACTCATCCACTGCGTCGCTGCGCTCCGACCGAGTGAAATACGCTGCCGCCTTCGACTGAACTCGCCGGCCGTCATCCCGTGAAATGGATGGCCGGCATCAGTGAAATACGCACGTATGCGCGGGGATAGACCTTCCGGCTTGATTGTGCGAATGCGACTCATAGCGTTTCCCCCGTATGCGCGGGGATAGACCTGTCTTTCTGTAGATCCCGCTCAGCGTCCATGCGTTTCCCCCGTATGCGCGGGGATAGACCTTTTCATGTCGGTCTCCTTTTTCTGGTCAGAACGTTTCCCCCGTATGCGCGGGGATAGACCTCTTGCAGGCTCGCGAACAGCGCCTCGTCGTCTGTTTCCCCCGTATGCGCGGGGATAGACCGCCAAGGCGTTCTTCCCGAAAGACGCCGCCGACGTTTCCCCCGTATGCGCGGGGATAGACCCATCAAAAAAGCCCGCGCCCGCGCCCGCTCCAAGTTTCCCCCGTATGCGCGGGGATAGACCCTCCAAGAGCCGCAGCATGACTAACCCCCCCTCGTTTCCCCCGTATGCGCGGGGATAGACCTGGTCAGAGTCCATTTACAAGAAATATCCGTTTGTTTCCCCCGTATGCGCGGGGATAGACCGGGAAATGCAAATAGCCTGGCCCCGGCTCAGTGGTTTCCCCCGTATGCGCGGGGATAGACCCTGGGTCTGCATCAATTGGATAAATTGCTCATTGTTTCCCCCGTATGCGCGGGGATAGACCTCCTCCTGCTGATGAAAGGCGGTAATGCGGTCAGTTTCCCCCGTATGCGCGGGGATAGACCCGTAACAACCCTGTAAACAGGTGGGTGCTATGCGTTTCCCCCGTATGCGCGGGGATAGACCTGCGGCTCGCCCGTCGTCGTGTCGGCTTTCGGCGTTTCCCCCGTATGCGCGGGGATAGACCTTCACCACGGAAATCGTGAATCCCAATTTCGCCGTTTCCCCCGTATGCGCGGGGATAGACCTTGGTCACGACGATACGGGCATCCATTGCCAGCGTTTCCCCCGTATGCGCGGGGATAGACCCCCCGGCGGTATCGCACAGTAGCTCGTGGACAAGTTTCCCCCGTATGCGCGGGGATAGACCCGGAAGTCATCATCAGTCGTGGCCCCTGGATTGGTTTCCCCCGTATGCGCGGGGATAGACCCGATTGGGGTGGTTCATGTCTCGCCTCGTTGCGGTTTCCCCCGTATGCGCGGGGATAGACCCAAGCTCAGTCTGGAAGAATCCGTTACCCTCCAGTTTCCCCCGTATGCGCGGGGATAGACCCGCCGTTTCTGCGCTCAGGGCGTTGATGGCGCTGTTTCCCCCGTATGCGCGGGGAACCCACGCTGGCGGACGCCATTCTCGACCGGCTTCTCCATAGCGCTTATCTTATTCACTTAAAGGGAGAATCCCTGCATAAAACTCGAACCCCATTGACGGCAACCCTTATCAGCGCGTAATAAGAGCATGCCCTGCGTCGCTGCGCTCCGTCGGTCCGGCCAAATGGCCCGGAACCGGTGGCCGAATCATCTCGGAATGGGTGGCCGAATCGACTGGAATACGCACCCTATAAGACTATGGCTCTATTCTATAAAGTACTAACGCCATTCAAGCAGGTTGGGATAGCCCTTTTCATTCTGAGTCTGCTTTGGGCTTGGACCAATCCGGCTCAAGCCGTTGCAGCAAACGCCTCACCCTCCACTGCACAGACTGCCGACTCAGTCCACCCGGCTCCTTTGACTAAAGTTTCCCTGCAACTGATCTGGAAGCATCAGTTTGAATTCGCTGGCTTCTATGCCGCGATCGAAAAGGGCTTCTATCGGGATAAGGGCCTGGAGGTTGAATTACGGGAATATGAGCAGGGACTCGATGTCCGCGATGAGGTGCTGTCAGGCCGGGCGACCTATGGCATTGCCAACAGCAGCGTGATCAACTGGCGGCTCATGGGACAACCGGTCGTGCTGCTAGCGAATTATTTTAAAAAGACGCCCTTGGTCGTATTGGGCCAGCCTGGGATTCGCACGCTTGATGATCTCGTGGGCAAACGACTGATGATTGCCGATAAGGACCTTCGTTCGCCGCTCTTTCAGGCGGCTTTGCAGGAAGCAGGATTAGTCCCTGGAGTCAACCTGACCATCATACCCCACACCTTTGATAGCGGACCTTTCATCCGTGGGGAAGTGGAGGCGATGACGGCTTTCCTGAGCAATGAACCGTTCTACTTACAGCAAAAAGGCGTGCTCTTTCAAATCATCGAGTTGACCGGTTACATGCCGGGGTTGGGCGATGTTTATCTGTTCACCTCCGCTGCTCAGATCGCCGCTCACCCGGAACAGACCAAGGCGTTTATCGAAGCCAGCAACGCCGGATGGCGTTATGCCCTGGATCACCCTGATGAGATCATCGAGCTGATTCTTGAGCGTTATTCCCGGCGCAAGAGCCGGGAGGCGTTGCGTTATGAGGCGGAGAAAACCCGGCAACTGGTCATGCCGCGCTCTATGCCTGTGGGTTCCATCCCCGACGAACGCCTCCAGTTGGCGGCCAGAGCCCTGCTGCGTGCCGGTCAGGAAGGCGATTTACGGAATCTGCCAGGATTTCTATTCCAGGAAGACCAGGCTACAGCTGCGCCGGTCAAGACCGCTGCTGCGCTGATGCTCACCCCGCAGGAACAGATCTGGCTGGAACAGCATCGTCACGTTATTTTCCAGGTGGACGACAACTTTGCTCCTTATACCTTTGTTAATGCCTCGGGTGAAGTCAGTGGAATCGTCGTCGATCTGGTCCGTGCTCTAGCCGATGCTGCTGGTCTGGACATCGAAATGGTCCCCAAACCATTTAATGAGATGGTGAAGGCGCAGAAGTTGCCTGGACTCTACGGTTACATCAACTTCGATTACCATTTCTCGGAAACACCGGATGCGTTCCTGAGCATTGCAAGCCCCTTTCCCTCAATGCAAGCCCTGTTTGCGCCAAAACCGGAACAGTTTACCGCCAAAACCCTTGAGGAAATTCAAAATAAGCGCATTCTGTTTTATGAAGGCATAGACCCTATGGATTTCGGTTTTCCCCGCACGGGAAACCAGTACCTTCATGTCCGTGACCCGGCGCAGGCGTTTGCCCTGTTGCTGAATGATCAGGCGGATGGCTATTTCGATAATTTCGCCTATGTTCAATGGCATATGCGCGAGCAGTTCGTCACGGGCCTGACCTCGCTCTATCTCACCGACCGCTTTCCCGATTCCCTGGTTGCCGTCTTCAACGACTATCCTGAGTTGCATAGCATTCTGAAAAAAGCCTACTACCATGTAGCGCCGATGATTCCTTCCCTCCTGCGAAGATGGCAAATCAAATACAATAAAAGCGCCAAACTCATCCTCAGTGATGCAGAGCGCCTCTGGCTTGCGCAACATCCGGTTATTCGTTATGCCGTAGATCCGGATTCGGCGCCGATCGAATATATTGACTCACAAGGCCAACCGGCGGGCATCACTTCGGAGTATCTCCAGCGCCTGGAGGAATTGCTGGGAATCCGTTTTGAGGCGATTCCGGCGGCGACTTGGGCAGAAGCCTTGCAAAAGCTCGATAATCGGCAAATCGATTTGTTGCCGGCCATTGTTCAGACCACAGACCGCCAAGGGCGCTTTCGGTTTACCGCACCCTATCTTACTTTCCCAGTGGCGATTTTTGCGCTGGTCGACGCACCCTTTCTGGGAAATCTGGAGGCGCTGGCCGGGAAGCAGGTCGCGGTCGTAAGCGATTACGCCATTCATGAATGGCTGCAACAGGATCACCCGGAGATCGGCCTGACGCCAGTAACTACCATGACGGCAGCCTTGCACGCGGTAACCGAACGACGGGCCGATGCTTTTGTTGACAATCTGGTCACGGTCAGTTACGCCATCGGTCGCAAAGGAGTCCTTCAGGTGCGAATGGCTGGAAACACCCCTTATGAAATCGCCCTAAGTATGGCAGGGCGCAAGGACTGGCCAATTCTGGTTGGCATTCTGGAGAAGGGAATCGCCGCTATTCCTAAGAATGACCGGGACAGCATTTACAATCGTTGGGTTCAAGCCCCGCAACCCCCCAACACAGACTACCTCCTGCTGGGTGAGATATTGACTCTGGCAGCCATCGTGCTAGCCATCCTGCTGTATTGGAATCGGAAGCTAGCTCGGGAAATCACGCTGCGTCTAAAGCTGGAAGAGGAACTGCGCCAAGCGACTAAAAGCGCGGAATGCGCAAGCCAGGCCAAAAGCGAATTCCTGGCTAACATGAGTCATGAAATTCGCACCCCCATGAACGCCATCATGGGCATGATTCATTTTTGCCTCGACACCTCCCTGGATCACGAACAACGGAATTACCTGGACAAGGCTTATGGCGCGGCAAAATCCCTGCTAGGCTTGCTCAACGACATCCTGGATTTGTCAAAGGTCGAGGCCGGCCACCTGGAGATAACCTGCGTTCCTTTCACGCTCCATGAGGTCATAGAGCATTTTGTTACCCTGGTAGGGCACAAGGCTGAGGACAAAGGGCTGGAGTTCCAACTCGACATCGCGCTTGGCGTACCCAATGTTTTCATGGGCGACCCGTTGCGCCTGAACCAGATTCTGATCAACCTGGGTAATAACGCCGTCAAATTTACTGAGAAGGGTGAAATCGCCATCGCCGTTCGCTTGCTGGAATCCCAGGATGAGCGGCTTCATCTGGAGTTTACGGTGCGGGATACGGGCATCGGCATGACTGCTGAACAGATCCAGACGCTATTCCAGCCCTTCCACCAGGCCGACAGTTCTATCACCCGGAAATACGGCGGAACGGGACTGGGGCTTTCCATCAGCAGACGGCTGGTGGAAATGATGGAAGGAACCATCAATGTAGAAAGCCGCCCCGGTGCGGGCAGCATCTTCCGTTTCGATGTCTGGTTAAAAGCAGGAGAAGAAGCTAAACCAGTTTCCACGGTCAAAGACCGCGCTGCGGATTCTATTGACGCCCATGCGCCGCTGGCTGGCGCATGGGCTGGGCGTCGCCTGTTAGTGGTGGAAGATAACGACATTAATCAAGAGATCGTCTGTCGCTTGCTGGAGCGGTCCGGGGCTATCGTGGAAATAGCGGTCAACGGCGTAGAATCAGTGGCCCTCCTTAAGCGACAAGGAGCCGAGGCGTTCGATGCGGTGCTCATGGACATTCAGATGCCGGAGATGGATGGCTACGAGGCGACCCGCCGGATCCGTGCGTTGCCTGGATTCGATCGCTTGCCCATCATTGGACTGACGGCCCATGTGCAACGACGAGAGACTGAACGAATGCAGGCCGTTGGCATGAACGACCATGTCGGTAAGCCCATCGATCCGCAGTCATTGTTTACGGCTTTAGAGCGCTGTCTAGCCTCGACGGCGATCCCTATGAGTGAGGCGTCGGTAGCGCCGACAGTCTCGGTTTCGCTGGAAAACGCGGCGCAGGCTGAATCCTCTATTCCTGCCACGCCCGGCATTGATGTGGCGGCGTGTCTTGATCGCCTGGATGGCGACATGGCGCTCTTTCGGGAATTATTAACTCACTTTTCAAATAGCTATCGAGATGTCACCCAGACTCTTCGTGATCTTCTCGCTACCGGATCGCGTACCGACGCCATCCGTTTAGCCCACAGTGTGAAAGGGGTAGCGGGCAATCTGGGCATCGTTGCCGTTCAACAGGCCGCAGCACAGCTTGAATCGACTCTGACTGAATCCGAGGGGGAAAAGACCGAACAAATTGATGCCCTGGAAAAGGCAATACAATCGGTCTGCGCGGTCATCGACGCGGAATGGTTAGCGCCCGCCGTGGAAGAAAATGCTGTTGATCGTTGACGCCAACCCGGCGTTTTCATGATGTGGTCCCCTCTGCTCAATACTCCCATGAAATCTATTGCTTATCCTGCTCATCCTGTCCTGGTCGTTGACGATGACACGATCAGTTTAGCCATCACGCATGCCGCCTTGCGCAAGGCGGGCCTAAACAACATTATGACCTGCACGGACAGTCGGCAGGTCATGGCTCTGGTTTCCCAGCATACAGTGGGCATGGTTTTTCTAGACCTGGTCATGCCCTTCACCGGTGGGGAGGAGTTACTGGAAACGCTGTCCAGAGATTATCCCGAGATACTGGTCATTATTTTAACCGCCACGGAGGAAGTCGATACGGCGGTGCGCTGTATCAAGGCGGGCGCCTTTAACTATCTGACCAAGCCGATTGACTTCGAACGACTCTTCTCGACCGTCAAAAACGCGCTGGCGCTTCAGGAACTCCAGCAGGAAAACCGGGCGCTCCGGCAAAGCGCTTTCTCTGTGAGTCTGAGTCACCCCGAGATTTTTGCCAACATTATTACGCACAACCCTAGAATTTTGCAGATTTTTCATTATGTGGAATCTATTGCGACAACCAGCGAGCCGGTATTGATTACCGGCGAAACCGGCGTTGGCAAGGATCTGATCGCTCAGGCGATTCATGCCCTGAGCCGACGTCAAGGGCCTTTGGTCGCGGTTAATGTTGCCGGGCTGGACGATACGATTTTCTCGGACACCCTATTCGGACATCTGAAAGGGGCGTTCACCAGTGCGGAGCGAGCGCGAAAAGGTCTGATCGAGCAAGCGAATAGCGGTACGCTGTTTCTGGATGAGATTGGCGATCTGACAGCGGTTTCCCAATCCAAACTGCTGCGCCTGCTGCAGGGCGGCGACTACTTCCCATTGGGCAGCGACGTTCCCAAACACAGCGACGCCCGGATAGTGTCCGCCACCAATCAAGACCTGTGGCGATTGACCAAAGAAGAAAAATTTCGTAAGGACTTGAATTTTCGGTTACGCACGCATCATATCAACATTCCGCCGTTACGCGAGCGGTTGGACGATATTCCTCTACTGGTCGAGCACTTTCTGGCAGAAGCCGCGACGCAATTTGGCAAACCCGGTTTTCAAGCGTCCAAGGCATTGCTAACCTTGCTGGGGGAATATGATTTCCCGGGCAATATTCGGGAGTTGCGAACCATGATATTTGACGCCGTCAGCCGAACTGACACGACTATGCTCTCCCCGCGCCTGTTGGAGTCCTATCTGAACCAGAGCCTGACCCACACTGTGGTTGCAGCCGGGGCAAACGGCGATGATGCGCCGCTTGGTTTTACTTCTCGCCTACCTACCCTGAAACAAGCGGCCGATCTTCTTATTCAAGAAGCCCTGCGCCGCTCCGACGGCAATCAGACCGCTGCCGCCAGACTGCTGGGTATCTCTCAGCAAGCATTAAGCAAACGTCTTAAAGCTCCGAGAAATTAATTCTCAGCTACAATAAAAGTTGTCAAATCATCACTATAGGTTGTTAATCAATTTTATTGAATAAAAAGATAAAACTTTGTTAAGGGGCGGTTTTCTATAATTTAAGTTGTAATCAAGGAATCCTCTATTCTTAGGCGTTGTATTAATGCTATTTGAAAACAAATAATTATATCAAACTTTATTGGCATCATAGTTGCTAAGTAAGGCGCATCAAGTTTCTACTTCATCTGATCAAGATGAATCCTAATTAAATACGAAAGGAGCGCCTTGCATGTTTAGTCAACTGAAAATCGGCGCCCGCATTGGCTTGGCGATCAGTTTGTTGCTGATCTCTGCCGTGCTGGCGATCACGATCACAGCATTTCTCCGCTTTGACAAGTTACTGTTTGAAGCGGAAGAGCGCGAAGCTCGTGAAACTTTTAAGCTACTGAATACGGAAATCGCGGCTCGGGGCCGGACGGCAGAAACGTTAAGCGTCCTGCTGGCGAATCTTCCTGAAGTGCAACAGGCGATGACCGACCAGAACCGCCCCCAGCTATTGACGCAATTGCAGAGCGTTTATCAGATACTCGCCACGCAGTATGGCGTCGATCAATTCCAATTTCACACATCGCCTGCGACATCGTTCCTGCGCCTGCACAAGCCTAACAAATTTGGCGATGATTTATCCGCGATTCGTCCGGCGGTTGTGGACGTAAATCATTCAGGTAAAACAGCAAGAGGACTTGAAAATGGTGTAGCGGGTCTCGGTATCCGGGGCATCGCGCCCATTGCCCGGCAGAACAAGCATTTGGGTTCGGTGGAATTCGGCATGGCCTTTGATCAAGCATTTCTCGAAGCCTTCAAAGCCGAGCATGGGGTAGAAATGATGCTGCTAATCCCACAAGACCAGGGTTTTAAGACGCTTCATTCGACTCATGGCGAGCGTTCCCTGCTCTCCGAATCACAATTGCATGCCGTATTGAAGGGGGAGATCGTCGCGCAATATGCCAAGTCCGCCAATCAGCCAGTGATTGTCTATGCCCAGGCGATCAAGGATTATTCCGGCCAACCCATCGGGGTGCTGGAGATGCTGGTGGATCGTAGCGGCTATGTAGCGCAAATGGCGTATACCCGCAATTTGATCCTGCTGATCGTGGGATTGACCTTGGCCGTCAGTGCGCTCGTCATTGGCTGGATTGTGCGTTCTATCCGTCGCCCTATTGGCGGTGAGCCGGCGGAAATGGCGGCGCTGGCCCAGCGTATTGCTCAAGGAGATTTAGCTGTCGAGTTGACCCATACTGGCAAGGAAACCGGCGTATATGCCGCAATGGGCGACATGACGCTGCAATTAAAGGAGATGGTGAGCAAGGTTTCCCAAGCGACCGATCAGGTCAATGCAGCGGCATCGGAAATTGCGCAGGGCAGTGCTGACTTGGCGCAGCGCACTGAGGAGCAGGCGTCTGCCTTGGAGCAAACCGCTTCCAGCATGGAAGAGTTGACCAGCGTGGTGCAGCAAAGCGCGCAGAATGCCGAGCAAGCGAATCGCCTGGCTCAACATACCCGGCAGCAAGCTGAACAGGGCGGTCAGGCAGTAGACCAGGTTATAGCCGCGATGGCGGCGATTGATCAAAGCAACCGCCAGGCCGCTGACATTATCGAGGTCATTGATGAAATCTCCTTGCAAACCAATCTATTGGCGTTAAATGCAGCAGTAGAAGCCGCGCACGCCGGCGAGCAGGGGCGCGGTTTTGCAATCGTCGCCAACGAGGTGCGCAGACTGGCGCAACGCAGCGCCGAGGCCGCCAAGCAAATCGAAAGCCTCATCAGCGACAGCGTCAGTAAAGTTGAGGCGGGCAGCCGACTGGCTGAACAGTCTGGCCAGACGCTGGGGAGCATCATCGTTTCAGCCAAAAAAGTCAGCGACATCGTCGCGGAGATGGCGGCGGCCAGCCAGGAACAGGCCAGCGGGATCGAGCAAATTAATCAGGCGATTTCACAGATGGATCAAACGACCCAGCAGAATGCGGCGTTGGTCGAAGAAACGGCGGCTACGAGTCAGTCCATGGGCGATCAGGCAGCATATCTGCATGAGTTAATGGGCTTCTTCAGATTGGATGAGACGCTCATTGCCGTCGCTGCTACGTCTGGGCACACTCCGCAATCGTCGGTTGAATCACCCCTGGCGCCCGTCATACTCATTGACCGGTATCATACCCGGTCACGGCGAACAGTGGCGAAAGCACACCATACCTCGACCCGGCCACGGTATGTCGCCGGTCCACCGGCCCGGGTAGCAGGCGGCGAGGAATGGGACAGTCTTTAATCCTCTCAACGCATCCACTTCCTCTTTAGCTGTGAGGAAGTGGTTCAAACCAGCGACCCTGCACGTGATCATTTGCCGACTTGCTCCTAACTCTCCTGCTTGTTAGGATTAGCGCCTTTTGACGAACTGGACTTTCGACAACATGTTCAAATGGTTGCGCGGTAAGTTTTCAAGCGATCTTTCGATCGATCTGGGGACGGCTAACACATTGATTTACGTTCGGGGAGCGGGCATCGTCCTCAATGAACCCTCGGTGGTCGCCATCAATCAAGACCCAGTGCGCGGCGTCCGGACGATTGCAGCAGTAGGTACTGACGCCAAGCGAATGCTGGGTCGCACCCCCAACAATCTCTCGACCATTCGACCGATGAAGGATGGGGTTATCGCTGACTTCACCGTCACCGAGAAGATGCTCCAGCACTTTATCCGCAAGGTCCATGCTCGCAAATTTTTCAATCCCAGTCCGCGAGTGCTGGTTAGCGTGCCCTGCGGCTCCACCCAGGTCGAACGGCGGGCGATCCGCGAATCGGCGATGGGCGCCGGCGCGCGCGTGGTGTATCTGATTCCCGAACCGATGGCCGCGGCGATTGGCGCAGGCGTTCCGGTCGAGGAAGCGCGCGGCGCGATGGTGCTGGATATCGGCGGTGGCACTTCCGAAGTCGCAGTCATCTCGCTCAATGGCATCGTGTACGCCGGCGCGGTGCGCACCGGCGGCGACCGGTTTGACGAGGCGATTACTAACTATGTGCGCCGCAATTTCGGCGTACTGATCGGCGAACCGACAGCGGAACGCATCAAGCACGAAATTGGCAGCGCCTATCCCACCAGCGAAGTTCGCGAGATCGAGATCAAGGGCCGCAACCTGGCGGAAGGCGTGCCGCGCAGCTTCACGCTGAACAGTAACGAAATCCTGGAAGCCCTGCAGGAACCGCTGTCGACCATTGTGGGTTCGGTGAAAATGGCGTTGGAGGCCACCCCGCCGGAACTGGCCGCCGATGTCGCCGAACGCGGCATCGTACTGACGGGTGGCGGAGCGTTAATGCGCGATATCGACCGGTTGATCATCGAGGAAACCGGCTTGAACGTGGTCATTGCCGAGGATCCGCTGACCTGCGTGGCTCGGGGCGGTGGCCGGGTGCTGGAGTTAATTGCCAAGGATGAACGCGCGGTCGACGCTTTTGCTATCGAATAGCGCGATTGGCCACTCTCAAACCCAGCCGGCGTATCCGCTACTTGTTCGCGGTTAACCCAACAGCCGTCCTGCGGCTTGGCCTGTGGGGCGCGCTGTCCATTATTCTGATGACGGTGGATCATCGTTATCAGACGCTGGATGATATGCGCGACGTTTTGTCGACGATGGTCTATCCGTTGCACTACCTGGTGCGTCTGCCCACCGATGCCGGCAACTGGCTCAGTGAAAATCTGGCGAATCGCGACGCCTTGCTGGAAGAAAACGCCCGGTTGCGCGAAAAACAGGTATTTCTCAATGTTCAGTTGCAACGGTTAACCGTTCTGGAGGCGGAAAACCGCCGGTTGCGCTCCCTGTTGGAATCCGCAGTCAATACCCCGGAACGGGTGCTGATTGCCGAGTTGTTAGCGGTGGATTTCGACCCTTATCGACATCATATCCTGCTCAATCGCGGTCGCCGGCATGGCGTCTACGTCGGACAACCGGTGCTGGATCAGCATGGGGTCATTGGCCAGATTATCCGGGCCGATCCCCTGACCGCCACGGCGATTTTGATTACCGATCCTAATCATGCCCTGCCGATCCAAATCAACCGCACCGGGGTGCGCACCCTAGCGCTCGGCACCGGTGATTTCCAGAAACTGGAACTGCCGCACATTCCAAACAACGAAGATGTCAAGGTTGGCGATCTGCTGGTGACTTCGGGGATGGGCGGCCGGTTTCCACGCGGCTATCCGGTCGGCACAGTCACGACCGTGGAATTCGATCCGGGCAGTCCGTTTGCCCACATCATCGCTAAGCCGGTTGCGCAACTGGATCGTATCCGCGAAGTGATGTTGCTGGAAAGCGAATCGCCGACCCTGAAGCCCGAACCCGGATCAGCGGTCGCCACGGTTCAAGCGCCATGACGACTGCGCGCCCGACGGGTCGCTGGGTCATCGTGATCAGTTTTCTGGTTGCATTCCTGTTGGCAGGCATTCCACTACCGAACGAACTGCAGCAGTTCCGTCCAGATTGGGTGACCATGGTGCTGATTTATTGGTGCATGGCGCTGCCCCATCGGATCGGCATTGGCATCGGTTGGAGCGTGGGATTGCTGCTGGACATTGGACGGGGGGCGCTGCTCGGCCAGCACGCGCTGGCCCTGGCCGTGGTCGCTTATCTGACCCAGCAAACCTATCGACGCATCCGGGTCGCGCCGCTTTGGCAGCAGGCGTTCAGCGTGCTGGCGTTTCTGCTGGTTGAACAAATTCTGATTTTCTGGATCAGCGGCGTGATCGGCTACCCACCGCGTGATTGGTGGTATCTGGCGCCGGCGATTGGTGGTATGGCGTTGTGGCCCCTGTTGTTTGTGATTCTGCGCGACGCCCGCCGGTATTTTCAGGTGAGTTAAGAGCCTTATCGATCATGAGTCTTGAAGAATGGCTGGACCGCCCGTCTGGGGAAGACTTACTGGCCCGGGAAAAGGATAATACTGCGGAAAGCGAACTGTTTTTCCGTCGCGCTCTGGTGTTGCTGGGGGTCGTCCTGGCGGCCTTCCTGGCCGTGGCGAGCCGACTGGTTTATTTACAAGTGCTCCATCATGAGCAGTTTAGCACGCTGTCTGAAAACAACCGGGTGCGGTTGCAACCCTTGCCGCCAACGCGTGGTTTCATTTTCGATCGTAACGGCGTCTTGTTAGCCGACAATCTGGCCTCCTATCATTTGGAAATTACCCGCGAGCAGGTCGAGGATCTGGATGCGACACTGGCGGAACTGGGTGAGCGTATTGAGTTGACTGATGCCGATATCGAACGTTTCCAAAAACTGAGTCGGCGCAGTCCACCGTATGCCGGGGTGCCGTTGCGCTTCCGGTTGACTGACGAAGAAATTGCCCGGCTGGCGATTGATCTGTACCGGTTGCCGGGCGTCGAAATCAAGGCCGACCTGACCCGGCGCTATCCACTGGAGTCGCGGGGCGCCCATATTCTGGGTTATGTGGGCCGCATCAATGAAGATGAGTTAAACCGGATCGACCCTGGTCAATACAGCGGCAGTACGCATATTGGCAAGGTGGGCGTTGAGAGTTTCTACGAGGATACCTTACGCGGGCGCACCGGATGGCAGCAGGTCGAAACCAACGCCGAGGGCCGGCCTTTGCGTATTCTCAGCCGCACCCCTCCGGTCCCCGGCCAGCATCTCTATCTCACCATCGATATGCGCTTGCAGGCCGTGGCGGAAAAGGCGCTGGAAGGCTATAACGGCGCCATTGTCGCCCTGGACCCGCGCAATGGCGAGGTGTTAGCCCTGGCCAGTCAGCCCACTTATGACCCGAATCCGTTTGTCAACGGGATCGATTACGCTTCCTACCGCAAACTGAATACTTCCAAGAATCGGCCATTGCTCAATCGCGCCCTGCGCGGGGTCTACCCACCCGGTTCGACCATCAAACCCATGATGGCGCTCGCCGGATTGGAATATGGCGTCGTCAATCGCTATAGCGGGGTGTATTGCCCAGGCTTCTACCGATTGCCTGGCTCCAGTCATCGTTTCCGCGACTGGAAGCGCGGCGGGCATGGCAGTGTAAGCATGGATCGGGCCATCGCCCAGTCCTGCGATGTGTACTTCTATGACCTGGCGTTCAATTTGGGCATTGATCGTATTCACAAGTTTCTCGACAAATTGAGTTTTGGCCGGCAAACCGGCATCGATCTATCCGGCGAAAAGGGCGCGTTGCTGCCTTCCCAGGAATGGAAGCGTCGGATGCATAAACATGGCTGGTTTGCTGGCGATACCCTTAGCGTCGGTATTGGCCAGGGTTATTTCCTGGCTACACCGCTACAACTGGCGCACGCCGCCGCCGTCGTCTCGCAGAAGGGCATCGATTTCAAGCCTCGGGTACTGTTGGCTACCGAGGATCCAGGCGCGCGGGTCAAAACCCTGGAAGCGCCGCGCTCCCTGCCGCCGATTAAAGTAAAAAACCCCCAATTTTGGGACACGGTCATCGCTGGGATGATCCACGTCGTTGAGGGCGGCACTGCTTATCGCATCGGCATTGGGGCCAAGTATCGAATTGCTGGCAAAACCGGCACCGCTCAGGTCTTTACCTTGGGACAGGGTGAGAAATATAACGCTCGACAGCTGGCCAAACACCTACTGGATCATGCGCTGTTCATCGCGTTCGCCCCGGTTGACGATCCGCGCATCGCCGTTGCGGTGATCGCCGAGCATGGCGGCGGCGGCAGTAAAACGGCGGCCCCCATCGCCCGCAAGGTCATGGACGCCTGGCTGCTGAATAAATATGATGAAGTCTCGATTGCGCCGGAACCTCCATCTGCTCCGGATGAGGACGCGCATGGAACGGAATAATGATGACGGTAAGTTGTTCAAACTGATCCGTCTGGATGCGCCCTTGTTGTTGGGTTTGCTGACGCTGTCGGGACTGGGATTAATTGTGCTGTACAGCGCGGGACAGCAAAATATGGACTTGGTGCTGGGACAAGGTATGCGCCTGGGCCTGGGATTCCTGATCATGCTGGCCTTGGCGCAAGCTCCACCCCGTTACTTCCGGCTCTGGTCGCCGTGGATTTACCTGACCGGTATTCTGCTGCTGCTGGCGGTTATGATCGTCGGCGATATCTCCAAGGGCGCCCAGCGCTGGCTTGATCTGGGCGTGGTGCGGTTCCAGCCCTCGGAAATCATGAAATTGGCTGTACCGATGATGATGAGCTGGTTTTTTGCCGACAAGCCCCTGCCGCCGCGCTGGTTGCATCTGCTGGGCGGGGTGATGATCACCGCGATTCCGTTTATCCTGATCGCGGAACAGCCGGATTTGGGCACCGCTCTGGTCGTAGGTTCCGCGGGCGCCTTTGCGTTGTTTCTGGCCGGGCTGAGCTGGACGATTATGCTCGGACTGATCCTGCTAGTGGGTGGGGCGGTCCCGTTGTTTTGGACTTTCGTTATGCATGATTACCAGCGCCAGCGGGTATTGACTTTCCTGAATCCAGAAAGCGATCCCCTGGGCAGTGGTTATCATATTATTCAATCCAAGATCGCCATCGGTTCCGGCGGCATCTATGGCCAGGGTTGGCTGAACGGCACCCAGTCGCATCTGGACTTTTTACCGGAAGGTTCGACCGATTTTATTTTCGCCGCATTTTCGGAAGAATTTGGCCTGGTCGGGGCCTGCCTGCTGCTGGCGCTGTATTTTTTCATCATCGCCCGCAGCTTGTACATGGCTGCTTGCGCGCCGGATACGTATACCCGGTTGCTTGCCGGCAGTCTTACACTAATCTTCTTCCTGTATGCGTTCGTTAACTCCGGAATGGTCTCCGGGCTGTTGCCGGTGGTCGGTTTGCCGCTGCCATTGTTCAGCTATGGAGGAACTTCCCTGGTGACGATCATGGCGGGCTTTGGTACCCTGATGAGCGTTTATTCGCACCGCCGGACCCCAACGCGGTAATCGCCGCCTTCACTTACGACGAGAATCTGCGCGTGAAAAGCCCGTATTTACTTGGCGTCGCTCTGCTGCTGAGCGCCTGTGCGCCGACCGCAGCCATTCGCCCCCCTGTGCAAACTGTGGAAACGCCGGTCGTAGCGCCGCCATCGGAACAGACGGACCCGTCGCCGACCTCAGAAATTATTGTCGCTCGATCCACTCCCAGGGTGGGCCCGTCGTTGGCGCAGCGGGCGGATGTGCAAGTTTTTATCCGCGAGATGGCGACGAAACATGGCTTTAACCCCAACCGCTTGCAAGCGATTTTCAGTCGAGCGCGCACCCAACCGAGCATCATCCGGGCGATGTCGCGGCCTGCCGAAGCCAAACCCTGGTACGCCTATCGGGACATTTTCATCAACGACCGGCGCATTCGCGGCGGGGTGAAATTCTGGCGCGCACACGCGGCGACTTTAGCGAAAGCCGAACGGATTTATGGCGTGCCGCCGGAAATCGTGGTCGCCATTATCGGCGTGGAAACCCAGTATGGCGGCAACATGGGCAATTACCGCGTTCTGGAGGCGCTGTCCACCCTGGCTTTTGACTATCCCCGACGCGCCGACTACTTCCGCAAGGAGTTGGAAAATTACCTGCTGCTGACCCGCGCCGAGGGGATTGATCCGCTGGCGTTGCGCGGTTCCTATGCCGGCGCCATGGGTCTGGGCCAGTTCATGCCCAGCAGTTTTCTGTCCTATGCGGTGGATTTCGATGGCGACGGCCATCGCGATCTCTGGGACAACCCGCGCGACGCGATTGGCAGCGTCGCCAACTATTTCAACAAACACGGCTGGCGCGGCGGCGAGCCAATCACTGTACCCGCATCGGTCAGCGGCGTCCGTTATTCCCAATGGGTCAGCCGCAAGCTAGCCCCACCGACAGACAGTGTGGCCAGCCTGCAAGCCCAGGGTATTTCACCGAGTAGGCCAGTCCGCGGCGGCCAGTCTGCGATGCTGTTGGAATTCGAGGGCCGCAACGGCCTGGAATACTGGCTCGGCTTTGCCAATTTCTACGTCATTACCCGTTACAACCACAGTCAGTTGTATGCGATGGCCGTGCATCAGCTCGGTCAGGCGATTGGCGAACAATATGCGCATTTCGACGCGAGCGCGTTCCCTTGGGCAAGGGTCGCGCTTATTGACGAAGTCTTTTGGTAGTTCCTCACCTGTCTCGAACTTCAATAACCATCGCACGATCCGGCGCACTGATTCGTGTTGCCGGTGCAAGGGAGGTCTTTTATGTCGAAATCCTGGAGCCATGCTTTGCTCTTCGCGTCCTTGGCGGGCGCGCTGGCCGGTTGTGCTACGGCGCCCGACCCACAACAGCGGTTAGCGCGCCCGTCAACTGATGTCACATATAGTTCTGGCAGTGTTGCTTCTTCCGAGCCGGTTCCGCACGCCGAACCCCCCAGTCGCAGCGGCAATCCCGATAGCTATGTGGTGTTCGGACGGCGCTATCGCGTCAAGGAGACCAGTGAGGGTCACCGGGAAATCGGCACGGCATCCTGGTATGGCTGGGATTTCCACGGGCGCAAGACCTCTAGCGGGCCGCCGTTCAACATGTTCGAGCTGACCGCCGCCCACAAGAGTTTGCCCATCCCAACCTACGCCCGAGTGACCAACCTGGAAAATGGCCGCAGCGTAGTTGTCAAGGTTAACGACCGAGGGCCCTTCGTGGGTGAACGGATTATTGACCTGTCCTTCGCCGCCGCCGCTCGGTTGGACATGCTGGATCATGGGACGGCCCAGGTGGAAGTGGTCGCTTTAGAGCCGTATCAATATCTGCCGCAACTGGCGGCGCGGCGGGCCGAGGCGCAGGAACGGCTGGCCCGGCGCGCGGTCGAACCCGTGCCTGACAAGAAGAAGACGCTATCGCGGTTAGCGAGGAATACTGACCCGGTCAAGAGCAATCTGCGAGGCAAGCCTGCGGCAAAAACGCAGTTAGCCTCGGCGGCCCCCATTGCTAAACCGGTCAAGAATCAGCGCGAGACGGCCAAGAGCAGCGCCGCGCCAGTGGCGAGCAAGAGCAATGCGCTTTACGTGGTAGGGACCATCACTGAACGCAATAACGTCCGGCAGGTGCAAACCCGGCTGAGTAACCAGTTGCAACGCAATGTCCAGGTCGGATCTGGCAAGGGTCAGCAATACGAAGTGCGGGTGCCGCTGCGTAATCCCGGCGAAGCCCGACAGGTCACGATTCGTCTGGCGAGCTTGGGGGTGAGCCGTTCCCGGATTGTCGCGGATTAACTGGCATTGTAGAGGCGCCGCTGGCCTGTCGTGTCGCCCGCCGGCCAGACAGTTTGCTTCCCCTGGACTTCTGGCTAGAATCGTTGCTCATCATTTTTTAACTACGGGACTTGTCACGGATCATGTCGTACTCGATTCCAGTTCGTCTTTTTAGTCTGCTCGCGATTCTGATGTTTACCTGGTTGATGCTGGGCGGCGCAGGCGCTCAAGCGCAAACCGAAACCCAGGCGATTCCCCCACCGCCGCAGGTTCCAGTGCGCGGCTATATTCTGATCGATTATCAGAGTGGCAATATTCTGGCGGAGATGAACAGCGGGGAGCGGATGGAGCCGGCCAGCATCACCAAACTGATGACCGGTTACATCATTTATAAGGCGCTGAAATCAGGTAAGATTACCTTGAATGACCAGGTCACTATCAGTGAAAAGGCCTGGCGGATGCAGGGTTCCAAAATGTTTGTCAAGGTCGGCAGTCAGGTGTCGGTGGACGATTTACTTATGGGCATGGTGGTGCAGTCCGGCAATGACGCGACCGTGGCGCTGGCTGAATATGTGGCGGGTTCGGAGGAAACCTTCGTTAGTCTGATGAATCAGGAAGCGGAGCGGCTCGGTTTGACCAGTAGCCACTTTGTCAATGCATCCGGGATGCCCGATCCCAACCACTACATGTCGGCCCGCGATATTGCTTTATTGACTCGGGCGATCATCCGGGAATTTCCTGAGCAATACGTCCGCTATTCCGTGCGCAGCTTCAAGTACAACAATATCGAACAGCAGAATCGCAATCGATTGATGTTGACTGATCCGACGGTCGATGGTGTTAAAACCGGCCACACTGAATCAGCGGGTTACTGTCTGGTGTCCTCTGCCAAGCGCGGCGATACGCGGCTGATTAGTGTCGTGTTAGGCGCGCAGAAGGAGCGCGAGCGCTTCCAGGCTAGCCAAGCTTTGCTGAATTATGGATTCAGTTTCTTCGAGAGCCATAAGCTGTACGATGCGGATACGCCCATTGTGACAGAACCGCTTTGGAAGGGCGAGGAAAGCGAATTGCCCCTGGGAGTAGCGCAGGGACTGTATGTGACTGTACCCAAAGGTCAAGCGCAGCATGTCAGCACCGTGACCTCGGTGCAACCGACCATCGTTGCGCCCATTCAGAAAGGTCAACCGTTTGGCGAGATTGTGGTCCGGTTTGGCGAACAGGATGTTAGCAAAGCGCCGCTGGTTGCATTGAAGGACGTGCCGGAAAGCGGTTGGTTTGGGCGCATGATTGACTCGATTCTGTTGTTCTTCTATTCGTTATTCCATTGAAGGGCGCCGCCGGGATGAATAATGAGTCGCTGTTGCAGTTTCCCTGTGATTTTCCAATCAAAATCATGGGGGCAGGCGGTGCCGATTTTCGTCCGCTGGTGGTGGATCTGGTGCGTCGACACGCACCCGATCTGGATGAAACCCGTATTACCTTGCGGGATAGCCGCGCCGGGCGTTATCAGTCGGTCACTGTCATTGTCTGGGCACGCGACCGGGAACAACTGGACGCCATCTATGAGGACCTCAGTGGCCATCCACGGGTGACGCTGGTGTTGTGATTTTCTTTCGCCGACTGGGACGCTGCGAATACCTGCCAGTCTTTGACGCCATGCGGGCGTTTACCGATGCCCGTGATGCGGATACCATCGATGAACTCTGGCAGGTCGAACATCCGCCGGTGTTTACCCAGGGACTGGCCGGCAAGGCGGAGCATCTGCTCAGTCCCGGCAATATTCCAGTCATCAAAGTCGATCGCGGCGGACAGGTTACCTATCACGGTCCGGGGCAGGTCGTGATTTACTGTCTGCTGGATGTGCGACGGCTGAGGCTCAGTGTGCGGGGACTGGTGACAGCTCTCGAGCAATCGGTGATCGAGTTGCTGGCGGCGCATAGGATCACGGCTCAAGCCCGGCCCGATGCGCCAGGCGTTTATGTCGATGGCGCTAAAATCGCTTCACTGGGTTTGCGCATTCGTCAGGGTCGTTCTTATCATGGTCTCAGCTTGAACGTGGACATGGATCTCGAACCGTTCGGTCGTATCAACCCTTGTGGATATCCCGGTTTGCGGGTTACTCAGTTACGCGATCTGGGTGTTCATCTGACCCCGGACGCCGCTGCTGAAGCCTTGTTGGCTCGTCTGGGTTGTAATTTGAGCCATGCAAATTTTGGCTCCTGATACCTGGAACCTCTATCAGTGAGGAACCGAAAGATCGGCTCCGATGGCCGCCTCCAGCCGATGCGCGGTCACATCCACCGCGCTGCCAATGCGCTTAATCCATGGATCGGCGTAGAGTCCAACGCCAATCATTACCGCGCAGAGCAGGCCAGCCATCAGCAGTTCCCGATGGCGCAGGTCGGCGAAAAACGGTGCCGCGCCCCGTGGATAGCGGGCGAGAAAGATGCGCTGATACGCCCACAGCAAGTAACCGGCGGCCAGCACATTGCCCACTGCGGCCAGCGTGGCGATCCCCCAACCCTGCGTCTCCAGCAATCCTTCCAAAGCCAGATGCGCCGCTTCAAACCCAGGCGTACCCGGCATGGCGATGCTGCCCAACACGACCACCAGGAAGGTCAGCCCCAGCAAAGGCGCGGTTTCGAATAGGCCGCCCAACTGATGAAAGCGCGTCGTCCCCAGGCGTCGGTAGAGCAGTCCGGCAACGATGAACAGGCCGGAAGCGGCCAGTCCCAGGTTTAGAGCGAGCAGCAGACTACCCCGTAGACCCGCGGGGTTCAGTGAAAACAGTCCAGCCACCAGTACGCCACTCTGACTGATCACGGCGAACGCCAGTAATCGTCGCAGATCATGCTGGCGAAAGGCCAGCAGCGCACCGTAGAGCATTCCGGTCAGGCCCAACGCAATTACACCTGCATCCCATTGCCAGGCGGCTTCGGGCAAGAGCGGGAACACCCAGCGCAACAAGGCGTAAACGCCTACCTTGACGCCGACCAGAAACACGATGCCAATGGCTACTGTGCCATGTCGAGCCACGATGGGCAGCCAGGCATGGAAGGGGAACAACGCCAGGCGCACGGCTAGACCTGCGAATAACAGAATAAAGATCAGCGATTGTTGACCTGCCGCCACTGGCGTTTCCAGCAAAGCCGACCCGGCGAAAGACCATCCTTCATGAGTCACGGTGGCATGATTCCAGCCCAGCAACAGGATTCCGGCCAACAACGCCGCTAAGCCGCCGAGCATGAAATGTAGGAAGTAGCGCGCCGCTTGGTCACGGGCCGGACTGGTTCCATAGCGCGCAATCAGGAACGTCGCCGGTAGGACTTCCGCCAGGGCGAAGAGCCAGAATTGCAGCAAGTTCAACGCCGTGAACATGCCGATCAACACCGTTTCCAACGCCAGAAGATTGGCGACGAACACGCCGGGGCGTTCCTGCTGTTGGCGGTGCGACTGGGTGTACAGCAACACAAACAGGGTCAGCAATGCTGTCAGCGGCAGGAACAGCACGCTGACGCCGTCTATGCCCAAGTGAATGCCAAGCCACGGCAGAATTTCGTATTGTTCAACGAACTGGGCGCCTGGAATCTCTGGCTGAAAATGGCTCAGTAACTGGATCGTCAGCATTAATTCCACTGTCGCTGTGGCCAGGCCCAACGCAAAGGCGGTATGCGCCTGCTGCGTCCGAAACGCGGCGAGCATTCCGGTCAGGGGGACCGCCAATAACAGGCTTAATAGCAGGAAACTGGTGGATGCCGGGCCGGGTTCTCCGCTGGCCATCATGCCACCGACTCCTGCGAGCGTTGCCAGCAGGGCGGCTGCCACGGCGATTCCGATCCAGGAACGGCCCATCAGGCGTTCCAGGCGATTCAAACCCCGTCCCAACTGCTGGCTTAGAATCGCCAGCCCTTGACCGGCGGTTTTCAACATCAAGCGTTCTTCAACCCAGTGGAATGTCGCTGCCGCCCATTCCGTCGCCCGTCCCACCAGACCCGGTTCCTGATCGATGGCGCTGGGCGCACGCTCCAGGGTGCGTCCCGTACCGAGTTGGCGTTCTTCCCATTGCGCCACAGAAGACAGGGCGTTGACGGCTGGCGCGGGTAACCCCGTGGCGCGATCAATCACTCTGGCGTCGAAGTGTCTCATTAGCCCGGCCAGCCGTTGTACGGGACGGACGATCAGCGCGTCAGCGGCTTCATCCAGCCAAAAGCGTTGCAACGCTGCTGTGTAGATGCCTCGTCGTTGCGCGAGAGCGTCGGATACTGGGCGGGTGCGTTCGCCGTGGAGTTGGCGCAAAATCGAAGGGGCGGTAAAAAATTGATAACCACGAAAAATGGCGTGGCAACACAGATAGATCAGCGTCAGTCGCCAGAATCCCAGACCGCAGGCCAGAAACATCAACCCGAGTTGGCCAGTGGTCGAGAAAATCAGGGCGCTCTTGATATCGGTCTGCGTCAGTCCGGTTAGAAACCCATACAACGCGGTCGCCAGCCCAATGAGCGTCATGACCGCCATTACCATCGGCGATTGCTCGAACAAAGGATGCAACCGCAGCAGCAGATAAACGCCGGCGTATACCATGACCATGCCGTAAAACAGCGCGCTGGAGGGCGTCGGTCCTTCCATCGCCCGGGCCAGCCACGGCGCCAGCGGAACCTGGGCCGATTTGGCGATTGCCGCCAGTAGGAAACAACCGGCCAGTATGCTGATTTGCCCGGAATTCAAACCGATCGCTCCGGCGTTGATCATGGACCAGTCCACACTGCCCAGCCAATAGAACGATAAAGCGATGCCCAATAGAAACCCAGCGTCGCCCACCCGGTTAGCAACGAAAACTCGGGTGGCGTTGCCGGCGGCAACCGGGCGATCCTGGAAAAAGGAGATCAACAGGTAGGAACAGAATCCGGCGATTTCCCAGCCGATGAAGGTCAACACCGCATTCCCGGCCATAACCAGCACGGTCATAGCTGCAGTGAACAGGCTAAGGAGCATGAAGAAGCGATGAAACCCAGCTTCCCGGTGCATGTAGTTCACAGCAAACCGGGTAACGAGTAGGCAGCCCAGCGTCGTGATCGCCAGCAGCGCGAGCGTCAGGGAGTCGGCGATAAAGTTGAGATGGATTTGATAACTGCCACTGGTGAGCCAGCTGCCCAAGGTAGTTTGATCGGGTAACCATCCCATTAGCCGCACGGCGATGAGAGCGAGCGTTACCACCAGCGAACCGACGTTGGCGGTCAGCGCAATCCGGCTGGTGCGCGGTTCATGAGCTTCGCCGCGCGTCTGGCCAAACAAAATCGTCAGCCCGATCCACACGGTGGCGGCCAGCGGCAGGGCGGGAATGAGGGCGATGATTCCTTGAAGCATGGTAAGTCCTCGATCAGCGTTCAGACTTTGAGACTTTTACTACTTTATGCGGTTTTTTTATAGTAATACATTGTCCTACATGGTTTTTATGATTGCTTTTTTTATGAATTCTCGCTTACTCCCTGGATAATGACTCAATCATCTCCCGACTCAACCCGGTCTTCTCGGCAATCACCTCGATGCTGAGCAGGCCGATCAGGCTCCGGGCCAGCGCCAGAGTGGCTTCCTGACGCCCTTGGTCAAGGCCCTGCTGTAGGCCCTGCTGTAGGCCCTGCTGCAGACCCTGGTCGATGCCCTGCTGCCGGCTCTGTTCCATGCCTTCCTGCAATCCTTCTTTACGCCCCTCATGGAATCCATCGCCATACGACGATAGGAACATACTCGCCTGATAGTGCAGGTCTTCCGCGTACCGTTCGTAGGCCACCCGTTCCTCCGGGGGCAGTTTCAGAATGTCCAGCTTCTCCCGCGCTGCCTGCAACCCTCGCGCGGTGAAATTTTCCTTGATCTCTTCATGCTTGAGAAAGTAAATCCACTCATCCAGCGGGTCCTTCGCGACATCGTTAAACTGATTGATCTTGATCAGATAGTATTCCGGGTACAGAGCGCTCACCGTGGTCTGCGCGAACAGTTTCTGCTGCTTTTCATTGAGCTGGAGTTGATCGTGCTTATGGATGCCGGTGAATACGGTCTGGCCGTGATAGACGTAATCCTCGCCCTGCCCGAGGTCAAAATACAGAATGTTGACCGAGATGACTTTCACAATGTCGGCATACGGCTGACCTTCCGCTAAATGTTCAGTGACCGCCCTGGCCGCCCCGTAGAACATGCGCTGGAGATAGTCATATTCCCGGTCATATTGAATTTCAATCAGAATGATCTGCTGGCGGCGGTTGCGAACTTTCAGATCGACGCGATTGAACTTGTCCGCGATCCGGTCTTTATTGCTCTCACTTTCCAGCACTTCAACGATCTGGATATCATCCTTGAGCAATTCGCTCAGGAAGCCCTCCAGCACGTCAAAATTGGCCTTGCTGCGCAGCAGGCGTTTGATGGCCCAGTCAAAGGTGATCAGTCGGCGCATAGTGGTCTTTCTCCATAAAACTCTTCAAGAACCAAAATTGTAGCCTGGATGGAGCGGAGCAGAATCCGGGAAAGTCTGGTTCGAGTCGTTGGGTGATACAGGGAACTGATCAACGTAGACAAAGCTTTCGGTGCGCATCTCGCACCGGTTTTACTGGCTGATGGGGAGTTTTTTCATGGATGGGGAGGCGCCGGATTCTGAGCGTCAACGGGTTGTCCCTGTAATTCCTCACGAATGACCCGTCTGAGTGTGTCTTCCAAATGTTCTTGCTGGATGGCTTGTTTGAGCGTTTCGTTGAGCAGTGTTTGGTAGCCGCGCCCGCCAGCGCGTTGTTTGAAATGCTCAACAATCTCCCGATCGAGATAGATGTTGACCCGTTGCTTGAACGGTAATATCCGTCCTTGTTGTCGCTGTCGCAGAATCAGCCGCCCCGCGTCAATGTCGGCCTGAGTGATCGGCGGGCTATCTTCCAACAGTTCGGAAATAGAGGGTTTGTTCATGATTTGTAGCCTTGCGCATGGAAATGA
>Ga0209607_1000947_pt1 | contig 24509 bp, 14 predicted proteins | sample AD_UKC117_MetaG_FD_184413 | JGI IMG/M metagenome (GOLD analysis project Ga0209607, IMG submission 184413) | Active sludge microbial communities of municipal wastewater-treating anaerobic digesters from Hong Kong - AD_UKC117_MetaG (SPAdes)... | ecosystem: Engineered > Bioreactor > Anaerobic >... | reverse complement strand
CCGCGCCGTTCATAAAAGTCGGTCAACTGCGCCAGCGCCTCGATGGCCTGCTGGTGCAGCCATTCGCGCTTGAGCAGCGCCCACTCATCAAAAAGGGCGCTGCCGCCGGGCGAGAAACCGATCAGGAAGTCGCCTGGATACAGCGCCAGCATGGCGTCTTGCCGCCGCAAGCAGGGCAAACAGGTATTGGGTTGGCGATGGCGGTGATGGCGGCAGGCTTCCGCCAGAGCCGTGAATTCGGCTACGTCCAACCAGATTTCAGCCTGGGGGTTGACCTGTACCTCGTGGCGGTCTACGAGGAGGAAGGGGCAGGGGGCCTCGTCGTCGTTTAAGACCTGGCGCAGATTGGAGAGAGCCTGGCGCAGGCTCTGCCGGGCGCGGGCGTCGGGTTGATCGGGCCAGAGCAGGGCGGCCAGGCTTTCGCGGCGGTGGGGTTGGTGGCGTTCGACGATCAGGTAAATCAGCAGGGCGCGGGCTTTATCGGTGGCAAAGTCGGTGAGGGAACGACCGTTTAAGGTAATTTGGAAGGAAGCGAACAGGGTGATTTTGAGATGTGCCATCGTTTATGATGTCGGGCCGGTAACGTTTAGCTACCAGGAAATTTTATCGTTTTCCGGCGGTTACACAAACACTATCCTGGCGCTTTCAGGCAATGGGCTGCGGATTTTAACGGATGCGGTGGGTAAGCGCGGTTTTTCAAGATATATCCGCCTTTGACGTTTCTTTGACGCCGCGTGAATACGCTCTGGAGAGTTGATTTGTTTGATGACTTTGCAGAAATTTAGGGGGGTGACTGCCAATGGGCACCCCCCAAGAAATCCCAAAGAACCTGTTTTGTTTAGCGCCGGGGGAGCCAACCCGTTCATGTTTACCCTGGCAAAAGGAGAACTTTGCCATGCGTCGTTTTCGCGTTTTATTGTTCCTGTTGTTGGTTACGGCCGTTGTGGGAGGCGCGTTGATTGGTGGGCTGATAGGAGGGGAAACGGCCGTGGCCGCTCCACGTACCATCCCCGTCACCACCATCACTGTCAACAGCGGCACAGACCCGGACACCAGCGACAGCCGCACTTGCATCACCTACACGCCCTGCACGCTGCGCCGCGCCGTCATCCAGGCGCGCAATTTGCCCGCCAACGAAAAGCCGGTCCTGATCGCCTTCGACATCCCGGCCACTGCCGGAGAAGGGTATGACAGCACGCTGAATATCTGGAAAATTCAGTTTAGTGGCATTTCCAGCGCCGCCAACGCCACGCTGCGCTACCTCAACGGCAGCATTATCATTGACGGCAGCACTCAGCCGGGTGGCCGGAGCGCCGGTCCCAAAATCATCCTGGTAGGCCCCGGAACCGGGCAGTGGGATGGGCTAAAGCTGGGGGAAACGGCCGTGCAAAATGCCAACGAGATTCGTGGGCTGGGCTTTCAAATGTTCAAAACCCACATCTACGTCAATTCCAACAGCAATCTCATCGACGGCAACTGGTTCGGCCTCAGTGACGATGGCACTGATATCGTGCTGCGCGGTGGCGGTGAGGATGATGGCAGCGGCAACACCGGTGTTTCAGTGGCGGCCAATACCACCGGCAACGCCGTGCAAAACAACGTCTTCACCGGGCTGGCTGGGGTAGCCGCCGCTATGAACGGCGACGATGGCGTGTTTGCCAACAATTACGTCGGCACAACGGCCGTCGGCACCGTACCGGCGAAGCTAACCGACCCCAGCCTCATCTGCTCGCAGTGGGACTGGCTGGGCGGCAGCGGCATCAGTGTCAGCGGCGATGGCAATACAATTGAAAACAACGTTTTTGCCGGGCTGCGTATTGCCGTCGAGCCACCCACTATTCAGGCGGATACCATTCGCCTGGCCGGCGATCACCACGTCGTGCAAAACAACAAAATTGGTCTGGACGCCGGCAATGCCGAAATCGGCGTGTGCGGGCGCGGCATTTACCTGCTTGGCGGCACGGAGTATAACCAGGTGATCGCCAACCGAATCATCCGACCGGAGCTTTCGGCTATTTCGTTGAACGATACGCCGGTGGTTTCTACGTCGGATGCCAATACGCTGCGCGGCAATGTGATTAAGAAGCTGACGCCGTGGGGCGAGATTGAGGGCAACAACAGCCCGGAAGACGCCATCCAGATGACCAAGAGTCTGCCGGATGCTTTTCGTAATTTCCAGCCGGCGCAGGTGACCTCTATTGAGGGCACGGCCGTTAGCGGCAGCAGTGGCGCGGGCAGCCCATGCCCGAACTGTGTGGTGGAACTATTTTTGGATGATACGGACGGTATCACGGAGACGCTGCAATCATTGGCAGTGGTAACGGCCAATAATAGTGGAAACTGGACGGCCGTTTTGCCTGCTGCGCTCACAACCGGTCAGGCATTACGCACCACCAGCACCACGACGCTCCCCAACACCATCCCTGGCATGAGCGCCGGCACAACGACTGGTCTATCGGCGCTTTACACGCCGAGTGTCAGGGTGTATTTGCCTCTGATTAAGCATTAGGCTGTGTGATAGTTGGTAAACGGATTGGACCAATCGCCAAGATTGGTCCAATCCGAAAAGTAGACGCAGGCCATGATGGATCGAGGGGAAATCAAGCCGCGTTATCGGGCCTACCTGCTGCGCTTATGGGAAACCCAAGATGAAGGCCGGTGTGTCTGGCGGGCATCTCTGGAGGATCCGGCCACAGGCGAGCGGCACGGGTTTGCCTCTTTGGAAGCGCTTGTTGCCTATTTGGTACGCGAAACGGCGCCGCCAGCTTCTCCATAGTAGGCCAGATGAGCGATTCCGACACACATCACACGCTTGATGGGTTTGTTTGAGCCGATCCTATCGGCAGTATCTTCAAGAACCGTTTATTGTCATTTTCGGGTGGGGAGCATTTGGCAGTCTGGCATCTTACTGACGCCGCCGTCAAAGCCGCCACCAGGAGGTTGCCTTCGTGAAACATCAATCACTGGTTCTATGGTTTTCTGCTCTGTGCCTCTTTGTGACGTTGGCCCTGTGGGGTTTACAACCTGCGCCCATTAGCCAGGCGCAAACGGCCGTTCCGCCAGCCGCCGAAACAGGTCTGCAAACGGCCGTTTCCCCCGCCGCATCCCAGTTCCGTACCACCCTCATCGCCACCGCCGATACCTACGTCTCTTCGGCCAACCCCAACACCAACTACGGCCTGGACCCCGACTTGCAGGTCAGCCTCAGCGGCGTCTTCCCGTCCAACGTCTTCAAACGCACCCTGCTCGCCTTCGACCTGAGCGAAATCCCGGCCAACGCCGAGATTCTGACCGCCACCCTGCGCCTCTATTCCGAATTTAACCAGGCGCAAACGGCCGTTCCCCAAGCCCCCGCCGACTCCATCATCAACGTCTACGCCATCGACGCCGCCTGGAGCGAAACGGCCGTGACCTACGCCACCCGCCCCACCTCCACCTACCGCAACGACCCGCCCGCCAGCTACGTCTTTACCGGCTGGACCGAATGGGACGTACGTAACACGGTCTCCGGCTGGGTGGCCGGCGACTATCCCAACTACGGCTTCTGGCTAAGCACCGGCGTGCAAGAATCCGCCTACTGGCAGTCGCGCAACGCCGGCGTGCTCAACATGCCCCGCCTGGAAATCACCTACGCCACCCAGGGTTCGCCCCTCTGGGTGCAGGCCACCGCCGACACCTGGGTTGACCAGGCCGCCCCATCCACCAACTACAACAACGACGCCAACCTGCGCGTCGGCCGCGTCGGTGCCACCGGCAGCCAATCCCACACCCTGCTCAAATTCGATCTGGCCGACCTGCCCGCCAACGTCCAGGTGACCGACGCCCGGTTGGAGCTGTACTCAGAACTGAATCTCGCCCACGCCACAGCCGGCGCCCCAGATGCGCCGCTGGCGCTCAGCGTCTATCCAGACGCCGTGCTGGCCGATTGGAACCCGGCGACCGTCACCTGGAACAACAAGCCCACGGCCGTCAACGTCGGCGATCCGCCCGCCACGCCCATCTACGGCAGTTGGAGCCAGTGGAACGTAACCAACATCGTGGACGGCTGGGTTAGCGGACTGCGTCCCAACTACGGCCTGCTGCTGCGCCCCGGCAGCAGCGACAACCAGACCCACTACTTCTACGCCCTGCCGGCCGTCAAATCGGCCCGGCTCATCATCAGCTATGAGCCGATTTGCTACCCGCCCACCGGCGTCGCCATCAGCGGCGTCACCCAGGGCAGCACGGGCGCGGCCTACACGTTTGACACGGCCGTTACCGGCGATCCTACCCTGCCCATCACCTACACCTGGAGCGCCACTGACCAGACGCCCGCCAGCGGGCCGGAAACGGCCGTGACCTACACCTGGAATACCCCCGGCGTCAAAACCGTCGCCGTCACCGTCGCCGGCTGTGGCGGCAGCGTTAGCGACAGCCACACCGTCACCATCAGCGCGCCCCCGCCCGCCTGCGACGTGGCCCTGTCCGATTTGAGCCTCAGCGGGCCAACGCAAGGCATCACCGGCACGCTCTACACCTTCAACGCCGCCGCCAGCCCGGCCAACGCCAGCCTGCCCATCACCTACACCTGGGCGGCCACCGGCCAGACGCCGCAAACCATCGTCGGCGGCCTCACTTCCAGCAAGCAGTACACCTGGCCGGACGCAGGCAGCAAGGAAATCGTCGTCACCGCCGCCAACTGCGGTGCGGCCTTCCAGCGCACGCACACCATCGCCGTGCAGTCCCGCGACGACCTGCCCGATCTGACCACCGGCAGCCTGTGGTACGATAGCGCCGCGCAGCGCGTGGGCCTGATTCTGGGCAACGATGGCGGCTCGGCGGCCCCGGCCGGCCATATCTTCCGGCTGTATCGTGACAATGTGGCGGTGGGCGAGGGGACGTATACGGCCGTTATCCCCGCCGGCGGTTTGCGTGATGCCTACGTGGATTACGCCTGGCAGTGCACTGGCGCGACCGCGACTATCAAGGTCTGCGCCGACGCGGCCGGTCTGATTGACGAACGCAGCGAAACCAACAACTGCCGCGAAGAGACCTGGGCCTGCGACCTCAACCCGCCCGCCTTCACCAGCGGCCCCATCGTCGACCAGATCACCGAACACACGGCGCGTATAAGCTGGCAAAGCAGCGAAGCCACCACCGGCGAGGTCTACGTCAGCGGCCAGGGCTTCAGCTACGGCCCGCCCGTTCTCAGCAGCACGCCGGGCCTGTCACACCAGGTCATCGTCAGCGGCCTGCAAGCCGACCGCGATTATCGCTTCCAGGTCGTGCTGGTGGATGGCGGGCAAAATCGCAGCAACAGCCCGGAGCAGTTCTTCCGCACGGCCACCCTATGCAGCGACGCGCCGGTCGTCAGCGCCCTGACCATGACCCAATACCCGGACACTCCCTACGAGTTCTGGGCCTTACGCGCCAGCGTCACCGACCCGGCCTGCATGGACCGCCTCAGCTTCTTCTGGGATGGGCAGGTCGTCGGCCGCGACTACAGCGCTGACGGCGACGTGTTCGAGGTATACTTGTCGCCCCACGCCCTGGGACTGAACCCGGTCCAGTTCTTCGGCCAGAGCAAAGAGCTGCGCGTGCAGGCGTACAGCCTGGGCGGCGATGTCACCGTCCAGACAACTACCATCATTGTGCCCAATCGCCCCATCCCGGCCACCGTCCACGGCCCCGCCGACGAGCAGTTGGTCTACACTCCCGGTTCTACCACGCCCGCTGACGCCCGCCTCTCGGTGACGGTTTACGGGGCGCAGTTTGCCTGGGGCTGTACCTCGCCCTACGAACCGGCGGCCAACACGCCGCCCGGCGTGTCGCCGGTGCTGTGCAGCGACGTGGTCTCGCCGGTGAACTCGCTGCGCTTCAGGCTGGACGGTGTGACGCAGCACACGCAACCACCCGCTGGACTCATCACCACCTACGATCTGAACGTGGGCGGCCTGAGCCTGGGCGACCATACGCTGGAAGTGTGCGGTCTGGTGGGCAGCAGCGATTGGCGCTGCGACCAGCAGGCGCTGCGCGTGGAACAGGGATCGGCCGATTTGCTGGTCTCGCGCAGCGTGACCCGTGTGGGCAGCTATTTTCAGGTGGCCGTGCGCCTGCGCAACCAGGGGGTGCTGACAGCCTACATCGAAAACGTCTTTGACAACGCCGTCGGTTTCCAGCACGCCAGCAAGGCGTTGAGCGGCGATTATGCAGCACGGCCGTTTTCCTACAACCCCATCACTCGCGCCAGCGTCATCAACCTGGAAGACAGCGGCAGCCCTGTCCCCATCCTGCCAGGGCAGGAATACACCTTCCAATACGTCATGTCGCCGCTGCTGTTCGAGAACAGCGGCAGCTACGCCATCGGCGGCCAGCCCATGCTCATTGTCTGGCGCAATGGCAGCCCCAGCGCCACCGTGCAGCACAAAAGCGTGGTGCGTGTGAACCAGTTTGTCTACGATGGTGCTGGCGGGCCGCTGCTGGCCCTGGCCGACATGGTGACGGCCGCTTTTGGCAGCAGCGATTACGTGCTGGTGACCAATCCCGCCCGGCTGCAAGCCCTCTACAACGCCGACCAGGTTCCCGCCTTGCTGGGGCAGATGGCCCACCTAGCCTACCTGAAAAACGGCGTTTTGGGCTACCTGGACAGCCACGATGCCGCCCTGCTGGACCGGCTGGTGGACCCGCGCAAAGGGCTGCACTGGACCGCCAGCCTGCATCCCAACTTTGGCGTTAAAAACAAAGGGTACATGCTCATCGTCGGTGAAACGGAGATTGTGCCTTCCTTTTACGTGGGCGAGAGCCACTTCACCACCTACGCGGGCATCCCCGACCATGTGTACGAAAGCGACCTGCCTTATGCCAACACCGGCGGCAACACGGCGCGGCCGGAATTGGTAATCGGCCGCCTCATCGGCAACGACGCCGCCGCGCTGCAAACGCCGCTGAGCCTGATCATCAACGTCTACGAGGGCACGGGCGGGCGCACTTTCAACCGCTCCCACGCCCTGCTGATCAGCGGCGCCGGTGATGGCGATACGAGCCAATTTATCCCAACGGTCAACATCATCCGCGACATTCTGAACGCCGACGGCTGGGCGGTGACCCGCTTCCACGCGGCGGAAAATCCCGGCGGCGACGACACCGACTTTAACACCTGGAAGCCGTGGGCCATCAACCAGGATGTGCTGCTGTTCCGCGATCACGGCAATACCAACAACTGGGGCGGGATGCTGTCGTCGGGCAACGTCTCATCGCTGAATCTGGAACAGGGCAACAGCGCGCCTTTTGGCTTTGGCGTGGCCTGCCTGGCCGGCAACTACGAGCGCGACGGCGATTACAATCTGGCCGAGGCGTTTTTGGAATATGGCGGCGCGGCCTACATCGGCTCGACGGAGATTTCCGAGCGCAGCACCAACAGCTATGCGGCCAAGGCGTTTTTCCGCCGCTGGCCGGTGACGGATTCTATCGGCGTGGCCTTTAACAATACCAAGATCGCCGTCTGGGATACAGACAGTGGCTGGGAAGCGTATGACCACGAAAAGCTGTGGGCTTATGAGTACAATCTGTATGGCTGTCCCAAGTATGGGCAGACGAGCGGCGCGGCTGTGACCGCCGCCCCCACTGCCTCGCTTGCCCCCGACGCCCAACTCCCCATCCAAATCCCCGATTACACTCTGACCGCCGTGGACGGCTACGACCAGGTGGAAATTCCCGGCGGCCTGCTGCGCCTGACGCCCGGCGGCTTCCAGACCCCGTACTGGAGCGCGCGGGTGGATTATCCGGCAGGGCAGCGGGTAACGGCCGTTCATCTCACCACCTTGGGCACGCCAACCGTCGTCAGCGGGCTGAATCTGCCCCTGACCGCGCCGGGCATGGACTGCGAAGGCTGTCCCGCGCTGCCGCCGCCCGATCCGCTGGACACGGCCGGCTGGGTTCCCGACCTGGCGCAGAAGTATGACTGGCGCGTAGAAGAAAACAGCGACGGCAGTTCGACGTTGTGGCTGGCGGTCTATCCCTTCTTCTACAACGCGGACACGACCGACGCCCTGTTCTACCAGGACTTTCTCTTCACCGTGGACACGGTGGCCGCCGACGTGCAGATCGACGCCTGGCTGGCGGCAAGTGACGCGGTGGGGGTGGGGGAAACGGCCGTTTTCAACCTCATCCTCCATAACGACGGCGCGGTGCAGGACGTGGTGGTGGAAGCGGCCATCAAGCCGCTGGTTGTCGAGGAGAGCGTGGACGGGCTGCCGCTGCGCCTGCTGAGCGATCTCAGCGGCGCGGCCAGCCTGGACCTGGCCTGGGATACCACCGGGGCCGCCCCGGGCGTGTACCGCGCCGAAGTGCGGCTGCGCGACTTGCAGGGGAATCTACTGGACAGCGAAACGACGGAGTTTCGTGTGGGCATTCTGGCCGGTGAAGGGGTGGCCTTAACGGCCGTGCCCGACTTCTTCCAACCCGGCGATGACATTACGCTGGCGTTTGGCTTCCGTAATAGTGGGGATGTGGCGTTGGACGGAACGGCCGTGATTCAGGTGCACAGCGCCAACGGGCTGACGCTGGCGGCCGAATTCACCCACACCATCACGGCGCTGGCTCCGGGAGCAACCGTCAACCTGAATGATATTTGGGATACAACGGCCGTAGCCGGTGACGATTACCGCGTGGTGGCCTACGTAAAGTTTGGCGGCGGTGTGTCGGAGCCCCTCCAGGCGCAAATCAATACGCAGCGGCGGGTGTATCTGCCAGCGTTGATGCGTCCTTAACCAACCACTTGTGGTTTTGTAGATTGGACCAATCCTCCCAGATTGGTCCAATCTGCACCACGCATTATTTGGACAGTACGTTCCCCCATTAGCGTAGGCCGCAACAAACTTCGGCTGTAGCCCTATCTCCGCTCCGGCTAAAAATAATGGCCAACCGTCACTCTTGCGTAGCAGCCGTGTAAAGGGGCAACAAAAGGCGCATCGCGGCAGCTATGTGCTGCGCGACTTGCACGCCTTCTGCCACGGCATCCTCCTTCGCCATTGTGCCCATGATATAAAATTCCACCCAGTGCCCCTCAGGAATCTGGGCTAAACGGCCGAGTCTTTCGGTTACTGACAGGTTCGCGGGCGTCTCTTCAGGCCACAAAGCGCGAGCGCCTTTGCTCGGACCATCGGCAAAGTGAAAGGTATCCTCCCCTTGATAGGCTCGGCCTAAAAAGCGCAGGCCGGCTTCCAATTCAGCCTCCACGATGACCTCCTGCAGCGCTGGACTTTCCCTTAAAACCGGCAGCAGCCGGGTCCAATCCCAGGTTCTATCCATCGCCTCATCGGAACGTTCCAGGTAGAGACCATAATAGAGACTGTTTTCGTCCAGCTCAATCGTGAATTTGGCTTTGCGCGACCCCATTTCATAGGCGGCCATTTCATAATCTGCCCGATGGGTCAGAAAGGCTACCGGCCAGCGGTAGATGGCCCAGGAAACGAAGGTGTAAGGCGTGTTTGTCGAGAGATATTGGGCCACACTCCCCGCCAATCCCCGGCGGCTACGCCAGGTGGTGCCTTCTGTATTGGTCTTAAAGTCGGAATCAACCAGTCCGGTAAAGTCCTCGCCATAGCCTTGTTGAAAACGCGCCTCAATGGCTTCTTGCTCTTGGGCTCTGGCCTGCTCTTCCCAGCTCATATTCTGCCAGATTCGCGCCTGCGCCTCGATGGAGACAACCCTTTCCTCCCCACTGTCCAGGTACCGAATCATCATTTCGTCCTGTTCGTTCAGCGACACCACTTCATACTGTCCCCGACGGTTTTGGTAGACTTTGCCCACTTGAAACGGATGGTTCATAGCTTTTCTCCTCACAGGTTGACTGCTTTTTAGCGTACCGCATCACGCTGCCCGCCGCAAGCGTGTAGCTATGTGACCTGTCAACGAAGACGGATCCGGATTAGAAAATGGTCACCTGCGTGCCAATAGAGGGTTGCCGGAAATGGCGCCTTCATTGACAATACGTTTTCTATGACTGACCCAACACCACAGGAAAACCCTTTATGCCCTTTCAAGTCGCCATCAACCGCAAGTATCAAGACAAAGTGAAACCGGGCGACGGCCGTTTCTGGGACTTCAACATGTCCTTCCAAAACGAGACCCTCGCCCTGCCCGATTTTCTGGCCGCCGTCGTCCAAGGCCACGCCTGGACGGCCCCCCATCGTCACGAGCGCCACCACCGGCCGCGCCGCGATAATCCCGATTACCACACCAGCTTTCGGGTGAAGGCCAACGTGACCGGCAGCCAGCTTCTGGCGCTGGACAGCGACACCGAAGACGAGCGCAGCAGCTTCGCCGCCCTGCTGGCGGACCCCTTCATCGGCCGCCATGCGGCTATCATCCATGCCAGCGCCTCATCGACCTGGTCCCGGCCGCGCTCGCGCGTCATCTTTCTCCTCGACGAAATGCTAAGCCCTGAGGAGTACGAGCTGGCTTTGCAGGCGCTCCTGTTTCGGTATCCTTTTTGCGACCAATCGGTGAAACATGCGGCGGCCGTTTTTTACGGCGCCCAAGACTGCGCCTACTGCTTGCTGCGCCATGTGCTGCCGGTGGCTGTGCTGCGCGACCAGATCATACGGCCGTATCAAAACCATCTGCAGCAAGACGCGCAACTACGAGACGCCGCGCGAGCCCGGCGTCTGGCAGATGCCCGCACGGTAGACACGCCGCCGGCGGATCAGGTGCTGGCCTACGTGCAGCACACCTGGGAATCTCTCCTTGACGAACTGGCGGCGACAAGTCCGGGTCTGGGTCTGCGCCATAGCCTCTTGTTTGAGGGGGCACTGCAGCTCGCTAGTCTCTACTCGGCCCCCTGGCTGACCGATGAGGCGCGGCGGAGATTGAGCAATTTTGAGGATGACCTGTATGCGGCGGCGCTCCAAAATAGCTATGTCGCCGACTACGGCGAAGAGGATGCCTGGCGCACCATCGAAAACGGCGCGGACATTGGCCAGGGACGGCCGTATGACGAACCGACCTGGTTAGCGCCAAAGGATTATTTCCACATCGGCGACGCGGTGGAAGCGGTCATCCACGGCGACGTTGTGGCCCAAGGCCGCATCCGGCGCTTCCGCGAACGGGAGCATTGGGAATTCGAGCTGGATTCGCGCCCGTTCACCTGGTTTGCCCGGAATCTCTTGCGCCGTGCGCCGGGAGAGGATTAGTGCGCGGGGAACGGCCGTTCGCAAGGAAACATGCAAGAGGTGACCATCTGTTAATCTCTGGCAATCCCACCTTCGCCGTAGGCCACGAGAAAAAAGTTTGCTGGTAAATCAGTTAGAGGCAGACTCTATTAATTAGCTCCATTGGACTACGAATTCCAAAAAGGACGGAGGCAAACTTTTTTAACAGTGTGCAGCGGGTCTCTCAGATTTGAGTGATCAGTAGAAAGTTTTCAGAAGACCCGAAGGGTTTGAAACCTAGGATACTCGACTATAGGGATGCAAAACCCTTCGGGTCTAATTCCCCAAACCTGTTGCGGTTTACTTGGCGTTTGGTTAAAGTTGGCTCAAAATAGGCGGCGCGCATGATCCAAAAAACGCCTCATCCCGGTGAGCAGACATTACCCACACACCTCACCCAATTTATTGGTCGCCAACGGGAACTCACGGAAATTGAAGAACGGTTAGCCATGGCTGCCTGCCGATTGGTGACGCTCATTGGGCCGGGCGGTACGGGCAAAACACGCCTGGCGGCTGAGGTGGCACGACGACAGGTTGACCGGTTTCCGCACGGCGTCTTTTGGGTTGATTTGCAGGCCGTGACGACCCCGGATTTGTTGGCAACGGCCGTTGCCGACACACTCGCGCTTCCCCAAGCCAGCCACGATTCGCGTGTGGCGCTGCTGCACGCGCTGCAATCCAAAACCCTTCTCCTGGTACTGGACAATTTCGAGCAGTTGCGAGACGATGCCAGCCTGCTCACCCAGCTTTTGCACGGGGCGGCAGGCGTCAAGCTGCTGGTCACCTCTCGTGAAGCGCTTAATTTGCAGGAAGAGTGGCTGTATCCAGTAACCGGCCTGCCCATTCCAGCGGAAACCGACCAGGATTGGCAGCGTTTAAAGCAGGTTGATGCGGTGCAGCTTTTTGTGGCGCGTGCCCGGCGTGTGCAGCCTGCCTTTCAGCCGGAAGCAGAGCGGGATGGCATTTTGCAGGTGTGCCGACTGGTTGAAGGGATGCCGCTGGCGCTGGAAATGGCGGCATCCTGGGCGCGGGCTTTAGACAGCAAAGCGATTGCCGCCGAAATTCAGCGCAGCCTGAATTTTCTTACCGCCACTGCCCAAAATATTCCCGATCGTCATCGCAGCATTCACTCCATTTTTGAACACACGTGGGCGCAGCTTGCTCCGGAAGAACAGACCGCTTTTGGCCAGATGGCGCTGTTTCGTGGCGGCTTCCGCCGGGAAGCGGCAGAGGCCGTTGCCGGGGCTGATTTGCCATTGTTAGCCAGTCTGGTTGATCGGTCGCTGCTGCGCTGGGACGCCAACGGCCGTTACCAGATGCACGAACTCCTGCGCCAATATGCTGCCGCCCATGCCACGACCACCGCCGACCAGCTTGCTGCCGCCCGCCAGCGTCACGCGGCTTACTTTGCCAACTTCCTGCACCAGCATACCGGGCATCTGCTGAGCCAGCGTCAACCAGAGGCTGTTCAGGTAATCTCCCCCGAACTGGACAATATTCGGGCTGCCTGGGAATGGATGTTAACGAACGGCCGTTACGATTTAATCAACCAGGCAGTTGACGGCCTGGCCATGTTTTGCCAACTGCAAAGCAAATTTCTGGAAGGACAGCGTTTGCTCTCCCAAATTTTGCAGCATTCCCCGACTGCGCCACAGGATCAGCCCGTCCTGGCGCGTGTGCTCAACGAACTGGGTTGGTTCCATATCCGTCTGGGCCAGTTTGATGAGGCCGAAACCGCCTTCCGGCGCTGCCAGTCCATTTATCAGGAACATCAGATGCGGCCGCCAATGGGCCACTCCACCGATCCTTTAATGGGGTTTAGCGAACTGGCTATCATTGGTGGCGATTATGAAACGGCTGCGGCCCTGGCCGAAGCGGCCAGAATGACGGCAGTTGCCCAGCAAAATTGGTGGAATGTGGCCACGGCAAATTACCTGCTGGCCAGCGCCGCCCGCGACCAGGGCGATTACAGGCAGGCCAAAGCCTCGGCAACGGCCGCTTATGCCGCCACTGAACAGACACAGGACCGCTGGTTTATGGCCTACTGCCTGTATGAAATGGGTCAGGCCGCCGCCGCACTCGGCGATTATGCCCAGGCACGCCAGCATCTCACCGCCTGTTACAATCTTCGGGAGGCGTATGCGAATTCAGAGGGGATGGCATTGGCCATGACCAGCCTGGGCGATATTGCCTGTCGTCAGGGGCAGTTTGATGAAGCCGCGTCTCTGTTTCAGCAAAGTGTGGCGATTTATCAGCAAATTGATGATCTGGGTGGCCTGGCAACGGCTTATCATGGGCTGGGGCGTACGGCCGTTGCCCAACAGGCAGCCAACACGGCGCGTCAGCATCTGCGCGAGGCGCTGCAGATTGTCACGGACATTCAGTTCACGGCGCTGCAGCTGAAGGTGCTGGCTGATGTGGGTCATTTGTTGCTGCGTGTTGGGCGGGTGCAGCCCGGCCTGGGGCTGCTGCGGTTTGTCGCCACGCACCCGGCCGCCGGGCAGGAAACGCAGTCTATGGTGAAACGATGGGAGCAGCAGGTGAAAACGGCCGTGTCTCCCACCCTGTTTGCCGCCGCTACACCCCCTGTCGATCTCGATTCTGCCGTCTCGTTAGCGATGCGTGAACTGCTGGTGCCGGTGCCGGAAACGGCCGTTTCCCCTCTGCCCGCAGCACCCCCCGCCGCCGCCCACCTGCTGGAGCCTCTCACCGAGCGCGAACAGGAAATCCTGCAGCTCATCGCGCAGGGTCAGACCAACCGCCAAATTGCCAACACCCTTTCCGTCGTCGTCGGCACCGTCAAGTCGCACAACAACCGGCTGTTTGGCAAACTGGGCGTGGCCAATCGCGCCCAGGCCATCGTTCGCGCCCGCGAACTGGGCCTCATCCCCTAATCCCCCTTTTTAAACCCAGCACATCCAGGATTACGCCTTCTCTAACCTTGTAACCCCCTGTTGATAACCCCCATTTATAACCTTCGTTAGCAGACCCACCCCCCGGGTTACCCCTATCCTGTTGACTGTAACCAAACACAGACACAACAGGAGATGGACCCATGACCCAAGACGTAACCAATACACAGCAGGCAGAAGCCTTTGCCGAACGCATGATGACCATGCTCAACGAAGGCTCGTTGGCTTTAATGACCAGCATCGGCCATCAGACTGGCCTGTTTGACACCTTAGCCCTGCTGCCACCGGCAACCAGCGCCCAGATTGCAGCTGCCGCCGGGCTGAATGAGCGCTATGTGCGTGAATGGCTCAATGCCATGACGGTCGGCCAGATTCTGGAGCATGACGCAGACCGGCAGACGTATTGCCTGCCGCCAGAACATGCCCAATGGCTGACCCGCGCCGCCGGGGCGGACAACATCGCTGTCTTTATGCAATACATCCCGCTGCTGGGTGCGGTGGAACCGCAAATTGTGGAGGTATTTCGCCGCGGCGGGGGTGTGCCGTACAGCGCCTTCACCCGCTTCCAGAAAATCATGGCCGACGACAGCAACCAGACGGTTGCCGCCAACCTGGTGGCGCATGTGCTGCCCCTGGTGCCGGGTTTGACCGAACGGCTAACGGCGGGCATTGCGGTTCTGGATGTCGGCTGCGGGCGGGGACGGTCGCTGAATGTGATGGCGCAGGCATTTCCCCAGAGCCGGTTCACCGGCTACGACTTTTCGGAAGAGGGTGTGGCGGCTGCCAGAGCAGAGGCCGCTGCCTGGGGGCTGCGTAATGTGGAATTTGTGGTGCAGGATACGGCCGTATTCACCGACGTTAATCGCTACGACCTGGTCACCGCCTTCGACGCCATTCACGATCAGGCCTACCCGGCTCAGGTGCTGCGCAACATTCACAAGGCGCTCAAGCCCAATGGCGTCTTCCTGATGCAGGATATCGCCGCATCCAGCCACGTGCATCACAACATGGACCTGCCCACCGGCCCGTTTCTGTACACCATCTCCACCATGCACTGCATGACGGTGTCGCTGGCGCAAGGTGGTGCCGGACTGGGCACAGTATGGGGACGGGAAACGGCGCTGCGTATGCTGGCCGAGGCCGGTTTTGGCCCCGTTTCCGTGCAGCAGTTGCCCTATGACATTTTCAACGATTACTACATCGCGCACCTCGTCAGAGATATTGGAGGTAGTTAAATGAACGATTTTCCACGCCCCGGCCCTTATCTGGAGATGATGCAGCGCGTGGTGGGGGAAACGGCCGTTACCATCCGCCCCATCCAGCCCAACGATTTTCAGCCCATCCTGGATATGCACCAACGCCTGTCAATGGATTCCCTGTTTTTGCGCTACCTGGTGCCCTATATACCCGGCTATCTACCCACCCATTTGCGCCACATCTGCCGCCGGCCTGCTGGGCAGGGTTTCGGGCTTGTTGCCACCACCGGCACACAGATTGTTGGCCTTGGTTACTACGTGATCAAGCCAGAGCAGCCAGATACAGCTGAACCGGCCCTGCTCATTGAAGACCAGTTTCAGGGGCAGGGCATCGGCGGGCGAATGTTAGACCAGCTGGTAACGGTTGCCCGCGGCCAAGGCGTGCATTTTTTTGACGCATTGACGCATAGCAGCAACCGGTCCATGCGCCATTTACTGCATCGCCGCGGGCAGCTCATCAGCAGCCAGTTCGAAGGCGGGCACATCCGTTCTTTTTTGTCATTAGCCTCAAACGTTTATAAGCAGCACGCTTAACTGGAGGAGTATCATGAGTCAGGAAAACCCCTTTTTAGCAGAATTCATCATCCGCGAAAAACAGCAGGCGCTCCTGCGCGCGGCTGAAAACCGACAAGTACTCCCCAGCAAGCGACGCCAGTCTAGGCACAGCATCCTGAATAGGCTGCGCAAGCTAGCCCAAAATCGTGATAAGGCAAACAGAATACCGGGAGCAACCAGGGCACGCCAGCCTGCTCCCAACCAACCCAATAATAGGAGGCACAATCAGATGAAACGTAAACTTATTTTTTTGTACGGTATACTTTGTTATTTACTCGGCGCAGGCGCCTATTTTGTGGGCTTAGGCGGCTTTTTAGCCGATGCCTTAGGCCCCTTTTCCATCAACAAAGGCATGACCACCGACTTTTCTCTCGCCCTATTGATCAACGTCGGCCTGATAGTTCTATTTGGCCTGCCCCACAGCCTGATGGCCCGGCGCGGCTTCAAAAAGTGGTGGACACGCCTCATTCCCGCTGCCGCCGAGCGCAGCACTTTCATGCTGCAATCAGGTCTGTTTGCGCTGCTGCTAATCTGGCAGTGGCGAGCCATGCCGGTTGTCCTCTGGCACATTGAGCAGCCTTTCCTGAACAGCCTGGTGTGGGGGCTGTACTGGCTGGGCTGGCTCATCGCTTTCCTGGCAACGCTGGCCATCAATCATTTTGAACTGACCGGCTTGCAGCAAGTGTATGCATATCTACGCAACCGTGAACCGGAACCGGTGGCCTTTAAGCAGCCCTGGCTGTACCGTCTCGTGCGGCATCCCATGCAGTTTGGCGCGCTCATCGCTTTCTGGGCCACACCGCACATGACAGTGGGCCGCCTGGTATTTGCCCTGGGCATGACCACCTACATTCTCATTGGCCTGTATTTTGAGGAGCGCGATTTGGTGCACCGCTTTGGCGACAGTTACCGCGCATACCAGCAGCAAACGCCCAAACTATTGCCGCTGCCGCGCAGCAAACGCGCCCCATCTCGTCCACAAGTTCCATCAGAAGTGCGATAAAGCGTTTGTGGCTGATAGCTGATTATAGAAATCAGCTATCAGCCACCCATCTTGACTTCGCTATGAAAACATTTCTTACCATCTGGCTGGGGCAGTTTATCTCCCGCATCGGCACGGCCATGACCCGCTTTGCGCTGTTAATCTGGGTCTATGAACAGACGGGCAGCGCGACAAATGTAGCCCTGCTGGGCTTTGCCGCCTTCCTGCCGATGATTGTGATTAGCCCGCTGGCGGGCGTGTGGATTGATCGCTTTGATCGCCGCAAAATCCTGATCTTTTCTGATCTGGGCGCAGGTGTGATGACGGCCGTTCTACTTGCACTCGTGGCAACTGATCAGCTCCAGCTCTGGCATCTCTACCTGGCGGAAGGCGTTGCCGGCGCGTTTGAGGCGTTTCAGATACCGGCCTATACGGCCGTTACCAGCACCCTGCTTCCCCAAAACCAGTACGGCCGAGCCAACGGCCTGCGCGCCCTGGCCAACTTCGGCTCCCAGGTGCTGGCTCCGGCACTGGGCGGGCTGTGCCTGGTCTGGATGGGTCTCAGCGGCGTGATGATGATTGACGTGCTGACTGTTCTAACGGCCGTTGGGATGCTGCTCGTGGTGCGCATTCCGCCTGTTCAGAATGATGCGGCTTCTGCCCCAAAGGCAGCCTTAGGGCAAGAACTGCGTGTTGGCTTCCGCCTGATCTGGCAGCACAAGGGATTAACGGCGCTGGTGGGCATCACCACCCTGATCCATTTCTTTGCCGCCCTTACCTGGCTGTCGATCATGCCGGCCATGATTCTGGCGCGCTCGGGTAACAATGAACTGGCTCTGGCAGGTGTGCAGAGCGCCATGGGCATTGGCGGCGTGCTGGGCGGGATCCTGATGAGTGCTTGGGGCGGTCCCTGGCGCAAGATACACGGTTTCCTGCTCGGCATCGCCTTCTCTTTCTTGCTGGGCGATATCCCCCTTGCCATCGGCCGCAGTTTACCCATTTGGATAATCGCGGCGGGGTTGGGATCCTTCTTCATCCCTATTCTGAGCGGCAGCAACGATGCTATCTGGCAAAGCATCGTCCCGCAGGCGGTGCAAGGCCGCGTGTTTTCGGTGCGCACCATGCTGAACAATGCTTTTCTGCCCGTTGGCTATCTGCTGGGCGGCACGCTGGCTGACCGGATTATGGAACCGGCCATGGCTGTCAATGGTCAGTTAGCGCCTATGTTTGGCTGGTTAGTGGGCACGGGGTCTGGCGCAGGGATGGCGCTGATGTATATCGGTTCGGCCGTTCTGGCTATTGCCGTTTGTCTGCTGGCTTATCTTTTTCCGGCGGTGCGCCGTGTTGAAGATATCAAGTGGGGTGGGGCGGGTGAGTACCGGCCTTCGGCCGTTCCCGCCAGTGCAGATGCGGGTGAACGCTATGCCGAAAAGGAATTGCTTGACGAACCTGTTGTTAAATCTTTCCGTTTGTTGCCCTTGGTAAAAGGCAAGCGCTTTTTAGGAGACAAAGATAATGAAACGCACCCTCGTAACCATCAGCGCCCTGCAACACCGGTGCCAGACCCATGAAGCAGATGCCTTTGCCGGACTTTGGCTGCCGCATGAACCGGCCTGCCGCATCATCGCCGCCTGCACCCGCGACGGCGTCGAGACCGTTAACCGGGTCAGGTTATCGCCTCCCAACCTTCAGGATATTTGGGCTTTGGCCCAACTGCAAAGCGCAAACATGCGCTTGAGGAGTTAAAAATGTTTCCCTGGCAAAAACTGTTCGTCGATATGGCTGTCTTCACCACCTTCTTTACCCTCTTTGTCTTAGGGACGCTGCGCTGGAAGCCGCGCCTCTGGCTGCAAGACTTTCCCGCCGACATTCAGGCTTTGGCCGGCCCCAAAACCCCGGCCGAAAAGCGCCTGACCCAGATGATCGGTATCCCCTTTATTCTTTTGTTCTTTGGGCTGCCCCTGCTGCTCAGTTGGGACCTGAAAGCTGTTTGGGGAGCCGGTTTCAGCTTTGTCGATGCCTGGTTATATGGCTATGCTCTGTTTTTTGGCGTCAATTTGTGGGATCTGGTTGTAATTGATTGGTTGGGATCACTGCTGATTGATCCGAATAACCCACCCATCGCGGGCACAGCCGGGGCTAAGGGATACCGTGACTACGCTTTCCACTTCTATGCTTTTCTGAAGGGGTGTGTTCTGGGCATTGTCTTCGCGGCATTTTTTGCTGTTGTCATCACTTTTTTGGCTTAGCGGCCAAAAATTAAGTAGATTAGCCCAAGATTTTGAATTGGTTGTCGGCTCGCCTTGCGGACCGGATGCCGGTACGACTGTTTCAACCAGCAACCTGTTCAGCTTAGCCGAGACGTTGGCCGCGTCAAGGGACGCTGTGCTTCTGCCCTTGACCCGGCCGGCGGCTCTCGGCTTAATCAGGATTGCCACTGGTTGAAAAAATTGGTTGAGCGAGGTGCGCAGTTACACACATTTATTGACATTACCGTCCTTGGGGTTGTCTGTGTTTATTTTTTGCAATAACCAAGACGGCAGCAGCTTCCCTTTGGGAATGGAAAGGATAACTTGCATCATAGCCTGCCCATGATCTTCAATCAATTGCCATTTGACGTTAGAGTTGAGTGATCAGTAGAAAGTTTTCAGAAGACCCGAAGGGTTTGAAACCTAGGATACTCGACTCAATTGGTGCAAAACCCTTCGGGTCTAATGCCAAAAACTTTTTGCGATTTACTTGAACCAGGCATCCATAAGTTTAATAATGAGATTCCTGTCCCGGTGGTACATGCTGATCTTGTTCCAGGTAAAATGGCGAAAATGTTACGCATTTTTTGCCTGCAGCGTCAATTTTGTTACAAGGCACTGAAACATTGGTGATCTATGTCATTGTGCTAAATTGGGCAGCCCAGCGTATAATTCCCTGAAATCAGGCAGAGTTCGTTTTTAATTGAAGCCACCATTTTGCGTCATGAGGGTGAAGACCGGTGCCTCGCCACACAGTGAGAATTCCGGCGCTGTCCCGCAACTGTGAAGTCTAACGGCCGTTCCTCCAACGGCCATGACCAGCCAGATCCCCTCTTCTGCCTGCATGTATCCTCGCGGAAGGACCAATCCCAACCAGACTGTTCCTTTGCCTTGTGAGGTGATCATGATGCAGGTTCACGAACTCCATATCGAAGATTTAATTGACTTGACCTTGCTGCAGCGAATTCAAAATTCGTTTGCTGAGGCAATGGGCGTTGCCGCCGTGACGGTAGACCGACAGGGTATGCCCATTACCGAAACCAGCAACTTCTGCAAAGTGTGCCAAATGATTCGCTCCACGGAAGTGGGCCTGGCCAGATGCCAGCAATGTGATGCAGAAGGCGGGCGCATTGCTTTGGAATTGCAGGAACCGTATGCGTATAGGTGTTCTGGCGGATTTTTGGATGCAGCTGCGCCGATTATTATCGATGGGCAGTATGTTGGTTCCATTCTGTGCGGCCAGGTCATTCCTTCAGATGCGCCGGAAGCGTTTATCCAGGATATCCTGGCCCGAAATTTACCATTGGGTTTACCTGCCGAGCAATTTGAAGAGGAAGTGCGCAAGATCGAGCCGCTGCCAAGAGAACGGTTTCATGCGGCGGTGGAAATGTTATCCTTGGTGGCCAACCATGTAATGGAAAAAGGCGCCGCTAACCTGACGCAGTCCTATCTGCTGCAAGAGACCCAGGAACGAGCCGCTTTGCAGGCTGCCTTACAAGAAGCGCAGTTGCGAGCCTTAAAGGCTCAAATCAACCCCCACTTTCTATTCAATTCCCTGACATTGCTTGGTTACACCGCGCTGGAAGAAGGCGCTGCCCGGACGGAAGAGATTGCCTACAATTTAAGCGATCTCTTGCGTTACAGCCTGCGCAATGTGTCTACCCAGGTGGAGCTGGGTGTTGAAGTGGAAATGATCCAGCAATATTTGGCGATCCAAAAAATTGGCTTTGGTGACCGCTTGCAAAGCCAGATTTTGCTTGATCCGGAGCTGGCGCACGTAGAAATCCCCTGCATGATCCTCCAGCCGTTGGTGGAAAATGCGGTTATTCATGGGGCGGAGCCTCTAACCCGGCCGGTAACGATCACTGTCCGGGCAACCCGCCAATCCGACTATCTCGTGCTGGAGGTGGCGGATGATGGCGTTGGGATGCCGCCGTCGATTGTGCATAACATTGAAAACGGCCGTTTCGAAGGAGATGGCGCTTCTTTGGGCTTGCAAAACGTATATCAACGGCTGGTTAACGAGTATGGTGACTCGGTCGAGATTGGGGTGAAAAGTGTACCCGATCAGGGAACCCTGATTCATCTGGCTATCTCCCTCACCACCGAAAACGGCCGTTTCCACCGCACTTCCTCCAAAAAGACCCTGCCCAAAGCGTCTGGTATTGGCAACCAGATAAGTTTTAATCAGCCGCAGCTGCCGCTAAAAACACCACCCACCCTGTCCTATAAACCCGGCTTTTTAGGCACAATTGATGTAAAGCCTGCGGCTCCTCCATTGGGATCGCAGTAAAAAACCACGATGTCCGGAATTTTGATCGTCGATGATATGCCGGTCATTCGTTCTGCGCTGGTGTCTATCCTCTCAGAGCAGAATGATGATCACCGCGCCATTTGGGAGGCCGCCAATGGGGAGGAGGCTGTACAACTGGCGCGTCTTTATAAACCGGACATCATTTTGATGGACATTAAAATGCCAGGCGTGACCGGTTTACAGGCAACGGCCGTTATTCGCCGCGAACTGCCAGAAGCCAAAATCATCATTCTGACCGCCTACAATGAATTTAGCTACGTCCAAAAAGCCCTCAAGTTAGGAGCGCGCGATTACCTGTTAAAGCCTATCCGGCCCAATAAATTATTAGAGTTGTTGGCTGAAATAAATCAAGAAATCGAGCAAGAACGCCGCGATTTACGCACGGTGGAAATTGTCAAAGATTCCCTGCAAAAAACTCTGCCCGTTATCGAAACCAATCTGGTGGAAAACCTGATTCGCGGCACCCAACCCGAAGGCTCATCAACCGAAGAATCGTTGGCTTATCTGGGCAAACGGCTTATCTGGCCTGTTGTCTTGGTGACGAAGATTGATGGGTTTGATGCGCTCAGCCAGGTTCAGGCTCCGGCAGCCCTGCAGCAGCTCATCTCATCGCTGACCAAGATTGTTCGCCAGGAATTACCTGATCCGCATCGGGCATTGGTGGGGTACAGCAATCCAGGCCGGGTGGTCGTCATTATTTCCACCGAGATGCACCTGGCGACAGCGTCGCAGCTTCGGGTGTGGGGCGAGAAGATTCGCACGGCCGTTGCCGATACCCTGCCTTTCACGGTGACCATTGGCATGGGCAAACGTTACATGGCGCTGGAATCCATCCCGCTGTCTTACGCCGAAGCCAATCTGGCCCGACGTTACCATAGCCATGTTCAAGGCAATGTCGTGGTAGGTATCGACGACCTCGAAGACCTGCTGCCAGCTACCGACGACCGTGGTTTATATCTGGTGCAAAAGGAACGCGAGCTCACGCAGTTAGTACGGGCCAATCAACAGCAAGAGGCGCAAAAACTCACCAACCACATCGTCGATTATTTGTCACAGCAGTATTCATCTTCACCCGAAGCCATCAAAAACCATTGCGCGGAGTTGATGACCCTGGTGGCCTGGAGTGTGGTTGGCGCCGGCGTGAATGATCCTAAAGCGCTGACCTTGCTCCAACAGCAGGCGCGCGCGTTGGCTTCCTGGCGAACAATTCCGGAAATTCGCGCCTGGACGCTGAACAGTCTGGCGGAAATGATGACCTTTGTTCAGGGGATGTCGCCGCGACAAAATAGTGTGCAGGACGCGCTGGCCTATATTCATGAGAATTACCATCGGCCCGATATTTCGCTGCAAGAGGTGGCCGAGGCCGTGAATCTTAGCCCGTCTCACCTGAGTTCGCAGTTCAAAACGGCCGTTGGCGTTAGCTACGTTAAATATCTGACGTCTGTTCGCCTGAAAGAGGCCCAAAAGTTGCTGCGCACGACCGATCACAACATCGCCACGGTAGCCGAAATGGTTGGGTATCCCAGCGCCACCAACTTTTACCGTCATTTTCAACGCCAGATTGGCATGACGCCGGCCGCCTACCGCGACACTATCGTTTCTTAGCGGCGTGCTCCTGGTCACGCAGTCGCGCTTCTAACTCCACAATGAGATTGGCCTGGGCGCTTAGCATCTGTTCCAGGTTTTGCGCTGTGGCCGTGGCGGGCTGCATGGCGGCCAGCGCAAGCACCGTCGCCAGATAAGCGTTGAGGCGGTCGGTCGGCTGCAGATTCCCCTGGCGCGTATATCGCGCCCGCGCCTGGAAATCGGGATGGGAAGTGTTGATGGTTACACGGCCGTTTCCCACCTCCACGCGCCGCCCCTCCTCCGCTTTGCTGACAAAGGCCACCTGCCAGGGGAAGCTGCCCACAACGGCCGTCACCGCCGCCTGTACAGCCTCTTCAACCTGACCTAACGTTTCCCGGCTTTGCTGCTGGTTGATGCCCGATAACACCGTTTTTAATTCCGCTTCGATAGGCAATAAACCCTCGTACAACACCGTCCGGCCCTGCGTGCGCACAAAATCATCCCGGTTGATGATAGGCTGCACGATTTCCCCCACTTCGATGAAACCTGTCAGGTGGGGATGCCCCCACACGGCCGTTTTCGCCGTCGATTTGCGCATAAAAGATTTGATGTCGGCCGCTTCGCCGACGCGCCGGCCTCGGGCAAAAAAGCTAACCGGGCGATGCACGGCCGTTGCCTGCGCCACCTTCAGAAACACCGTCACCGGGAAAACCTCCCCTTTTTGTTCCAGGTTCAATTCATGGTGCAGGACGGGTCCCGCCATCGCGCCATAATCGAAGGGCCGGCAGATCAGCGGCTCCCCTTTCTCGCTGACGGCGATCTGCAAGTCGGGCCGCGCCAGCAGCCGTTCAAAATGGTTCTCGATTTCCGCCTGGAGCGAAACGGCCGTTACCCCCCGAAACCAATCAACATCAAACCCGCTCACGGTCACCAGACAGCCTGTGCCGCGGTCACTGGGAAATGGCTCGTCCCGCCGCCGCCCTTCTTTAATGCCCCGGTGCTGGTCGCGCTGCAGTTCCAGCACGAAGTGCGAGCCGTGCGCGTGCTGTGCTTGGAACTGAATACGCTCCGCCGCCGCCCGGAAGGCATGGACGCCAAAGCCGAAACGGCCGTTTACCCACGTCTGCCCCCGCTTTTTCGATTCACCCACGTTGCGCACCACCCGTTCCAGCGTCTCGCGGGTCATGCCGCGGCAGTTGTCCAGCACACTCACGGCGCGCCGTTCGCGATCAATGGTCAGTTCAATGTGGATGGGATAAGGGTACGCGCCGCCGTTCTCCCGATACAGCGCCTCGGCGTCGTCGAGAGCGTTGTCGACGTATTCCATCAGCACACGCTCGGCCGTTTCATAGCGCCGGGCCACTTCATTCAGCATCAACACCGGGTCGGAAATCTCCAGGTCAATGGTCCCCGGCGTCTGCGAGGCAAAGGTTTTGGCAACAGGTCTAAACATGAATCCCACCGGTTCGATTTCAAGTGTGGTTGC
>Ga0209607_1000944_pt1 | contig 24605 bp, 28 predicted proteins | sample AD_UKC117_MetaG_FD_184413 | JGI IMG/M metagenome (GOLD analysis project Ga0209607, IMG submission 184413) | Active sludge microbial communities of municipal wastewater-treating anaerobic digesters from Hong Kong - AD_UKC117_MetaG (SPAdes)... | ecosystem: Engineered > Bioreactor > Anaerobic >... | reverse complement strand
ATTTGCTAAAATTAGGATTGCGATGGGCAACCTTTTTCCCTTTCCCGTCATCTCACCCCATCGCCGTCAGGCACACAGCAAATTCTAGGCGAAGCTGTCAAGGCTTGCGGGTCTTAGATTAATGATTGCTGTGTCAGTTCTTGCAGTATCTCTGCTTTCACCTGTTCTATCATTTTTTCCATATCTTCATAAGTTACGTAGTTCACACGCATTGCTTTGCGGTGCTTTACAAATTCATCGCTCACTGCATTTAGTATCCTTGCTTCCGATTCCCGTACATCATTTTTTGTTGAAAACACTTGTTTCATTTCTGAAATCAAGTTATTTATGTCTTGTTTATCTAATGCCATGAACTGATTCTACCAAACCAAACTAAGAGAGAAACAAAAAAACCGCCCATCTCTGAGCGGTCTCGATTCTCTTTTTTCTCCTATTCTGCTCTACTTAGGTTTACCTTAGACCTAGTGTGCTATACTACTACTCAGATTAGAAGAAAATCTATTTTTTCGGGCTACTAGAGTATGAAATACTAAAGTCCCCGTCTTTTACGTTAATCGTTACACTCTTATCTGAGGGTGTACGCTCTAGCAACATCACTGCTTGCATATAAGCACGATTAACGGCACTCCTTTTCTTGATATTCGCAAAAAAGGCGTTAAAAAACTTCATAGACTATATGGCTCTAACTAAATACGGATACAGCTATAGCAAGCCAACCACAGCCGAAGGCAATTTTGTAAAGCAGAATAAGATTAGAGCCATTATAAAACAACTTTCACCTTGCATTGCTTGCGGTTTGCTTATTATTAGCTTTGGTTGTCTCATACAATATAAACCTTCATCTAAGCGTCTCTCTGCAACGATTTCTTAGATTTCTACTACTTCTTCATATAGTCTGGGAAAAAAATTTTGTCTTAACCTGAATTTTGTTCCGTGATTGTGCCCTGTCCTTGCGTCAAAATCCACTAATATAAATCCTTCCTTTATCCCCTCAATAAAGTTGTCAAGGTTAAATTTACGAAGCATCGTAATCTTTTTATAGTGGTAATGCTCATGATTATCAATCTTTTTTACTTGAGCCTGTACATAAAAACAGTTCAATAACTTTGTTCCTGCTTTATGAAACAAGTCATCAAAACCCCAGTAAGGTTGTGGTTGTAATTCACCTAAGCCTACTCTTTCGCTTACAGTTCGCAACCATTCCCTATGTCTATGACTCACTGCACTAACATCAAAAGATATAAGAATTTTTCTCTGATTCTCATCTACGACAACCTTAAACCCTCTATCACTTCTGCTGTTGCCATGTATCGTTTGCCGAAAGCTTTTTTCATCCTCTCCATACTTAGTTCCCGCTTTGTTATGAGGCCAACCATACATTGGTAATAACTGATTTGCTACAAGTTTCATCGCTTGTGGAGATGGCTCTAAGTGAAAAAGTGTTGTCAATGATGTAGTATTTAACCTTTGTGTTTTTAACTCCCACTCAGAAGCGTTGGGAATTGGTAAATTATTTTCTGCTATTCCTAGCAAGTCTTCTAATGTATTGCCTATTCCGCCATGATTTCCTATACGCCGACAGGGGATAAATCCACGGTTTCTTATGTCCTGTAAAGATGTAATCAATTCGTTCTTGGTAAATATTCTCATTACATTTCCAAACTTAACTGATGAGTATCTTCATCTATACGCTGCCTGGCATATTGACAGTACTCGGGTGAAATATCTATACCGATATAGTTACGGTTCAATCTCTTAGCTACTAACGCTACTGTTCCAGAGCCTACGAAGGGGTCTAAAATAACTTTCGCTGGTGTTGAAGCAATACACCGTTCAGCAAAAGCAATAGGAAATGGGGCGGGATGTGGATTGTTCATTTCCTGAGTAAACTCCCACACATCACCTACAGCATTCGCTTTTTCAACAAGTTTAAATTTTGATTTTGCAATCAAGTAGACTACTTCATAGGTAGGCAAAAAATAGCCTCTGTTAAAGTTTATCCCCCCTTTTCGTTTCCATATAATTATCTGTCTAACAGGAAAACCTGTAACTATATCTTGTCTGTCCTGTAACAAGCCTCCTTGTACACGCCATTTGTGATTATAAAATATAGCTCCATCGCTTTTTATTACTCTCAACATTTCGGCTAGACAAGCCCGTTGCCAAGTAACATATTCCTCATGTGGCATGTTATCATTATGGTGAGAATAACCATTTACCAAAGCCGCATTTTTCCATTTTCCTCCTCTACCATCTTTCATGCCGTTTCCTGTAGAATTCTTTAGGTTGTATGGAGGTGAAGTTACTACTAAGTCAACGGTTGAACTTGGTAGCTGTTGTAAAACTGCGACGGTATCCCCACAGATAATTTTGTCAATAAAATCGTTTGGATATGAAAACTCTCTTTTAGGGGCTGTTTTCTCTGCCTTCTTCTTAGTCATCTGCGTTCCTTACATTACAGCGTCCAAAAGTGTACAAAACGTAGTAGTAATATATTTCGGAATCTTTACTAACTTCTACGCCTGCTCATGTAACTGATTGCATCTTGTATTCGACCATCCAACCATGTTTGGTTACCTGTTTTTCTCTCCCATTTTTCATTGGCCATCCTTGTTTGATATAAAAGGTGTTTTATCCTCTCTGCATCTCCATTAGTCATTACCGCTAACTGGTTTGCAAGAAATATAACCGCTCGGCTATGGTCATTGTAACAAACACTTATGTCACCATTGTATAGTGCCTCGTATACTTGCCCGTTTTTGGCCTTAAAAAGTCTCTCCCAGATATTTTTATCATCAAGGTAACTTATATCACCATCATAGCTCCTCAAATCAAATCTAGGGCTTTTTTTTGCCATTGATGGTTCTGGTTTAACATCTAGCTTGAGCGCTGTTATTAGTTCTATAAGTTCATCGGTTCTTTCTGGGATTGTAACTAGGTCAAGGTTTTCATAACCTTTACCTGTAAACGTCAACCATCTATCTTTACTATAGATTTCTATGTTCGCTCTCTTGTGATTCTCTTTGTATTCCGCTTTAACCCAAATATGCAAACCTTTACCACTTGGGCTAAACTCTGTGTAGCCCTGCAAACGGTCTACTACTTCTTTCGCAAACGCTGTAAGTCGGTTGTACTGAAAACAATCATCAAGGTCTATACAGACATACGGGTCATTCTGCGTTAAAACTAACCCTATACCGCTGTAGTTCATCGGGTGTAATCTGTAGGCCGTGACTATCTCCTTATACGTACCCCACGTGTTAGCCCATTGAATACCTGCATTACCGCCCGTCTGCCAGTTTTTAGGCGTCTTTCTATCTCCCTCCTTTTGCCATAAAACCCACTGCTTGAGGGGCTTTAGTTCTCTAGGTATCGTGTTTTCCATGGGCTTTTTGTTTTCCATGACTGTATTATAACAAGGGGGATTGCTCCCCCTATGCTATCTACTGCATTGCTCCGTTCGTGGCCGTTTCCGTTGCCTTAGTTCGGCGCCGGCGTCTTGTCGGGACTTTACCAGCTTCTAAGGCTTCCATCTTTGCCAACAGTTTATCAATCTCCTCTTGAGTACTGATGCGTTCCATCAAAATTGTGATTGATTCTATCGCTTTTTTACCCTGCTCCACTGCGGGTACTTGCTCTACTTCATCTATGATGGTCTTTAGTTCGGTCTTGATATTAAGTGACATTGTTCTTGCTCCTTGTCTATATCCACCCACCTATATTACAATCAGGTTGGGCAAGCTCATTTGCTTTGGACTGTTTTTTACTGGCTAAGTAATCGGTCTAGTATCTGGGCTTGTCTATTACGTTCTCCTAATGGTCTGTTGACACTTACAATCCTTTCTAACCTCATCTGCTCGGTTGCATACGCTATTCGGGCTATCTCTAATCTGTTCCTCTGTACCTGTCGCCAAATGATGATTGGTAACCATATTGGGACTGTAAGTAGTGCAATCGGTACACCTATCACAACAACCACTATAGCAGTTACACAAAACACCATGAATGATACAAGAGCGTTGTTACCCTTGTTCTCTATGTAAACTGTATTAGTGTTTTGGTTGTATGGGTTAAATACATTGCTATTGCTTGGCTGATAACTTGGCGTGAATGTGTTACTTGGACTATAAAAGTTATCTTTCATCTCTACATCTCCTGTGATATGTCCTTTGTTAGATACGCTAATTTGTTGTACGTTTCTTGCAGTCGGTTTCTAATGTTGGCGTGAAACCCGCATGAACTAAGCATTGTGCAACTACATTTACTTGTACCTTTTACTTTGTCCTTTAGGGCTAGCACCTCCTTTTTTACTTTCTCCAACTGTTCCAAAAGTTCTACATCTTCCATTCTGGCTTTTTGCTCCTGTTGTAACTGTCGCATTGAGGCATCAAACATACTCATTTGCTTGATTCGGGGCTTTGTCATTTGTCCTCACTTTCATATCTAATTAAAATTAGTTGCAGTTTCTTGGCCTGTTGACTTTGATAAATCTGCTCTTGCTCCTCCCTCCATTCCTCTAAATCTTCATCATCAAATGTCTTTTGTCGGTACTTCGGCTTGGGTGGCCTACCCCGAAAAAGCCTAAGTTGTCTTACCTCCATTTACTTGATACTCCTTTCTCTGGCATGTGACCGTGATTGTCCACTTCCATAACCATAAATCTATCTTGTAACGCTTGGTTGAAACCCTGCGGTATGTGCTGGTTACTTGGGCTTTTCTTACCCATTCCCTAATTTTCATTGATATTGGCCATCCTCGATTAACTTGGTTGCCTGCATCGCTAACCCAGATTCACCTATTGCACCTACTCTAAATATGTCTTCTATCACTTTATCAAACAGTGCGTTAAGTAGGTTTTCCTGTGCCTCGATACTTAAATCACTAAATGGCTTGCGGGCTAGTAACTTCATGATAGCTAATAACCCTTCTGCACTTAGTTGTAACCTGTGGGCTATGTCTATTTTTTGTTGCCCTCTCTGAAACGCCCTTTCTTCTTGTTCCAGTTTCTTGGCCACTTTAGCACCTAGGTACTTTATTTCTGCCTCTTTGAGTACGCTCCTTAGTGCCTGTACATGCTCTTTTGCCTCTTTGGTGGCTTCATACTCGGCTATGTGCTTACCAAACCATTCCCACCATAAACCACCCCCATATAAGTGATTATCTAACTTGATAGCTTTTTCTATGATTGCATCCGCTAAATCTATCTCGTCATAATCTATCAAATTTTCAAGATTATCTAGCCTTATTAAGTCATTCATCTACCCATTTACCCCTATTGCCATTGCGATTACAAACCATAGCATTGAACATGTCAGTATTAAAACCATCAGTAAACAACCTATTTTGATAAAACCGCCTAGTGTGCCTGCAACTACATCGGGGTTCTTGAGGATATAACCCCAAACCGCATTACCTTTGTCTCTTTTAGCCACAAGCCCACCCCCCAAGTAATGGCGCTAAATATTGCTGGCAATCCTGATAACTACAACCTATCGAGACACATTGCAATGCTTTTAATATCCCAACTAAAGCGACTAACAACAGTGAACCAGCTACAAAAAGCCCAACAATACAACCAAATTCGTCTGCATATCTTTGTGTATTCTTGGCTACATTTATAAGGGTCTGTACCTCATGTGGCTCTGCTTCAAATGCTTGGCGTCTCTTATATTCTACGCTCTCGTCTTGTTTACCCACCTTGCATGTTTGACAACTGCGCATAAAATAGGCGTTGATACTCCGACAATACATACACTGCCATCGGCGTAAATCATCGTACCTATGTATCTGACCACATTTCTTACATACAAGTTCGGTTGTGCTATTGCCAACCAAACCTATAAATTCCCCACATGCTCTACAATGTTGATATTCTCCTGAATCATATATAACCATGTTCCCACGACTGCCACATTTGGAGCATTTATAAACACCTTGGCCTATTTTCTCTACTGTGTAATAATCGTTTGAAAATAGGTGTATTTCCTTGCATCTGTAGCACTCTTTAGCTTGATTGTTCATTACTCACCGCCGATTAGATTGCGTAAATCCTCGTCGGTTAGCTCTCCATCTGCTATGATTTGGCGTTGTTCTTGTTCCTCCCTTTCTTGTACCTCTTGGTATCCTAATCTAATCCTCTCAACATCATAGCGGGTTTCTATGGCGTCTTTGTTTACTTCTATCTCGCCTAAATACCCAAACTGAATTTTGCAAGCATGACCGCTTGTTATTGCAAAACCGCACCCTGCTTGTAATTGCCTAACTTCATTTGGGCTTACCCTAAATTGGTGTTGTATGCGTCTTGTACCCCTACCTGTTGATTCTTCGTCTTCGCCATCAAATTGCATCCCCTTTTCATAGGCGTTTACTGTACCTGCTAACTCTATCATGTCCTCTGGATAATCTGACTTGAGCAGTATTTTAACTAATGGGTGTCCCATGATTTTACGTCTAAGGGCTTTTGGCTCTATAGCTCCTGCGTCCTGTGCAAGTAAGATTGTACCTACTCCAGCTTCACGGCCGATTGATAACACATCACCGACCGTCTTGTTATTGAACGCGGGGAATTCGTCAATAATTACTACTGTCTCGCCCCTTACCTCGTTACCTATGTAGTACTTCAAAACCTCGATAAACCAGTCTAAAAACCGCTGACTATCCAACCCCTGTACTGTCGTCTTAATTGAAAAAATAGACATTGGTACGTCGTTAAATCCAAATCCTGCATTGGTTATTATGTCTCTAAAGCTACTCCCTAAAGACATTAACTTGGATTTGAATTGTACGATTACACCCGCTTTCTGATACGCTTCTATCAGGTCTCTTGCTTCATGAATCCCGCCATATTGAGCAAGTAACCATGTTGCATTTGCTCTCTGATAAAGGTCATCAAAATTTCTTGGCGGGGGTATCCTTAACTCTTTATAGCTACTTCCACAAACAAAACCTAATAGGTTTATGTCCATAGCGGTATAGTGCATCTGTCCGCTTGTCTCGGCTTTATTGAACCCTAAAAGGATACCCAAACGGTTAAATATTTGGTCTGTACCACCTTCAAAACCATTAAAAGCACTTCCGCTTTCTGTATAGCCGATTTTGAATATAGGTACTTTGATTCCTTTGTACTGGTAACCCAACGTTGCTAGCTCATTTGCCCATGTACTTGAGCCCTTGCCATCTACTACTATAATTCTTAGCTCTGGGTTGTTTCTAAGTAATTGGTCTACAATGGCAGTTGCACATGTCGTCTTACCGCTACCAGGTTGGCCGATGACTACCAAACTTTGGGCTAGTCTCTTGGCATCCATAGACAACCATCTAACTTTGTTGATTGTCTCAATATTTAGCCCTGCAATTTCTGTTATTACATCATCGCTGACTATCCCACCTAGATATACTTTGCCATCCCCCTTTGGGCTTACTCCCTCGATTGCTTGGGCTACTTCTTGGCGTCGGCGCTCTAACCTACGTTCCTTTTTTCTCTCATCCCTCTTTAGTTCTGCATCTGGGCTATTATCCCTAATAAAGATGTACTTCATCTCGCCCCAACTTGACATTACAAATCCCTCCATCTGTGCAAATAGTATGAAAAATGCTATGTTGAAACTGATATACAAATCTATACCTGTATTTACAGAATCAAACGCACCACTACCTATACAGACGATTAACCAAATGATTTGTAACCCAAATAAAGTGAATTGTAAGCGTCTTACACCTTTCAACACATTGAATAGATGCCCGAACAGCCAACCACTTGGGCTTGCCAAAAATAGGATTATGTGTACAATGATTGTAAAGGTCGCCCGCTTTAGCATGACCCCAAAAGGGGATTTAATTGCTCTCTCTTCCGCTAAGATTTGTAGAGCTTCTTGCTTGAGTGTGGTGACCCTTTTTCTTATGGCTTTCATGTCTGTTCCTCGTTGATGGGTATCACCCTAAAAAAACTGTATTCTTCTTTCTTCATTCCAACCTTTTTACCGTAACGTAAAACTGCATTCTTTACGCTCTCCTCCCTCGTTGTGTATATCCATAGCCTATCAAAGTCGTATTGGCTTTTATCACAAAATGTACTTAGCTTTTTGTCATAATCGTCTCTATCCTCTCGGCTTAACTGTACTTCTATACCAACCTTTTTACCGTCAATATAGGCTATCCCATCTGTATATCTGATACGCTTGTTTTTATTTCTGAATGTCCTTTCACTTACCCACTCTTCAAAACCTTTTTCTTGTTCTACCAGTAACCTAACTCTGTTTGTTTGATGGTAATGATTCACTTGTGTCAATGCTGGCGGACGGTATTCAAACTCAAAACCAAATTCTTTTAGCCCTAAACTTGTTAACCATACATAGTTTGGTTCTTCTCTAAATATGTTCCTACTTTCTACAAAACCAGCTTTTTGCCATCGTTTTACAACAGCATATACCCCACCTACATCTAAGGCTTCTTGGTCTTCTTTTTCTTGCGCCAACAGTATCGCTAAGGTATCAAATCGAACGGCGTACATCTCGCCTATCCAACTTAAAACCCTCACATCTCTTGGCATTATTTTTATCGTACCTTTATCAGTACGTGTCTTTCTATCTGACATTATTCTTTCTCCAAAATTATTCCGACTATGATAACATTTCTAGCCCTATAGTCAACCCCATACAAAAAAAAACTTGTGGGTCTTTTTACCTCTATTCTAACCTACTTCTAACATCTAACTTTACCCCTTCCAACTACACCACACACCACTACCAACTAACTCCAACTAACTCACTAAACTAACTCTAACTAACTACTCCTAACCACCCCCACCTGCCCCCTCGCCCCGGAACGGAAGTCGTGACCTCCCTCTCTATAGCAAAGCGGGGGGAGGGAGGTCACGGGTGGAGTGTAGGGGCGAAACCAGGGGCTTGGTGGGGGATGGGCAATTTATTGCCCAAATTTTTATTTTGGTAGTTATTGTGTCAATAGTGTGCTTATAGGCTACCACTATACCGCCACTTTGTCAAGCCCTTACCTGATTTTGTAATACTTTTCATTTTTTACTTACTGCTTTTTCTGGTCAACTCTTTCTGAATTGATAATCTAACCTGCGAAAACCCGTTAGGGTTTTTACTATACTTCTTAAATCTAAGTTTTTTCAAAAACTAAAATAAAAACTAGGTTCTCTCCCCGATTATAATTACATCAAAATTAACAAAATTTGCCATCAAATTTGAACTAAAATGTCAAAGCTGAATCATTCATCATTTCAATATTCTAAACTTCTAAAATCGTTTGAAAAAGACCCACAAGTTTTTTTTCATTGTTGAGTTATCAACAAAAATTTTATGCTCTATAAATAATACTCTATAAAAACTCTATAAATGCCCTACGTTTTCAAATTTTCTTGGTTCACTGCATATATTCTCTATTTTTGCGTACTCGTCAGATACCCCTCTGCGTACTCGTCAGATACCCCTCTGCGTACTCGTCAGATACCCCCCTGCGTACTCGTTAGATACCCCCCTGTTGATAAGTCGCTGTGGAAAAGTAAAGACAACTATTTCTTGTCCATCTCCGTTTTTATAAAATCTAATACCACTGATAAATCCTTTTTTTTTCAGCTCGTCACTTGCTTTTTTTATCGTTTGTTTGGCTTTTCGTTCTGAGGTAACTAATATTGGTATTTGTTCCGCCAACTTATTTAAGCTTATTGGCCACTCTTTATATTGATTATGTAAACTTAGAATTCCATGAATCCTAACTGCTACAGATGATTGTAGATTCCTCACCTGCTCAACAGATAGCAACCGATACATACGACTATCTAAATTACGTAAAATAATTTCGTTAAATTTTATTGTATTTTGCCATAGCGGTAACTGCCTATCTTCTGCATCTGATTCACTTTCATTAAACAAATCGACTTCAAATAATGCCACTGATTTAACCTTTGTATAACTTGCTTCTCCTTTTGTACCCCTGATACTATACTTATTATGGTAACCGATTGATATATAACCTAGTTTTATCAAATCCTCTTTTATTCGTTTTCTGTTGTTCCGATTGTTATGTATACCTAGATGACTACAAATCTCTGATAGATAGAAGCTAACAGGTTCTTTTTTTAGGCGTGCTATATCTAATCGTCCGCCTTTACCTCTGTGAATTTTGCTTAGCAGGTAAATTAACATCTTCTGAGCATTTATACTTGGTTTACCCGCCATAAATGCTACTCTTACACTACCATCACTGCTTTTCCATATCGCCCCTGTATCTGTCGTTCTCCTACGTATTTCAAATAAGGGCAATGCAGGTAAATTAACATCAACTGGGGCATATACTTGTTTTTTCTTGGGTTTGGGTATCCTTTCTAATACTTCACCTGTGCTTTCTAAATTACCGTTACTTTTTTTACTCATTTTCTCAATTGTATCAAAACAAAAAACCGCCCAACTGCTCGGCGGTCTTTGAATAAAACTATAGCTATTCTATGGTTAAGTCTTTGCTCTCCATCAATAGCTTTATGGCGTCATCTATCAATCTACCAAAATCGGTTTGTTCGTCGTTACGTATTAATGCCTGAGCTTTCAACATGTTTAACCTTTTCACCGTCATAGGGTCTAAGGTAACTGTTTTTTTAACCCGCTTTATTTCAGAGTCAACCTGCACGCTCTGTACAGATTTCCCTGTTGGCTTGCCCGCATTTGATAATAAAGTTTTAGTACTCATAAGTTCATTACCTCCTCAACTAAATTTTGATATGCAATAGCCCCTAAAGACTTGGGATTATATTCAACTACACTTTTTTCATTTTGATGCGCATATTCAATATCAATGTTTATCGGTATCTCGGTTCTAAAAAGAAAACCCGTTAGCTCCTCTTGTTCTAAGTGTTCTCTCATCTTTTTTGTGCCTATCGTTCTATCATCAACTTGGCAAAGCAAAACCTTTATATCTATAGCTCTCTCTGCCTGTTCAACAACAAGATTTACGTCACGGGCAATGCTGTCTAACCCATTTCTAGCAAATTTTGTAGGCGTTAACGGAACTATCACTAAGTCTGATATAAAAAATGATATTAGTTTTATTAATGGGCTTGTTGCTGGCAAATCAATAAGCACATAATCATATCCACCCTTCTCTATTTCCTCACGTCGTCGGGAAAGTAATAGCTCTCGTTGAATATATGACGATATTTCAATCTCTAAGCTCTTTACCTCCTCATCGTGTGATGGCAACAAATCTAAATTTTCAATAGCAGTTTTTATAATTGCATCCGATAGCTTAATCTTATGCTTTTGGTCTTTCAACACATCACAAACTAAAAGGCTAAACCCCCTATTGGGGACTAAAACCGACGTTGCATCTGCTTGGCTATCTAAGTCAATCAACAAGGTCTTATATCCTTGTCGAGCCAACCCAACCGCAAGATTGACACTTGTCGTTGTCTTGGCACTACCACCTTTGTTGTTACCTACTGATATTACTTTCATATTGCTTGTACCTTTATATGTATCATACCACTTTACCAACCACACTACAATAAAGAGATATGTATCATACATCTTTACTTCTTTTACATAAAATGGTGAGGCATACTGTATAACGTAGCTATGTACTGCACACCTTTATGTATTATACATGAATACGTATGAAACGTAAATATGTATTTATGGTTGTAACAAAAAACCGCCCATCTTGAGCGGTTAACTTTCTGCTATAAATTTGCAATAGCCTTATCTATATCTGCTAACAGATATTTAACCCTTTCAGGGGCATTTTCTTTATACCATGTAATTTCAGATAAGGTAACTAAGATAGACATAGCACTTTTTTCGTTAATCCATTCTGGCTTCCTCATCAATAGTTCATCTGCGATATGTACCATTTCTTCTAAACTAAAAGAACCGTTTTTATATTGATGTAAAATATGTCTAAAACCTTGATATGTCATATAGATATTATATAAAAAAAGAGTCCAGACACTCTGATAATACAAGTATCTGGACTCCTCCCTAACTCAACTGCCTTAACAGGCACAGATTAACTAACGGTCGTCCTCGTCGTCTGGGGCTTGATGTCGGCTAGAGCTTCCTTTTGAAACGGATTGATTCGTCCAATGCTCATTTGACCATCCATCATCGTCCTCATCCCGTGAGTATCGATAGTTATCCGAATAGACAATGGTGGTATGAAAACTCCCATCATCCTGTTCAGCAGTTCTGGCGTAAACTACACCCGCCATTTTACACTTGTCCTCTCTTTGCAAAGAATAGGTACATAGCATCAAACAATTATGATACTGTCACAGATTTTATCATTACAATATAGTTTGTCAACACTTATTTCAAATTCATTAAAAACTGCGTTAGAAAAGTAAGACAAAATGGTCAACGTCGTAAAATATTGAGAATACGACGCAAAACCGCATATAACACACATCCAAAAGCTTATAACAAGTTTCTGGTACTGACTAGAGGATAAAATAATAGGGTAGGGTAAATAGTAACCGATAGAGGTACTTTGAGGTGTGAAAAGAGAAGACCCACAAGTTTTTTTTTGTATGGGTGATTGTCGCTTCTTCCGTCCCTCCCCCCTTTCCTTGATTTGAGCCTCTGAGCCAAAAAGATGACTAGCAACCCGTAGGGCTTGGCCTTTACTGCGAAGCCGAATTTGCTAAAATTAGGATTGCGATGGGCAACCTTTTTCCCTTTCCCGTCATCTCACCCCATCGCCGTCAGGCACACAGCAAATTCTAGGCGAAGCTGTCAAGGCTTGCGGGTCTTAGATTAATGATTTCTGCCCCTCTAATATCTTTACACGTCGGTCTAAATCTTCTATGCTGTCGGTGTTCTCCCTTGTTTGTTTCCCATTAAATAGCTGTTCTTGATAGGTTTTTGTACCTTGTGTTAGTACCTCGTCCATCTTTTCCATTAGCCTATTTTCCCGTTCTTCAAACATTTTTGCTAAACCTGTAAAACTTGTCTCTGAATCTTCCCTTAGTTTTTGTATATCATCTTTTAGGTTTTGTATGTCCTCTTTAGTTGAAAAAACCTGTTTCATCTCTGAAATCAAGGTATCTATATCTTGTCTATCTAATCCCATGAACAGATTCTACCAAACCAAACTAAGAGAGAAACAAAAAACCGCCCATCTTGAGCGGTTCACTAATTGCATTTCGCTTATATTTCATCCTCCTAGATGTGTTCTTAGCCTATCTAACCTAAGCTCTGTGTACGGCGTCCAGTTATCCCAAAACGGTACAGCATGGTCTATCACTGCCCATTCCTCTAAATGCTCCATAAGCTCATGACCTAACCCACATTCAACTACAAAATCATCCGCTATGTAATCGGCAATTCTAAAGTATCTCGCCCATATCGGGCTTAATAGGTATACGCCCAAGCCACCAAAAAGCATTGGATAAATTAACCTAACTATTTGATTTATAGCTGTTCTTGCAAAATCTGGGCTTGGGCTAATTGTAACCGCCTGCTTGGCTTGAGCCGTCGTTAGTATTACACCTCTTTCTTGCCCTAAATCCTTGTGCGTTGTAAAAACATGCTGGGCAACTGGATATACTAAGTTCCTTAGAGCCTTTACCTTTAGACCGTCACCTTTTGCAAAATGCCCTAGCTCGTGGGCTAACATGGCGGTAAAATGATTGTCCTTTAGGGCTTCCGTCGTTACATATAAAGTTGTTCCGATTGTGTATGTTCTGGGAAAATTGTTATCTATCACCCACCAACTACTATGAAACTGTGTCTTACCTCTCTTGGGGGCGATTTCCGATATGTGCCCTAATGAATCGCTCATGATGGCACGTTCCCGCATACTTGGGACTCTCGCACCTAATGCCCACCTTGTAAATACTCCACCGCTTGTTATACCTACTAAAGATACTAAACTTAAGATTACTGGAAGATATGCAAGAAAAAGTCCTAAACGAAACATAAAGTATATGAACCACTGAAACAACAGAAAACCATACCCACCTGATAGGCTTCTTGGGTCTGCCCGCATTAGCTGATTTAGTGAATTTGCATCAAGTATAAGAGCGAGTAACCCAACTACTAAAGCAGATGGGAACAACACAAACAGATAGAATATCAATGCCCTGACACCCGCACTCGGCAAATCTATAAAAAGACTGAACCAGTATAGCCCATGAAAATTAATTGATGGCTGGCTTGTGATTGCGTTCTCCTGCATTTGCCTTTCTTCCAACCATCTTGTTATTGCTGTAAAAAAATCACGCACTCGGCTAACTACCTTGTTTCTGTCCTCGTCTTTAGCGTCCATGAAAAAAGCAAACGCTATCATAGCAAAGAGAAATAATATTAGATTGAAAAGTCCCACACGGTCTATTATCTGGACCGATGAATCAAAAAACCATTCTACCACTTGTCTATCTCCTTTTGTGTAATAGATTGCATCTATCCCACCTGACGATATAAACAAGATTTGGTTACTTACATTTTTGATAACAAAAAAACCGCCCAACTGCTCGGCGGTCTCTGAATAAAACCTTGACAAAACTTATTAATTTTTGTAAAGTATAAAGCAGAGGTACAAAAAAAGGCTAGCCATATACGTAGGCGTAGCCCTTAAATCGTTATTTTGATATTGTGATTATCAAAATGACTATGTTCTGCAATAAAAATATTGCAGTTATGATGTCATGCATCATTATTTCATTGTACCTCAAGATATAAATATTTCAATCATTTCTATTCACGCTTGGCCATATAAGCTATGGCATCTTGTATTCGCCCATCCAACCATGTTTGATTGCCTGTCTTCCTATCCCATTTTTCATTTGCCATCCTCGTTTGATATAACAGATGCTTTATCCTATTTGCATCAAAATTTGTCATTACCGCCAACTGATTGGCCAAAAATAATACTGCTCGGCTGTGGTCGTTATAGCATACACTAATGTCACCGTTGTACAGTGCTTCATATACATTACCGTTCTTGGCTCGAAAAAGCCTCTCCCAGATGTTTTTATCCTCTATATAACTTGTATCACCATCTAACCCTCTTAAATCAAATCTAGGGGCTTTACGTGCCTTTTTAGGTTCTGGTTTTTCATCAAGCTTTAGAGCTTCTAACAGTACTAACAGTTCCTCGGTTCGCTCTGGTATTTGGGCAAGGTCTAAATCTTCATACCCTTTACCTGTCATCGTCAACCATCTATCCTTGCTGTATATCTCTATGTTCGCTCTCTTGTGATTCTCTTTGTATTCCGCTTTAATCCAAATATGTAAACCTTTACCACTTGGGCTAAACTCCGTGTATCCCTGCAACCTGTCTACTACCTCTTTTGCAAACGCTGTAAGACGGTTGTACTGAAAACAATCATCGAGGTCTATGCAGACATACGGGTCATTCTGCGTTAATACTAACCCTATACCGCTGTAGTTCATCGGGTGTAATCTGTAAGCCGTCACTATCTGCTTGTATGTCCCCCATGTATTCGGCCATTGGATACCAGCGTTACCGCCTGTACTCCAGTTCTTAGGCGTCTTACGTTCACCCTCTCTCTGCCACAAAACCCACTGCTTGAGGGGCTTTAGTTCTCTTGGTATCATGTTTTCCATGGGCTTTTTGCCTTTCATACATGTATTGTAACAAATTAGGGGGATTGCTCCCCCTGTTTTACCTACTGCATCATTCCGTTTGTTGCTATTTCTAATTCCTGCTTCTTCCGTCTTGTTCGCTTTACTGGTTTACCTGCTTCTAGCTCCTCCATCTGGGCTTGTAACTTCTCCAACTGTTCGGCGGTCACTATCCGCTGTAATAGGTTCTGCATCCCATCTAACGCTAGTTGATTGCCTGTCGTCGGGTTATCCGCCTGTTCTACTTCCTTGATAAGCGTTCTAAGCTCACTCTTTACGTTAAAACTCATGGGTCAACTGCCTTTCTTGTCGCTTGACAATGTGATATATTCTACGGGATACTCAAATATAGGGGCTTGGCTCTTTGGTTTCTGCACTTCCATTTGCACTGGACTTGATAGTAACTTGGGGTTAAGCTCCTGTTTTTGCATCAACCCTGAACGCTCTAGCATATCTAACTTTCTTGCTTCTATCGCTAGTTTCTGCCTCTCTATCTCTAAACGCTGGCGTCTTATCTCACTGATTTCATTGATTCCTCGATTGATTGCCCTTACTCCTGCAACTACTCCCCAAACTGGCAACCATACAGGCATTGTAACGATTGCAAACCCTCCTAAGATTATTGGGGCTAATATGTTGCTCTCTCGGTGATTGTTGTTTGTAATTGTTGTGTGCCACTGCCGATTGTCGTAACTATAACTCTCGTTATGCGTTGAATTTTCGTATCTGTTCTTGTTCCTCATGGCTACATATCCTGTGAAATATCCTTCGTTAGATAGGCTAATTTATTGTACGTTTCTTGCAGTCGGTTTCTGATGTTCGCATGAAAACCACATGAACTAAGCATCGTGCAACTACATCTACTTGTCCCTTTTACTTTGTCCTTTAGGGCTAGCACCTCCTTTTTTAGCTTCTCCAACTGCTCTAAAAGTTCTACATCTTCCATTCTGGCTTTTTGCTCCTGTTGTAACTGTCGCATTGAGGCGTCAAACATGCTCATTTGCTTCATTCGGGGCTTGGGCATTATTCCTCACTTTCATACCTGATTAGAACTAATTGTAATTTCTTGGCTTCTTCATCTCGTCGTAATTCTTCCTGTTCTTGCCTCCATTCATTCATGCACTCATCCCAAAAGCCTATCTGTCTATATTTTGGCTTCGGCGGTCTACCTCTGAATAGTCTTAGCTGCTTTACCTCCATTTAGCCTGTATTCCTTTCTGTGACAATTTATTGTAATCGTCCATTTCCATAACCATACATCTATCTTGTAACGCTTTGTTGATACCCTGCGGTAGGTGTAATCTACTATCTTTTCACCTCTGAATAACCGTTTGATTGTTTCCATTGCTCACCTATAATTCAAATTCACTTGGTTCAATGTTTCCTGCTTCCTGCTCTTGCATTACTTCTTCTCTTACAACTGGTCTTGGTTCTACTGAATTACGGTCTATCTCGATACGTTCAATGCTCGCTACATTCATCTTGCAAGCTATCCCAGAATTGATTAAAAATGCCTGACCAGGTTCTAAGCTCTTTACGTCATTTGGGTTTATCTTGAACTGGTGCTGCTCCCTGACTGTACCCATTCCCGTTGCTTCTGCCTCTGAGATTTGAAAACCTTTTTCCATCGCTATTTTAGTGCCTGCAATGTTCGCTATCCGCTCGGCGTTGTTATGCTTAAGTAGTATGAATGTATTGCAGTTATCCAAAATCCTTTCAACAAGTGCGTCATCATGCAATGCTTTTAGGCTCTGCGTTGCCAGTATCACACCCAAATTCTTTGAACGGGCTAAACTTAAAACTGTTGTGATTGATTCGTTCCTAAATGCTTGAAACTCATCGATGATTAGCAATCCTGCCTGTTCTCTCGGTTTCCTCCCCTCGCTGGCTATCCAGTTGTTCAAATCTTCAATGAAAAAATCTGTAAACGCTTTTGCGTCTACTCCTGCGGTCTGCGTCTTCATCGAGAATATAGCGTAATCACGTTCATCTAACCTAAAACCATACGGTTGTATTGTGTTCCCAAATGATAACTCAAGGCTTTCTAACTGGGTCATCAAATTTACTACATCACCTTGTTTCTCTAGCATCTCGATACTTCTTATTCTTCGGGCGTTACCTTGATAAGCTGCCCTCAACCATTCTGGGTTTAATCGCTCAACACACTCACCAAAACTTCTTGGGGGTTCTTCTATTCTATTTGTTCCTACCCCACATATAAGCTGTAGTAACAACTTCTTCCTATCCGCAAAATGTTTGGCGTTTGCTTCTGCCTCCATCACATTACACAAGTACGCAAGTCTGTTAAATATGGCTGTCTTACTTCCTACAAATCCATCGTATACTGCTCCATCTACTTCACTTCCTAACGTGAATATTGGTACTTGTACCTGTCGATATTTATGTATCATACTTGAGATAAGCAAGGCGTCTTCTAACTCGCCTTTACCGTCTAAAAAATAGATGTTTCTGTCCGTGTTCTGTATCACTTCGCTTATCAATCGTAATAAGGTCTGCGTTTTACCGCTTCCCGTTGTACCGATTATAAAGAAATGTTGATTCACTAATCTATCTTCTATGCTAATATGTCTATTAGGTGATGTATGTAGCCCATTCATCCCGTCAAAACTATCACCGCTGATTTTTGTTCCCAAATACAACAAATTCCGAACCCTCGGCGGTGGTTCTTTTAAGCTCTCTTGAGCCTGCTTTGTTATATGCTGCCTGTATCTTGCTTGCTCCCGCTGCTCCTTTAACTGCCTAGCTTCTATATTATTTGCCATGTATACTTGCATACTCCTATTTGCTTCTATTATTGCCCTAAATACGGGTGAATATACTACCGTACCGAAATACGCAAAAAGCATCCCAACTGATTCATCACTTCCTGATAAGAATACTAATCCAACTAATATCACCATCGTCCCAAATACCAAACTCAAAATTGCATGTAATGCTATTTTACCCGCTCTATCTGACTTGCCTTTTTTCTCGATACTTCTTGCTCCCATATATGCAGGTAGAAGTAACATTAAACCTAAATGCAGTATGATAGATGTGCTTATTGTACCTGTCGTCTGGCATTGTTTTTCGGGTATTAAATAGTCCGCTATTTTATACCTCATCGTTGCTATCATACCTCAACCCCCTCAAGTCTCCGATAACTTATTGACTTGTAACCCTTTATCGCTTCTTTTATCAAATTTTCCGTTGCACTATTTACAAAATATACACCCCCATCTATCTTTTCTATTGCTAATATCCCTGTGATTATTTCCTTTATACGCTCTGTTCGTTTACGGCTAAGTTCTATTTCAAGGGCTAGTTTTTTACCTTTCCAAACTATAACAGCGTCGGGTATATGCCCCACTTTACCACCCAACATGTATAACCATTCTCGCTCACTTGTCCATTCTAGCTCTTGGTCTTCTTCTATCGCTTGTTTTTCAAACCATAACCTTACTTGGTTTATCTGCCGTCTGTGTTCTAATAATGTAAAATTGGGTTCATTATATCTATAATCTAGTCCAACTAATTGTAATCCTGTATTCGTCAACCATACCCATCCTGGCTTATCTGCACCATATTCAAACTTTTGATAACTCACCAAACCTAATTCTTGCCATCGTTGAACTAATTTATGCACTGCAACTTTTGTAACTTTATTCGCTCTCTTTGTCTTCCTATTCGTATTCATTCCTACCAAAATTCTTAAGTGTTCTAAATCTATGCTGTACTGCTCTCCTATCCATCTAAGCAAAATAAAATCACGGTCTGTAATCCGTCTGCTTAACGGTGTGTATCTTCTATTGTCGCTTTTTTCTGTTACTGTTTCCATTTTTCCTCCAACTATTCTACTATAAGATATTTAACCGTCAAGGCTTTTTTGCTTATAACCTATCCGATACTCTCACCCATACAAAAAAACTTGTGGGTCTTACCACTTCCAACTACCTAAAACTAACATCTAACTTCATTACTTCCAACTACCTTCTTCCCCTACCAACCAACTCCAACTAACTCCTTAACTAACTCTAACTCCACTCCACCTCCTCCCCCCTCGTCGCCCATCCGCCACCCGTCACCAAAACCCCATTCATGTAGTGAAGCGGAAGGAGTGGGGTTTTGGTGTGCAGCGAAGCGGAAAGGGTGGCGGATGGGCGCACACCGCAGGTGTGAGAGGGGGGAAGGCCGTGAGTTCCAAGTATACTATGATGTTTATCAGCGTTAGCTGATATTTGTATGTTGTTGTATACGTCAATGTATATCACAACTTTGTTCTACTGTCAATACTTTTTGAAAAAGTATTACTAAATATAATGTATTACTCTAGGATTGCATAGTATCCATAGCGAAAACCCGTTAGGGTTTTTACTATACTTTCTAACCCTAAGAATTCTCCAAAACTAAAATAAAAAAATCGAGGGTATCACCTCGATTCTCTTTGGTATGTTTTTCTTAAAATTTGCCGTCATTTTTGAGTTAAAATGTGAAAGCTGAATCATTCATCATTTCTTTTTTCTAAACTTCTAAATTCGATTGAAAAAGACCCACAAGTTTTTTTTGTATGGCTTTTTGTTGAGTTATCAACATTTTTTTTATGCTCTAAATATAATACTCTAAATAAGCTCTATAAATGCCCTTCGTTTTCAAATTTTCTTGGTTCACTGCATATATTCTCTACTTTTGCGTACTCGTCAATCACCCCCTTGCGTACTCGTCAATCACCCCCTTGCGTACTCGTCATTCACCCCCTTGCGTACTCGTCATTCACCCCACTGTTGATAACTAACCGTGGAAAACAAAAGTTACTATTTCATCGCCATCTCCGTTAGTATAAATTCGTATCTCTGCTATAAAATTTAATGCAATGAGTTCCTTACATGCCTGTTTTATAACCTGTTTAGTTTTCCTTTTTGAGTATGTTGATATTGGTATAATTTCCGCAAGCCTTTTTATTCCTATTCTCCACTCTTTACTCTGGTTATGCATACTTAGGATTCCGTGAATTCTAACTGCTACGGGTGATTTTATTTGTTTCACCTCATCTACTCCAACTAACCGATATAGCCCATTTTCAAGGTTATCTAAGAGTAAGGGATGGAACATTATTTTACTGTGAAACATCGCAAGTTGTTCATTTTCAGAAGAATCATTTCTAAAGTGGTCATATAAATCTATCTTAAAAAGCCCAACTGATTCAATGGTTTTTCTGCAAGCCTTATTCTTACCGTTAACCACAATATATCGTTTGTGTAAGTGTAGCGTTATATCTCCAAGCTTCTCTAAATCTCTTTGTATTGTTCTTCTGTTCCTTGTTTCAGTTCTAATCCCCAAGTATCTACAAATCTCTGCAAGTGTAAACTCAACTCCCTCTTCTCTCAGCTTCACTGTATCAATTTTTCCTTCCTTTTTACGTGGAGCTTTGCTTAGTAAGTATGTAATCACTTTCTGCATTCCTATCGTGGGCTTTCCACTAATAAACCCAAGCTTTATAGTTCCATCTTCACTCTTGTATACCTCTGGTTTATCGCTTTTCTTGCGTTCTATCTGATAGAATGGTAAAGCAGGCAGGTTAATATCTATTGGGGCATATACCTTTTTCTTTTTCGGTTTCGGCATTCTTTCTAAAACTTCACTCATGCTTTCTAAATCTGTATTACTTTTTTTACTCATTTCCTTGATTATAACAAAACAAAAAACCGCCCAACTGCTCGGCGGTCTTTGGATAAAGTCAATCTATTTGTACTCCTTTCTTCTCTGCAAGCAATCTTATACCATCTTCTATCAAACTTGATTCTGTTGGTTTCTTTTTTCCTGTTGCCTGCTCCTGCATCTGTATCTTACTTAAAACAAAAATCAGTGCGGGGTCTATCATAAAATATTTACCCACATTACCTTTCTTTGCAACTTTAGTTTTTTTATTTTTTTTTGCATTCGTCCTTAATGGGTTTGGTTTTGCTTGCGGTTTTTGCTCTGTTGCAGGTTTTCCACCGCTTATCTGATTTAATCGCTCAAGTGCTGATTCTTTACTCATGGTTCAATAACTCCTGTATGAAACTAATATAATCATTTGATGCTATATCTTTAGGTGCATACCTAATTATGCTTTGTGACGCACCCTCCGCACGTCTAACCATGTGTGAATAGCTTATTTCCGTATTATAAACATAGCTCCCTAAATCTTCCCTAACTTTATCTGCCCACTCCCTTTTTATTCTGGTTCTGTCCATCATCGTTATAAGAACGCCCACATGTATTTTCTTTTCAAGCTGGCTTGACACTTCTAACAACTCATCAATAAGTCCGTGTATACCCATATAAGCCCATTCGCTTGGGTCATATGCAATCACAATTCTATCAGAGGCATACATCACAATTTTTTTTAGTCTTGAGTTCACAGGCGGTGAATCAAATATTACATAATCAAATCCTAGTTTTTCTATCTCATCCCGCCTTTGCAACAGAAGCCTTTCATAGTTCGGTATATCAAAAATTGCTTTGTCTTTATCTCCATCGTCAAGATATGTACTGCTAGGAACTAACCACACATTATGTTCCCTCGTCTTTCTCATAATTTTCCCTACTTCTTTTTTTGGGTCGGTAAGTAGGTCAAAAACAGTGGCCTTTAAATTCGTGATTTCGGGCTGTATTGTCCTTCCTTTCAGAAGCGAGTACGTGACATTGCATTGTGGGTCTAAATCGAAAAAAAGCACCTTTTTACCAAGTAAACCTAATGCAGATGCAGTAGCTAGAGCTGTGATTGAATTTCCTTGTCCACCTTTTTTCTTAGCATGTCCGATTGTTTGCATAGTTATTCCTCTTTTCCTATAAACATATATACATAGGTTTATATATCCATATATTTATATAAACATGTATTCATAGGTTTATATTTTCATATGTTTATATATCCATAGGTTATCACGGTTCAATGCTTTTATCAACTGGGTAAACAAAAAAACCGCCCATAACTAAGGGAACAATAAAACTTGAAAAAGTAGTTGCTTTTTCAAAATATAGTGCTAAAATCTCATAGTATCAAAATTGGTACAAAATATCATGAAAGGAGGTTTTAACCAGCATGAACGGTTATTTCCCATCTGAACCCACTGATTCTACCGATGTACCGCGTCAAACACCGCTGTTCGGCGAAACTGAAGTTGTCGATATGTAATCAGTAAAAAACTACGATAGAAAGGTAGATATACTAAAAAAAAGCCTATCTATCGTAGCCTTCCCAAGTCAAGTTTCTTATCTGTCATATCACCATAAACATACAAATTCGCCTGCTCTGGTTTATACTCTTCATTCAATATATGGTTTACCATCTCATTAGTAAGATGTTTCTTTAGCTGTAATAAATCTTCGTCGGGTGTATAATGGCCATAGTCCGCTAAATCAATACAATACGCCATTGCTTTGTCAAAATCTGATTGATTTCTAAGCATGTAGCTATTTATTGCCATTTTTTTATAATGACTAAACTCTTTAGCATTGATTCCCGATATATTTACCTGTTTCCAACGCTCAAATAGAATGGCTATGGTATCTTCTATTGTTCCTGCCGTTGCGGAAAATTCAACCCTATACCAGAAAAGACCAGGGGTTATTCTACTTATAAAAGAACGTAAACTATAAAGTAAGTTTTTCTTACCTCTTAGTTCCTCACGTAAAGTTTTTGTTAAAGCATCGGAGACAAATGCGTTGTATAGGATGGTTTCAGGGTCAAGACTATTATATTTTTTCAACGGAATAGAGGCAGAAACTAGCATGTTCTTACATGCTGGTTCGTTAAAAGTTTCATTTATCCCGTACGAAAAAACATCTGTGGGGTAATACGATGATTCTACACGTAAACTACTCGATAAAAGATTAAGATTGTAGAGCAATTTATCAAGCTGCGTTGCCTCAAAGTTTCCAACTAATAGAACTGTTATATTTCGAGGATTAAGCAATTCCAGCATATAGTTTAGTAATGTTTCCTCAGAAAATGTCTCTAAGATTGTAGGAACACCTAATGTATCTAACGCATAGGGGTGATTATTTCCCCAGTATCTCGCTCGCATTCTATAATAAAAATCACGTCCAAATTTTGATACCGTATCTGCCTGTTCACTACTTATAACCTTTATTTGCTCCTCTAATACCTTTCTGTTTAACGTCGACGTTTTCAAAATCTCTAGTATAAAATCCATCCCAAAATTAAATTCAGTTTTAGGAACTTTTATATAAAACCTTGTACTGTTCTGACTTGTTGAACCGTTAAAAACACCTCCATTTTCTTCAATAGTTCGCTTGAAAATATGGGTTTCTGTATAAATGCTTGAACAGCTCAGTAATAAGTGTTCAATTAGGTGTGTTATGCCTTGATTTTCTAGCCTTTCCATTCCTGAACCGATTTTAGAAATTATTTCAAAATGGATAAAATCAACAGTTTTTACATTCGCTGTAATTATTCTTACGCCGTTAGGTAATTTTTTTTCTTGAGGAAATACATTCATATGTAATTTAGATTATACAACAGGTAGGAATCATGTGTAGCTGAGGGCTATTTCCCACCTGTTGCATCTTGTCTAGCTTAAGTTACGGTATAAGGCCGTAGTCGGACTAGAAGTTGTCTGGCCATTCATCCTGCAAACGCTGCATTTCATCGGCGTTGCATTCTTGGTCATACTGTTCTGGCGACTGAAAACGAACCTTACGTGCAACTTTCTGCATCTCGTTCATTGGAATATTCCTTTCATTTGTGAACGATACGATAGACTATCGGCATCAATAAATTGATACACGCCGATATAATAGCATAGCAAAATAAAATGTCAACACTTATTTCAAATTCATTAAAAATTGCGTTAGAAAAATATGATATTTTAGTCAACGTCGTAAAATGCCGAGAATACGACGCAAAACCGCATATAACACACATCCAAAAGCTTATAACAAGTTTCTGGTACTGACTAGAGGATAAAATAATAGGGTAGGGTAAATAGTAACCGATAGAGG
>Ga0209607_1000943_pt1 | contig 24625 bp, 16 predicted proteins | sample AD_UKC117_MetaG_FD_184413 | JGI IMG/M metagenome (GOLD analysis project Ga0209607, IMG submission 184413) | Active sludge microbial communities of municipal wastewater-treating anaerobic digesters from Hong Kong - AD_UKC117_MetaG (SPAdes)... | ecosystem: Engineered > Bioreactor > Anaerobic >... | reverse complement strand
GCGGAGAGCAGGCGCGGCATCGATCAGGCTGGTCGTCGAGAGGGTTGCCAGCGTGGCGAGGAGGGCGGCGGGCTCGGAGGTCATGCCTCACGCTAACCAGTGGAGGCCTCGGTCGGCGAGGCTGCCCAAATCGTCGCCCCGCCCGGTCGGACACTTCAAACCTGCTTGGCCGGCTTCCAGCGGAACCGCATCCGCACCACTTCGTGGTCGCCCGTGCCCTTGAGTTTGTGCGTGGCCGGGTCCTCGTCGTTGAGGTCGCGTCAGTGGCGGCGCATCGCGTCGGCATGCCAGAGCTCCTGGAGCCCGGTCGAGGTCCATGCTCAAGGATCGACCACCCCGCCTCCTGCTACACGTATCAGGCGCAACTCCCCCGCCTCCTCACCAGTGCTGCACCCGATCTCCGGGTACGGGACACCATGATTCAAGGGGGATGACCATGGGATGGATCGGCATCGAATGGGTCAAGAAGTACAACGGACTCTCGGGCAATCTGACCAACACCAAGACGCAGGCGGAGGGCTTCTACAACACGCTCTCAGCCGTGCGGCGCTTCAACTGGGGCGATGACGCGGCCTGGGACGTCGACTTCGAGCAGCAGGGTCGCGGCACGCCGAGCGCCGGTACCGACACGACCTGGGCGGACAACGTCGACGCAGTCTTCTTCTCGGGCCACGGCAGCCAAGGGGGATTCCACTTCGGCCGGAAGGTCGACAACTCCGTCGCGAGCAACACCGAGATCATCTGGGGGGATCGGGACCTCGAGTTCGTCGCGCTCGATGCCTGCCTCGTGCTCGAGGAGAAGGGCGTCTTCGACCGCTGGGGTTGGCCGGTCTTCCGCGGTCTGCACCTTCTGTGCGGCTTTCACACCGTGACCGCGGACGAGTCCAACCGGGGTCGGCTCTTCGCGCAGTACCTCAACGCCGGCCGCACCGTCCGTCAGGCGTGGATCCGCGCCGCGCAGGACACCGAGGGATCGGCCACTCAGTGGGCCTATCTGCGCGCCGACGGCAACCGCAGCGACACCTACAACGACCACTGGTGGGGCAAGGGATCCGTGGGCAACGACCCGACCAACCCGACCACCCTCTGGTACGCGCGCGGCGCGTGCTGACCACCACCACAACGTTTCAGCAAGGAGACCGTCATGCCCGTCACCATCAACCTCCCGAAGCTCCGGCTCCCGGATGCCTACCCACTGCTCACCTCCGTGACCAAGCCCTGGGACGAGCACGAGCTCGCCGAATTGGGCGAGCGCCTCGGAGGCGTGCGCCTCGAACGAGAAGGCCTGTGGCACACCGGTCGCAGCGATCTTCACCTCGTCGAGGTGTATGCCGCGAGCCGCTCCTTCCGCCTCGAGCTCCTCGCCAGTGACGAGCTCGACGGAGCCGCCGATGTCGGCGTCGAGCCGGACAAGGCTCGCGCCATCGCCGAGGACTTCCTGGCCCCCTTCCGCCCGGACGGTGGCGACCTGACGCTCCGCGACATCTCGGACGCGATCGTCTTGGTCAGCGAGTCACCGAAGGCGGACCCCCGCCGATTCGTCACCGCCACCGAGGTGTCCTTCGGCTTCAGCCGTGGCGACATCGGCTTCGTCGGTCCGGGGGCCAAGGCCCGCGTGTCGGTGCGGCCCGACGGGAATGTGGCTGCGGCATACCGGTTCTGGCGCGATGTGGAGGAGCGCGGCAGCGTCCCCGCTCGAAGTGCTGACGAGATCGCCCAGGCGTTCGGCGCCTCCCCGACCTTCGGGCGGCTGACCGACGACCTCGTGAAGGTCGAGATCACGTCCGCCGAGGCCGGCCTCTTCGCGCTTCCGCCGACCGAGGTTCAGGACGTCTTCCATCCGGCCCTCGAGCTGCGGGGGACCCTGACGACCGAGGACTCCTCGGTGGGCTTCTGCACCTATGTCTCGGCTGTCGACCCTCGCCGGATGGTCACGGAGCGCCACGAGGCACGTCGCCGCAGCCCTGCACCACCCGAGCTGGTTGCCTGATGCGGTGGGTCGGCGAGGTCGCCGACCCACCGAGTCACGTCACCGGCGGGAGGAGCTGGTAGACGACGAGGAGTTGAGGCGTGGTGTCCTTGGCCATCTCCTGCTCCACCGTGCGGTCGGGCCCGTTGCGGATCGACACGCTGATGACGGTGCGACCGGATTGGACCGACAGGTCGCGGGTGGCGCCGATGCCGATGTTGGGCCACAGAGTGACCGTGGCATCCGGCAGAACCTCGTGCTGCCAAGCGTCGGCGGCCGCCTCGTCAGCAAGGTCGACCCGGCCCACAACGACGCTGTGCAGGCGTTCGCCCAGGTTCCAGCCGCAGTCCTTGGCCGCGGTGCCCTCGTAGGGCGAGAACTCACCCTCGACCCAGCCGCACGTACCAGCCCCAACAAACAACAACACCCGGACCTTGAGGGTCCGGGTGTTGTCGATGTCTTGAGACATCCCAGAGTGGGTAGTTCCCGAAAGTCGCTGACCTGCGATGAGGCCCCCACCAACTTCCCCGCGGGCACAGGCACGCGCGCACACTGGGCACAGGCATGGGCCGGGCGGAGATGCTGTGGTTGCTCCCGCCTATGGACTCGCGAGGGCTGCGCAGAAATACGCTCGGGCTAACCGCTTGCTTCTGGTTACCTTGACGGGTATGAGGGAAGCGACGGAAGAACTGCGAGCCAGGCTTGTTCGCCAGCTGGAGGCGTCTGTCGTGAGCACCCACCGGGTCAGGGCGTATTCCCTCGGCGGTGACCTGGAGCGCCTGATGGCTATCCGCGTGGGAAACATCACGCTGATGGTTGCCGGAGACGAGCAGACCATGGAGCTCGCCTTGCCTTCAGAGGAGCAGATGGAGTCGTTGGCAGCGCGAGTCCGACCAGTGATTCTGGAACGCGAGGACACGTTCCACTCGAACGCCCTTGAGCCCATCGGCTGTCTTGGTGTCGGCCGCCCCCCACCTCGTCCTGTCGAGGTGCTCAAGTCGCTGAGGGAGGCGTGGAAGCGCGCCGATGACAAGCGGGTCGACGTTCGCGGGTACCTCAAGCAGGTGCGGCGGCCTGACGGGTCATCTGCCGAGGCGTCAGACAGCGTGCTGGCATGGGATGGTTCTACGGAGACGTGGTTCACGCGGATGTCGAGCGGCTTGCTCTCACGGACGGGTTCGACGTGTGCGACCGGTACCGGGCGGCGTGCATGGTTGTCGCCGACATTGCGTATCTGAACGCCGCGACGCTGGACCTGACTCATGGACTCGTGTCCGAGGGCGTCATCGAGCTCGACGCCATGGCGTTCGAGGTCGACGTCGAGGCAGGAGAAACCCGTCGGGAGATGAAGGGTCGGGTCTATACCGCTGATGTCGGCACCGCGGCCCCTTCGGCCATCGACGAGCCTTTCGGGGACGGGTGGTCGGGTTCTGGGGCCGGACGAATCGAGAGGAGGGGTGTGATGTACCCGCTGCCAGACGGCCCAGACGAGACGCCGGAGCAGATCCGCGAACTGGACGACACCTTGTTGTCCTCGGACCCGCTGGGCTACTTCATGTCGCGCATCGGGATGCTCCACCACTGGGCGTCCTGTGGTGCACGCCAGGCTGCCGGGGACGACGAAGCCGACGCGGCCGCCGATTTGAACGACGTCGCCATAGGCCGTCCCGACATCAATGCCCTGGTTGTTGCTGTCTTCCGCAACGCAGCCGTGCCCGGCCTCCCGCCGATGGTGGTCTCCGCGCAGGTCGCCGTTGATGCATTCGCGTTGCGTCACCACTTGGCCGAGGCACTGCTTCGCCTCTTCATTGCATGTGCGGACGCATACGAAGCCGAAGCGGACGACGGCGGAACCCCGATGAGCTTGTGGGCGCGGCTCACCGATGACCGCGAGCGGTCGGTTGAGGACCTGCTCAAGCGTGTCCGACATGTCGGGAAGTCGATGGCAGAGGTCAAGTCCCGAGTAGTGGTGTAGCGCTGCGTTTTCCTTGAGGGGTCAGGCGGTCAGTGCGGGGAGGTGTTCGGCTCCTATCTCGGGTTCGGTGGCGGGGACGGTGGTGACGCGGCAGCGGGCGAGGACTTCGAGTCCGAGGTAACGGCGGCCTTCGGCCCACTCATCGGTTTGCTCGGCCAGGACGGCCCCGACAAGGCGGACGATCGCGGCACGGTTGGGGCGCCGCTATCGTCAAGCAGCCGGGCTGAGGTCGGCGCTTGGGACGGTGGCGAGGTCGGCTTGGAGGGCTCGGTACACGACGTTTGCGAGGTGCCTCTTCAGGCACCGGCGGGCTTCGGCGGGGGTCTTGCCCTCGGCTCGTTTGCGGGCAAGGTACTCGCGCGCTGGTGGGTGCCAGCGGGCTTGGACCATTGCGATGGTGAACAGGGCCCGGTTGAGTTGGCGGTTGCCTCCTCGGGCCAGGCGATGCCGTTGGGTGTTGCCGCTGGAGGCCGGCACCGGGGCGACGCCTGCATGAGCGGCGAACGCTGCCGCGCTGGGATAGTGGCGCACGTCCCTGACCTCGCCGAGGATCTTCGCAGCGACCAGCGGTCCCACTCCCGGAATGGATTGCAGGTGTGTGGTGGACCGTTGTTCCAACTCGCCGTGGATGTCTTTCTCGAGGTCGGCTTGTTCGTCGCGCAGGGCGTTCAAGCGGCGGATCGCGGCAAGGGCGAGCTTGGCCCGTATGGGGTCGCTCTTGCGGGCGCGTAGGGCCAAGCTCCGAGCCCGAGCGAACGCCGGCCGGGAGTTCAACGGCCCTGTGGTGTCGTGATACCCGGGGGCCATGTTCAGCAGCAAGGCGTGGAGACGGTTGCGGACTCGTGCCTCCTCCTGGACGAGTTGATCCCGCGCGTCCACCAGCAGTTTGAGGTCGGCGTCGAGGTGCGCCGGGTCCATGATCGGCAGGTCCGACTCCCGTAGGGCGATCCGTGCGATGGCGACCGCGTCGCCTTCGTCGTCTTTGCCGCGCCGTCGGGAACGCTTACGTTCATCAGCGGTCAAGTTGGAGGAGACGTCGACGACGGTGTGCCCCGCGGCCACGAGGAGTCGCGCCAGGGGCAGTCCGTAACCTTTGCTGCCTTCCACCGCCACCTTGGTCACGGCCAGGGCCTGGATCCATGTCAGGAGTTGTCCCAGCTGGGTGGGCGAGGCGCCGACCTCGCAAGTGTCCACGAGGCGGCCGTGCTCGTCGACGGCTGCGGCGACGTGGATTCGACTATGCGGGTCGATACCGATCACGAGGGGTGTCATGGTGTGCCTTCCGGTCGTAGGGTCGAGACCGGGTGGCTTTGGACACTCCTGTCGTCCGGTTGTTCACGCCGCTATCAGGTCACGCAGCCACCCGCGAGGTGCCGAGGAGACTGGCCCTAACCGGGTCAGGCCCTCGTGTGGGTCGACAGAAAGATTCCGGGTCATCCTCGGCACCTCGACGAGCCTCGCAGCGCCTCTCATCGAGCCGCCAGTGCCAAGAGGAACACACAGGAAGATGCCCACGGCATCGGTGCGTCGGCGGATCTCGCGGTTGAGACGCTCAGCGGGGTTGTTGGACCAAATCTGGGTCCACACGTCTTTGGGGAAGTCAGTGAAGGCGAGGATGTCAGCGCGGGCAGCGTCGAGGTGGTCGTGGACCTCGGGGAGTTTGCCGGCGACATACTCCAGGAGCCGATCGAATTGGGCGTGGACGGAGCCTCGGTCGGGTTGGTCGTACACCGAGTGCAGCATCGCCTTGACCGCCGGCCACATCGCTTTGGGGGTCACGCTCATCAGGTTCGCGGCGTAGTGGGTCCGGCAACGCTGCCAGGAGGCACCGGGCAGGTTCGCGGCGATCGCCTCGACCAGCCCGGCATGGGCGTCGGAGGTGACCAGCCGGACCCCGGACAGGCCGCGGGCGACCAGGTCAGCGAAGAACTCGTTCCACGCGGCCCCGGTCTCCGACGTGGCCACTCGCAGGCCCAGGACTTCGCGGTGGCCGTCACCGTTGACGCCGGTCGCGATGAGCACGACCGCGTTGATCACCCGTCCGCCTTCGCGCACTTTCATGGTGAGCGCGTCGGCAGCCACGAACGTGAAGGGTCCCGCCGAATCGAGTGGGCGGTGGCGGAAGGACTCGACGTGCTCGTCGAGGTCGGCAGCCATCCGGGAGACTTGGGACTTGGACAACGAGTCGATCCCGAGCGTCTTGACCAGTTTGTCCATCCGCCGGGTGGAGACACCGGCGAGGTAGCAGTCAGCGACCACCGTGATCAGGGCGGACTCGGCTCGCTTGCGGCGCTCAAGGAGCCACTGCGGGAAGTAGGTGCCCTTGCGGAGCTTGGGGACCGCGACGTCGATGGTCCCGACCCGAGTGTCCAGGTCACGATGGCGATAGCCGTTGCGTTGGGCGACGCGGTCGGTGCTGGGGCGGCCGTACTCCGCACCGACCACCGCATCAGCATCCGCGGACAACAACGCGTTGATGACCGACTGCAACAAGCTCCGCATTAGATCCGGCGATGCCTCCAAGAGGGCTTCGCCGAGCAGGCCAGCAGGGTCGACAATATGAGGAGCGGTCATCGTGATGACTCCATTCGAGAGAGCTGTGAGAGGTGAACTCGAAGGATCACGCGGTGGCCGCGCCCACGTCCAACCCGGAGACGACGGCGGCGACCGCGCTACACCACTATCGGGGACTCAACTATGGCAGACGACACCTTCTCGAAGCTCGTTCTGCCGTTCGGGTTGGCTGTCACCGAGGACGTTGGCCCACGTGCGGTGGCCACGGTTGAGACCTTTGCCTCCTGGCTTGAGTATGCACACGACCTGTTGCGACCTAGCGAGATCGATACGACCTCTGCGCACAACAAGGTGAAGCACGGCTTGGCAGTACGGGGTCGTTCGGACCTGAAGCTGTCATTCAGCACAATCCCGCCTGATGCTGACGGCAACGTCGGACTGTGGGCGTTCGCTGACGGGAACGTTGTCGACCTCTTCGACCGTTCCGTCTTGGAGTTCCTCGCGCGTCCACCCAAGAAGAACAAGGTTCGACAGGGCCTGGAGCTCACGCAGCTGAAGCTCGACTATCGCGTCATCCTGTCCGAGGCTGCGATGCTGGCGTTCGTTCACGGCGCTCTGTTCAACGTTGCGGCCTGCCGGCACTTCGCAGGCCGCACCATGCCGAACACTCTGTCGATTGCTAAGCACCCGGGACTGGTCAGTGAGGTTCCGAAGCCGTACTTCGCCGGTCACCAGGTCGGACTCAGGTACCCGATCACGACGGCTGAGGATGGCCGTACGGCACGTCCTGCGGGCATTGCTCACCAGAACGGGATGTGGCAGACGCTCACGTTCACGGGCGAGAAAACAACCGGTCGCGTCGTGGACGACTCGGAGGATCCGCCCATTCCTGACGAGGACGATAACTAGGCGCTCGCCGTCAGGCAGCCTCGGTCTTCTTCAGCAGCTGTGCCCAGCCGCCGTGCTCGACCTCGGCAAGTATCGTGGTAGCGAGCATCATGAACTTGAGGGCGTTGGCGTGCGTGTACTGCTCGGTCGTGACGGCGTGAGCGGCCGCGTGACGGTTCGGGATGGTGGGCACGGGGTCGCCCTTCTCGGTCCAGAACTCCTTAAGGACGCTCAACAACGCGACCGACGTAGGCAGCATCCTGAACGTGCGCAGAGGAACCGACTCCCAGCCCTCACCCGTGTGCAGGAGTGGCTTCACCGTCCGCTTGTAGCTCCAGTTGTTCTTCCCCGACGGTGCGAACAATGCGCGCAGCGCGGTGTCGATGATGGAGGCGGCGTGCGCCTGCGCCGATTCGTGGAAGCCGGCCACGCAAGCGTCGATCGTTCGTCCGAGTTGGGTAACGAGGAAACTCTGCTCCTCGAGCTCGGCGAGCAGAGTGCGGCAGTCCGCGAGGATCGCAGCCTGATGCTCGATCAGGAGCTCAGTCCTTGCTGCGTCGTCATCTGCCTCCAGGAGCAGATACGTCAGGTCGGTGTTGGGCACCCACGCGAGCGGCAAGGCCTCTTCGCGGGCGAGCTCGATGAACGTCGCAAACTGCTCGATGCCACGGTCCGGGTCCCAGTTCGGTGGGCACCAGCCGGTCCTGAGCGCCTCCCAATCGACGTTCTTGAACAGCTTCTGGAAGTCCAACAGTTTCCCGGCGATCCGGTCGAACTCTGGGCCGTAGATGTTCCGCAGCGCGGACTGGGGAATGTCGACACCGCGGAGGAAGTCCTTCGGGATAGCCGACTTCGCGACCTGCTCGATGAGCGGGTCCAGCTTCCTCCGGAACGAATCCATGGGCAGCGACGCAGCAATCTGGGCGCTGATGCGGGCGTTCACCAGGGCGGGCGGAGGCTCGACCTGCTTGATGATCGCCTCCATGAGGCGCCCCGTGTCGCTGTTGTACTGGTCCATCATCCTGCGAGCGGCATCCGCGGCGGGCGACGCCATCTTTCGGCGGAGCTCCTCGATCGACCGGGTGAACTCCGGGCTCAACCGCCTGTTGACGCGAGGCAAGACGTTCCGGATGCTCTGTGCGAGCGCGTCGATCTGCTTCTTCACGTGCGGAGGGATGTCTTCACCACGCAGCACCTCAAGAAGGGTCGGGTCGTCCGACGGCCCCTGGTCAGCCTCGTGTTCGGCAACATCGTCGTCTGGTTCAGCGGGCCCGTCGTCGACTGATTCGTCATCGACTGTGTTGCCTGCAGAGGGCTCAGGGACGGGATGCGCCGGGTCGGCCGGCTCCTCGGGCGTGTTTGCGCTGGTCACCCTGTCAGAGTTCCCAGACCTGGTTCGGGTCGTCAAGCGCGGCGCGGATCTGACCGAGGTCACCCATGTTCGCCAAGGGAGACTCACGAGCAATATCGACGATGCCCCGGACGACAATGGCTGCAGCTTCTCCGTTGCCTTGCTCAAGAGCACTGTCCAAACGCTGGAACATTTCGTCGAAGTTCTTGCGGCGCTCACGGAAGCTCTCCGCGAAGTAGTCTCGGAGCACAACCTCAGCTGCCTTGATACGGGCAATCTCCGTTGTCTCGTATGCGCTCAGTCGTTTGCGCTTGGTTCCCTCGACCTGGATTGCCTTCACGCAGTCGACAATCTGAGTGAGCGCCTCAATCGGGTTCACGGCGGGGACCGCGTTCTTCCCCACGCTGACCACCTTTCCCACGATTGCCTTCTTGGGTTCAGCCATCCTGTGCATCCTCCGTCATGGACCGGTACTTGATCGTAAGGTTTCCACTTACCTCCGTGAGCTCGCCATCGGCGTCGAGAACAGGCGTCACCGCAACGTCGCGCACGGCCATCACAAGATTCATCGCGCGTTGGAAGCGCTCGGCGTGGGCATGGGGTTCAAACGGCTCAGATTCCAGCAGGTCCAAGGCAGCAACTCCGCGGCTGCGTAACTCATCAAGCAAGGTGCCAAGTTCGCTCGTCCTCTGATCGATGCCGTTGAGCTTCGTCATGGTCTGGTCGAGTTCAGCCATCGCGACATTGACGTCGGCCTCAACATTGCGGGCGTGAGTCAACGCCTTCGAGCCCTGCCGCTTGACCATCGAGCCACCGACGAGCAGCGCCGGGCCGATGGCAAGCACGTTGAGGACAGTTGCTCCGAGCGCCATGCCACCAGCACCTTCAGCAATGGTCCCACCGCCGAGAAACGCAAGCGTGGCGTTGGTCGCGGCCGCGCCCGAGAGCGAAGAGATGGCCGTGCCGGTGCTGGCCGTTGCGTAGGCCGTAACAGCAGCAGTCACGCCGGAACTGACCCCCGCACTGGTTGCCGCGGATCCAATAACGCCGCCAATCCAGGCCACAGCATCCATCTCCAGCTTGCGTAGACCAGGTATGCCCTGCAGTGCAGCGTCGATGCCGTCCACCAAGAGACGCTCACTCTCGCGAACCTGCTTCTCGTGACGCCGTAGGAAATCTCCCATACGAAGGACGACCTCCGTGAGCGCCACACGCTGTTGCTCGCCGAGCGCCTTCAGTTGGTCGTTGGAGTGCTCGACTGCCTGTTCGGCCACTCCGCGCTTTGCTTCGTACTCGGTCTCGGCCTGCGCCAGCCTCTTCTTCGCCTTCACAAGATTGGTTGCGCCCCAGCCACCAAGACCGAGGCCACCTCCGCCGGCGGCCGCACCGATCCCGATCAAGATCAATGGCAGCGGCATGTATCTCCCTTCAACAAGTTCGGGCTATCCGATCATGCTCGGTGAGTCAGCCCAAACGGGCTGATCTGAGTAGATGGCGTACAGCGGGTCCTTGGCGACTCCTTGGGTGCGGCGAACCGCGTCCCACAGGGAGTGAGCCGCCCCCGGGGTCGTAGACACCGCTCTGGCAGCCTCCGGTGTTGGCGCCACGAGCCAAATCCGATGGTGACTGGCTGCCGACACACGCAACTCGGTAAGGCTTGCCCTTGCCTCATGCTCAAGGGTCCGGGACAGTCGTTCACCAACCTGCGAGGCAGTTGCCCCCCTGGTAGCAACCGGATCACCAGGGTCGAAGATGTCGAGATCCGTTGTCTGCGCTCGTCGTGGCGGCGTGTATTTCGCGTGCCCCAGGAATGAGACCCGCACCCGGTTCACATGGCCATTGGTGGCATCGGCGAGTCGGTCGATGAAGTGCTCGCCAATTTCCATCATGGGGTCACCGTCGCCGAAGTTGATGGGGGAGATGACGTCGAGCGTTAGGCCCACACGCCTCAGAAGCGTGTCCCGCCAGACGGAGCCGAGGTCGTTGTCGATCGCCTCAAGCCATGGGCCAAGCTCATCGGTCCACAGCCGGCGCAGACGCACCGAGATGGCGATGGGGTCAAGATCTCTCTTCACCGCGGACGCTTTGGTTCTGACGGGCCTTGGCAGCGCCTCATCTGGATTCGTCGTGGGCAGGTGTGCAGCTCGGTCGAGCGGCGCCTCCGACGTTGTCCTGACACTGGCTGACGCGTTCAGATCAAGGGTTTCGCGGACAAGATCGACCTCGTGGGCAGTGAATGACTGCATCACAGCAACTAGGGCTGCCCGCTGCTCATTGACAACTTGGCGGGCATCAGCGAAACCCGCATGGCGATCCGGCGCCTGCTCCAAGGAAGCCTGACACAAGCGCTCAAGCTTGCGGTCCAGCCGCATCACGTATGCCATTTCCTCCGCGACATCCGCGATGTGTCCCGGGAGACCATCGAATCTCTCGACGGCTGCTTTGTGATTCGGGTCTTGACTTGCCTGCCATCGAAGGTTCGTCAGGATCGCCTTCGTCTCAGACTGGTCAAGCATGTCGACAATCTGGGTCAGCAGGTCGACGTACCCCTCGAACGGACTGGCGCGGAGCGAGCCAAGGTAGTCGAGCATCCGCGGATCGCTCACTCCCCACCGCTCGACCAACTCGTCTTGCACTTGCGCCCGTCCCACCTGAAGTGATCGAGCAGCCGCCCATGCCTCTGTGAAGAAGAGTTCGGCGGCTCGCGCATCCCGCGGTACCTGTTCAGGCCAGGTCCCCGCCGAGAGGGCCTCTGCAACTGCTTGTGCCTGTTTCCGAGAATTGGCGAACATGTCTTCGGTGACTTGCGACTGCCCCAAGTCATCCAGTATCTGAGCGTAACTGTCGCCATCGACGATCCTGCGAGCAATGCGCGAGATGGCCAAAGCCGCAGCGATCGGAAAGTCGACTCCCGCTGGGGTCGGCATTTCCTCGGCGAACAACCAGGCCGGCCCTGCCCACTCAGTTGTTTGCCAAGCCAAGCGACCGATCCAGAACCATCGCGTCGCGTCAGAATCCGTCACGCCCGGGGCTCGTGTCAGTGGCATCACTCGGGCACCTCACGTTGATTGATGTAGGTAATGCCGAAGGCCACGGCCTGGCGGAACTCTTGGCGGCGGGCGCCTATGTCGTACTGGCTGCCCGAACCCTTTTGGAAGATGTCGAGGCCGCGGCCGAGGAGGATCTTCCAACCGGTATCGGTCGTGATCGAGCGGTCGTGGATGGTCTCGTCCCACTCGACGGTGAACTTGATGCCGACCGTGGCCGCACCGTCCTGGATGTCCTTGAGCATCAGCAGGTGCTGTTGCTGGAACTCGCCCTTGTCCTCCTTGGTGACGAGCTTGACCGCGATCTCGTCGGCCGGGTCCTTGGCCGACGCGACCAGTGCGAGCAGGTCGACCAGGTTGCGCCCTTGGTGCGGTAGGCGGATGTAGGGGTCGACGATCCGGATGTCTGCAGCTCCGCGTAGGTATGGGAGCAGCAGGGTTTCGTAGGAGACGCCGCGCTGGTTCTCCTGGAATTCGCGGTGCCCCTCGAACAGCGGCTCAGACTTCGGAGGTTCCTCAACCGTTGGAGGCGCGACCGGCGCTGCGGTCGAAGTGCCAGGGTCGGTGGGCTCGTCGACAACTGCCGCGGCGCTCTGTTGGTGGTAGTAGGCCGGGTACTCGTCTTCTTCGAGCGTCGTGACGGTTCGCCATTCGCCGGCCTTGTCTGAGTAGCCAAACTTGACCTCGGCCATCGTGGAGTCGAGGCGGAGGATCTGGTCCTTGACGCGTTTGCGGCCTTCGATGGCGAAGCGGAGGATTTCCTCGATCTCGCCTTCGGTCGCCGCACCGTGCGGGTAGAGGATCTTCATGAGGCCGGAGAAGGTCTTGTGGATGCCGTCTCGGTCGCGGGTGGAGATGTCGGCGCCGAGCGTGAAGTGCTGCTGGTAACGGTCGGAGTAGTCGGCGTCACGCATCGACTTGAGGACTTCGGCGATGTAGTCGACGACGAACCCGTAGCCGTCGGAGAACATCTCGCTGCGGATCGTGTCTACTTCCCAGCCTGGGATGTAGAAGTGCAGACGATCGAGGTAGGCCGAGTCGTGGTAGCTCTCCGGGAGCTCGTCGAAGAGGTCGGAGTGCTTGAGCATGTAGGGCACGTGGTGGGAGGTGTTGCCCACGAAGACCATTGACGCCTCAGCGCCGAGGGTTTCGACGCCGCGAGAGAAGGTCTTGTTTGCCATGTAGTTTTTCATGATGTCGACGAGCGCCTTGTCCGTGCGCTTCTTCTTGCCGGCGAACTCGTCGAAGGCGACGACGTCCCAGTAGCCGACGAGGCCGATGCGGCCGTTGGCGTTGTTGACGAAGAGTTTGGGGACAGTGACCTCGCCGCCGGAGATGAGCATGCCGTGGGGGGAGAACTCGGAGAAGATGTGCGATTTACCGGTGCCCTTCGGCCCGAGTTCGACGAGGTTGTAGTTGCGTTCGACAAACGGGATCAATCGCACGAGCTGGATGAGCTTGGCTCTACGGCCGAAGAGTTCGGGGTTGAATCCGATGGACTGGATCAGCAGGTCGATCCATTCGTCAGTGGTGAACTGGCTGCGGCCGCTGGTGTAGTTGTCGAAGTCAAAGTTGGAGAGTTGAATCGGCTTGATCGAGCCGAGGATCCATGGGACGACGCGGGCGTTGTCGCTGTGCTGGTACTCGATGTCGCAGATGCACCAGACCCCGCCAACGAGGAGTTTCTGGTGCGCGTTGACGGTGGCTGGTGGGACTAGCACTTGGCTGATGCCAAGGTTGGCGAAGGTCGCCTCGTAGGTGTCGTCCTTCTCGTTGAGGTGGACTTGCACCTTGTCGATGACCCGGTAGCGGCCCTTTTCACGGATGGTCGACTTGACGAGTTCGGCCTGGTTTCGGTGGACGTAGTGGTCAGCGAGGATCTTGCGGACGCTGTCGATGCCGGACTGGATCGTCGCCTCGTCGTCGGAGGCGGCGTACTGGCCGAGTAAGTACTCCAGGACGAACGAGGGCACGATGGCGTTGCCCTTGACGGCCTTGACCAAGTCCTTTCGCACAACAGCACCAGCGAAGACCTCGTTGATCTTCTGATCGAGAGGCGACTTCACGTGCGGACCCGCCGTCGTTGCTGAGTCGTCGACCCCGTCGGGGAAATCGGCGACAGTTTCGGCAAGGTCGCTTTGTTCGGTCATCGCAGGATCCTCCTAGAAGTCGAAGTCCGTCGTGAACGAACGCTTGATGGTGTAGTGGCCCTTCGAGAAGGACTTCCACTGTGTCGTATTCGGGATGGGCTCTTCGAGCCGCAACTCGACTGGGCGGCTGTTGAAGTCGTCGGCGTCCTGGGTGAGATATAGGGTTGCCGACTGGTACCGCTGGCGCTGGTCCTCCGATGAGCTGTCGAAGGTGAGGATCGGCCGGTCGGAGATCAGTGTGTCGCCGACGTGCAGGCCGAGGCGGACCCGGCGTGGCTGGATCTTGTCCGTGACCGGCTCGCGCTGAAGCAACCGGACCGCCAACTGGCCCGTGGTGATCTTGTCAGTCTCAGGCATGAGATCCACGTTCACGGGGCGGATATCGCTCCTACGCTTCTTGTTGACCGTGACCACGGGGACGACGATCTCCTGCAGGGAAGCGCCACCGTGGACGTAGCGGGTGCCGGCACCCGGGAGAGGGATGCGGTGGATCGACTTCGGGATCTGGATGTCGAGGTCACCAGCGAGACCTGCTTGGGCTGACGTGAACGTCATGAACGAAGGTGACGCCTTGAGTGAACGACCTAGCACGTAGCGACGGTTGATTCTCGTGACCTCATCTCCATGAGGTGACTCGGAGACGTAGTAGGACGTCTCCAGCGGGATGTCTTGGTAGAGGAAGCCGTGATCGGCTGTGATCAGGATGTTGGTGGCGTTGGCGTTCGTCCACTTCTTGACCAGGAGCAGCAACTCGCGGAGGGTCTCTTCCGCAGCCTCGAAGACGGTCCTCTCGGTCGCCGCCTTATCTCCGGCCGCATCGATTCGGTCGTGGTAGACGTAGAAGATCTGGTGTTGCTTGTAGAGATCGCGCAGTTCGTCGCCAGGCATCGCTAGGACGGCGGCGGCGCTGATCGCGTGACCCTTAACCGCCTGGAGGATCTTGTCGCGGTTCGGGGTGCCGTCGGTGGGCTTCCCGTCGGCAAGCACCGGTAGCGCCTTCGGATCCAACTCGAGCGTCAAGTGCGGAAGGAGCGAGGCCATGCCCAGTTGGGTGTAGCTGGGCAATGATCCGAGCATCGCCGACAGCGATGCATCGAAGCGGTCCTCGCTTCGGATCCTGGAGGCGAGTTCGTGGGCAATCTCGTATCGCATGCCGTCAGAGATGATGACGACTGCCTTGGTGCGTCCGTCCTTCACAACAGGTGCGACGTGGCGCTCAAAGAACTTGGCCTGCGGGTCAAGCGCTGAGGCCTTCCACGGACCCGTGGGCTCCAGTGCCTGTTGCCAGCGCCCCCCGAAGTCGTAGAGGTACGTGTTGGCGTACTGCTTGTCCACCTCGGCCTTGAGCGCTTCAAGGGGCTTCTGGAAGTCGGCGGTCTGATACGCGTGGGTGAACCAGCGGTACAACTGGTCGACCCGGAACCAATCGGACTGATACCTCTCTAGGCCCACGTCCGCCGACGCGATCGTATGCGGAAGACCTGCAATTGCAGCAAGCAGTTCGGAGGCGTTTTGGATGGCTTGGTACAGCCTGGCGTACTTGGCGCTCCAGAGGCTGTCCTGCCGGAGATGTACAACGTCGGCGACCTTTCGTGGTGTCACTGACTGAGCAGCGACCGCAGCCGCGAGACCGACAATCACCTTGCGGTCGATCTCCTCGAAGATCGTGACGTTCGCCAGGTCGCGGTAGTCGCGGTTCTCGATCTTGGCCGTGATGTCCAGCGCTTCCGCGGCTCGCGACGCCAGCGCGGTCATCGTCTTCTGGCTGCGAACGTCATAGCGCAGGCTGTTGAAGTCGCTGCGGATGTTGCGGAACTCGTCGGGTGTGGCGGAGGCGAAGTCTTCGAGGGCTCTGCTGAACATCCACAAGATGAAGTCGTCCACCGTCGGCGACTCGCTCGTGTACTTGTAGATGCTGGCTGCCCCATCCCAGAAGAACTGGTCGAGGCCGAAGTTGACCAAGTCGTCGAACTTGCTCTTCTTGCCGGCAGCATTCTCGGCGAGGAGTTCTCGCGTGATGTCGGTCAGCTTGTTGCCGGGCGCCTTCACCAGCACCTGGCACATCTTGGCGCGGATGCGAGTGGCGTCGTCCCCGTCGGACAGAAGCTTCTCAAGCGCCAGCTTCCGGCTGCTCGCCGCGAAGAACTTCTGATGCTCCTCGATGACCGGACCGAATGCCGGGTCGTTCAGTCCCAACTCCCGCTGGAGCATAGAGGTCTTGTCCGCCGTGAACACGCCGTAGGCGAGTTCCAGGTCGAGCAGCCAGTTCTCGGTGCCTCGCGGAATCTGGCCCGAGCGGTACACAAGGTGCCTTGTGACATGGTCGGACAGGAGAGTGTGCTTCACGCCGAACTCGTTGTCCTGCACGCGGACGACAGTGATGCCCTCAAGATCAAGCGCGTCGAGCTCAGCGTCGTACTCGGCCAAGGGATCGTGCCAGAACACGATGCGCTGGGAAGACAGCCGCGTCCGTAGAGCGTCTTGGATTGAGTTCAGGTCAGTCACCAGGCGCCTCCAAGCCGGGGATCCGTCTCAGGGCAGCGCCGAACTTCGGGTAGTTCGCCTTGACGCCGTCGTCGAGGTCGATAACGACGTTCTCTGACGCCTTGGGGTAGAGCGTGTCGTGCTCGTACTCGTTCAGCTCGAGGAGGATCTTGCGGAGCCGATCAGCTTCCTTCGCGTTCCCGGCGCGCTCCGCCTGCTGAAGAGCCGACTCCAGCTTCGTCACGTACTCCCGCAAATAGGTCAGTACGGTCGAGACCGTCGACGGCGTGTAGCGGTGCATGTAGATCAGGGCGTTGAATGATCCCCTGGGGCTGGAGAAGAGCCAGTAGATCGGACGCTTCTTGTAGCGCTGAACGTGGTCGTCGTAGAACTTCGACTTCCCGGCCCGGGTGATGAAGTAGTCGCGTAGGTTCTTCACCCCGAGCGACTCGGTGATGAACTTCAGGTTTTCTTCCAAGTGCTGGTCGCCAAACGCCGTCCGGAGGAACCGTCGGAAAAGCCCCACAACATCGTCCTCAAACCAGTCACCGTCCACGATCGGGATCACGTTGTCCACGTCAGGAGCGAGCGTTGGCGAGGGAACCTTCGCGAGGTAGTCCTGCAAGGTCGCCCCCTGGTCCGCAAGGATCAGTCCTGGCTCATCAAGGCTGTACCGGCCAAACATGCAACCCACCGAGTAAGAGACCAGCGCTTGCATTTCTCTATGGTCCGTTGGCTGGGCACGCTGCCGCGGGGAGTGCGCGAAGCGCTCACCCATCGGCACCCCGCTTGCCTCGCTGATCCGCTTCCCCCAGTACTCATCGCTTAGCTGCTCTAGTTCACCGATCTCCGTTCCTCGTCTCACCTGCGACCCATGCAATGCGCCGGTCGCGGCCTTGAGGTCAGACCTACGAAGATCGACCAGAGGGTTCTTGCCGAATTCGTAAGCAGTCTCATTCTCCGACCATTCGGACCTAGTCAGCTCAACAAGGCGCTCGACTCGCTCGTTGTCGTCGTCACCTAGCACCGCAGGAAGACGAGCCACGTCGCCGACCTGATAATTGAGCGTAGGTGCGAGCACATCCAGTCCTGCCCGGACGATGGTCGAGTTCAGGTACCCCAAGAGTCCATACTGCGTCGCGCTCGTGCTCGCGAACAGGGACATGCCTGCGACATCGAACACGAAACCAGCTGGAATCAGGCGGAAGCGTGCACCCCCACTGCCAATATTTGACCAAGTTACGGCCTCACGGAAATAAAAGTCAGGATTACGAACCGCGGACCGTGGACGTCCGCCGTCTTCGGTTCCGAAGGAGCGAATCGCGACGCCGTCCTGTTCCCAGTTGACGACGTGGTCTTGATTGCCCCACCACGGGACCGGTGTGCCACCCTTGTTGTAGGGGAACCAGCGTTTCCCACATTGCAACGCTTCCTGCCGATTTGAGCAGTGGGGGCCGAAACGATCGCGGCTCACTTCCCACCAGAAACGCACGAATTGTGCGTTATCGGCGGTTGCAAGCCCCTGCTTGACTTCGAACAGGTCGCCCAACGTCCTGGTCTCTTTGTACAGGGCGAGCATTGAGTTCGGCATGTCAAAGATAAAGGCCTTACCCGGCACATTCTCGAAGTGGCGAAAATCAACCTTATAGACAAACGCGTTTCGAGGTGGCAACGCATCAACGGCACCGCCGACAAGGTCCTCCTGCGTAACCCGGAAGAAGGTCAGCTGACTTCTTACGGTCGACCGCTCGAAGACGGTCGCAGCAGTGTTGAGGCGAACACCGAAGGCGGCCTTGTCGATGCAAGCAGTGACGGCTGGCCGGGCACTACGCACGACGTCACGCCTCATGTCCTCGTAGGTGGTGTTGAATAGCCAGGACTCGCTCACAACCAAGGCTGCTAGGCCCCCAGGGTCGACGAGTTCAAGTGATCTGTCGATGAACATCGTGCAGAGGTCACCCGAGTAGTACTCAAACGTCTCCTCAGCGAACTCGCGCAGTTGATCGCTCATGTTTCGGGTACCCATGTAGGGCGGGTTCGCAACCACAACGGAGTACCTCGGGCACAAGACCTCCGCTTGCCGGATGACATGTCGAGCCCAGTCGAGTGCGTCGGCCCTGTACATGTCGCCGTTGTGGTCGACAGTCTCAAGGTGGCGCGCAAGGCGGCTGAGGAGACTCTGATCCGGCTTGATCAGCGACCCGAACGTGTCGGCCTCAGCGAATTGGTTCCAGAACGCCTCCTCGGCGAGGCGATCACCATCACTTGAGACGAGGTACTTCAACTCGTCAGCGCTGAAGGTGATCGGCTCGAGCACGCAAACGTTCGGCTCGACGGGGTTCTTCAGAAAGAGCTTGCGCTTGGACGCTGCCTTCATCGAAAGTGCAAAGGCTGCGAGGGCTCCTGCACGTGGGTCGATCTCGGTGCCGTAGAGATTGTTGATGAGGATCAGCCCCGGGATCTCCGACGGCGCGTACCCCTCTTCCTCGTAGATGGCGTAGAGGAGGTCGAAGGCGTAGGTGAGCATGTGACCGGAGCCGCAGGCCGGATCGATGACCTTGAGCTCCTCCGGCTTGCTGATCTTGAGGAAGCCGGTCTCTTCGTCGACCGGGGCGATGTAGTAATCCATCTGTTCGACCAGGCGCGACTCTGGGTGGTTGAGCATCCAGAGTCGCCCCAGGGAGTTCTCGACCAGGTAGCGGACGATCCAGTGCGGGGTGAACAGCTGGGTAGCTGCGGGGATCTCGTCAGCTCCGGCCTTCTTGTTCTTCTTGAACCCGGCGAAGACCTCGTCCTTCCGCTCCGAGATGTAGTACTGGTAGAGCCAGCCGATGACCTCGACGTCGCGGCATACGTCTTGGGTGAGTACTGACACGGACCGGCTGAGGACGGAGTCTTCGGCGAGGAGGTTCGCGGGGATGAGCAGCTCGGTGTAGTCGCCCTCCCGCTCGAACATGAAGGGCATGGTGCCGTGCCAGAAGCGGCAGTAGTCCGCGAGGAGCAACGCATACGCCTCGGCCTGGGCGTCGACACCCGGGCGCGGCTGCCGAGTGCCATTGAGCAGTCCGGCGATGGTGGCCGGGTTGGTCCCGTTAACGACTCGGGCATCTAGTTGGCCCCGCTTGGCTGCGGCGAGCACCTCGGGCTGCCCGACTTGATCGGTCGCGGGCGATACGACGCCGATGCCGGTGTAGCCGTTGGCGTCCATGAACCGCAACGCGATGAGGCGGTTGAACCAGGTGTAGGCGACCTTGTCGGCGACGTGCGTCTTCCCCTTGTCGCCTCCGCCGGCGCCGGCGATGGCCCGCTCCAACGCGGCGACGGCGTTGGGCTGCTCCACGCGTTCGGGCGAGCCTTGGGCAAGGACTCCGGTGATCCGGGCTCCCACCTCGCGGATGAGCTCGGTACGCGATGCCGTGGCAAACGACTTCAGTGGTGCGGTCTCCATCAGAGCGTGATTCGCTTTCCGTCGTTGATCGTCTGGATCAGGAGCGCCCGGAGTGCCGAGAGGTACGTCTCCATCTCCGCTTCGGTTTCGATGAGGGTCGGTGCGCCGACAACTGTGAGGGTGCCGAGTGAGACTGTAGGTTTCGCTGGATCCGCGGGGTCGACGGACTTGGCCAGTTGGTCGATGAGGCCGGGGTAGTCGGTCGACGCGAAGTGGCTGCCGGTCTGCTCGATGACCGCGATCAGGTTCTGGTTCTCGAGGCTCGCGAAGATGATGTCTACTCGAGTCTGTACTGCTTTCTGCGCCTGCGGTGAGGCGTCCGTGTAGACCGTCTGCGAAACAAGGTCAGCAAGCCTGGCCTCGACCGCACTCCTCACGTGGTTGCGGGAATCGATGATCCTGTCTTCTACCAGGCCTCGAAGTGTGTCGGTTGCGACTTTCAGTTGGTTCATCTTGGCGCCGCGAAATCCATTGGGGTCCTCGAGGAGGGCCTCGACTGGATCCGCACTGCCGGCGGGGAGATAGCCGAGGTTCCCGGTGTTTGCAGTCAGGAGGGCCTGCGCCTCGTCGTAGATCTTGGCCTGTGGGCCGTTGAGGAATGACTTGATCGGATCGACCAGGTCTTCCTTGGCTTCGATCAGCTCGTCGGCCACGTCGAAGTCGCTGAGATACCACTCGATAGGTTTACCGACGACTTGGTCCAGTAGTGCGACGACAACTGAGAGCTGAGCGACGAACGGATATCGGCTAGAGCTCACGAGGGCATTGAGTTCGTCACGCTTCGCCGCGAGTTTGTCCTTGCCGAATCGAGCCAGTTCGGTTGGGTCGCTTGGCACGGCGCCCTCGTCGAAGAAGTCGGTGCAGAACGACTTGAACTTGGCAACCTTGGTCGCGTCGTACTCCGTCTGTGGGGCCACGACGATGTGTTGATGTCTCCCGGTGTTGCGGATGCTGGATGCGGCCTCGGTACGCACGACTGGGTTGGCATCGCTCGTGAGCGCGACCTTGCCGTTGCCGACCAACCAACCCAGCACGACCTCGATGGAGCCCAAGTCCCATCCGTAGGGCTTGGACTCGAACCGGTCAACGATCTTCTTGATGGTGACCTGCTCGCCAAGTTTGGACTGCGAGATGACCCAGGACTCCATCTCGGTGCCGGGCGAACTGAGGGGGCTCAGGACTCCTGCGGGGAACAGGCCCTGGTCATTCTGGACGGCTCCGGCGACCTGCTGCTCTGAGTAGACCTTCCCTCCCAGCAGGCCGAGGTTCGTGTAGGTGCGGTTGACGAGCTCTTGGAAGCCATCGCTCACGCGCGTGACGGCATCCTGAGAGCCGGACGTGATCTCCGCGGCGTTGATGATCATGTGGGCTTTGCCGACCGCCTGGCGAAGACGCTCGATGAGTTCCTTCTCTCGCTCGGCGTTGAGCACCTGCTTGGACTGGAGGATCGCCAGCGTCGAAGGCAACGCGCCTGAGGTGGTGCGCTGTTTGGTGTACTTCTCCGTCTTGAGGAGAAGGCGCAGGTCCGCGAGAAGTCGCGTGTCCCGGCCAAGGAAGACGCGCAGTTCGTCCTTGCCTGCGCTCTGCATCTTGATTTCTTCGTCGGTGTAGTTCGTCTCGGGGGTGATGAAGTGGATGGTGAGGTCGTGCTGTTTGCCTTGCACGATGTCGTCGAGCTTGTAACCGAACGGGAAGTCCTGACCGTTCTTGGCGTACTTGAGCTTGTTCGTCTTGAGGATCTCGGAGGAGAGGTACTTGAAGAGTTTGGTGGAGATCTCGGACGAGTCGAGGTCGATCGACTTGATCTCCTTCTCGATCTCCTGTTCCTCGTTCGTCAGGTACTCGTAGACGTTGCCGTTGCGTTGGACGTACGACTGCGTCTCCAGCAAGCTGAGCGCCTCCTGCACCTGCTTGCCGAGCGCGTTGAGGTCGAGACCGAAACGGTCGTAGACGAGCACCGTGAGGTTTCGGGGGGTGGCCTTGAACGTGTCGACGTACTTGACCAGGAAGAGCGCCTTCAGCAGGCGGTTGGCGAGGACCGTGACGTCGGATCCCGGGTCGGGAAGGTGCTTCTCGGCCTGGAGGATTGCGCTCTGAGCTGCGGACTTCAACGCCGCGCTGATCCCGGCGAACATCTGGTCGAACGTGGCGAGGTAGCCAACCTGCTCCGCCCCGATGCGCTTGGCGACCTCTTGAACGACACCGAGCATGGACCGTTCGCCGACCGAGCTGTTCTTGCCTTCGAACATGTTGTGGTCCGAGAGGCCCTCGATGGCAGCCTGGAACATCGGGATCTGGTAGGTCACAAACGGGTATGTGCTGATGAAGCGGTTGGCGTCGACGTAGTTGCGATAGGTCTTCGCCCCGTCGACGAAGTCGAAGATCGTCTTGAAGTTGCCGCCCTCTGTGCCATGGATCGTCATCAACTCGGCTGCGCCCGCGTCGTTCTTCTCCAGGAGCCGCTTGCTGATGACCTCCTCGACATCCTGGCTGGTCAGTTTCACCTTGGCGCTGAACCGTGCCTGGATCTTGGAGAAGTCGGTCCCCTGCTGTCGGGTCCGGTCACCGATGACCTTGTCCATGTCCTCCTGGGAGGTCACAAAGACCCACGACTGTCCCTTGCACTTCGTGTTGAGAGACTCCGCGATCGTCTGCAGGTTGAGCATGAGCTTCACGTCGTCAGCGATGAATTGGCCGACCTCATCGACGAAAAAGTTGAGCCGGAAGCCGGGTCCCTGCGTGTCGATCCACGCCTTCACGGCCGTGGCGAAGTCTTCGATGGAGACGGCATACGACTTCTGGTACTGCGCAATGATGCCGGGGTTTGCCTCCCCGTTGACGTCGGCGAACGCCTTGTCGATGTTGTGCCCTTCAAGGGCAGTCTGCTCTCGTCCCTGCGCCCAGTCGATCCCCGAATGCTTGGCGAAGGCAGCTTTGAATGCGTCGTACTGGCCACGCTTGTCAAGGTCTTCCTCGAAGCGCGCGACGGCGCCGTCGTTACCGTAGTAACCGCGGCTCTCGTCGAAGACCTTGACGAAGACCTTGAGCAGCGCGTCGGTCTGATCCTTGGCGATCAGGGTCGCCTTCTGGTCGATGTTGAAGAGCAGGCTCTTGGCCGGGATGGCGGCGGCCTTCTTGAGCGACGCGATGAGCATGGCGTCATCGGTCTTGCCCAGGAAGCTGTCGCTCACGTCCGTGCGCGAGAAGGCTTGACCCTGAACGTCGCCAAGGAGGTGGGCGAGCATCTTCAGCAGGTGTGACTTGCCGGAGCCGAAGAAGCCTGAGATCCAGACGCCATTGGCGTTCGTGTAGTTGGTGTACTCCTCCAGCAGCGGGGCCACGCCCTTGGCGGCGTCGTTGGTGAAGACGTACTCCTCGACCTCAACGGCGAGGTGGTCGACGTCGTCGGCCTTGACGACACCCTCGATCGAACGGGTGACGTCCTTGAGGAAGATCTCGTTGAGTTTCATCGGGTCATGCTTCCTGGTCGAGGATGCGCTTCGCGCGGTAGAAGGAGTCGTCCTTGAGCTGCCCGAACAGGACGAGTGCGGATCCCTGGGTTGGTGACACTTCGTAACGTCCCGGGAAGAACATCAGCATCGGTCGGTCGGAGACGACCGTTTGCAGGTTGTTGAGCACGGTGTGGGAGCGGACGAACGGGAACACCTCGCCGATGCCGGTGAGGAAGAGGATCTGGAACGGCTCCGCTTCGATGCGTGCCTTGATGGCCGGCGCCAAGTGAGTCTCGGGGTCTAGCATGTTCTGGAGCATCTTGAGGAAGTCGGGCTTGTCCATCGTCGGCTCGGCCGCCAGCACCCGCTCCCAGACGTTGCGCTCCTTGAGTAGCTCGATACAGAGGTCGTAGAGGTTGATCTCGAAGACCCTGATCCCGAGTTCGGTATCGAGCTTGGTCTTGATGCGCTTCTTCGCCTGAGCAACATTGAGTGCCCAGGCAGGGTCGTAGTCGTAGATGAAGTGGGCGACCTCGTTGCCCAAGCCCTCCATCTTGAGAAAGCGCTCGCTGCTGAGCACCTTGAACAGGTGCTCCTCCTGCTGGGCCAGCGTTGTCTTGGACTGCACCGTGTCACGCCAATCTCGTTGGGAAGAATCGGATGTCACTCGGCGTGCGCTCGTGGAGGTATGCAGTGAGGCGCGCCGAGATGAGAGCAGGCTCGATGCGTCCTTTGGAGTTGAGCAGGGCAGCTTCGGTCATCATCCGGAAGAGCACCTGTCGTAGCTTCTTGTATGAGCTATCGGTGACGTGGTCCAACTCGTCATGCCACATCGCCTTGGCGCGATAGAAGGCGTCATAGTCCTCGTACGTCACGTTGCCCGCCAGCGTGAGGAACCGTTCACGCAGAACCTCCTCGGCAAACTCCCCGATGAGTGCATAGCGTCGACACGCAGCAGCCCACATGACGTGACCGCGTTCGGTCGGAGTGGCGTCAACGAGAAGCTCCACTTCCGCCGCGCTCAGTACCGAAAGCCGCTGGACCACCTCCCGGGCAAGCCTCACGCCGGCTGACCTGGTGCGCGACTGCAGGAGGTTGGCCTCCTCGATGGCGCCACGCACCTTGTCCCAGTCCTGCTCACGCAGGTAGATGGGCGCGACGGCCGATGCTTCACGGATTAGGAGGCCGCCACTAGTGAAGGACAGGGCATATCGAACGGCAGACTTGGCCATCATGTGCACCTCCATCCCGGTGTGAGCAAAGTCGATCAGGATAGGGGACGCCTCCGACACTGCATCGAGAATGCAGAGTGTTCACTCAGCAACCACCGACTTTGCCGCAGCGCCT
>Ga0209607_1000942_pt1 | contig 24650 bp, 22 predicted proteins | sample AD_UKC117_MetaG_FD_184413 | JGI IMG/M metagenome (GOLD analysis project Ga0209607, IMG submission 184413) | Active sludge microbial communities of municipal wastewater-treating anaerobic digesters from Hong Kong - AD_UKC117_MetaG (SPAdes)... | ecosystem: Engineered > Bioreactor > Anaerobic >... | reverse complement strand
TGTCCAGCAGGTTGCCGAGGAAGGCAAACAGGGACGTGATCGGCGTGAGAAATAATCCCAAGATCACAATCTCGCTGACGAGGTAGATGGTGGAGATGGTGGCTTTGTAAAAGCGGTAGATGACGTAGGCGGTGAACGCCACAAAAGCCAACAGCAGAATAGCCCAGACAAACCCCGTGCCCGCTTCTGCCAGAAAGTCGAGAAAATCCCCCACAGCTGCACTTCCTTGATTGGCGATAATGGTACTGTCACTGGCTAGATTGTACCCGAAGGAGACGGCCGTTTCAATTCCCAAATGGGAGGGTTTTGGCTGGCTGCCATCGTTGCGCCGCATGACGTAAATTTATGGGTAGTGCGGCGGATTTTTTTATCAGGGGGTTGCTAAGAAAGGTGGGTGTTGTTCTGCGTATCCTCGTCGGGGAGGAGGCGGAGGGGGATGTGGGCGGATGCGCCGCCCGTCTGCGGCCGGTAGACCACCTGCGACTGCCCGATGAGCGCGTCCCACACGTCGCCCAGGGTGTCGGCCAGGGCGATGGGCAGGTTGAGACGGTTGGCGATGTCCTGCGGCGAGATGTCGTCCAGGGCGACCCGGTCGGGGTGGTCGAACATGACGCGGGGGAGGACGATGAGGTTTGGGGGGGAAACGGCCGTCTTCGCTTCCAACGCCGCCAACACATCCAGCCCCATCAACAGCCCGGCCACCGTAATCGTCTCGCCCAGCCGTTGGTTAACCACCGGCAAGACCTCCACCTGCGTTCCCGTCAGCGCCGCAAACTCCGCCGCCTTCTCGCGCAGCGTGGGGGCGAAGAGGGTGGCCGTTGCCAGCAGGAGAGATTGGAGACTGGAGACTGGAGCTGACTCGCCATGCGCTAATCTCCAGTCTCTAATCTCCAGTTTTAGCGCTTCCCAGTCGTCCAAAAACTGGCGCACCATGCCCAGGCCGTTTTCGTGCAGCTGCTGGCCGTCGTAGGCGGCCAGCGCGGGCACTTCCCGGCCGGTCACGAGATACCATTCATCGGTGGGATAGACAAAACGCTCGCCAAAACGTTCCTGGTAAAGCGGCTGCAGCGACTCCACATAGGCCAGGGTTGCCGCTGCTTCCTCCGGCGTATGGACGCGCATGGTGTACTTGTGATGGCGCGTCAGGCCCACCGGCACCACGCTGATGGACTGCACCGCCGGCCATAAATCGGCCAGTTCGCGGATGGAACGCTCCAGCCAGGGGCCATCATTAAAGCCCGGCACAACCACCAACTGCGTGTGGACCTCGATGTGGCGGTCGGCCAGCCAGCGCAGCTGCGTCAGGATGTCCGGCGCGCCGGGATTGCGCAGGAACTTGCGCCGCATCTCCGTATCGGTGACGTGCACGGAGACGTAGAGCGGCGACAGGCGCATCGTTTCCAGCTTTGCCCAATCGTGGTCGCTGAGATTGGTGAGGGTGACAAAGTGGCCGAATAGAAATGAGTAGCGGTAATCGTCGTCTTTGATGTAGAGCGTGCGGCGGAATTTAGGAGCCATTTGCAAGACGAAGCAAAATTCGCACAGATTGTTGCAGCGCCGAATGTCGATGTCGAAGGTGGGATGCTCAAACTTCAAGCCCAGGGATTGGTCATAGCTGCGTTCGGCTTCGTACAAAAGCAGCTCGTCGCCACGGCGGATGAGCAGCTCCAGGTATTCGTCCGCGCCGTAAAATTGCACGTCGATCACGTCTTCGACGCGGTTGTCGTTAATGGCCAGCAGCTCGTCGCCGGGCTGCAGCCCGATATCGGCGGCGACGCTGCCCGGCTCGATGCCGGTAATCCGGCCACCGGCAAACGTGGTGGGGTCGAGTTCTTGGAATAAAGGCATTGGATTTCGGATTATGGCTTACAGCTTATAGCTTATAGCTAATAGCTTACAACTTAAGCCTCACGGTTCACGGATTACAGATAATTTCTCGATGATGTCGGCGACGATGTCGGCGACGGTGTGGCCGGTGGTATCGATGATCAGGGCGTCGTCGGCGGGGCGCAGGGGAGAGACTTCGCGGTGGCTGTCGATGTCGTCGCGGCGCTCGACGTCGGCCAGGATTTCCTCAAATGAGGCGTCGTGGCCCTGCTGCTGCCGGTCACGCCAGCGGCGGCGGGCGCGTTCGGCCGCGCTGGCGGTGATGTAGAGCTTGAGCGGCGCGTCGGGCATGACCACCGTGCCGATGTCGCGGCCGACCATCACCACCTGGCCGCGCTGGCCGAAGGCGCGCTGGCGCTTGACCATTTCCTGGCGCACGCCGGGATAGCTGGAGACCAGGCTGACGTTGGCGTCGATTTCCGGGGTGCGCAGCGCCCAGGTGACGTCTTCGCCGTTGAGGAGGGCGGTGTAGTGACGGCCGTCGCCCGCTTTGCCGGCGGGCTGTACGTCCAGGTCTAGTTGGGCGGCGAGGGTGGTAACGGCCGTTTCGTCCGCCAGATCAATCCCGGCGCGCAGGGCGGCCAGGGTGACGGCGCGGTACATAAAGCCGGTGTCGAGAAATAGAAAGTTGAGTTCTTCGGCCAGCAGGCGGCCGACGGTCGATTTGCCGGAAGCGGCCGGGCCATCGATGGCGATGACGGGGCAGGTGATGGATGCGTTGTTCAAGATTTGCCTCGTGGTTTGGGGGAGGATGGTTTGTTTGTTGGTTTGTTAGTTGGTTGGTTGGTTTGTTGGCGCAGGGCGGCAACTTCTTGGGGTTTGAGGTAGCGCCATTTGCCGGGGGGCAGGTTGCCTAATTGCAGCGACCCGATGCGCAGGCGTTTGAGCTTGAGTACGGGATGGCCGAACTCGGCGGCGATGCGGCGGATTTGCCGTTTGCGTCCTTCGCGCATGACGATCTCCAGGCGGGTGAGGTCGGGGAACTGTTCGAGGACGGTGATGCGCACGGGGGCGGTGAGACGGCCGTCTAACATTACCCCCTGCCGCCACTGGTCCAACTGGGCCGGGTGAATGTCGCCTTCGATTTCCACGCGGTAGGTTTTTTCATGGCCGTAGCGGGGATGGGTGAGCTTGTGGGCTAACTGGCCGTCGTTGGTGATGAGCATGAGGCCTTCGCTTTGTTTGTCCAGGCGGCCGACCGGGTACAGGTGGCCGGGCAGGTCGATGAGGTCACGCACAGTCTGGCGGCCTTGTTCCATTTCGTCCTCAGTGGAGGAGAGCACACCTTTGGGCTTGTTGAGGGCGATGTAGATGAATTGTGATTCCGGTTGGGCGAGTTTACGGCCGTCCACCTCGATGCGGTCCTTGGTGGGGTCGGCTTTATCGCCGATGTGGGCGAGACGGCCGTTGACTTTGACACGGCCGTTGCGGATCATCTCTTCACTTTCGCGCCGGGAGGCGATGCCGGCCTGGGCCATGAGTTTTTGTAATCGTTGTTCTGCCATAGGTTTAGATTCTCTAGTTGAAAGATAGCAAAAGAAGCGGGAAAAGCAACTGTGACGGCCGTTTGATTTCGCGTTCTCCAGCAGCCGTTTTTATGCGGCTCGTTTAAGGTTCGGGAAAGCGCAGAATTCGGTAGACGCGAAAGTCGGTGTTGGCATAGGTCAGTTGCAAAAATTCCTGGTGAGAGTTGATGAATTGCTGCCAGTGGGGTTCGTCCCACCGGCTGACAATCAGGTAGGTGGCTTTAATTTCTTGCCAAAATGCCCATTGCGCTGCTTCGGTGGCGCCGGCCGGATGAAAAATGGCGGCGGAACGGCCGGTGTACAGTGCCAGGACGCGTGGTTTGCGGAAAATAAAGACGTCGGACACGGCCGTGTCGTTCTTCACGTACTCAAACAATGCGACACTATCAGGTTGGGCTACCCCGGTAGGAATGGCGGCAAAAGGCATCGTGCTATATTTGGCGATATAGGAAAAGAGGATAACGGCCGTAATGCCCCAAAACACCGCCTCCCCCCACCGTTTCGGCAGTGCAGCGCGTAAACGCCTTAAGCCGTCCACCACGTAGAAGAAGTACAACGGTAAAATGGGGATGAGAAAGCGGATGCCTTGGGAAACAGGCCAAATCACCAGAACAAGCAAATAAACGACCAGGTAAATTTCTAATATGGTGGGCTGGCGACGGATCCGCGGCCAAACGGCCGTGAGCGCTAAAGTATTGGTTACAATCGACAAGACGAGTAAGAGGATTAGGTTGAACCCATTATCCCATAAGGTGGATAGGGAAATAAAATAGGCGGCTACGTTGGCGGCGTTGGTTGCCGGGTCAAAAATGTATTGTACGGAATAATCGCTGCCAGGAAACAAGAGCGCCTGCAGCCCTACGCCGATGCCCAGTACCACCCCAACCCACAGCGTAAACCGTGTCACGGTGCGCCATCTCAGCAAATCGTAAATCAGCAGGCTGATTGGCAGCGCCACCCCAACACTCCTGACGCCATAAGCCAGGTAGCAAAAAAGTCCCGTTATCAATGCTGGCACAAGGGCTGCGCGTCCCTCTCGTTTTTCAGGCATCCGGTGAATCTGGTAGAGTACGATATAAGAAAACAGCAAAAACGGGATGTCTGACCGGATGTCATCCTTGAAATCCCAGAAAAAGGGGCTAAACCCCACAAGGACCGCCAATAAAACGAGATCACGGGTAGGTAATTCGCGTCGCAGCAAGGCCAGGTAAACAGCTAAAAATAAGGTGAAGCACAGGACAATCACCAGCTTGAGGGCTGTGAGATTCAGGCCAAAAAAATATAGAGAAGGCATCAGAAGAAGCGGGAATATAGGCGGATATGCCTGGGGCGATACGACAGGGTCGGCCGGGTTTAAGATGTAGCCGGTTTCGCTGTAGGGAACCCCGTTGAGCAAATTCAGGGCGTGGTGGATGTAAAGGCTAAAATCTCCGCCCCAAACGTGCCCCTGGCGGAGGGTAAAGCTCCAAAACATGCCTACCCCGATGATGAGAAATAAGAAAAGCCACTGTTGCTGGCGGAGTTTGATGGCTTGGTTTTTTGCGGTGTGTTTGGTTTGGCGTGTCATACCGATTAGTCCATTGGTGAAGTGAGATGCCACAGTCCATCATATCAGTGGATCTATCGGTGTGGCAATAAGTCAGCGACCGTGACAAAATTAGATCAAGCAGAGATTCAGTAGTTTTAAAAACCTTATACAAATTGCAAGAATGATAGAGTTTTCTGTCATGCTGAGGTCCTCCGAAGCATCCCGTTCACCTAAAATACCCAGTTTGTCGGGATTCCTCGTCGAAGACTCCTCGGAATGACATGATTTTTTAAACTACTGAGATTGCTAGTCTGGTTGTGGTGGAATATGCAGATGCAAAGAACGAGATCTGAATGGGCGATTGTGGCTGCCTTGTTTTTGTTGGTGTTTGTGCTGCGGCTGCCCTCGTTGTATGTGCCCTTTGAGAATGACAGCGGCGACCATGCGTATCACGGCCGTCTCATTTTGCGCGGCGAGCCGTTGTACGGCGAGCATCATCCCGATCACCACATGCCCGGCGTGTTTTACACCTACGCGCTGGCTTTTGCCTTGTTTGGCGAATCGGCGGCGGCGATTAAAGGGGTGTTGTTGGTGTGGATTGCGGCTACCGTTGCCTTGATTTATCGGCTGGGGCGGCGGCTGGCGAACCGGCGAGTCGGGGTGTTAGCCGCCCTGGCGGCGGCTTTGCTGTTTGCTACCTGGGAGCTGTCGGCGTTTAGCGCGCGCACAGAGTTGTTTGTGGTGCTGCCGCAAGTGGGAGTGGCGCTGCTGCTGGCCGGGCGGAAACCGGGTGGGGGGGATTACGGCCGTTTCCTGGCCATTGGTTTGCTGGCCGGGCTGGCGTTTCTGTTCAAAGCCAACTACGTCATCGCGCCGGCCGGGCTGGTGGCCGTGGCGCTGTTGTGGGATTTATGGACGGATCGGCGGGGGCGGCAAGTTGTTGCTCGGGGGGCGACGGCCGTGTTGGGCGTGGCGGTGATCGTACTGCCCGTTGTGCTGTATTTTGCGGCTGTCGGCCTGCTAGACCGTTTCCTGCTCGTCTTCCAAATTGGCGAAAAGTACCTGACGGCGCGGCAGCACCCTTTCTTTACCGGTCCGGAGCACCGCGTGTTGGTTCCGCTGGCGGTGCTGGCGCGCAGCAACGCCGTGCTGCTGCTGGCAGCTGTCGCCGGCTGGCTCTTTTTGCCGCTTACGCGGCGGCAACGCAGCCATTCGGAAAATGGACAACTGGCCCTGTTGGTGGCCTGGTTTGTGCTGGCTTTTGTCGAGACCAACGTCAGCAGTTCCTATTTGCAGCATTATTATGTTATGTTTATTGCGCCGGTGACGCTGCTGGCGGCCTGGTTTATGGACAAACTGGCGCAGGATGTGGGCCGGAAATGGGGGCGGCGGGGCGAAACGGCCGTAGTCGCCGGGCTGCTGGCGTTGATCGTATTGGTAAATTTTTTGCCCAACGTTACCTTCTACCGCGAATTTGCCCTTTATGCTCTGGGGCAGCAGAGCTACGACCAATTTTTGGTGAATGGGCTGCCGGACGGGGCCGGCCAGGTGGCGTTAGAAATGGAAGATCTGGCCGCCTACATCCAGGCGCATACTGCGCCAGAGGACACCATTTACTTCTGGTCTAATTTCATGGAGCTTTATTTTCTGGCCGACCGGCATGCCGTTATTGACACCATCTGGCCGATTGCCGTCGCCGTCACCGGCGCAGAGCCACATAAGCGTGATCAGATATTTAACGCCACGCTGATCATCATCGACAATTACACGATTGTGGGTGTGGAGACTATGCCGGAGTGGCTGGCGGCCGGTTTGGCGGTGAAGTATAAATTGGAAGGGGAGGTGGACGGCCGTTTGATTTACCGGCTTCGGGACACAGCCTAAGAATCCGATGGCGTCTTGGGGATGTCTTTGTTAAATTGTGATCTCATGGAGGCAATGATGAGCAAAAACCTTTGGGAATTACGAAAACAGCGGAACCTCACCGTCAAACAGTTAGCCGCCAAAAGCGGCGTCCCCGCCAAAAATATTTACGCCTATGAAGCAGGCGAACAGGTAAAAATAGCCGACATGGATAAATTGGCCAAGGCTCTTTTTGTCAACAAAATAGACATCAAATTCCAATCGGACCCTATCCCCAAAAACAAACCCGAGCCGCCGCCCAAGCCCGCCCCGGCTCCAAAACCACAGTCGGCTGCGCCGGCCGCAGTGCCTGAAGAACGGCCGTCACGCCCCGCCACCGAAGGTCAACTCAACCACCTGCGTGCCCTTGTTAATAAACTGGGGCTGGACCACACGGCCGTTGCCCAGCGCATCAACCAACCCCTTGACGAGCTCACCTTTCAAGCAGCGCGATCGTGGCTCAAGACCTTTGAAGGTGAATTAAAGCTGGCTGCCGGTCAACGGCCGCCCGACACGCGCCGTTGGCGCGCCTTTCTGCCCGAAGGCGTGGACGAATTTGAGGCCAACTATTTGCTTGCCCGGCAGCAAGCTGGCGACGAAGTGACCTTTACCTTGCTGGATGACACGACGTTCAACGGCCGTATTGTGGGATTCGGCCCTTACAGCATCACCATCCGCCAGGCCGATGGCACAGAAACGACCATTCAAAAACTGGCCTTGGCCACCTACCAGGTGGCGGCCGAGGAGGAGAACCCATGAGTCTGAGTGACCATCTCCGTTACCTCCGCGCCCGGCAAGGCGGCACAGAAACCACAGTTGTGGCCCAGGCTATCGGCCTGGAAAAGCCGACGGCCGTCAACCTGGCCGAAAAACAATACCGCCCTCTTCGCGACGAGGATTTGATAGCCAGGCTGGCGGATTATTACGGCCGTTCTCTGGAAGAATTTCAATGGCACAATGCGCGCCCGCGCAAATACCTGACCTTCTACATTGCCCGCGCCCTAAAATCCAAAGAATGGATCACGCTCACCTTGCGCTCTGGCCGTCAGCTAAAGGGCAAGGCTGAATGGTGGGATTTGGGCAGCATCGGTTTGCGTGATGAAAACGGCCGTCTCCTGGTCATCCAGCGCCATGCGGTCATCGATTGGCCTGGCGCAGCCACCGATTGGCAGGACGTGTAACCGGATAGGTCTCATCTTGAGGGAGTGGGGCCAATTATTCCGTTTCGCCTTCTTGCTCTTCTGCCAATGGCGGCAGTTCTCCCAGGCTCCCCAGGCCAAAATGCTGCAAGAACTGCGGCGTCGTGCCATACAAGATTGGGCGACCGGGGGTGTCGAGACGGCCGTTTTCTTCCAACAGCCCCTTACTCAACAACGTGCGCAGCGCCCCATCCGAGTTCACCCCGCGGATCTGGTCGATTTGCGGGCGGGTGATGGGCTGCATGTAGGCCACCATCGCCAGCACCTCCAGCGCCGCCTGGCTGATGCGCGTCGTCACTTCCAGGCCCAAGAAGCGCTCTACCACGTCGCTGGCTTCTGGCGCCGTGGTCAGTTGGACCGCGTTGCCTGTCCATTGCAGCCGCAATCCCCGCTCGGCATAAGTATCTTCCAGGTCATGCAGCAAAGTTTCTACTGCCCCGGAGGAGATTTCCAACGTTTTCGCCAGCCTGGAAGTGGTGACCGGGCCGCTGGCGACAAACAGAATGCTTTCTAATAAAGTCGCGTGGTCAAGTTCAACTTTCTGTGCGTGAGATTCTATCGTCATTCCCAACCCTGTACGTTATAATGCGTTTCGGTAATCGATTATACCTGACCTGGACAAGACCAAACGAAAATTTCCTCTGCTGCCCGATGTTTTGCAGGTGCATTCTGCCAGACAGTATCATCATCTCGCCAGGCCGGGGATTATTTTGGCCGGTAAAGGTACTACAAACTGCAAGACAAAGCGAATAGGAGAACAAACTATGTCAAGCCCATTGGAATATGCGCAACAGCATCGGGCTGAACACCTGACCGAGCTAAAAGATTTTTTAAGAATTCCCAGCGTTAGCACCCAGCCAGACCACGCCGCCGATACGGCCAGGGCGGCCGCCTGGCTGGCCGAAGCGATGAAGACGGCCGTTCTCGACAACGTCACGGTCATCCCCACCGCCGGCCACCCCCTCGTCTATGCCGACTGGCTGCACGCCGGGCCTGAGGCGCCCACCGTGCTGATTTATGGCCACTATGACGTGCAGCCCGCCGAGCCATTCGCCGAATGGCACACCCCGCCGTTTGAACCCACCGTGAAGGATGATTTCCTCTACGCGCGCGGCGCATCGGATGACAAAGGCCAGGTCTACGTCCACGTCAAGGCAGTCGAGGCGCACTTGAAAGCCAACGGCCGTCTTCCGGTCAACGTTAAATTCATCGTTGAGGGCGAAGAAGAAAGCGGTGGAGCCAATTTACGCGCGTTCATCCCGGAAAACAAAGCGCTGCTCGCCGCCGACGTGGCCCTCGTGTCTGACACCAGCATGATCAGCCGCGACCTGCCCAGCATCGTCTACGGGCTGCGCGGTATGTGCTACATGTTCCTGGACATTACCGGTCCCGCTCGTGACCTGCACTCGGGCAGTTTTGGCGGTGGCATCGACAACCCGCTGAACGTTCTGGGCCACGTCATTGCCCGGTTAAAAGATCCGGCGGGTCACATTCTCATCCCCGGTTTTTATGATAAAGTGCGCCCCCTTGCCGCAGAGGAACGGGCCGTCCTGTCCCAACTGCCGCTGGATCAGGTCGCCTGGCTGGCGGAAACCGGCGCACCGCAGGCGTGGGGCGAGCCTGAATTTACCCTGGTAGAACGCTTGGGGGCGCGTCCCACGTTGGATGTGAATGGCATCATCGGCGGCTATACTGGGCCGGGAGGCAAAACGGTTTTGCCGTCCAGCGTGCATTGCAAGCTGTCTATGCGCCTGGTTCCCGACCAGGACCCGCAGGAAATTGCTCAACTTTTCCGGGATTACGTGCAGTCGATCGTGCCGCCGACGGTGACGGTGACCATTAACGGCCGTGGCGGCGCCCCAGCAACCATCACCGACAGGCACATCCCCGCGATGCAGGCGGCCGTAGCGGCGATTGAAGCCAGCTTTGGCAAAAAGCCGGTTTTCATGCGCGAAGGGGGTTCCATCCCGGTTGTGGGTCAGTTTCAGGAATTCTTGGGCCTGGAAACTGTGCTGATGGGCTTTGGCCTGCCGGATGATCGCATTCACGCGCCCAACGAACGATTCTACTTGCCGAACTTTTATCGCGGCATCGAAACCAGCATTCGCTTTTTAGACAATTACGACCATCAGGCTCGTTGACAACCGACCATGCGGTTACGGCCAGAAATTCTCCTATCCGCTTACAGCCAGGGTTGGTTTCCCATGGCCCACGAGGATGGCGAAATTTACTGGCACGAGCCGGATCCGCGGGCGATTTTGCCACTGGATGCGTTTCACATGCCTCGTTCATTGCGCCGCGCGTTGCGGCGGCAGTTGTTTGAGGTGAGGCGGGATACGGCGTTTACGGCCGTTATCCGTGCCTGCGCCGCCCCCAGACCTGGCCGCGAGACCACCTGGATCAACGACGAGATCATTGAAGCGTATCACCTGCTGCATCGCCTGGGGTATGCGCATTCGGTGGAGACGTGGCGTGACGGCCGTTTGGTAGGCGGGTTATATGGTGTGGCCTTAGGCGGATTGTTTGCCGGCGAGAGCATGTTTTCCGTGGAGACAGACGCCAGCAAAGTGGCGTTGGTTCACCTGGTGCAGCATTTGCGGGCAAACGGTTTCCAATTGTTAGACGTGCAATACACCACCGCCCATTTGCTGCGCTTCGGCGTCATCGAAATTCCCGCCTGGGTGTACCAGAAACGTTTAGCCGAAGCGCTTAAGGCGCCGGCAAAATTTTAAATCGGGCGGCGATGGCCTGAAATATCCCATAACAAGACAGACCAAGGAGAGGAGAGTCTGGAATATGGAAAAGAATCAACCGTTGTTAGATGTACACAACGTCCGCTTTTTTAGCGGCCGTTCCAACGTGCCCCTGGCGGAAAAAATTACCGGTTACCTGGGCGTGCCGCTGGAAGAAGCGCATTTTTCCAAGTTCAGCAATGACAATCTATACATCCAGTTGGGCGCCAGTGTGCGCGGACGCATCGTCTACATCGTGCAATCCCTGACGCCGCCGGTGAGCGATCATTTGTTTGGCCTTCTGATGATGTGCGACATTGCCAAAAGCGCCGGTGCGTCGGAAGTCCATGCCATCATTCCCTATTTTTCCTACGCCCGATCCGATAAAAAGAACGCGCCGCGCATCTCCATCACCGCCCGGCTGATTGCCGATTTGCTGACGACGTCTGGCGCGACCCATATCATGACCATGACTCTCCATTCGGCGCAGGTGCATGGCTTTTTTAGCGTTCCGGCCGATCCGCTGACGGCGCGAATGCTCTTTACCGACTATTTGCACGATCGGCCGTTTGACCCGGAGGTAACGGTGGTGGTTTCGCCGGACATGGGCCGGGCGGAATCGGCGGCGCGCTTTGCCAGCAGCCTGAATTTGCCGGTGGCCACGGCCAGCAAAACCCGCATTTCCGATACGAAGGTGGAAATTGGCGGGTTGATCCGCCGCCAGGTGCGCGGCTTTAAAGAAGCGCTGGTATACGATGATGAAATTGCCACCGGCGGTTCTGTCGTGGGCCTGAGCAAGATGTTGGTGGAGAGCGGCATCGAGCGGATTCGGCTGATCTGCACGCATGGCTTGTTTTTGGGCAATGCCCTGGAGCGTATGGCCGCCATCCCGCAAATCGAAGAAATTATCACGACGGACACGGTGTACATTGCACCGGAGAAACGGCCGTCTAACATGCGCGTTTTGTCGGTAGCCCCCATCATCGGGGAAGCTATCTATCGTAATTACACCCATCAATCAATTAACGAACTGTTTTCTTTCGGCGATGATCCGGATTACAAGGAGGATTTATGAGCGAGTCATCGGATGATTTTGGTCTGGCATATATCGATAGCTGCGATCAGCTGACTGTATTGTGCATTCACGGCTTTCCTTTTAGCAGCGCCATGTGGGAGCCGCAGGTAGAAGATTTATCGGGCATTGCCCGGGTGATTGCCCCGGATTTGCGCGGACACGGCCGTTCCGAAGCCGCGCCGCCGCCTTACACCATGTCCATGCTGGCCGACGACTGCCTGGGCTTGCTGGATTATCTGGGCATCGAAAATCCGGTCGTGGTTTGCGGCCTTTCGATGGGCGGTTACATTGCCTTTGAATTTTTCCGCAAATATCCGGAGCGCGTGGCCGGCCTGATTCTGGCCTCCACCCGCGCCAAAGCCGACACCCCGGAAGGTAAAGCCGGCCGCGATGCAGCCATCGAAAAAGCGCAAAAGCAGGGCGTAACGGCCGTGGCCGCCGACATGCTGCCCAAGCTCTTCGCGCCGCGTACCTACGAAGAAGATGACGAAGTGGTCGATTTTGTGCAGGAAATGATGGAAGGCACATCACTGGAAGGCATGCTTGGCGCGCTGCACGCCATGAAAAACCGCCCCGATTCGACGCCAACCCTGGCAGAAATCGACGTGCCGACGCTGATCATCCACGGGGCCGATGACCAGCTGATTCCGGTGGCCGAGGCTCGCGACATGCGGGCGGCCATCAAGGGCGCGCAACTCGTGGTCATCCCCGACGCTGGCCATTTGCCCAACCTGGAGCAGATTGACGCTTTCAGTGATGCGGTCATCGATTTTGTCGATTCGTTAATCGACCACGACGACGATCACGAACATTGAGTTTTTGCGAAATATGGGGAGGGGGCAAGCCGCCACACGTCAGTCGTCGGAATTGAACCCGGCGGCTGACGTATGACGGCCGTTTGTTTAGCTATTCGGTGTGACGGCCACCCTTCAGCGATTCCTGTAACGCTTCCAGAGCGGTCCAGTCGGCCTGGGCCGCCAGGTCTGCCTGCTGCGGCCAGGAAGCTGGGTCGGCCAGTTGGTAGCGGGGACCGGCCTCTTCCAAGATCTTCTGCAAATCGGTAACGGCCGTGTTGGCCAGTTGGTCAAAAGTTGTAATGCCGGCGGCATTGAGCAGCTCGGCAATTTTGGGACCGACGCCTTCAATGCGCTGCAAATTGTCTGGCGTCTGGCTGGCAGATACGGCCGTTTCGTCGGCATGGGCGGCTTCGGCTGCATCTTCCCCGTGGCCGTGGTCTGGATGGGTATCATGCTCGGCAGCGGCGACGGCCGTAGCCCCAGCCGGCGGAACAAATCCGGCAGGCATGGCCAGCGCCTGTGGGTAATCCTTCTCGAAAGCGACGATTGTTTCCAGGTCTTCCTCGCTGACGCGCCGCCACCAATAAAGAAACGCAATCAACAAGATCAGGCCAAGAAGAAACAGCCACCACCAGTCTGAATTGCCGGATTCAGTTTGTAGGGCGAGTGGGGAAACCAGTGCAGGTTGCAAGAACATTCCAGAAAATCCTCCTGTGTTGGGAAAACCGTGTGTGATTGTGGCTGAAATCATACCACCGGCGGCCGGATTTTTCACGCAATTAAGGCATGTAGGCGGTAATTGGGAGGCAGGTTTCGCCCAGCCCGGTGCGAATCCAGCAAGCCATGTCTTGCGCCAGCCAGCTTTGCGCGTCAATCCAGGTGCGACCGATCAAAAAATCCCAGTGTAAATGATTGCCCGTAGAGAGCCCGGTTGTGCCTACCGCGCCGATCGCTTCGCCCGGTGCGACCATCTGTCCTGGCTCCACTAAAATGTCGCTGAGATGATAGTAACCGGAGTGAATGCCAGCCCCGTGGTCCAGGATTACGGCCCCGCCGCGCACCCGCAGCACCTCGGCGACGACCACCTGACCGGCCGCCGGCGCAAAAACCGTCGTGCCGCCATAAGCGCTGAAATCTACGCCTTCGTGGTAGCGATTGTACGGGCCGCCGTTGACCGAACGCCGGTCGCCGTAGGTGGAGGTGATGCTGAGGTAGTCGCGAATGGGCAGGGCGAAAGGCGCTGACCAGTAGGGCTGCGGCGTTACCTGCGCCCAGATTTCTTGCAGACGCGCGCGTTCAGCGTCGATGTCGGCCTGGGTGATTTCGGCGGCTGTGCCGGTGTAGGTCAATTCCTGATACACCCAATCCGGCCGATCGGCAAACCGCCAGGGCTGCGACCAGAGCGGTTGGTCGTCGTCGACCTGGATGTTGAGGTCTGGCTCGCCGCTGCCGTAAAAAGCGCCGACGCCAATGAGACCGACCCGGTAACGGCCGTTGCTCACCAACACAAACGGCGCATCATCCAGCGTGGCGCTGATCACGGCCGTTTCCGCTACTTCTGTCCGCCAGCCCAACGCCACCCCCGGCTCGCCCACCGGCTGCGACAGTTCCAGGCGGTTGAAGCCGGCGGGCAGATCTTGGGGCGGCGTCGCACCACCGGGTAGAAAAAGCGGTTGGTATAGCAGGGGCCGGTAGGGGCTGGCCAGCCCGTTTTGCAGGGCAATGGTCCAGGGGGAGCGGTTTTGGCGTACGGCCGTGGCCAGCAGGCCGCCTTCGTCTGAACGAACGAGAGCGCCCATCTGTTCTGTGCTGTTGGCTGGCAGCGCGATTTCCCGGCCAATGGTGGGTTGCCGCTGCCGGTTGGGGTGCGGATTCACGGCCTGTACATCTTGTCCGTAGCGGTAAGCCAGCGCGGTCCAGGTATCGCCGGGCATGACCAGGTGGGTGGGGGAAACGGCCGTGGCCTGCCCCTGCGCCGCCGCCTGCGGCCTCAGCCACAGACCCAGCAGCAACCCGCACACAAACCCGCCAATTTTGGCCGTTCGCTTCATGCCCGCCATCATTCCAACATGTTACCCGACCTCAGCCTGAACGGCTACAATTTCGCCGGGCGGCAAGGAAAAACACGCTTTTGGCGAAAATTCGCTTTCTATTGACACTCATGACGCGCTGTGTTATAAATACGGCATAATGATGCAGTGCGTCATTTTGTGCAAGGTTACCAAGTGAGGCTAGGCGAGCAGCCATGTTTGGAAGTCAGCGTTAACCAGTTGGCGTTTCTGAGCAGCAGGCGCCAATTGAGTATATTGGAAGCGGCATGAGTCAGATTTATTTAAGCTTAGGCACCAACCTGGGTGATCGCCCGGCGAACCTGCAAGCGGCGTTGGCCTATTTGCGGCAGGGGATTGACGTGACGGCCGTTTCCAGCGTCTATGAGACCGAACCCTGGGGGGTGGTGGATCAGCCCGCCTTTCTAAACGTTTGCGCCGCCGGTAAGACGGGCCTCTCGCCGCACGAACTCCTTCATTTTTGCCAGAACGTCGAAACTCGGGTTGGGCGCCGCCCAACCTACAAGTGGGGCCCTCGCTTGATCGACATCGACATCCTGTTTTATGAAGATCAAGTGTTGGTCGAGGATGATCTGGCTATTCCCCATCCATTTATTGAAGAGCGCGCCTTTGTCCTCGCCCCTCTAGCCGACATTGCGCCTGATCTGGTGCATCCCTTAACGGGCGCAACCGTGGTGCAGATGTTAGCGCAGGTTTATACCACGGCCGTTCATCGCCTGGCGCGGCAGCCCGCCTTTACCGAAGTTGGAGAGTGAGAGGTGGATGCCAAAACGCCTGTCGCCGCATTTCCCTGGGGTGAGCGCACCTACATCATGGGCATCCTCAACGCCACCCCAGACAGTTTTTCCGGGGATGGCGTCTTCAATCAGGCCGCGGCGGTGGAAACGGCCGTCATCCAGGCCCGGCAGTTCGTTGCTGACGGCGCCGACATCATCGACATTGGCGGCGAAAGTACGCGCCCAGGCAGCCAACCTGTCAGCGCGGAGGAAGAATTAGCCCGCGTCTTACCCATTATCCAGGCTGTGCGCCAGGCAGTTGACGTGACTATCTCGGTAGACACCTATCGCGCTGCGGTAGCCGAGGCCGCGCTGGCGGCCGGCGCCGACTGGGTCAACGACGTCTGGGGGCTGCGCATGGACGCCGCCATGGCTCCCCTGGTCGCCAAAACCGGCTGCCCCATGGTCCTGATGCACAATCGCAGCCAGCCCAAAAACGTGGCCCAGGCAGAGCGCCTGGGCGGGCGCTACGTAGGCGTGGCCTACGACGATCTTATCCTGGACGTTACCCGGGAACTGCAAGAAAGCATCGACCTGGCCCGCGCCGCCGGTATTTCTGACGCGCAAATTATCCTTGATCCCGGACTTGGTTTTGGAAAAACTGTTGCGCAGAGCATGCAGCTGCTTAATCAACTTGACCGGTTCAAAAAATTAGGCTTTCCTATTTTAATTGGCCCATCGCGTAAATCGTTTATTGGCTACACGTTGGATTTGCCGCCCGACGAGCGGCTGGAGGGTACAGCGGCAAGTGTGGCTGTTGGTATTGATCGGGGGGCGGACATCGTGCGCGTTCATGACGTGAGGCAAATAGTCCGCGTAGCCCGAATGACAGACCGGATTGTTCGACAATAGTTAATGGTTGATAGCGGAGAATTGGGCGACAGGCCTGCGGTTCTCACTTATCAACTGGCGACTATCAATTCATTGGTAAGGAGCTGACCATGATAAATTTTGAACTAGATCAGGAACAAAAGATGCTGACCGATGCCATCGGCCGTCTGGCGCAGGAGCGCGTGCGGAAGGTGTTTCGGGACGCAGACGAGGAGGGCGTTCTCCCGCCCGACGTGGTGAAGGCCGGCTGGGAAATTGGCGTCCTGCCGACCAGTATTCCTGAAGCCTACGGCGGCTTTGGCGATTACTCGGTGATGACCGGCGCGCTGGCCGCCGAAGCGTTTGCCTGGGGCGACCTGGCGACGACGCTGCATGTGATGACGCCGAATCTGGTAGCCATCCCGCTCATGTTGGCCGGTACAGAAGCGCAAAAAGAGGCCCATTTGCCGCTCTTTTGCGAAGAATCTTTGCCCAAGGTGACGGCCGCGTTGACCGAGCCGGTGATCCAGTTTGATCCACGAGCGCTGAAGACAACGGCCGTTCTCGAAAATGATACCTACATCCTCAACGGCACAAAAAGCTTTGTCCCCCTGGCCGAGGACGCGGAAACATTCCTCATTTACGCCAACGAAAATGGCCAGACGCAAGCCTTTTTTGTGCCGCGCGGCGCAGATGGGCTGGAAGTATGCGCCCGCGAAAAGCTAATGGGGGTCCGCGCCTTGCCCACCTTCCAGGTGAAACTTGATCACGTGCGCATTTCGACCGTGAATAAGCTGGGCGGTAACGAGGGCATCAATTTTGGTCGTATTCTCAACCACAGCCGCGTCGCTTTAGGCGCTCTGGCCGTGGGTATGGCCAAAGCGGCATTTGAATATGCCCGCGACTATGCCAAAGAGCGCGTGCAGTTTGGCGAACCGATTGCCCATCGCCAAAGCATTGCCTTTATGCTGGCGGAAATGGCCATGGACATTGACGCCGCCCGCCTGCTGGTATGGGAAACCGCCTGGCAGCTCGACCAGGGCCAGGACGCCACCCAATCTGCCGCCGTCATGAAATATTACGTCGACGACATGGTGATGAGCGTTTGCGACCGTGCATTGCAGACGCTGGGCGGTTATGGCTATATTCGCGAATATCCTGTTGAACTCTGGCTGCGTAATGCGCGCGCTTTTGCCACCTTTGACGGCATGGCGATAGTCTGACATCCACCTGGACGGAGAGTCTAAAATGATTAGTTTTGAAATTCCCGAAAGAATTACCAATGAATTGCAAATGGCCAAGATGGTGGCCGAATCGGTGATGCGCCAGTATTCCCGGTATTATGATGAGCATGAACACGAACGGCCGTCTGAATACATCAATATGATGTGGCCCGTCATGCGCGAACAGTACCGCCGCCGCACCGAAAAATTGCAGCAAAACGGCAACGGCAGCGCGCCCAAACGCGAAGGCCCCGACTTCAGCATCTTACGCCTGATTTTGATGATCGAAATGTTGAGCTGGGGCGACGCCGGCCAATACCTGTGCACGCCTGATCCGGCTCTGGGTGGCGCGGCCCTGGAAGCAGTGGGCACCAAGGAGCAAAAAATCCGCATCCTGGGCAAATTTGGCCAGGGCGAGCCCAAGTGGGGCGCGATGGCTATGACCGAGCCAGGCGCCGGCTCCGACACGAGCAACATCCGCACGACCGCGGCGCTCGATCCAGAGACAAATGAGTGGGTTTTGAATGGCGAGAAGATTTTCTGCACCAACGGCGGCCTGGCCCTGGATGAGTCGGATGGCTTTGTGGTGGTATGGGCCACGGTCGATCCGTCGGCCGGCCGCTCGGGCATGAAATCGTTCATCGTCGAGGCAAAAACGCCCGGCGTGTCGGTCACCAAGAAAGAACACAAGCTGGGCATTCGCGTCAGCGACACGGTGGCCATTGTGTTTAACGATGCGCGGATTCCCTACGACAACATTTTAGGCAGCCCGGAAGTCATCAAACGCGATGGGTCCACCAAGGGTTTTAAGGGCGCGATGGCCACGTTTGACGCCAGCCGCCCGGCGGTGGCCGCCAGCGCCATGGGCATTTGCCGCGCCGCCTTGGAGTTCACCCGCGACAAACTGGCGGAAGAGGGCATTGTCGTGGACTACACCAAGCCCAAGCATCAGATGACGGCCGTTGAACGCGACCTCCTGGAAATGGAAGCCCGGCACAAGTCGGCCTGGCTGCTTACCCTGCGTTCGGCTGTGCTGATGGCCCATGGCCAGCCCAACCGGCTGGAAGCTAGCATGTGCAAAGCCCGCGCCGGCGAAACCGTCACCTGGGTGACCCAAAAAGCGGTCGAACTCCTCGGTCCATTGGGATATACTCGTGAATGGCTGACCGAAAAGTGGATGCGTGACGCCAAAATCAACGACATTTACGAAGGCACCAAGCAAATTAACACCCTGATCGTGGCCCGCAGCATCCTCGGTTATTCGCGCCGCGAACTGAAGTAATTGTTTGATAGTCAGGTAGTCGAGTAGTCGAACAGTCAAGTAGTCGGGTAGGCCGCCAGCCAAACCCGACTACCTGACTTCTTGACTGCCCGACTATCAGACTTCTATACCCACACAGGAGAATTTCCCCATGAGTTTTCGTATAGACAAAGTAGGCATTGTCGGGGCAGGCACGATGGGCGGCGGCATCGCCGCTCATCTGGCTAACATCGGCATTCCGGTGGTCCTGTTGGATATTCCCACGCCCAATCTGACCGACGCCGAGAAGGACGATCCTAAGGCGCGTAACCGACTGGTGCAAAGCCTGTTCGATCGCATGGCCAAAGCCAAACCGGCCAACCTGGCACGCGCTGACCGGGCCGACCTGATTACCATCGGCAACACAGAAGATGATTTTGATCTGCTGGCCGACTGCGATTGGGTGGTGGAGGTGATTATCGAACGGCTGGATTTGAAACAGGCGTTGATGGAGCGGCTGGAAGCGGTGTGCAAGCCCACAGCCATTATCTCCAGCAACACCTCTGGTATTCCGATCCATCAGATTACCGACGGCCGTTCCCCATCCTTCCGTTCCCGCTTCTTAGGTACCCACTTCTTCAACCCGCCGCGTTACCTGAAGCTGCTGGAAATTATCCCCACGCCGCAAACGGACACGGCCGTTACCGATTTCATGGTCAAATTTGGCCGCGACGTGCTGGGGAAGGGCGTGGTGGTGTGTAAAGACACGCCCAACTTCATCGGCAACCGATTCTTCGCCGTCGCCGCCTCCTACGGCATCGAATACGCCCTGCAAAACGGCTACACCATCGCCGAAATCGACGCCATCACCGGGCCGACGATTGGCCGCCCCAAAACCGCCACTTTCCGCCTGATGGACCTGGTGGGTCTGGACGTGATGGGCCACGTCAACCAGAATCTTTACGAAGCCGTGCCCCACGACCCCTACCGCGACATCCTGAAGCCGGAAAAAACCGCGGCCGTCATGGGCCAGATGATCGAAAACAAGTGGCTGGGCAACAAGACCGGCCAGGGTTTTTACAAACAAGCCTTCATCGACGGCAAGCGCGTTTTCCTCACGCTGAACCCGGACACGATGGAGTATTTTGACGGCGGCAGCCCGCGCTTTGAGTCTGTCGGCAAGGTGCGCAAGATTGAAGATTTGGGCGAGCGGGTGAGCAAGCTGTTGGAATTTGACGACCGCGCCGCCAACTACGTGCGTAATTTGCTTTATTACGGCTTTGCCTACGCCGCCCACGTCGCCCCGGAAATTGCCTACAAACTCAGCGACGTGGACGACGCCATGCGTTGGGGCTTTGCCCACGAAGCCGGGCCATTTGAGATGTGGGACATGCTCGGCGTGGCGGAAACGGCCGTTAAAATGGAAGCTGCCGGTCTGGAAGTGGCCGATTGGGTCAAAGAAATGCTGGCTGCCGGCTGCGACTCCTTTTACAAAAACGGCAGCGTGTACGATTGGGAAACCAAAGCCTACGCGCCGCGCGCCATCGACAAAAAGGTCATCCTCATCAGCGATTTGCACGCCGCCGGCAAAGAGGTGGCCCGCAACGACAGCGCCAGCCTGATCGACATGGGCGATGGCGTGCTGTTGTACGAATTCCACGCCAAAATGAACGCCATCGACGACCAGATCATCAGCATGGGTCACGAGGCGCTGGCCCGCCTGGACAGCGATTTCGACGCGATGGTGATTGGCAACGACGCCGACAATTTCTGCGTGGGCGCAAATCTGTTTGCCGTGGGCGTGGCCGCCGCTTCCGGGCGCTGGGACGAGCTTAACCAGATGATCCACGACCTGCAATCGTTGACGTTTAAGCTGCGCCACGCGCCGAAGCCGGTGGTAACGGCCGTGCAGGGCATGGCCCTGGGCGGCGGCGCGGAAATGGCGATGGCCGGCTGGGAAGCTGTGGCCAACCACGAAAGCTACATGGGCCTCGTCGAATTTGGCGTCGGCCTGATTCCCGCCGGGGGCGGCTGCAAGGAAGTGCTGCGGCGCAAAGTCAACCCGGTGATGAAAACCCCGAACGCCGACGTCGTGCCGGTGCTGCAAGCCACTTTCGAGCAGGTGGCCCTGGCAAAAGTGGGCACCAGCGCCTGGGAAAACAAAGAACTCGGCTACCTGGCCCCCAATGACCTGATCGCCATGAACGGCGACCATCGCCTGGCCCTGGCGCAGCATCGCGCCTTGCAGCTGGCGCGCATCGGGGCGCGGCCGCCGGAAGTGGAGAAAATCTACGCCGCCGGACGCGACGTCTACTCGGCGCTGGTGGTGGGCGTGAAGAGCCTCCACTGGGGCGCGTATGCCACGGCCCACGACGTGGTGATTGCCAAAAAGCTGGCCTACGTGCTGTGCGGCGGCGACATTAGCGCCCCGGCCTGGGTGGACCCCTGGTACATTCTGGACCTGGAACGGGAAGCGTTCCTCTCGCTGCTGGGCGAAGAGAAAACGCGCGAGCGCATGACCGCGATGCTGACCACCGGGAAACCATTAAGAAATTAACGATTGACGATTTTAGATTGACGATTGAATCGTAAATCGCTCATCGTCAATCGTAAATGGAGACACACATGACACGAGAAGCTGTAATTGTGGCGGCCAAGCGCACGGCCGTTGGGAAATCAAAAAAGGGTACCACCCGCAACTGGCGCTCAGACGACATGGCCGCGGCCGTCATCCGCGCCCTGATGGACGAAACTGGCGGCGCGCTGGATCCGCAAGAAATTGACGACGTGATCATTGGCTGCGCCATGCCCGAGGGGGTGCAGGGCCTCAATTTTGCCCGTTCGATTGCCATCCGCGCCGGGCTGCCGGTGGAAGTGCCCGGCATGACGGTGAACCGCTTCTGCTCCAGCGGCCTGCAAACCATCGCCATCGCCGCCGAGCGCATCATCGCCAATGGCGCGGACGTGATCATCGCCGGCGGCGCGGAAACGATGAGCCTGGTGCCGATGACCGGCTACCGCATCAGCCCTAATCCCTGGCTGGCGGAAAATGCGCCGGAGGTCTACATGGGCATGGGCCTGACGGCCGAGCAGGTTGCCCTGGAATATGAGGTGTCGCGGCAGGCGCAGGACGAATTTGCGCTGCGCAGCCATCAACGGGCGGCGCAGGCTATGGCGAACGGCCGTTTCCAGGACGAAATTGTGCCGCTGGGAGTGGAAGAAGTGACGCCCGGTCCGAACGGCCCGCAGCGCCAAACCATTTTATTCGACACCGACGAGCACGTCCGCCCGGATACGACCTTGGAGGCGCTGGCCAAACTCAAGCCGGTCTTCAAGCAGGGCGGTTCGGTGACGGCCGGTAACTCCTCGCCGCTGAGCGACGGCGCGGCGGCGGTGATTGTGATGGAGCGCAGCAAGGCGGAAGCGCTGGGTCTGAAGCCGCTGGCGCGGTTTGTAGGCTTTAACGTGGGCGGGGTGCGCCCGGAAATTATGGGCATGGGGCCGATAACGGCCGTGCCCCGGCTGCTCAAACGCACCGGCATGGGCCTGGCCGACATCGACGTGATCGAGCTAAACGAGGCGTTTGCCGCGCAGTCGGTGGCCGTCATCCGCGAACTGGGCTTCGACGAGGAAAAGACCAACGTCAACGGCGGCGCAATTGCCCTGGGGCATCCGTTGGGCTGCACGGGGGCGAAGCTGACGGTGCAGGCCATCAGCGAAATGAAGCGGCGGCAGGCGCAGTTCAGCCTGGTGACGATGTGTATCGGCGGCGGGATGGGTGCGGCCGGTTTGTTTGAGAACCTGTAGTTTAGGTGTGGATCGATAAAAAGGTTGGTTCCTGAAGGCGGTTTTCAGCCGTTTTAGGGGCTGGCCGATGTTTGGTGCAGGGAAAGTGGTGGTAACATCGCTTTCCCTGTTTTGTTATTGTCACGTTATGAATTGGTTCCTGGATTCCTAAACTGAAATAAAGATGGGGCCGAGAGTTTTTTGCTGAACCCCGTCACCGATTGAAATCAATGTCTGCCATAACACGGGCTAAAGCGCGTTTGCAGCGTGTATAAATTATATTTCCGATCCCTCAAACAGCACTTCAATCAGGGGGCTGCCTGCTACCAGATCTTCCACCGAACTTACCTGATGCTGATACCAGTCCATCTCTGGCGCGGAAAGAATCTGACGCCGCTCATTGGTGTCGGTGATGAACCGTGCCCGGGCGGGCAAATCGGCGCGAATGGTTTCCTTCAGATGAAAGGTAAAATGAGGATGGTGCAGCAGGTTGGCGTACCAGTCGCGGGTTCCGGGAGTGCCGGTGATGTAGATACGGCCGTTCACCTGCCGAAACCAAATTTCAGTACGGCGCGGTTGGCCGCTTTTGCGTCCATTGGTGGTGATGTCGATGGTGCTGTCGGTTTCCAGGGCGTGACGGATTTTGTCGTCCAGTTTCATTCCGTTTCCTTTCGCTGTGAGGGTTTATCCGAACCATCAAATGTTGGCGCGCAATGGCGCCGGATTGGGTTGAATCTTTCTGGTGCAGTCATGTGAGCAAACTTTAATTGCGCCGCAGTGTCAGTAGGTTCCACGCCGAGGTTGAATCATTTTGCCTGCCCGCGTTCAGTTGATCTACCGCCGCTGGCCAGTTTGGTTTATTTCGCTTCGGCATGCAACCAGCTGATCTCACAGAGCAGCCGCTTGTTGAAATTACATGGTTTCATGTTAGACAAAAACGCCAATCATTGCAACGAAACGAGGCCAATTTGTCCAGAGCACTTGACTTGGAGTTAACTCCAGGTGGTACACTGTCCTGCGGAGGTGCAAATATGAAAATTCTAGAAGGGAGCGAACAATCTGGGCTGCTTGTGTCACGTTTGAACCGTGGGCGCGCACGGCGTGGCATACGCACCCATTGGAGCAAACCTTGATTATTACTGCGGGTTGTGGTCGAGTTCAACGTTGGCACGGCCGTTGCGAGGAAGTCCATCCTGGGGATGTGGTGCAGTTTGCCCCCGGCGAGAAGCATTGGCACGGGGCCTCACCCACCACAGCCATGAGCCATATCGCCATTCAGGAAGCTCTCGACGGCAATGCCGTGGAGTGGCTGGAATATGTCAGTGACGAGCAATATCAAATAGGAGATGAATAATGCACATTGGACTACAAATTCCGTCGTTTAAGTATCCTGGGGGAACGGCCGTTATCCGGCCCAAGCTCAAAGAAATCGTCACCACCGCTGAGGAAGCTGGTTTCTACAGCCTCTGGGTCATGGACCACTACTACCAGATCAAAGGCTTATTCGGCGAAGCCTACACCGACCCCATGCTGGAAAGCTACACCACGCTCGGCTATTTTGCTGGACTGACCGAAAAAGCCTATCTCGGCGTCCTGGTTACGGGTGTTATCTATCGCCATCCTTCGGTTCTGCTGAAGATGGTCAACACCCTCGATATTCTATCCGGCGGCCGCGCGTATCTCGGTATTGGCGCAGCCTGGTATGAAGACGAAGCCAAAGGCTATGGCATTCCCTACCCGTCAACCTCAGAGCGCTTTGAGCAGTTGGAAGACAATCTGAAACTGGCCAAAGCGCTCTGGGCTGGTGATGAAACATCCTTTGCGGGCAAACATGTTTCCGCCCCCGCCATCACCAATAATCCCCGTCCGCTCTCCACCCCGCATCCCCGCATCATGATCGGCGGTACCGGACCCAAGAAAACCCTGCGAATGGTGGCGCAGTATGCCGACGCCTGCAACATTGGCGAATGGGTCGGCGCAGAAAACATGCAACAAGCGCTCGATACGCTTAAAGCACATTGTGAAACACTGGGACGCGATTACGACACCATCGAGAAAACGTCCCTCTGTTCCGTGCATCTTTCCGCGAAAGATACGGTA
>Ga0209607_1000940_pt1 | contig 24704 bp, 30 predicted proteins | sample AD_UKC117_MetaG_FD_184413 | JGI IMG/M metagenome (GOLD analysis project Ga0209607, IMG submission 184413) | Active sludge microbial communities of municipal wastewater-treating anaerobic digesters from Hong Kong - AD_UKC117_MetaG (SPAdes)... | ecosystem: Engineered > Bioreactor > Anaerobic >... | reverse complement strand
CCGATATGGCAAAGGACTTCAACGCTGTGATCCTCTATCACCATCCGATCTTTAGCTTCTATACGGAGAAGTTCAACGGAGGCAGCCAGCCTCCCGAGTGCGCCAGCATGGACGGCCATGTCGGTATCGATGCGACCACCGGCGAGTGCAGGGACTGCAAGGCCTGCCCCTTTGCCAAGTTCGGCAGCGGCGAGAACGGCGGCATGGCTTGCAAGCAGAAGCGTCGTGTGTACCTGCTCAGAGAAAATGAGCTTCTGCCCGTCATCCTGACGGTGCCGACCGGCTCGCTGAAGGAATTCACCAAGTATGTGACCCGCCTGCTGCAAAAGGGCAAGAAGACCAATCAGGTGGTCACGCGCTTCTCGCTGCAAAAGGCGCAGAACAGCACCGGCATTGCATTCTCGCAGGTTGTGTGCAGCGTGGCGCGCCCGCTCACGCCCGAGGAGCAGGCAAGTATCCACTCCATGAGCGAGCAGGTGAAGGCATATGCAGGACATGTGGCCATTACCGACGCGGAGTAAAAGACCAATCTCGGAGGGCGGCGCTCCGTCGCCCTCCCCACAAATTTGGAGGAAGCATGGATTATCAAACAATCAGAAGCGTCGCTGATATCGACGCATATATCGGAGATGCGCAGCTGATCGCATTCGACTTTGAAACATCGGCTGCGGACAAATACCGAAAAGAGGAGTTCGCTGCGCTGGATGCGCACAAGTCAGACATCACCGGCATTTCCCTTTCCACGGCGGCGGGCACGGCAAGGTATATCCCCCTTCGGCATCGCATCGGCAGCAACGCAGACGTGGATGCTGTCATGCGTTATTTGACCGGGCGTGTGTTCCATAACCACAGCGTCGTGAAGGTCGCCCATAACCTTTCGTTCGAGGCGATGTTCCTGTACAAGCACGGGATCGTCATGCAAGAGCCCGTGTATGACACGATCGCGGCAGCGCAGCTCACGCTAAAGGACGACAGCGCCTTCCGCGATCTGCACGACAGCGGACTCAAGACGCTGGTCCCCTACCTCTACGGCGTTGAGCTGCCAACCTTTGAATCGGTGGTACAGGGACGATACTTTGATGAGCTCGACCCGGATGACTTTGCGACATGCCGCTATGCCTGCGCCGACAGCGATTATGCGCTGCAGCTGTATGGGACGTTCAACGACTGGTTTGAACAGAACATCCCGAAGCACCGCTTCATCTGTGAGCGCATTGAGAGCCCCACGGCGGTATACACGGGACTCATGAAGTACAACGGTGTCGGCGTCGATGCTGCCCGCATGGCGCTAAAGAAGGCGGAAGCAGAGGCAAAGCTCACCGAGCTTCGGGAACGGATCCTCGATGTTGTCGGGGACGTGGATATTGGAGAGAACTGCGGCACGAGAGGCTTCAAGGAATACCTGTACAAAACAACCGGTCTGCCCGTTCTGAAAACGACGGCCCGATTCCGGGACGCGGCGGACGATGAAGCGATCCAGCTGCTGATCGGCTATTGCAGGCAAAAGCGCCCCGCGCTCGTATCGCTCCTTGAAACGATGCAGGAGTTCCGCAAGTGGGCGAAGATCAAGAGTACCTACATCGACGGCTATCAAAAGTACATCAACACGGCGACCGGCAGGATCCATCCTGACCTCATGCCGATGGGCACGGACACGGGACGGTTTGCTTCAAGAAGGCCCAACCTGCAAAACATGCCGAGAAAGGGCAGCGACCCGATCGGCGTCCGAAGCTTCGTCGTGGCAAAGAGCGGCAGCAGCTTTCTCGATTTTGACTTCTCACAGATTGAGCTTCGGGTCGGCGCGTTCTATTGCAGGGATGAACGGATGCTGGAAACCTACCTTGGCGGCGGCGACATCCACGCATCAACGACCGCTGTCATCTTCAACATTCCTGTTTCTGAGGCGAATTGCAAGGAGAATCCCGATTACAAGGAGCGCCGCACGATTGCAAAGAACGTGAATTTCGGCACCTTCTACGGGTTGTTCCCCCGGGGTCTGCAGCGGACACTGAAGTTCAAGGCGGGACTGGATAAGTCGCTCAGCGACTGCGAAGAAATCATCTCAAACCTCAAGACCGGCTATCCTGGGCTTGTGGAGTGGCAGCAGCGCACCATACGGGAAGCGCGCATGAATGGCTGCAGCGAAACGGCGTTCGGCAGGCGCAGGTATCTGCCCAATATCAACGACAGGCAGGATTGGAGCAAGCGCAGCTTTGCGGAGCGCTGTGCGCTGAACACCCCGATACAGGGCACGGCAGCGGAAATCCTGAAGCTTGCTATGGGGGAACTGATTGCACTCCTAAAGGACAAGCCGTACATTCGCCCCATACTGCAGATACACGATGAGCTGCTGTTCGAGGTGGACGACGGCCATGAGCAGGAAGCAATACAGCTCATCCGCAAAGCGATGGAGCGCAAGCCCTTTGACCGCTTCGATGTTCCCATTGTGGCCGAGGGCGAACACGGCAGCTGCTTTGGACAGCTCTATGAACTGGAGGATGCTTGCGATGCTGTATAGGAATGGTGAAAAGTATTATGACCCCACAGCGGGCAAGGCGCTTTCAAAGGTCATGAAGGAATACGAGCAGGCAGAACGGCAGAAATGGGCGCGGCGGTTTGAGATCAAGCACCGGCCGAAGGTGTATATGGTGTCCAGATACGCCGGGGACATCGAAGCAAATACAGCTGCGGTGATCCGTTTTTGCAGATTTGCAATCGAACAGCAGAGAATCCCCGTTGCAAGTCACCTTTTGTATCCGCAGATGCTGAATGACACTGATCCCGCGGAGCGGGAGCTTGGCTTGCTGTTCGGGCTTGCGCTGATGATGAGCTGCGAGGAGGTCTGGTGCTTTGGCAGCGAATTGTCCTCGGGCATGGAACAGGAAATGCATGAGGCAAAGCGGCTAAATAAGCAAGTTCGGTACTTTACCGAGGATATGGAGGAAATCGTATGAAGCTGATCGATGAGGCTTTGAAATATGCAGCGGCAGGCATTCCCGTGTTCCCGCTGCACTGGATCAAGCAGGATGGCACCTGCTCGTGCAGGCTGGGCGCAATGTGCCAAGCCAAGGGCAAGCACCCGCGCATCAAGGGCTGGTGTGAGGAAGCGACCACCGATACGGCCAAGATCACGGACTGGTGGTCGAAAACGCCGCAGGCCAACATTGGCATCCCCATGGGCGAAAGAAGCGGACTTGTTACGCTTGACGTGGATACGCGCCACGGCGGCGAGGAAAGCCTCGCGGCGCTGATCGAAGAATTCGGCACACTGCCGGAAACGGTCACGGCCACAACGGGCGGCGGCGGAAAGCACTATTTGTTCCGCTATACCGAGGAGCTTTGTCTGAAAAACGCAGTCGGCTTTCGTGATGGTCTCGACGTGCGCACGCAGGGCGGCATGATTGTCGCAGCTCCCAGCATGCACCAAAGCGGGCGTCGCTACGCATGGGACGATGGACACTCGCCCTTTGACAGGACGGCAGCGGATATGCCGCGATGGCTGATCGATGAGATCCGTAAGGTCGGCACCAAGATGACCGTCAAAAAGAAGGCTGAGGACGCAGCACCCCGCAGGAAGATCAAGGAAGGCGGCAGGAACAACCACCTTACCTCGCTTGCAGGGAGTCTGCGGCGCAAGGGCATTGGCGAGGAAGGCATCCTTGCTGCGCTTCGTGCAGAGAACACCGATCGTCTGGAGCCGCCGCTTGACGCGGATACCGTGACAGCAATCGCCAAAAGCATCACGCGCTATCAGCCCGAGGATGACGCGGCAGGCTATAAGCTGACCGACGTTGGCAATGCCGAGCGCTTTGCCGCAATGTTCAAGGACTGCATCAAGTACTGCAGCATCTACAAGAAGTGGTTTATCTGGAACGGCAAGTACTGGGTGCAGGATGACACGGGAAAGATCATTACCTACGCGATAGAGTGCGTTCGCAGTATTATACACGAAGCCGATCTGCTCCCCGAGGGTGATAAGCGCAAGGCAATGGTGCAGCATTCGTTGAAATCCGAATCCAGCGGGAAGCTGCGGGCGCTTTTAGAGATTGCCTGCGGAATGCCCGATATTGCGATTCGCAGCGAGGATCTGGATCGGGATGTGTGGCTGTTGAACTGCGAAAGCGGCACCATCAATCTGAAAACGGGCAAGCTGCAGGCGCATAACCCGAAGGACTTCATTACCAAACTCTGCAGAGCGCACATGGACACGGCCTGCGCCATACCGCTTTGGATGCAGTTGCTTTGCAAGGTCACAAAGGGCGACAAGAACATGCAGCGGTACATTCAGAAGGCCCTCGGCTATGCGCTGACCGGCGACACCTCCGAGCAGGCGATCTTCATACTCTACGGCACCGGCAGCAACGGCAAATCGACACTTTTGAACGTGTTTGCCGATATGCTTGGCGGCTATGCGCAGACAACGCCTGCGGACACCTTCATGCAGAAAAAGAACGATGCAGTCAGCAACGACATCGCAAGGCTCAAGGGCGCAAGGTTCGTTGCAGCGATAGAAATGGAAGAGGGCAAACGCATGGCCGAAGCGCTCATCAAGTCCATGACGGGTGGAGATAAGCTGGTGACGCGCTTTCTGTACGGCGAGTTCTTTGAATATGCGCCACAGTTCAAGGTGTTTCTTGCGGTCAACCATAAGCCGATTATCCGTGACACCACCAACTCCATCTGGCGCAGGATCAAGCTCATTCCGTTTTCGAGCACCTTCACGGAGCAGGAACGGGACAAGAACTTTCCGGCACGGATCGCGGCAACCGAGCTGCCCGGGATATTGGCGTGGGCTGTACAGGGCTGCCTTCTTTGGCAGCAGGAGGGCTTAACGATGCCGGACTTTGTGACAGAGGCGACTCGGGAATACAAGGACGAAATGGACTCGTTTGCCACGTTCTTCTTCGAATGCTGCGATGCGCGTGAAAGCGGACGCGTGTCAAACAAGCTGCTGCGTGCCAAGTATGACGAATGGTGCAGGGAGAACGGCGAATACACGCTGTCGCAAAGGCCGTTCAGCCAGAAGCTCATCGAGCGGGGCTATGTTAAGAAGAACAGCAGCGCGAACGGGGCCATTGAGTGGCATGGCTTTGTGCTTCGCGGGGAGGCGTCCAGATTATGAATACTGATGAACTGACTGATCCAGAGGCCATTTTCCCTTTTCTCCTATTTTATTTTTTCATACGCGACTTTATAGGAAAAAGAGTAAGTAAGAGTCAGAACCTAAGTAAACAGCAAGTACCCTCTTTTATGGCTTTTTCTTTAGAAGAGGGTTTCAGGGGGAAACAGTGATGAGTGAAAAACAGCTGATACAGGAAATTCGCAAATACCTTGCCACGCTGCCGGAGTGCTTCTTTTGGAAGGAGCACGGCGGGCAATACGGTACGGCGGGAATTCCCGACATCATCCTTTGCTACAAGGGATTGTTCGTGGCATTTGAGGCGAAGGTCGGCAGGAACAAGCCGACCAAGCTGCAGGAAGCGACGATCGCACAAATACAGGCGGCAGGCGGCTATGCGCTTGTAGTCCGAAGCGTAACAGATGCCCGGGCGCTGATCAGCGCCATGGACGCAGAAAGGGAGGCACAGCATGAACCAAATCGGCGACCCGTATGAGAACCTGGCAAACGCCATCGTGATACAAGCGGCTGCGGACTACAAGCGGACGCTGCGGACAATCCGCAGAGATCCCATTAGTGCCTCTGCAAAGGAACGTGCGAACCATATCGAGCGGTTCTTCCACTCAGAATGGTACCGGCATCTTACAAAGGTTGATGGAAAGCTGCTGGTCAAAAAGCTGAAGGAGGCGGTCATATGACGGCGAAGGCGTATCTGGAGCAGGCGTTTCGATTGGATCAGCGGATCAACAGCAAGATCGCACAGGTGGACGCGCTGCACGAGCTCGCAACAAAAGCCACATCCACCATATCGGACATGCCCCGCGCGGCCTCCCCCAATGTGCACCGCATGGAGGATATCATTATGAAGATATTCGCGCTCGAGGAGGAGATCAATGCGGATATCGATGCGCTGGTAGATCTAAAGCGTGAGATCGTTGCAGTGATTAAGGCAGTGGAGAATACGGAGTACCAGACGGTATTGGAAAAGCGCTATCTCAACTTCGACAAGTGGGAGCAGATAGCGGTCGATATGGGATACAGCATGGATTGGCTCTTTGCTATTCATCGAGCAGCACTAAAAAATATCGAAATTCCCGAAAGACAACAGTAAACAACAGAGAAAAACAGTATGGATGTGTGATATCTTTATACTAACGAAATCCAGAATTTCAGACCGGCCTCCGAGGAAGAAACTCGGAGGCCTTTTCTGTGCCAAGGAACGCATTGTGAAATGCTTCAGGAAGAGGGGAATGGTATGCCGCAAAAGCCAAAGACGCCCTGCCGGTATCCCGGGTGCAGCGCACTGTGCGAGGAGGCGTACTGCGACAAGCATCGGCAGCAGGTCAATCATGAATACAACACGCAGCAGCGGGACAAGGCAGCCAGCAGCTTCTATGCCTCCGCTCGGTGGCGAAGCCTGCGAAAGCAGAAGCTCGCCCTCAATCCCATGTGTGAGGAATGCGCGCGGCAAAACCGGCTGACGCCCGCAACAATGGTAGATCATATCATACCGATCAAGCAGGGCGGCCAAGCGCTGGACATGGAGAACCTGCAAAGCCTTTGCTGGAGCTGCCACAGCGCGAAATCTATTTTGGAAGGCAGTCGCTTCGGAAGATAGTTGCTCTTGCCCTATCGGGTGGGGGTATCTGAATCTCCAGCGAGGATGAATCATAGACGGGCGTGGGGTCACGCGCGAATAATCGGGAAATCAAGAAGGTATATTGACCGCCTTTTCAAGTTTTTCCGCGTAATCAACCATTTTCAAGCGAAGGGAGGCGGCAGATATGGCCAATGGTCACGGTGGAGCACGTCCGGGCGCAGGGCACAAAAAGAAAGCGCTGTCGGAGAAGCTGACGGACGGCAACCCCGGCAAGGCACCGCTGACAAAGATGCAGTTTGACGTGCAGCAGAGCAAGCTGGAAGGCTGCGATATGCCGCCCATCGCCGAATATCTCAAGCAGGTCACAAAGAACTCGCATCAAAATCTTACACCGGAGATCTACGAGAGCACATGGAACTGGCTGAACGAGCGCGGCTGCGCGCAGCTGGTGAAGAAGGAGCTCATCGAGCAGTATGCACTGTACGTTACGCGCTGGGTGCAGTGCGAGGAGGGCATCAACCAGTACGGGCTGCTGGCAAAGCACCCAACCACGCAGATGCCAATCGCAAGCCCCTACGTTTCGATGGGACTGAGCTTTTTGAAGCAAGCAAACATCCTGTGGCTGCAGATCTATCAGATCGTCAAGGAGAATTGTGAAACGCCGCTTGGCAGCAATCCAAACGATGATCTGATGGAACGCATACTGGGGAGCAAGACATAACGGAGGTATCAATGAACATCGAACGAATCGCGATTGAGAAGCTGCAGGCGGCAGCATATAACCCACGGAAGGCCTTGAAACCCGGTGACGCAGAATACGAAAAGCTCAAGCGCAGCATGACCGAGTTCGGCTGTGTGGAGCCGATCATCTGGAACAAGACCACAGGCAATGTGGTAGGCGGCCACCAGCGCTTAACAGTCCTCAGGGATTTGGGAGAAACCGCGGTGGACTGCGTTGTTGTCGAGCTCGACGCAAAGCGTGAAAAGGCATTGAACGTGGCATTGAACAAGATTCAGGGTGAATGGGACAAGGATAAGCTGGCAGAGCTTTTGACCGAGCTTGACGGCAGCGAGTTCGATGTATCCCTCACCGGTTTCGACGCGGCCGAGATCGACGAGATGCTCAACGCGTTCTACTCCAAGGAAGCGGTGCAGGATGAATTTGACGTTGACGAAGCGCACGCCAATATTACAGCAAAGGGCGCGGTCACGAAAACGGGCGATATCTGGAAGCTGGGTGTCCATCGGCTCATGTGCGGCGACTCCACCTTGGCAGCAGACTTTGCAAAGCTCATGAACGGCAGCCATGCACAGATGGCAGTCACCTCCCCTCCGTATGGAGTGGGCAAGGAATACGAGGCGCAGGGCATCGAGCCATGGTTCAAGACCATGCGGCCTGTCATACAGAACCTGACAAAGTACGCGGGAATCGTGTGCTGGAACCTCGGCGACCTGTATGCCACCGGCACCCAGTTCATTGAACCTACGAACTTCTATTCCTCCGAGCTGTTCAAAGAGTGCGGTTTTCGCCCTCTATGGATCCGTATCTGGAAGAAGCAAGGGATGAACTTTGGCATAGGGCCCTATCATCTGGTCACGAACAAGCCCGTGCAGCAGTACGAATACATCTCGGCATTCAGCCGCAGCGGCGACGTGGAGTACAACGATCAGGAGTATGTGTGGCTCTCGGCATATGCCAGTCACTCCTTCCGCTTCGTCAAGCGGCTTACAAAGGAGGAGCGCAAGAACTGGGGCTATGCCGGCATCTGGGAAATGACAACGGTCAGAGCGAATAAGGAGCATCCGGCCATGTTTCCCGTCGAGCTCCCGTGGCGCTGCATCAAAATGCACGCCGACCGAGGCGACATTGTGCTGGAGCCCTTCTCCGGCAGCGGAACAACCATCATCGCCTGCGAACAGGCGGAGCGGGTCTGTTATGCCATGGAACGGTCACCGGAATACTGCGACCTTGCGGTGAAGCGCTGGGAGGAGTTTACGGGCAAAAAGGCGGAAAGGATACCAGGAAAGGACAAATCGCATGAAAAGAATTCTAACGGCTGAGAGCGTGACGGCGGGACATCCGGACAAGATGGCAGACCAGATTGCCGACAGCATACTGGATGAGTGCCTGCGGCAGGATGCATCAAGCCACGTGGCCTGCGAGGTCATGCTGACTGCAGATACCGTAATAATCGCCGGTGAAATCAGCTGCCGCGGCTTTGTGGATTATCGCGGCATCGCATTGGCCGTGATCAGCGAGGTCGGATACTCTGTGGACAAGCTCCGCGTGCTGGTGCTCATTCACGAGCAAAGCCCCGATATCGCGCAGGCGGTTGGCACGGACATGGAGCAAGGCGCAGGCGATCAGGGCATCATGTACGGGTATGCCACCAACGAATCTTTTAGCCGCATGCCGCTGCCAATCGCCATTGCACAGGGACTTACGCGTCGTCTGGAGGACTGCCGCACGAATGGCTGCATATCCGGGCTCATGCCGGATGGTAAGGCGCAGGTCAGCATCGAATACGAGGATGGTGTGTTCAACAGGATCACATCAATCGTAATCTCGGCGCAGCATGGCGCTTCCGCGAATATCGAAAAAATTCGGGACAGCATCCTGCACGAGGTGATTGAATCAGAGTTGTCCGAATTTGATCTGAGCGGTACGGAGATTCTGATCAACCCAAGCGGAAGATTCGTGCTTGGCGGCTTTGAAGCAGACACCGGGCTGACCGGGCGAAAGCTTATGGTGGACAGCTATGGCGGCATCGCGCACCATGGCGGCGGGGCCTTCTCCGGCAAGGATGCCAGCAAGGTTGACCGAAGCGGAGCATACATGGCACGGTACATCGCCTGCAACATCGTCGCTGCAGGATATGCGGATCAGTGTGAGGTGGCACTCAGCTATGCCATTGGAAAAGCAGAACCCACCAGCGTGAACGTTGATTCCTTCGGCACCGGCGTAATCAGTGACGACCGGATCCGAGAAGCTGTGCTGTCCGTGTTCGATCTGCGCCCTGCCGCCATCATTCAAAGGCTCGGCCTCACACGCCCCTGCTTTGCCGTGACAGCGACCGGCGGTCACTTTGGCCGAAGCGAGTTTGCTTGGGAGCAAACGGATATGGTCGAACAACTGGAAAACGCCCTAAATTAGCCACAAAATGAAATGTGTTCTAATTGCTAACTGTTCGTTTTTCGCTGGATATTTGCTGTTCTTTCCGGCTTAATGTCCTTACCGCAAAGGGACAAGAGCCCGCGGGACAAGGAGACAACGAGCATGGACATGAGGCAGCAGCACTTCGGCATCGAGATCGAGTTCACGGGCATCACACGCTACGACGCAGCAAAGGCGGTCGCAAAGCGCCTGGGCAGCACAGAACGGTACGTCGGCGGCACCTACAGCGCATACGAGATCGAAGACGGCACCGGCAGACGCTGGAAGATCGTAAGCGACGCAAGCCTCCGCTCAGAGAAGAAGGATGGCACGAGCGCAGGCGACGACTACAAATGCGAGATGGTCAGCCCGATCTGCGAATACAGCGACATCGAGACGGTACAGGAGCTGGTACGACAGCTAAGGCACGCAGGCATGCGGGTAAACAACAGCTGCGGCATCCACGTCCACATCGACGCAAGCACACATACGGCACAAAGCCTAAAGAACCTCGCGAACATCATGGCAAGCAAGGAAACCCTGCTCTTCGCAGCCCTCGGAACGGAAACAAGCCGCGTCGAGCGCTGGTGCAAAAAGGTAGACCCTCGCTTCCTCGAGAGGATCAACACAAGAGGTGAAAAGACCATGACGCAGCTGCGGCGGATCTGGTACAACGGCTGCGACGGCGCAAGAGAGCACTACCACAGCAGCCGCTACCACGCACTCAACCTGCACAGCGTCTGGCAAAAGGGCACGGTCGAGTTCCGATGCTTCAACAGCACGACCCACGCGGGCAAGATCAAAGCATACATACAGCTGTGCATGGCGATCAGCAACCAAGCGAAGACCCAGCGCAGTGCCAGCCGCAAGGAGACGATCACGGACAACCCCAAATACACCTTCAGAACATGGCTCATACACCTCGGGCTGAACGGTGACGAGTTCAAAACTGCAAGAGAACACCTGCTCAAGAACCTCGACGGCGACATCGCCTTCAGGAACGGAAGGAGGGCGGCATAATGACAAAGCTCTACATGGCATACGGCAGCAACCTCAACCTGCGCCAGATGGCGCTTCGATGCCCCACTGCCAGGGTGTTTGGAACGGCAATGCTGGAAGGGCACCAGATGATCTTCCAGCACGTGGCGACCATCGTGCCCCAAGCAGGCGCGGCGGTGCCGGTCGCCATCTGGCTGATCGACGCGGAGTGCGAGCGCGCACTCGACCGCTACGAAGGGTACCCCACGCTCTACCGCAAGGAGTACATCCCGATGCGACTGCGCGGCAAGCTCCGTAAGGTCATGGTATATATCATGAACGATGGCAGACCACAGATGCCGAGCGAACGGTATTACCGCATCATCGAGGAAGGATACCATGATGTTGGCTTCGACACGGTGCACCTTGGCAAGGCACTGGATGCCACAGAGGAACTGCTGTAACGACAATACTGCGAGGGCCGCTGCGTGCGGCTTTTCGTTTCGGAGGAAAAATGGATATACGGAAAATCGCCGTGGGAGAGCTGCACCCAGCCAGGTACAACCCACGCAAAGACCTGAAGCCCGGCGATCCTGAGTTTGAAAAGCTCAAGCGCAGTGTCGAGGAGTTCGGTTATGTGGAGCCGATCATCTGGAACAAGCGCACAGGCAATGTTGTGGGCGGGCACCAGCGGCTCAAGGTTCTGATGCACCTTGGCTATACAGAGGTCGACTGCGTGGTGCTGGACTTGGATACGCCGCGGGAAAAGGCGCTCAATATTGCACTCAATAAGATCAGCGGCGACTGGGACATGCCGCTGTTGACGGCGCTGCTGAAGGATATCAACGAGAGCGGCTTCGATTTCACGCTCACCGGCTTCGATGTATCGGAAATGAGTGATCTTTTCGATGATCAGTCGGAGATCGTGGAAGATGAGCCTCCAGCAGCAGCGGATACACCGGCCTACACGAAGCTTGGCGATGTGTGGCTGCTTGGACAGCACCGGCTTGTGTGCGGCGACGCAACTAACCCAGAGGATGTTGCGTTGCTCATGGATGGAGCCAAAGCGGATTTGGTCATTACGGACCCGCCCTACAATGTGGCATATGAGGGCAGCAACGGCCTCACGATTCAGAACGACAATATGCCCGAGGAGAAGTTCGAGGCGTTCCTATCGGCGGCGTTTCAATGCATGCACAGCAGCATGAAAGCCGGTGCGCCATTCTATATCTGGCATGCCGAGACGGAAGGCGGCGCGTTCCGAAAAAGCTGTACCTTCATGCTCGGACGTGTTCGGCAAATGCTGATTTGGAACAAAAACGCCTTCACGATGGGACATCAGGATTACCAGTGGAAGCATGAGGCCTGCATCTATGGCTGGACAGACGGCGGATCCCATTACTTCGTTGACGACCGCACGCAGGCAACCGTCATGGAGGATCCACGCATCGACGTGAACAAGCTCAAAAAGGAAGAGATGCGGGAGCTCCTGCGCGGCATGCTCAGTGACAAGACCTCCACAACCGTCATTGACGAAAACAAGCCCTCGCATAACACAGAGCATCCAACCATGAAGCCGCTGAAGCTTTTGGCGCGGCTGGTCAAGAACAGCAGCAGGCAGGGCGAGATCGTGCTTGACACCTTTGGCGGCAGCGGCAGCACGCTGATGACCTGCGAACAGCTGGGAAGGCGGTGCTATACAATGGAGCTCGACCCCAAGTACGCGGATGTGATAGTCAAACGGTGGCAAAATTTCACCGGTTCCACCGATATCTTCCTCATCCGCAACGGCAAGAAAACAAATGCGTCTTCTTTGCTAACAAGCCCAAATTAGCTGGACTTATGCTGTTCTTTCCGGCTTAATTGTCCCTACCAAAGCAAGGAGGCAACAAGCATGACAAGCGAACAAGCACAAGCAACCTACACGGAACTGCTCAAAAAGAACGGCTTCACGGACAGCGGGAGAACCCTCTACGACGGAACCACGATCTACGAACGCTGCTGGACGAAGGGCATCGAGATCGCCTTCTATGGGCACTCAAAGGAACACTACCGCATCGAAGCCTGGATCAACGGGTACTGCCCGATGGTCAGGGTGATCAAGAACGACCGCGTGGAAGGCAATCCCCGCGACTACTCGAGCCCCAAGCGGGCGATCAACGCGATCGCCGAGATCGTCCGGTGCGCCGGATACGCACTGTAAGGAGGGCAGCGATATGAAGGAGAAACGGATGGAGTTCTACATGACGGCGGGGATCGGCAGCGATATGGACGCTGACAACCGCTTCGCCTGTGAGATCGGCGACCTGATCCATCGCTATGTAAGCAGCGACTGGGGCATACTATGTGAGGACGACAAGGCGCTCAACCGCAGGGCACTCTCGGAAGGCGGGCGCGTCCTTGCCGCATATGATACCAGCCGCGGCAAGGTGTACATCATAACGGATGACACACAGGCGATGCCAACGATCACAACGGTGCTGTACGCACATGAGTATTAGGGAGGAAGCGACCATGAAAAAGGCAGTAATCCAGTACGACAGCCGCGGCGAAAGCGGCAACATTTACTGGCTGCTTGGCGCATTGCAGCAGGTCATGCGAAAGCAGCGCCGCATCACAGCCTTCAATGACCTGCGTGACCGCGTGTTCAAAGCACAGAGCTATACAGAGGCGTTGGCGATCATAGGCGAAGAGGTCGAGCTCATTGACATCTCAGTATGAGGTGGTTGTTGTAAAAACTGCAACAACCCCATTCGGTACAGCATCGAACAAAACAGACAATCCAAGGAGCAGCAAGAGCTGTCCTTTTTTATTGCGGGGAGGGTGAATGTGGCAAACAGCAGAATAATCGTACCGGAGAAGAAGCTCCTTACAAATCCCACCCTCGCCGAGCGCGCAGTTGCGTTCATCAACTCCCTGAAGCATACCAAGGGCGAATGGCATGGAAAGACCTTTGACCTGTTGCCATGGCAGGAAACAATCATCCGTGATGTGTTTGGCACGGTGAAGGAGAATGGCTATAGGCAGTACAATTCGGTTTACGTTGAGATACCGAAAAAGCAAGGCAAGAGCGAGCTTGCCGCTGCTGTCGCCCTTTACCTCATGGCGGGCGACGGCGAATGGGGCGCGGAGGTCTACGGATGTGCAGCAGACCGGCAGCAGGCGTCCATTGTGTTCGATGTTGCCGTAGAGATGGTCGAGCAATGCCCTGCACTCAAAAAACGCATCAAGCCGGTGCTCTCACAAAAGCGGCTTGTGTATCAGCCGCTGAACAGCTTCTATCAGGTGCTGTCGGCGGAGAGCTATACCAAGCACGGTCTGAACGTCCATGGTGTTGTGTTCGATGAGCTTCATGCGCAGCCGAACCGATTGCTGTACGACGTCATGACCCACGGCTCCGGCGATGCACGAAAACAACCGCTTTTCTTTTTGATCACCACAGCGGGCACCGACCGCAACAGCATCTGTTGGGAGGTGCATCAAAAGGCCGAGGATGTGCTTGCGGGCAGGAAGATCGACCCGACCTTTTATCCCGTCATCTACGGCATCCCCGAAGAAGCAGACTGGGGCAGCGAACAAAACTGGTATAAGGCCAACCCATCGCTCGACGTGACGGTCGATGTGGAGAAGCTGCGGGCTGCATACAACAACGCTAAGGACAATCCAGCGGAGGAGAATCTGTTTCGCCAGCTGCGGCTGAATCAGTGGGTCAAGCAGTCCGTCCGGTGGATGCCGATGGACGCTTGGGACAAATGCAATGCTGCAGTAGATACGGAAGCATTGATCGGCAGAGAGTGCTATGCAGGCCTTGACCTTTCGAGCAGCACGGACATCACTGCATTTGTGCTGGTGTTTCCGCCGCAGACAGACGAGGAGTCTTACGTGATCCTCCCCTACTTTTGGGTGCCGGAGGATACGCTGGCCCTGCGTGTTCGGCGCGATCATGTTCCGTATGACGTTTGGAAAGCGCAGGGCAGCGTCATGACAACGGAGGGCAATGTCATTCACTATGGGTTTATCGAAGACTTCATTGAAGATCTCGGCACCAAATACAACATCAAGGAGATTGCTTACGATCGTTGGGGCGCTGTGCAAATGAGCCAGAATTTGGAAGGCGCAGGCTTTACCATCGTGCCTTTCGGGCAGGGGTTTCGAGATATGAGCCCGCCGACCAAGGAGCTTATGAAGCTGGTACTGGAAAAACGCATTGCTCACGGCGGGAACGCGCCCCTTCGTTGGATGATGGACAACATCTATGTGCGCACCGATCCGGCAGGAAACATCAAGCCGGATAAGGAAAAATCCACCGAGCGCATCGACGGCGCAGTCGCCGCCATCATGGCGCTGGATCGAGCGATACGCTGTGGAAACGGTGTCGGTGCCTCAGTATACGACGAACGTGGCATATTAATTTTTTAGGAGATTTTGCGTGATTGAGCTTAACGTAACAAAGGCCAAGATGAATGCCGCGACATATGAGACGCTGACCAGCGGTATGGCGAACGCGGTGTCCGTACATTTCACTTTCTCCTCCGATTGGGACAACCTCAGCAAAACAGCTGTGTTCAGCAACGGGGCAGAAACCATCGCTGTTATGGAGAACGCATGGAACGGTACAGACAGCTGCATCGTGCCGCATGAGGTGTTAGAAAAGCCATACCGGACAATCGTTGTAGGGCTTGTGGGTACAAGCGGCAGCTCGGTGATTCTTCCTACGGTATGGTGCTCGATAGGCCGGGTACGCCTTGGCGCAAGTGCTCAGGGCGATTCATCCACGAATGCGGCTTTGCCAGTATGGGCACAAATGGAAAACAAAATCAGCGGTTTGGAAACGACGTCATACACGAGCCTCGAGAAAAATCCATCGGGCGGAAGCAGTGGGTATCCTGTCAGAGTCCTTCTGCACGGGCTTACCTCCGCAGACGCGGGAGCGCATCTGCATGTGTACTCCGTTCTGCGCAATCGGCAGCGTAAAACATGCTGGCGGCATCCTTCCAATTATTGCGTTGCCGACGAGGGCGGCGGCCGCCTCGGATACGGACAGATCGCAGGCTTCACATATGGCGGAAACGCAGAGTATAACTACAGCGCTGTACCGGAATGGATGCCCAATGACGGCTATCTTGAGACCGAGTTTACGCTCACCAAAGCGGTCATAGAGCGCGGATACTATGATGTCGACATATCGACATGGCTCCTGCCGCTTGTCAAGCCTAAAGCATTCGGGGATAACGGACTCATGTCTTGGGATGAGATCGGAATTATTGGGCTTTCTCAATATGGACAAAACAGTCCGCTGCTGTTCCGGTTTAACATTGAAAGGGGTGGTTCGGTTGTTGGTGAAAGCCATGATACCCTATGTATTGGGCTGCGCGGGAGCCTGCCTGATACATCGGACTGGTTTGACAGCCGCGATGGTTCAATCCGCACAAATCACATGTATGTAAGCATTCGGTAGCTTTCATTTCCCTGCCGACGTATGGCGTTCTCGGCAACGGGGCCTTGGTGGATCTATCCTTTGGTCGTCGGAGGGGTTTCAATCTTTTTAAGGAGGTTCTTATATGGGACTTTTTCCCGGGCTGTTCCGTTCACGGGACAAGCCTAAGGACGCAACAGCAGGCAGCGGTTATAGCTTCTTCCTTGGCGGCACAAGTGCAGGGAAAACGGTCAATGAGCGCTCCGCCATGCAGATGACCGCAGTATACAGCTGTGTGAGGATATTGGCAGAGGCAGTCGCGGGACTGCCTTTTCATTTGTACAAGTACAAGCCGGACGGCGGTAAGGAAAAGGCGATTAAGCACCCGCTGTACCGCATTCTGCACGATGAGCCGAATCCTGAAATGACCAGCTTTATATTCAGAGAAACGCTCATGACGCACTTGCTTTTGTGGGGCAACGCATACGCACAGGTCATTCGCAACGGGAAAGGCGAAATCCTTGCCCTGTACCCGCTGATGCCAAACCGTATGAGCGTCGACCGGGATGCAGCCGGGCAGCTGTATTACACCTACACCCGATATGGTGACGAAGCGCAGCAGCAGCAGAAAGCGGAAACAGTACGGCTCAAGCCGAATGATGTGCTGCACATCCCCGGACTGGGCTTTGATGGCTTGGTTGGCTACTCACCAATCGCCATGGCAAAAAACGCGATCGGGCTGGCAATGGCCACCGAGGAATACGGGGCGAAGTTCTTCGCAAACGGCGCGGCGCCGGGCGGGGTGCTGGAGCATCCGGGGGTTATCAAGGACCCGGACAAGCTCAAGGCGAGCTGGAACGCGGCGTATCAAGGCAGCGGCAATTCCCATCGGATTGCCGTACTTGAGGAGGGCATGAAGTACCAGCCCATTGGGATCAGCCCGGAGCAGGCGCAGTTTCTTGAAACGCGAAAGTTTCAAATCAACGAGATTGCAAGGATATTCCGTGTACCGCCCCATATGGTAGGCGACCTCGAAAAGAGCAGCTTTTCCAACATCGAGCAGCAGTCGTTGGAGTTTGTGAAATACACATTGGATCCATGGGTCACACGCTGGGAGCAGGCGGTCAATCGCGCCCTGCTCCTGCCAAACGAAAAGTCAGTACTGTTTGCAAAGCTGAACGTGGACGGGCTGCTGCGAGGCGATTACGCTTCGCGCATGAGCGGATATGCCACGGCAAGGCAGAACGGATGGATGAGTGCAAACGACATTCGTGAGCTCGAAAACCTCGACCGCATACCGGCGGAGCAGGGCGGCGATCTGTATCTGATCAATGGCGCGATGACCAAGCTCAAGGACGCAGGCGCGTTCGCGCCTACTACAACTGAAACGGAGGGAAACAAGTGAAAAAGTTCTGGAACTGGGCACGGGACGCGGATGACGGTTCCCGTGTTCTTTATTTGGACGGAGCAATCGCCGAGGAGTCGTGGTTTGATGATGACATTACGCCAGCGGCTTTCAAGGCAGAGCTCACAGGCGGCAGCGGCAATGTCACCATCTGGCTCAATTCGCCCGGCGGCGACTGCATTGCAGCCAGTCAGATCTATGCCATGCTCATGGATTACCCGGGCAGCATTACGGTAAAGATCGATGGGATTGCAGCAAGCGCGGCGTCGGTCGTGGCTATGGCAGGTACGACCGTGCTCATGGCGCCCACGGCGCTCATGATGGTGCATAACCCGCTCACGGTGGCGATTGGCGACAGTGAGGAGATGCAAAAAGCCATCGATATGCTCTCCGAGGTCAAGGAAAGCATCATCAACGCTTATGAAATCAAAAGCGGTCTATCACGGACAAGGCTCTCGCATCTGATGGATGCCGAAACGTGGATGAATGCAAACAAGGCAATGGAGCTGGGCTTTTGTGATGGACTGCTTGCGGATGACAAAAAGCCGCCGACGGATGAAGCTGAGATCAGCTTTGCATTTAGCCGAAGGGCAGTTACTAACTCGCTGCTCAACAAAGCAATGAAAAAGGGCCCCACCGTTTCCGAGCCAGAGAAGCAAGGGCGCTCGGTGGATTCGCTCATGGAGCGTCTGAACCTGATCAAACACAATTAAGGAGGAATACAAAATGACGATTCTCGAACTGCGCGAAAAGCGCAATAAGACGTGGGAAGCTGCAAAGAGCTTCCTTGATTCCCATCGCAGCGACAAGGGCACCCTCTCTGCTGGGGATGATGCTTCCTATTCCCGCATGGAGCAGGACATCACCGATCTTGGCAAGGAGATCTCTCGACTGGAGCGTCAGGAGGCGCTGGACGCCGAACTGAGCAAGCCCATCGGTAAGCCGCTCACCACCGCTCCGCTTTCGGGTGCCAGGAAGGATGGCCGTGCTTCCGATGAGTATCGGCGCTGCTTTTGGAACCTGATGCGTTCCAAGGCAGCGATGCCCGAGATCGTGAACGCGCTGCAGATCGGCACCGATTCCGAGGGCGGCTATCTTGTGCCGGATGAATACGAGCGCACGCTCGTGGAAGCGCTCGAGGAGGAGAACATCTTCCGACAGCTCGCCAAGGTGATCAGAACCTCCAGCGGCGATCGGAAAATCCCCGTTGTGGCATCCAAGGGTACTGCTGCATGGATTGACGAAGAGGGCGCGTTTACCGAGAGCGACGATTCCTTCAGCCAGGTTTCCATCGGGGCGTACAAGCTGGGCACCATGATCAAGGTATCCGAAGAGCTGTTGAATGACAGCGTGTTTGACCTTGAAAGCTACATCGCCCGTGAGTTCGCTCGCCGTATTGGCGCAAAGGAGGAGGAAGCCTTCTTCACCGGCAACGGCAGCGGTAAGCCGCTTGGCTTCCTCGCAGCAACCGGCGGTGCGCAGACGGGCGTAACCGCTGCGTCCACCTCGGCGATCACTGCCGATGAACTCATCGACCTGTTCTACTCCCTGAAGAGCCCGTATCGCAAGAACGGCGTGTGGCTGCTGAACGATGCAACCATCAAGACGGTCAGAAAGCTGAAGGACAGCAATGGCCAGTACCTCTGGCAGCCCGCACTGGTTGCCGATACCCCGGATACCATCCTCGGCAGACCCGTCAAGACCTCGGCATATATGCCGGCGATCGCAGCAGCGGCAAAGTCCGTTGCCTTTGGCGATTTCGGCTATTACTGGATCGCCGATCGGCAGGGCCGTTCGTTCAAGCGCCTTGGTGAGCTGTATGCAGCGACCGGTCAGGTCGGCTTCCTCGGCTCCCAGCGCGTAGACGGCAAGCTGATTCTGCCCGAGTCGATCAAGGTGCTGGCGCAGAAGGCATCCTAATAAAAAGGCGGTGAGGATGTATGAACGAACTGCTGGCAAAGGTAAAAGCGAATCTGATCGTAGAGCATAGCGCGGACGACGCGCTTATTCTATCGTATATCCTCGCCGCCGTATCGTATGCCGAGAGTTATCAGCATTTGACGGAAGGGTATTACGAATCCAATCCCATGCTTCCCACGACAGAGCAGGCAGTGACTATGCTGGCGTCCCATTTTTACGAATCGAGAGATGGCAGCACCGCTGGCTTTTTTGCAGACAGCGTCGGTGCAGCGGAGCAGGTCTGGAAAACGGTCAATACACTGCTGCGCCTTGATAGGAGCTGGATGGTATGAGCTTTGGCAAGATGAATACCCCAATTAGTGTTTGCAGCATCACCAACAGTAAGGATTCAGCCGGATTTGCAGCCAAGCAGCGGCACCCCCTGCTAACCTGCCGCGCTTACAAGGAAGAGAAGAACATGAGTGAGAAGTGGTCGGGCAGCGCAGTGTTTTCAGAAGCAACCGTGCTGTTCCGCTTCCGCTGCTGTCCCGGGATTTCCATTTCTACACGGGATGTTATTGTCTGCGATAACGTCCAGTACGACATCATCAGCGTGGAAGATGTTCGCGGACGCAGCATGTATTATCAGGTGCTTGCTAAGAGCTCGGAGGCGTCAAATGGCTGATGTCGAGATAAAGATGCCCACCGAGCTGCTGGAGCGCCTATCAAAGCTCGGTGCACGGCAGGATGAGATCAGTGCAAGGGTGCTGGAAGCCGGCGCAGAGGTACTGGAGGCAAAAATGCGTTCAGCACTGGCAGGCGCAGTTGGTAAAGACACAAAATACGAGTCCAGATCGACGGGTGAGCTGTTGGGTGCGCTCGGCACCTCACCCGTGCTCATCGACAGGAACGGCAACAGCAATATCAAGGTAGGATTTTCCGAACCGCACTCGGGCGGTGTCAGCAATGCAAAGCTCGCTTCCATTATCGAATATGGTAAGCATGGCCAGCAGCCAAAGCCCTTTCGAAAGCGCGCGCAGGCGGCAGCAAAAGCACCGGTGCGCAATGCAATGATGGCAAAGCTGGAAGAGGATCTGTCGAAGATATGAGTATTCTTGAAGAACTAAAAACACTCGTCGAGGGCTTAGGAATCCGTGTGGAAACCGGTGCGTTTTCAGAGCCCGCGCCCGACACCTATGTGGTATTGACGCCGCTGACGGACACTTTTTCCCTGTATTGTGATAACCGTCCTTCCCTTGACATCAATGAAGTACGCATTTCGCTGTTCAGCAAAAGCAACTATCTTCGGTTTAAAAACGATCTTGAGGCCGCTCTGCTCGACGGTGATTTCACCATTACCGACCGGCGCTATGTCGGATATGAAGAGGATACCGGCTACCATCACTACACAGTGGATGCAGCCAAACTATATGAAATGGAGGAACAGTAAATGGCAACGATTGGTCTTGACAGACTATACTACGCGAAAATCACGGAGGCCGCCAGCGGCGACGAAACCTACGCCACCCCGGTGCAGCTGGCTAAAGCCATCTCCGCAGACCTTTCCATAGAGCTGGCGGAAGCGACGCTGTACGCCGACGACGGCGCGGCGGAGATCGTAAAGGAATTCAAGTCGGGTACGCTTTCGCTGGGCGTAGACGATATCGGCGCGACCGTTGCATCCGATCTGACCGGGGCGACGATCGACGACAACAACGTCGTGATCTCCGGCAGCGAGGACGGCGGCGACCCGGTAGCGATCGGGTTTCGGGCGAAGAAGTCGAACGGCAAGTACAAGTATTACTGGCTGTACCGCGTGAAGTTCGGCGTCCCGGAAACGAACCTCGCCACCAAGGGCGACAGCATCACGTTTTCCACCCCGACGATCGAAGGCACGATCCTGCGCCGGAACAAGCTGGACGGCAATGGCAAGCACCCGTGGAAGGCCGAGGTCACCGAGGGCGACGCAAACGTCGCGGCGGCAACGATCAGCGGCTGGTACACGCAGGTGTATGAACCTACGTTTACCGAGTAAGGAGGAACAAAATGGATACGGAACGCACGGCTTCTATCATGATCGGAGAGGAGCAGCACACGCTGCTTCTCACGACCAAGGCGACCAAGGAGATCGCAGGCCGCTACGGCGGGCTGGAGAACCTTGGCGATAAGCTGCTAAAGACGGAGAACTTCGAGCTGGCGATCGGCGAGATCGTATGGCTGATTACGCTTTTAGCAAATCAGAGCATCCTCGTCCATAACCTCAAGAACAGAGACGCTGCCAAACCCCTCCTTACCGAGGACGAGGTGGAGCTTCTCACTACGCCGTTCGACCTCGCCGGCTACAAGGCGGCGATCACCGAGGCGCTGTACAAGGGCACGAAGCGCAATATTGAAAGCGAGGACGACCCAAAAAACGCGGAAGTCGGGTAACAGACGAGGAGCTGTTTACCCGACTTCTATATTACGGCGTCAGTCTGCTTCATCTGTCAATGGACGAAGTGTGGCTGACGCCGTTTGGCTTGCTGCTCGATCTGTGGGAATGCCATAAGCAGTATAACGGCCTGGCAAAACCGAAAAGAGCGGTGCATATCGACGATATTATCCCGGACGGGTTCTAAGGGGAATGCGCTCACGGGCATACAAGAAAACATACAAGAAAACATACAAGATATTGTATCGATGATGTGATACCGGAAGGGATAGGATTTCATTATGCCGATAACGGCAATGTTTCATGATTATTCGTGTATGTCTCGTTGATTTCTTGCCGATACTATGCTATAATGGAGCAGGAAGGCAAGGAGGCGGTCACATGAGCTATCTATCGGTAGCAGAAACAGCGAAAAGATGGGAAATGTCCGAGAGAACCGTGCGCAATTACTGCGCTCAGAACAAGATACCCGGCGCGTTTCTCACGGGCAAGACCTGGAATATTCCCGATAACGCCGAAAAGCCGGGCAGGCTAAACGCCCGCGACACAGCGCCGAAAACGCTGCTCGACATTCTGAAAGTGGAACAGGCGGCAAAGACCTCCGGCGGCATTTATCACAAGCTGCAAATTGAGCTGACCTATAACTCCAACCACATCGAGGGCAGCCGCCTGACCCACGACCAGACGCGCTATATCTTTGAAACGAACACCATCGGCGCAACGGATGGCACGATGAACGTGGATGATATTGTCGAGACGGCAAACCACTTCAATTGTATCGACATGATTATCACGCAGGCGAAGTATCAGCTGTCAGAGAAATTCATCAAGGAGCTTCACCGAACGCTGAAAAGCGGCACGAGCGATTCGCGTCTTGACTGGTTCGCCGTGGGCGATTACAAGCGGATGCCAAACGAGGTGGGCGGCAAGGAAACCACCCCGCCGGAGCAGGTCGCGGACGAGATCAAGAAGCTGCTTGCCGAATATAACGCTGTGAAGGACAAAACGCTGGAGGAAATCATCGACTTCCACGTCCGCTTTGAGAGCATACACCCATTCCAAGACGGCAACGGGCGCGTCGGACGGCTTATTATGTTCAAGGAGTGCCTGCGCAACGGTATTGTGCCGTTCATCATCGACGATGATATGAAGCTGTTCTACTATCGCGGCCTGCACGAGTGGGGCAGCGAAAAGGGCTATCTCACCGACACCTGCCGGCACGCGCAGGATCAGTTCAAGAAATATCTGGACTATTTTAGGATTGGGTATTAGCGGGAAAACATCGATTTGACTTGTAGATTATTTTATATAATCTAATGGAACAACAAACCGAATCATGAGAGGGCATCAACATGGCAAAAACGAAGGAGAAGGATATCTTTATGGTAATCAAAGAGAATGACCTTGAAGCGGTAAAGGCGATGATCGCAAAAGACCCGGCTCTTGTCAATTCGGTCGCGCCGAAAAAGCCTGTGGATACAAAGGGAATGTCGCCGCTGCAGGTCAGCCTTACGACCGATTGGCATCGGGATATTGCAGACTTTTTGCTTGACAACGGCGCCGCCGTCAATTATATGGAGCCGCCGGAGCTGCATATTCCCCAGGCGCACCCGGTACTGCACGATGCGGTCAGTGTAGCGATCTGGAATTCCAGAAGATACGCGTGCGTTGACGCAGACGATCCGGACAATATTGAGTTTGAATGGAAGCACACAAAAGACGATGCCGACCGCGCTTACGCTCTGCTGAAAAGAATGATCGACATGGGAGCGGATGTAAACGCGGTGAACAATTACAACGACAATGCGCTTTCGGAAGCTATACAGCAGGCGTCCTATCTCTGCCCCCAAAGGGATCCTCTGACCGGCAAGACTTATCCGGGCCTGAAAAAGACGCCGGAAATGGTTGAGGACTTTCAGCGGATATTTCGCCTTTTGATCCAGTCCGGCGCCGATACCGAAAGCCGCAACAGCTATAACAAAAAGACCATTCGAGAATTTTACCAAGACGGTGAGGTCTGGCCGATATATGAGCCGGTGCTTCGGGAATTCGGAAAGGTATAATTTCAACAATCTATTAGGAGTATAACTTTCGCTCACTAACTTCCCGTTTATAGGGCGAATGAATCAATAATTGAATCAAGCTTTAGGCGCCCCGGAAACAGGGTGCCTTTTTCATGCCATTATTTGCGGAAGGAGGTGCTCAAATGGCGGATGATTTTGGTCTGAAGATCGGGCTGGAGGGCGAAAAGGAGTTCAAACGGGCGCTGTCGGATATCAACCAGTCCTTTAAGGTTCTGGGCAGCGAAATGAAGCTCGTATCCTCCCAGTTCGATAAAAACGACTCCTCCGTGCAGGCGCTTTCCGCCCGGAATCAGGTGCTCAATAAGGAGATCGAGGCGCAAAAGAGCAAGATCGAAACGCTTCGCTCCGCACTGGAAAACGCCGCGACCTCCTTTGGTGAAAACGACCGCAGAACGCAGGCGTGGCAGATCCAGCTCAATAACGCCGAAGCCGCGCTGAACGGCATGGAACGCGAGGTCGAACAGAACAACGACGCGCTCGATAAGGCGGAGAACGAGTTTGACGACGCCGGAAAGCAGGCGGACGACTTTGGCGACGAGGTCGAGGACGCGGGCAAGCAGAGCGACGACGCCGGCGGCAGGTTCGAACAGCTTGGCACGGTCTGCAAAGCGGCGGGGG